>Ga0115029_1000036_pt1 | contig 150025 bp, 119 predicted proteins | sample SidtaG_3_FD_87297 | JGI IMG/M metagenome (GOLD analysis project Ga0115029, IMG submission 87297) | Marine algal microbial communities from Sidmouth, United Kingdom - Sidmouth_Asex1 metaG | ecosystem: Host-associated > Algae > Red algae > Unclassified | place: Sidmouth, United Kingdom... | reverse complement strand
TCGGCGGAGAACTTTGTTCTCGTCACGAAGACAGCATTAAACCCGGTTCGTCAGCATGGCAGCAAGGGATCAATCAAGGGTAGACGGGTCAACGCCGCTTTTGACACAGAATTCAGGGAAAGCTTACTGTTCGCCTAAAAGCGATTGCCTTGGGTAAATCCGCTCTACGGTCGCTAAAGTATTACTGCTAATGAAGAAGAGCGTAATCTCCCGCTCCGACCGCCGCCGCTGAAATTGATAAAAATTCCGGACCTGCCACCTCGGAATTAACCGGTCACTACCCCGTGCTGCCGCCTTGGTATAGAAGCGGAGATTCCGCCCGGATGAACGGGAGGCCGTTACTGAATTTTCCCGTTACGTACGTTTTAGCCGGACGGGATACGTACGCCCGCTGTACCACTGCGGTACGTAGAGGTCCCCGTTATTGTCCGTGCAAACGTCGTGGGGGTTCATGAACGTCCGGTTGTCGTGCCGGATATCCGTAAAGTCAGCTTGGTTGGTAGGAGCGGAGCCACCTGGCAGGGAGACGACGTCGAAATTTTTATCGAGTACGGCGACCATCCCGTCGTAGTGCCACCAGCTTTTCGTAACTATGACGGCGAAGAGGGTGTGTTCGCCGGCAATGACTGGACGGCAAATCTGCAGACCGGGCATTTTGCGGGTACTCAGGTGCTGGCCGTCCATGCTCCAGCGCTGAAACGCCTGACTGGCGCGGCTAGTGATGAGCAGTTCTTCCGTTCCCCGCCGGTCATCGACGACGATGCCGTGGCAGCAGTCGAAATGATCGGGGCCGCCGAAAACGTTTTTGAGCTGGCCCTTCCCGTCGTAGTGAAATATAAGATTGGTGCCGTATCCGTCGGCTACGTAGATATCTCCGTTGGTGGCCACGGCGGTTTCGGTGGGCTTGAATTGTTTGCCTTCCGGAATTAAATCCGGCGGAACGGTAAGCTCGCGGATGATGCGGCAGTCGGGGTCGAGATTAACCACCCGGCCGTCCGCACTGTCGGTAATCCAGAAGGTTTGGTCGCTGCCCTCGCCGGCCAGGCTCAGGCCGTGCGGCTCGGTAAGGTTGAGTTGCCAGCTGTTGAGTAATTTACCGTCTTTACTATAGGCAATGACGTTAAAATCCTTGGCAACCGTACTGCACATCAGGCGCTTTTTATCGTCGAGCACCATCTCGTGACAGTGCTGAAGCGGTTGGGCGACGGGGTCGAGATTTCCCCATTTATCGTCGACCTTGTAACGAAAATCACCGTGGCCGACAATCTGCTTATCGGTATCCTGCGCCGCGGAACTGCCGAGCAGGGGCATGGTGATGGCCGCACTTGCGAGGAGGGCGGATTTTTTCAGGAAATCTCGGCGGGGGGAGGCGGGCATATTATTTGCTGTTTTCGGTTACTACGGGCGTAAACGTAAAGCCGGTATCGACGCTGATGGCGGGGTGGGCGGCGGCAAATTCGGCGGCGGCCTCGGGGCTCACCCTGGTCTGCCACAGGTAAAGCCTTTTCAGGGCGGGGAAGCGCCGGAGGTGGGCGAAAACGACGTCGTCGATTTCCGTATCGTACAGATTCAGGCTTTCCAGGTGGGGGAGTTGGCTGAGGCTTTCGATCGTCGCGGCGGTGACCCTGGTACCGTTGAGGCGCAGGCGGTTCAGATTTTTAAAAGTACTTAATGGGGTGAGATCATCGTCGGTAAACGGCAGCCGATCGAGGCTCAGATAGCTTACCTGGTCAGGGGCCAGCTCGGCAAGTTTGGCCAGGGCGGCGGGATCGACCTCCCGTCCGGGGCGGGGCTTGGCCTCGAGGGCGGACCCACCGGGTACGAGCGACGTGATGGCCCAGTTAAGCTCCGCGAGGGCGGCTATTTTTTTGGCGGAGAGCGCGGGTGCAAAGATTTTTTCTACGAAGAGCTTCGGACTCATATCCAGTCCGTAATCGCGCGCCAACAATTGCTTTATGTCGGCGGGGATCTTTTTAGGATCAAGGACGGCGAGGGTGTCCGCTCCTTCGGCGATCCAGTATTCGAGCAGGCGCACCTGGGCAAAATCAAGCGGGTCGCCCTGGGGCGGCATGGCTTTTACGTTGGCACGGGGCAGGGTGGCGCGTTTATACCAGGAACTGCCCAGGGGGTCGCCGGCGTGGATGATGCTACCGCCGTCGCCGCCCTTAAAAAGGAAATGAGCTTCGTCCATCCGCAGTCCGCCGTTTTGCTTACCGGCGTTGTGGCATTTGACGCACTTTTTGTCGAGGGCCGGCCGCAGGAAAGAAGCGTAGAGGTTGATGCTGTCGGTGTTAGCGCGCGACCAGTCAACCGTTCCGGCGGTGTCCGGCGCGTGTCCGGCGATTTTTTGAACCAGCGGCGGCGCATGCTCGAAGAGGTAACTTTCGCCGTGGGTGAGGTTGCCGCCCTGGTGCCCGGCCAGGCCGAGAAGACCGGCTACCGCGACGCCGAAACCCTTGGCGGCCTTGCCCCCCTTTCGGGTCACGAACACCCCGGCGATGGCCAGTACGGCGACGCTGATGCCCAGCCATTTATGCCAGAAGAGGGTGTCTCCGCCATCGCTTTCTCCCGCGAGCAACCAGCCACAGAAGGCGGCGCTCACGGCGGAGGCCGCACCCAGCACCCAGGCCGTTCGGATGGCCGTCCGGGCTTTATCTCCCGGCCACCACTCCAGGAAGGCCGCCAGCAACAGAAAGCCGATGGGCAAATGCACGAGAATGGGATGGAAACGACCGACGAATAGACCAAAATCGGCTAAAAAGAAATTTGGCATGATGAACGGGTTAGGACGGTAATTTAGGAAAAGGTCCTGACAAGCTGAACCCGTGCCCGGGGAGCGACTGAAGAATAGCTGGTCTATAACGATGCCTGCCGCAAGAGGTGGCGCGCTTAACAGATCCGATCCTCCGGGTTAAATCCCGGCGCCCGGCGCCTGTAAACAGCCTGTCTCGGAAGCACCGGGAAGGTAAGCACGGCGGCATTGCTTACTACCGGTAGTAGGAAATACAAATGGGGTGGTTTTGTTCAGCGCCCTTTTGAGGAGATTAAGTTGGTTGTTTTAGCGTGTAAGAATCGTTCGGGCCCTTGTTTGTGCCCCTCCGCGCCAACTGGCTTAGAGCTATTCTTTCACCCATGCTAAACACGTTCTACCAAGGAATCTATTTACAAGCGGGAGTTGCACCTCTCCATTTTATTCTTTCTTTGTTTTACCGCATCGCTTACCGCTCAGCAAACCGTCACCGCCCAGTGGGAACCCGTCGAAGTTAGTGACGAGATCAGGGCGGCCATCGTTGCCGCCGGCCCCGGAGTCAAGGTTATCATCCCTGATGCGGGGGCTCCCTGGCTGGTATCCGCCACTGACCGTCCGCAAAAGTCAGCTATCCTGCTGAACCAAGCTGATATGACTTTTAAAATGGCTGCCGGAGCAGAAATACGGGCACTCCTCGGAAACGGCCATTTTCTCGATCGGGGAAGTAAACTCATTTCCATTGACGCCGATGGGGTTGCAATAGTCGGTAAGGGTAGCGGCGCTACGCTGCGAATGAACCGCAACCTGTACTCAACACCTCCATATCAAATCAGCCCGTTTCGGTATGCCGTCAGGATCAGTGGAAAGGACAATATCACCATCAGAAATATAACAATACGTTTTCCGGCGAAGATGGTATTGCGCTCGGTTCACCGCGTTCGGCTGGTCTGGCCCATTTCGATGGTACACATTCCCGAGCGACCAGGGGAGGTAAAGGAGTCAGTTATCAACGTCGTCGTCGAGCGAAAACCACTAATACACTTTGGCTCGTAGACAAAGAAGGGTTGGTTGTCGGCTTTTTACCTCCGATGCCCGGTAATCATAAGGACATGTTTAATATCGAATCTGGAATCATTGAGATGGTAGAAAAACTTCAGCATAAGGGCGCTTCAGCGGACGGTCTGTCAACGCCGAAGCTGGTTTTGACTACGAATCAATGAGGCATTTATGCGAACGGTTTGGGATCCACCTTAACTGCCCGTTCGTGAAGCGAAATCACAAGCATCTGGATGTTTATGATTGGCACTTCGACGAACTCATGTTATGAGGAGCGATTCAAAGTCGAGAGAACCAAGATGCCTGGATGGATGCTTTTCGTAGCTTAGCCATTCGCTATGACACGACAATGGCAAGTTGGATCGCGTGGCACGATCTCTATTGCATCTTTTTTCTGGTATCGGAAAATCTCAAAAGTTTAAACTGCTTCAGTACCGATTCATATCCTTCCCCGGTCGTCTTCGGTAAGGGCGCGAATCGTACTGTTGCTCGGGGCATGCTCGTCATCATGATTGGGGTGGAAGACGATTATCTCATACCCGTCGTACCGGTTGAGCCCGTCAACGATGCCAAAACACGTGAAGCCGCGGGAATCCTCCAAAATAGCGTACACTTCGCTTTGCGACAAACCTTCTTCCGCACCAATGTGATGAAAGCGAGGAACCTGGCAATGTACGGAGGAAGACCCCGGAATTGCTACCAGTAGAAATAACCAAAAATGTTTCACGTGCTCTAATCATTCCAACATTGTACACGGGTAATTATGTTAAAACAGTGAGATTTCGACTCCTCATAAAAAAATTACTTACTGATACTGATTAACATAATTCGATTAATACTATTTCGAATGTACCGGTTTTACGGCTCAGCGGTGTGTAGGGCGGATGCATTGAGCCGTCCCTTCAGCAGCACGCAAAAAGCCTTAATAGAACAACCTGAACTCCTTAAATATTCGGCCTATCTGGTTTTGCCGCGTCTGACTCAAGCAGTGGAAAAAAATTACAAGCAATTTAAAATTTTTCACCGTATCTTTGCCGGCTCAATGACAAAACCGCCCGCCCCATTTCCGGGAGTAAGGCGGTACTTACACTAACCAAGATAATTTGTCCTTATGCCAGTACGTATCAGACTTCAGCGCCACGGTCGCCGCAAACGCCCTTTCTACCACATCGTAGCCGCCGACGCCCGCGCACCCCGCGACGGTAAGTTCATCGAGAAACTCGGTACTTATAACCCAATGACGGTTCCCGCCACCATCGAGCTGGACCGCATGGCCGCTTACAACTGGATCAAGAAAGGAGCACAGCCCTCCGATACGGTGCGTGCCATTCTGCGTTTCAAGGGCGTGATGTACTTCAAGCACCTCATGCGCGGGGTGGAAAAAGGCGCCCTGACCCAGGAAGACGCCAGCAAGAAGTTCCAGGAATGGATCGACGCCAAAGAAAGCCAGGTAGCCAGCAGCCGCGACGCCGAGACCAAGAAGCAACTCGACTTCCACGCCGCCCTCTCCGGTAAAATTCCCGTGATCAAAGCCCCCGAACCCATTGTGGAAGCTACCGCCACTCCGGCCGCGAACGCCGAAGCAGAAGCCGCTCCCGCCGAGCCTTCCGCTACCAGCGCGTTGGACGCCGCTATCGCTGAAGCTGCCGGAGACTCCACCGAAGCCGCTCCCGAAGCTCCCGCCAAGAAAGAAGCTCCCGCAGCCGAAGCCGCTCCCGAGGCTCCCGCCAAGGAAGAAGCTCCCGTTGCTGAAGCCGCTCCCGAGGCTCCCGCCAAGGAAGAAGCTCCCGTTGCTGAAGCCGCTGCTGAAGCCGCTGCTGAAGAAACACCCGCCGAAGCGGAGAAGAAAGCCTAAGCTTACTTCTCCATCAAGCGCTAAAATCTTTAAGCCCCGCTTACCTCTGGTGAGCGGGGCTTTTAAGTGTTGCGTTACTGCTCCTTCGCCCACCGACACGAACAGCTTCCATTACCCATCATGCGCATCGCCTTTTCTCCCGTCTACCACTACGAACTGCCTCCGAAGCACCGCTTCCCGATGGATAAGTACACCCTGCTGCCCGAACAGCTGCTTTACGAAGGAACAATCTCGGAAGCAAATTTTTTCGCCCCGGAGCCGCTGTCCGAAGCCGCCATTCTGCGCACCCACACCGCTGACTACTGGCATAAACTGAAAACCAATACCCTGAGCCGGAAGGAAGTGCGCGCCATCGGCTTTCCCATGCGACCGGAGCTGATCGCCCGGGGCCGCGTCATTGCCCGGGGTACGCTCGGCTGCGCCCGGCTGGCCCTGGCGGGAGACGGTGTAGCGCTCAATGTCGCTGGCGGTACCCACCACAGTTTCGCCGACCGGGGCGAAGGTTTTTGTGTCCTGAATGACATCGCCATTGCGGCCAACGAACTGCTGCACACCGGGGAGATCCGCCGGGCCATCGTCGTCGATCTCGACGTACACCAGGGCAACGGCACCGCGACCATCTTTGCCGACGAGCCCCGCGTATTCACCCTCAGCTTTCACGGGGCCAAAAATTATCCCAACCGGAAACCCCCTTCGGACCTCGACGTAGGTTTCTCCGATGGTACCACCGACGACGTATACCTTCAGAAACTCTTCGATGTTCTCCCCGGCCTGCTCGACCGCCTGCAGCCCGATCTCGTCTTTTACCTCAGCGGCGTCGATATCCTGGAAAGCGACAAACTCGGTCGCCTCTCCGTCAGCGTAAATGGCTGCCGGGAACGCGACCGCTTCGTATTTCAATCCTGCCGCGATCGCAACCTGCCCGTTGCCGTCAGTATGGGCGGCGGGTACTCCCGGCGGCTGGCGACCATCATCGAGGCGCACGCCAATACGTACCGGATGGCGGATGCCGTATACGGGTAGGGCCGCTTGTGCGGTGTACGGCGGGAAAACCTGTACCTTGCCGCCCGCAACGTGCCACTTCCCGTCTATGACCATCCCCGCTACCAAACACTTCTTGAAAAAAATGGAAACCCTCGCTAAGGAATTAGGGTATAAGGTCCGCTACGAGAAGGGAAACTTTCAGTCGGGCTATTGCCTGGTGGAGCACCAGCGGGTGGCCATCGTCAATAAATTTTTCGATACAGAAGGGCGTATCAATGTACTGCTCGACATCCTGAGCCAGTACCGGCATAAAGACGGGGAGGATAATCCGGTACTCGATGATACTTCCGCGAAACTTTGGAAAAAGCTGCGGCCTTTTTTGGGGATTCGAAGTTCGGAAGAGGAATAAAAAAGCGGGCGGGTAACCTTGTGGTTACCCGCCCGTCTTCATCACCTTACCGTTGATCGCTGTATCATTGGTCGTCGGCCTGCGGATCGAAAAAATCGATGCTGTCCCAAGGAGCGTCGAGCTGATCGGTCTTCTCCCAGTTTCGGTTGTCTTTGTTCAGGCTGTAAACCCTCCGTTTTACGGATCTTTCGGTAGTGCCGATCACTTTGCGTTTTATCGTTACCAGGTCGAGGTTGGTGTCTCCGTTGATGTCGGTGATGTAGCTGTCGGTCTGTCGGCATTTACCGCGTTTGCAGGTTCGCTCGGCCAGGGTTTTCAGGTGTTTCACCCTGTTGCCGCGGATGGCAAAAAGTTCTATGCGATCGCTGCTAAGGCCATCCATACGGACGATATACATGTTCTCATTGATGCCCCGGATGGCACCGGCGGTATAAATTTTAGCGTTCATCCGTTGCGCCAGGCGTTGGTATTTTTTTGGGAGCAATGCCTTTACGGTACCGTTGGCGGGTTCGCCACGGAGGAGATATACCTCTTCCGGGCCGACTTCAGGATCGGCGTACACGTGAAAAAAGCCGACGTTCTGGCCCGAAAAGGCGGCATTGAATTCTTTCATCGCATCGCTTTCCATCACGTCGGTGATGGGGTAACCGATGGCTGGTTCGGAGGCGTTGGCGGCCGTTGGTGCCGTGGTCTGGCCTGAAGCGTAAGAAAGACAGAAAAAGAGTGAAGTGAGGATTGAGAAATATCTGATCATGGTGACTAACGTTTGCCGTTAGTACGCAGCCGGGGGTGAGATTTGTTCGCTCTAGCCGGGCAGTAGCCGGAGAACGGAGCGCTGATATCCAGCTACTTTAAAGGATTTTACCTCGGGAATCTCTTCCCCTTCGTGCAGCCGTGCACCGGTGGTCCGCACCGCCGCCTCCCGGCCACTTTGGATGGTGTAAAGCAGATGGTCGCCCCGGTGCTCGAGGCTGGCGATCAGGTAGTTTCCGGCAACGGTAAAAACGCTTTGGTAAGCGTTGCCGAGGTGGTAGCCGTCGAGTAAAATAGTGTTCCGTTCGTCGCAGATCCAGTGGTGGGGGCCGTCCGGTCCGCGCACGATCAGATAGTCGCGTTTTCCGGCAACTTTGTCCTCGCCGTAGACGATCGTATAGGTACAGCTGGTGTCGGAAACGGGAAGGATGTGCAATTCCATCGGTACGGACTGCACAATGCCTTCCGGAGAGAATATTTCGAGGGTGCCGCCCCACTTCCCCATGTAGTCGGTCGGGAACGAGGGGAGGGAACCGGTCTGGGCCAGGGCGGGCAGCGTGCCCAGGAAAAGAACGAGGACGATTAGGCGCGAACGCAGGTGCATAAGAAGGATTTTGAAGCAAACACGGTGCCGCCGACAAAGTAAGCAACTGTTAAAATAGTATATCAACTATAAAAATAGTTGCATGACTTAATTTTTAGTCTTAGTTTTGGATCATGGAATCATTGACCCGTAAAGAAGAAGAAGTCCTCCGCATCCTGTTCAAGCTGAAGAAAGCCTTTGTGAAGGACATCATCGCCGAGATGCCCGGCAAGAAACCCGCCTACACCACCGTCTCCACCGTTGTGCGTAGTTTGAAGAACAAGGGCTACGTCGCTATCGAAGACTTCGGCTCTACCCACCGCTACTTTCCGGCGATCTCCCAAGAGCAGTTCTTCGGCAAGGACCTTAAGCGGGTCGTTTCCGACTTTTTCGGGGACAGCCATAAAGCCCTCGTCTCCCACTTTGCCAAAAACAAAAAACTCAGTCGCGAAGACCTCGAAGACATCCTCAGAATGATTGACGAGCAGGAATAAACAGTATCCAGTATTCTGACTAACATAACCGGCGCCACCGAAAGGCGTGCCGACTTATTGTTGTACACTGATCCCTGAAGGCCGAGTAACAACCACCTGAAACCCGCGTACCTAACACTCAATATTACCTCAAATGTACACCCTCCTCACCGCCACCCTCCTCCTCTTCCTCTTGTGGCCTGCCTACGCGGTCTTACTGCGCTATTCGGAGCGGTACGTGCTGAACCGGTTGTTGCTGTTGCTGGTGATGGGCACGGTTGGTGCGCTGCCGTTTTTGTCATTCGAGAGTCCGGTACCAGTGGCGACGCAAACGATTCAGGGAACGATCGAATACGTGGAGCAGGCCGTACAACCCGCCGTGGAGGTATCCCCCGCCTTAACGGTGGAGCCCGCCGCATCAGCTGCTCCGCTGAACGAAGAGGCGGCCGCCACCGAACCGCTCGCGACTGCTACCTCGGTTGTGGTCCCCGCCAACACCTTAAACCTTGTCTATTTCGGCGGCATGGCTGCGCTACTGCTCGTGCTTTGCTTCCGTATGCTTTTCCTCTTCATATTGCACCTGCGTTCGCGCCCTGCCAAAAATGGGGAATACCGGCTGCTGCACGTCGGCGCGAAGCCGGGGCAGGCCTTCACCTTCGGCCGCAACCTCTACTTCAGTGAAGACGTGCCGCAGGGTGCTGACTTCGACCATGTACTGCGCCACGAACGGGTTCACGCCCGGCAGGCGCACACGCTTGACATCGTTCTGAGCGAGGTGTTCCTCTGCCTGTTCTGGTTTCACCCGGCCGCCTGGTGGCTACGCACGCAGCTACGCGCCAACCTGGAGTTCCTCGTCGATCAGGCCGTCGTGCAGGGCGGTGCCAACAAGCGCAGCTACCAGCTCGCCCTTGTGCGACAGAGCCAAAATGCGCAGGGTTTGGCCCTCGCCCTCCCGTTCTCCGAGCCGAGCCTGAAAAGTCGCATCGCCCGTTTGACCGGCATGCCGGAGTACCGGCTGATCGCGGTGCTGGCGGCGGTGGCGTTGGTATTTTGGCTGGGCGTTACCGTGTTAGTGGTGCGCGGCACGGTTGCTTCCGACTCGCCGACTTCAACGACGGGAGAGCGGGAGTATTTGGCGGCAATGGCGCCGGAGGGTGACCCTTACGCCAATCATTTTCGGGGTTTGGTGGATGGCCCGCTTGCTTCTTTAGAGGTCTATACTAACCGCATGGTTACGGTGGATGAATACCTGCAACTGCGGGGTATTCTGGCGATGGTGCCGGGGGCGCGGCTGTACGTTTATAAGCAGCCGTTTGATGATGGCTATACGTTAGAGCTGACGCATAATCTCAATGAAAAGGCGGTTGTGCATTACCTGAAACCGGAGCCTTCTACCAAATTCTACGGCATGATCGGGATGGAGTTCTCCGAAGGGGCGGGCCACGTGCCGATCGCGATGCACCTGCAAACGGATCGGCCTGTTCGTGATGGCGACGGTAAGCGGAATAACATGATTTCGTACATCACCAATACAAGGACTGGATCCGATATCAACTTCTTTAAAATGCCGGAGCAGCTGGCGGAGGAGAATTTGATCGTGTACATCAATCGTCAAAAAATAGAGCTAATCCCTGAGGTTGGTGCCGGTGCTTTTGGAGAAGATATTTACGACGTAACCATCCGGGAGAATGGTGTCGAAATTTCGGACAATCATAAGGTGAGCGTTTGGGTAAACGGGGTCGGAGTACGAGACCGTTCTGGCGTTGATTGGCAGGATGTGACCGTGGAAGGTCGTGTTAGGTTGCCGCCATTCAAGCGCATGATGAGTTTAACAACAGACTTTAGTGCTGACTTAGGAGATAAGTACGAAGCACGCCGTCAGCCATCCGGTACCTATCGCGCTTGGTACGAAGGTCTATCCTGGATGCCTCACGAATCGTTAATCGCTCGCTACAATGACCGTCCGGCCAAACTAGATTTCCTGCTTGATACGGATTTTGGAGAAGACGCCATGATTCAGGTCGGACTAAAAGACCGTGACGGCGTACAACGCTATGTGGTACAAGTGATTGACGATACCGACCTGTCCGAAAAAGTGGAGACAGTTGACCTAAATGACGTCAGTGAAGTCGACTTTTCCTTCCGCCGACTGCCTACCGTTGGTGAGCTAAAGCTTATGCGTAATTATCTGAGCGTATTCCCGGAATATGACCTTCGCGTATTTCAGGACTGTGGAGAAGCCGCCGGTAATTATACCCTGTACTTAGGTAACGGTTCGGGGACCGACGGCCAGGCTACGGTAATGTCGGTGGGTGAAGTGCTTGAAATCCCACTGCGTTTCAACGTGAAGAAAACGTCCGGGGGTGGTTATGAAGTGGCATTTTTCCAAAATAATGATTTGCCGGTGCCGCCGGAAATGGAAGGAGATGAGGTCTATCTGGTGGTCAATAACGAGGGCTGGCATGGTTTTGATTCGTTCGAAGATCATTACCACCGCGCGGTGCTCGACCCCGCACCGGATGTGTATGCTTTGGGTTGCCTGGGTACCACTCCCGTCGGTGAAGGCGAGGACTTATAGACAATGACCTTCCCGGTCAACAATGACAAATTTTTCCAGGCCACCATCGAAATCCTGGAGGAAATGGGATTCAAGGACCGCGATCTTGAATTTTACCTCAACGACCGGAGCGTCGGCGCGGGAGCGTTCTCGAAGCATCCGTATTCGCCGGGCGCGCGAGTGGAGATGCGTACGTGGGAGGAGACGCCGGGGGCGACGGTGGTGGTCAGGTTGGTGGAGTAGCGCCAAGGGGTTAAGATGATTAAGATTTAAAAAATTCATCAAAATCGGGACCGTCCCAATTTTTTAAATCTTGGGTGGGGCTTCCTGATGGGGCTTTCTGAATGAGTGGGTGGGGCTTCCTGAAATTAGTTTACCCTCTGTTTGCCACTACACTACACCACATAAGATAACCCCAGACAGCCCACCAACCCCACCAGCGAAATCACCGTCTCCATCACCGTCCAGCTGCGCAGCGTCTGCGGCACCGTAAGCCCGAAGTATTCCTTGAAAAGCCAGAAGCCCGTGTCGTTAACGTGGCTGCACGTCAGGCTGCCCGCGCCCGTAGCCAGCACCAGCAGTTCCGGACTGGCGTCACCGGACTGCGCCAGCGGCAGCGCAATGCCCGCCGCCGTGATCGCCGCCACCGTCGCCGAGCCGAGGGTGATGCGCAGAGCCGCCGCGATGATCCAGGCGATAAAGATGGGGTTGGCGTCGAAGCCCCGGAGGCTATCCACGATGTAGTCGCTCGTGCCGCTGTCCACCAGCACCTGCTTGAAGGCACCGCCGGCGGCGATGATGAGCAAGACCGCCGCCATCGGGGCCAGCTGCTTGCCGACGCGCGCCATCAGGTGGGCCACCGGCGTCCGCGTCTGCCGGCCGAGGACGAACATGGCCGCCAGTACGCCGATGAGCAGGGCGATGGTGGCGTCGGTCAGCAGGCCGGAGGCAACCAGTTCGGCGAAGAAACCCTGGCTTACGACGTCCGGAGCAGGGCCGACGGGTTCGTTCCCTGCTTCGGTAAGTATGCTTTGCACCAGCGTCCCCGCCCCTAAAAGCAGTACGGGAAGGAGGGCACACAAAACGCTGGTACCGAAGGATGGCAGTTGATCCGGCAAACTGGTTTCCCTGATCGTGAGTGCCCCCTTCGTATGGGGCATCTTCCGGAGGGTGCGGGCCAGCAACGGCCCCGCCAGGATGACCGCCGGCACGCCCAGGATGATACCGTAGAGGAGCACCTTGCCGACGTCCGCGCCGTACGTAGCGGAAATCAGCATCGGGGCGGGGTGGGGCGGCAAAAAGCCGTGCGTTACCGACAGCGAGACCACCGCCGCCACGGCCACCATCGCCAGCGGAAGTTTTGCCTTCTCCGCCGCGCTGATGATGATCGGGGCCATCATAACGAAGGCCACGGTGTAGAACAGCGGGATGCCGATGAGGAACCCTACCGCGCAAAGTCCCCACAAAATGGACATCCCCTCGCGCCCCGCCACCAGCTTGTCAGTGATCACTTTCGCCGCTCCGGTTTCGGCCACCACGCCACCCAGCACGGCCCCCAGACCGAGAATGATCGCCAGTCCGCCCAGCGTTTCGCCCACGCCCCCGCTCACCGCCGCCATCGTTCCGGCTGGCCCCATTCCCAACGCCAGTCCGGTTCCGATCGCCACGATCACCAGGGCGATGAAGGGATGCCACTTGAGCCCGATGATGAGAACGAGCAGGGCGAATACGGCGAGGAACGTGATGAATACTGGCAATGGATCGGCTTGTGTGGGTTCGACTTGAAAAACGAAAGGTAACACAAGCGTGCCGATACGAAACGACGCACCGGCTAAGCGAAGCTTTCCGGTCACAAGCGCGTAGCTTCGCCCCACTACTTAAACCTCCCCACCTTTCGCGCAATTTAAAACTTCCGATTTATGGACCTTAAGAACCTGGATACCCCCGCCCTGATGATCGACCGGAACAAGGTCGTCGGGAACATTCGGCTGGCCATCGCTTTGGCCGGTGGCGTACAGCGTCTCCGGCCCCACGTGAAAACCCACAAAATACTGGAGGTCGCCGAAATGCAGGTCGCCGCGGGCATCACAAAATTTAAATGCGCCACCATCGCCGAAGCGGAAATGCTGGGTATGGCCGGCGCCGCTGACGTGCTGATCGCCTACGCGGTGCAGGGGCCGAAGGTGGAGCGGGTGATCGCGCTGTGCCGGAAATTTCCATGGACGGCTTTCTCGGTCCTGATCGACAACGCGACCTCGGCGTATTACATCGATGATCGATTCTCGCAGGCCGGTCTGGTCGCCGGCGTTTTCGTGGACGTGAACAACGGATATAGCCGGACGGGTATCCGAACGGAGGACGTCTTTGGCCTGATCGGATCGGTCGTGAAACGACAAAGTCTGCGCATCAGGGGTCTGCACTGCTACGACGGTCATTTCCGGATGTCCCCGCTGGCGGAGCGGACAAAGGCCGTTAAGTCCGCATTCGAACCGGTGGAGGAGCTGCGCGAACAGCTCACCCGCTTTTTCGGCGGAGAAAAATTATTGATCGTTGCCGGAGGAAGCCCCTCCTTCAGCGTTCACGCCCGGCATCATGACGTGGAGTGCAGCCCCGGCACCTGGATCTTCTGGGATCACCGTTACGCCAGCAATTACCCCGAACTGGGGTTTGCGCAGGCGGCTACCCTCGCAACCCGGGTCATCTCCAGGATCGGAGCCCGGCAGTACTGTCTCGATCTAGGACATAAAAGCGTCGCCAGCGAAGCCCCGCTGCCCCGCGCCCATTTTCACTCAAAGCATTCCTTCGAGCAGATCGGCCACAGCGAGGAACACCTGATGATCCGCACGGAAAAGCCGGACGTGTTCGTGCCCGGTGAGGTGTTGCTCGCTACGCCGAATCACGTTTGCCCGACGGTGGCGCTGTACGATCACGTCGAGGTGATAAGTGATGGAAAAATTGTCGGTCGCTGGAAGGTGATCGCCCGGGGCCGAAAAATTACGGTGTAAAAACAGCGCGAAGAACGGATACCGCAACCCGCCCTATTCTCCGTGCAGGACCACGTCCAGCGTACTCGGAAAACTGAGCACCGCCTCTCCCCACTTGTCCTTGATCGCTTTCTGATGATCGAGCAAGTGCTTTTGCTGGTAAATGTCAAACACCAGCCGTGATTTGAAGGTCAGCAAAAGGGCATAGGTCGGTCCTTCGTTCTCGTCCACGCCGAGCAAGCGCGTAAGGTGGTAACGCTCTACCGTGCCGGATTCCATGACGGCGGGCAGGTAGGCGCGTTCCATCCACTTTAGCCAGGGAGCGTGTTGGCGATGGTCGATTTTGGAGGTGACGTTGTAGATCAGCATTGGTGGTCCTTTGAAAATGGAGACCGTCAAAGGTAAGGTGCAAGAACCAGTTCGAGGACTGGAATATTCGCGCAAAGACGCGTTGTGAGAACACCGGTGTGGACTTCCGGGGGAAGGGGCATATTGAATGGCCAGCAAGTAAGTGAATGGGGGTTAGTCGACAACCACAAAACACTGGCTGACGGGTTTGCCATAGCCCACCACTACCCGCGCGTGGTAGGTACCGGCGGGGTAGTGCGCGACGTCGAATTCCACGTCCGACCCGATGGAGGGAACCTTGCGGTGGGCCATCAACTGACCGGAGAGGGAATAGATGGCTACGTCGGCGGATTTTCCGAAGTTGCCTTCGTCCATGCGAAGTTTCAATACTTCCGCCGTGGGGTTGGGGTAGATGGCGAAGCAGCCCTTGGGGATTTCCTTTTCAGCAGGTTCCGGTTCCACGATCTCGAAGCCTCCGGCATTGAATTCATTGTCGGGGTCCGGCGTCACGATGCCGGTCAGGTAAATGGAGGTTTGGGCGGGTTCGGTATTGGCGGTGATCGTCACTTTTTGGTTCCGCATGCCCCGCTTGTTCCGGGAGTTGAACGCTACGGTGATCGCGGCGGTTTCCCCCGGAGCGATCGGCGCCGAAGGCCTGGCGGGGACGGTACAACCGCAGCTGCCCTTCGCGTCGGAGATGATCAGGTATTCGGTACCGGTATTGGTGAAGGTGAAGACTTTCGTGACGATCTCCCCTTCCTTGACCGTCCCGAAACCGTACGTGGTGCCTTCCTCGAAGGTGAAAGTCGTAATCAGACCGACATCAGTGGTGTTTTTGGAGGCGGACGCGGCATGAACCGTAGCGGATTCGTTGCGTTCCGGAGCCTGCTGGGCGCTTAACGGCGCGAGCAGGGTGACGAACAGGAGGATCAGGAGGGTGGTGGTGAATTTCATCGGAACGGCATTTATCAGTTGCTGCAAGTAAGACGCTGAAGCCGGGAAATTAGTTGGGGGGGAAGCGGATTTAACGGTATTGAAGGCTGGTTGATCAAAAAGATCGGGAAACGAAAATCAGCATTCGGAGAGCGGAAATCCATGGTCGCGATATGCTATGGTCAACGACCCGATCACTCCCGTACGATGTACGCCCCCAGGGCGTTCAGCCGCGTATCGATCCGCTGGTATCCCCGGTCGATCTGGTGGATGTTGTCGATCCGGCTGGTGCCTTCGGCCGACATGGCGGCGATGAGCAGGGAAACGCCGGCGCGGATGTCGGGCGAACTCATGGAGATGCCCCGCAGCGGCGCGCGGTGATCGAGGCCGATCACAGTGGCGCGGTGCGGGTCGCAGAGGATGATCTGCGCGCCCATGTCGATCAGTTTATCGACGAAGAAGAGCCGGCTTTCGAACATCTTCTGGTGGATCAGAACGGAGCCCCGCGCCTGAATGGCCGTGACGAGCGCGATGCTCATCAGGTCGGGCGTAAAGCCGGGCCAGGGCGCATCATAGAGCGTCATCAGTCCCCCTTCGATGAAGGAGCCGATCTCGTAGTGATCCTGGGCGGGGATATGGATGTCGTCGCCGGGGAAGTCCATCTTGATGCCCAGGCGCTGGAAGGTGCCGGGGATGATGCCGAGCTGGTCGCGGCGTACGTCCTTGATCGTGATGTCGGAGCCGGTCATGGCGGCCATACCGATGAAGGAGCCGATCTCGATCATGTCGGGCAGCATCCGGTGTTCGGTGCCGCCGAGGGATTCTACGCCCTGGATGCGGAGCAGGTTGGAGCCGATGCCCTCGATCTTGGCACCCATACGGACCAGCATTTTACAGAGCTGCTGCAGGTAGGGTTCGCAAGCGGCGTTGTAGATGGTGGTTTCGCCTTTGGCCAGCACGGCGGCCATCACGACGTTGGCCGTTCCGGTGACGCTGATCTCCTCCATGTGCAGGTAAGTGCCCACGAGCCCGTCGGTGGTGAAGGTGTAGATGTGGCGGTCGGCTTCATACTGGAAGTCGGCGCCGAGGGCCTGCAGGCCGAGCAGGTGAGTATCGAGCCGGCGGCGGCCGATCTTGTCGCCACCGGGCTTGGGCAGGCTGGCGCGGCCGTAGCGGTTAAGCAACGGCGCGATGAGCATGACGGAGCCGCGGATCCTCTGGGCGTCGCGGACGTAGTCTTCGCTCAGTACGTAGTCGATGTTGATGTCTTTGGCCGTTACGCGGACGCTCTCACGGGTGAGGCGTTCGACCCTGGCACCGAGGCCCTCGACGAGGTCGAGCAGCTTATTGATGTCGAGAATGTCGGGGAGGTTCTCGATCAGCACCGGCTCGGGGGTGAGCAGGGTGGCGGAGATAATCTGGAGGGCTTCGTTCTTGGCACCCTGGGGGATGATTTCGCCAGAGAGCTTATGGCCTCCTTCTACGATGAAAGTTCCGTTGTCGGTCATGGGCGCGAAGGTAGGCTTCGATGCGCGATTCTCGATTTTTGATGTTCGATTTTTGATTTGGAGGTGCATTTTTTCCGATTTTGTTACGGGGTAAAGGTGGGGTGGGGCGGTACCGGGTTTTCGGGCCGACTAGTATTCGCCCTGGTTCGGGTAGAATTTGGTTTCGCTGCGGCGGTGGGCGCGGCCGCGGGATGCCGGGGGAGATTGGAAGAGCGGTGGCGGTTACCGGGAGCATCGTTTTCCGGCTGTATTGTAACTTGTCGAACGGCCCGCGTATGTTTCTCCGCGGCAATCCGCACAATGTTTTTTACCGCTCCTAATTTACCAAATGCCCGTCTACCACCTGAATCCCCGGGGTTTCAAATCCGTACGCCGCAAACTGATTCTGCGATCTGTTCTGCTGCAACTGCCGCTCGTATCAGGTGCGGTTTTAGGCTCGATATGGTACCAAAGCCAGGGGGAGGCTGACTTGCTGAAATTCAGCCTTTATCTCGTACCGGCTACCGTGGCGCTGATCGGTTTCTTACTCTGGCGTACGTTGATGAAATACCGCAACATATGGGATACCTACGAACTCTCGCTCTTCGGCGGGGAAGTCACCCGTAGCCAGGGTACCACTCCAGCCGCGACCTATGATCTGAAGAACGACCTGATCTCCATGAACGAAAACACCAAAGGCATGCTGATGCTTCGCTTTAAAGAACCCGACCTGCTTCTGGTCATCCCCGAAACGATTGATGACCGGGACGATCTGATCGAACGTTTGCAGGCGTTCGGCGAGATCGGCACTATGGACGAATACGGTAAACTGGTCAGGTTTTCCTGGCTCTTACAACTGCTGACGCTGGCGGCCTTTGCCGTTTTTTACATGTACGACACTAAATGGATTGTCGGTGTCAGTGGCACTTTACTACTGGCCTACTTGCTGTACGTTGTCATCAATCGCCAACGCAGTACGGTCGCCAGTGCGGCACAGAAACGCAAATCGTTGATCTACCTGGTCTTCGTAGCGATGGTGGGATACCGGCTATTGACGGTTCTCTGGTGACATTCGGCTTTTGTCTCCCTGCTCTTAAAACTTACTTGGCATCCCGCGGCCGCGCAAAAAAAAGCGCTTTGTCTATTAATAATCCTTCAAATTCCAACCTTCCGCGTCGGGTATCCATCAAACAAGCAAACGACCACTGACTACCCCGATGAGGACCACCCCAAATGAAACGTTGATCAACCGTTGCCTGCGCGGAAACCGCGCGGCGCAAAACGAGTTGTACCAGCGTGAAGTGCAGGGCGTATTCCACCTCGTCATCCGTCTGGTGGCCAACCGGATGGACGCCGAGGACCTTACCCAGGAATGTTTCCTGCGGGTCTTTGAGCGCCTGGCCCAGTTTCGGGGAGACGCTTCGTTGCGCACCTGGATCAAGCGCATCGCCATCAACCTGAGCCTGGAGCACCTGCGCCGGCACCAGCCCCTGCTCGTCCCCGTTGAGGATCACCTGCTGACGGTAGAAGAACCCCTGCCGGAGGTAGACGTCGCCCGCATCCACCGGGCGATTAAGGAGCTGCCCAAAGGCTGCCGGATCGTACTTACACTCTATTTGCTGGAAGGGTACCAGCAGGTGGAAATTGCCGAGATCCTGGCGGTATCCGTCTCCACCGTCAAGTCGCAATACTGGCGCGCCAAGCACCTGCTCCGTCTTTCTTTAACCCCAAATACCACGAAACATGGATGATTTTGAACGGCAGATAAGGCAAAGCCGTGGTGAACTGGACCGGGTCGAACACCTCGATACGGATTTCCTCTGGACCGGCATCACTGAGCGAATGACCGCAAGGCGTTCGGGGGGGCGGCGGCTCCGCCTGTATCAACGTTGGCTCGTAGCCGCCTCTTTGCTCGCACTGGTCTGCCTTGGCGTCGCCTACGCCGGGTGGCAAAACCGGGAAGTGGTGCCCGCCAGCCTGAGCGATCTCTCCCCCGAGCTCGCCCAACGGGAAACGGCCTATCTGAATACCATTGCGGGGAAGGAGGCCCTGCTGAAAATCGACGAACTCGACCGCGAAGCCTACGCTCCCTACCTGAATGAGCTCTTCCTTCTCGATTCTCTCAACGCCGAATATCAACGGGAGCTGCCCCGCTACGGCACCAACGAACGTCTGTTGAGCAGCCTCATCAGGTACTATGAGCTCAAAATTCAACTTCTCGAACAACTGGAAAATCATCTGGCACAACAACAATATTATGGCACTTCCAACCCAACGCATGAAATTTAGCACAATGCTGCTTACCCTCCTCTTCGGTGCTTTCCTGCATGCTCAAACGGCTTCGAAAACTTTCGATGAATCCTACGAAGCCGCCGCAGAGATAAACATCGTACAGAGCCGAGGCCCCCTTACCATTCTGCCCGCTACCGACGGCAAAGTAAGAGTGGTGACCAAAATGAGCGTGGAGGCCAAAAAACTGGTCGACGCCACCAACCTGCTGGCGAAAATGGGCAGTGAAGTGACCCGCTCTTCCACCTGGCTCAACATAAGGACCGGCATGAACGACGTCCGGAATTGGACCCAGCGAAACAATAGAATAAAGGTCATTTTTAAGGACGGAGACCGGTTCGACAACATCCGCAACTTCGATCTAAGCACTACCATCTACCTGCCGCCAACGCAAAAGCTGAACCTGGAAGCCAGGTTCGAGCGTATTCAGCTTGATCCGGGAGTGAAGATAGAAAACCTCGAACTCGTGCTTCACAATGGGCACATCCGGGCGGGCAGCATTACCGGTAACCTGGAAATGGACGTACGTTTCGGCGAAGTCGACCTGGAAAACGTTGGTGGCAGCCTGACCGGCTCCCTGCACAACACCAAAGGTAAATTCGGCGACGTCGGCGACGTTCGTATCGATACCCGGTTTTCAAGGCTCAGAATGGGAACCCTGAGCTCCCTACGGATCACCTCCCAAAACGATCGTTTGGAAATAAAATCAATAACGGGAAGCGTAGACATCGAAGACCGGTTCGGAACCTACCTGTTGGGAACCATCGGCGACGCGAAAATCGATACCAACAACGGAACCTTCGAAATCGGTAAGGGTAGTAAATACAACATTGAGGCCCGTTTCGGGACTTTTGAATTTGACCGCGTTGACAACCTGGTCCTCCGCGACAACCACAACTCCGACTACGACATAAAAACACTGGGCAGCCTCAGCGGAGATTGCCGCTTCACCGATTTCAGAGCCGACGTGCTACTGCATTCGGTCGACCTGCGCATTAAAAACGGGGAATTTAAAGCCCTGGACGTAGCACCCGACTTTAAAGGACTTGAAATAAAAGGATCATTTTACAAAGTTGATCTGGACGTAGACGCATCCACGGCTTACCAACTTTTCATCGACCTCAACTTCGGAGACCTGCACCTGCCCAATGACCTGGTAACGATCAAAAAAATCAAGGATTTTTCGGAGTTGAAACTGGAAATGAAGACTAAAAACGCCACGGAGCAAAGCCCGGCCATCCGGGTAAGCGGACAAAACGCCAGTTTGTACATCGATTGAACAAGACCTGAATATAGGTACAAACATGAGTCATCTTCCCCTACCTACGTTGTCGGGTTTTTTGTTGTGGCCGTACCGGAGGTAAGCGAAGCGAACCCTTGTCGGGCTCCAACAAAGAACCCGACAACAACCCCTTAGCGACGGCGGTTTTTGCGGTTGCGGCTCTTGCTGCGGTTGCCCCCCTGGTTATTGTTGTGCTGATTGTTCGGCCGGTTATTCTTCTTCTTTTTCTTCTTCTTGCGGCCGGTTGGGTGTTGTTCGGGCTGTTTAGGGCCGGGGATGCCGATCTTGGCGTCGGGGGCCAGTACCAGCTTCTTACCACTCAGCTCGTAGAGGTCCTTACGGATCATTTCTTCATTGACGAACTGGCCGGAGGCCCAGCTGGTCAGTGCAATCTTCATGTAGTAGGCGGCGATGTAGGTGGCCTGGTCTTTCTCCGGGCCATCTTCCAGTTCGGCGGCAGCTTTGATGAGCTGCTGCACGTTCTGGCCGTAGTGCTTCATGCGGCTGTGCAGATCGGGGTAGGGGAGGCGTACCTTCTCGGCTTCTTCCTCTTCTTCGATGGTGATGCCCTCGGGTACGGTCACGTTCAGCGGCTCGCCGGCAATGATGAACGCGTGGCGCCAGAGGCGTTCCTCGTAGTTCTCCTGGGTCTTGATGCCGGGTTCCATCTGCAGCATCAGTTTGATCACCCGTTCGACGTAGGCCTGCCGGTCTTCGTCGGGGATGGCGTTGGCTTTGCGTAGCAGGTCCTGCACGTTGCGGCCGTACTCACTGATGATCAGTGGGTCCTGGGTGGTGTTATAGGCGATTTCCCATTCCATAGTAGGGTAGTAATAATATTATTGATGACATTTCGACGGCGCGCGGGGCGGATCTCAGGTGCCTGCATACCTTCAATACGACCTTACGATTATCCTGAAGGGGCGCGGACGCGGGATGCAAAGATAGCTTGTATGATGGCAACGCCGTCATAAACCGGACCGACCTACTCCACCGTTACCGATTTCGCCAGGTTCCGCGGTTGATCCACGTTCCGTCCCAGTTCCACGGCAATGTGGTAGCTGAGCAACTGTAACGGAATCACCGACAGCAACGGCGTCAGCGGATCTTCGGTAGCTGGAATCTCGATTACATGATCCGCGATCTTGGCAATGGCTTTTTCACCTTTATTGACGATGGCGATCACCCGCCCTTTACGCGCTACCACTTCCTGTACGTTGCTTACGATCTTGTCGTAGGCGGATTTATTGGTGGCCGTCACGTACACGGGCATATTCTCGTCGATCAGGGCGATGGGGCCGTGCTTCATCTCCGCGGCGGGGTACCCCTCGGCGTGGACGTAGCTGATCTCCTTCAGCTTCAGCGCTCCTTCAAGAGCTACGGGGAAGTTGTAGCCCCGGCCCAGGTAAAGGGCATTGTGGTGGTCTTTTACCTCCTTGGCGATGTACTTGATGTGATCGTTTTCCTTCAGGATCTCCTTCACCTTATCGGGAATGAGTTCCAGCTCCCGCACCAGCGTTTGGAAGTAGGTGGTGCTGATGGTGCTTAGCTTTTGTGCCAGGCTCAAAGCCAGCAGCGTCAGTACCGTCACCTGACCGGTGAAGGCCTTGGTACTGGCCACCCCGATCTCCGGGCCGGCGTGGATGTAGCTGCCGGCATCCGTCAGCCGGGCAATGCTGCTTCCTACGGAGTTGACGATACCGTAAATCATCGCTCCCTTACTCTTGGCCAGCTCCAGGGCGGCCATGGTGTCGGCCGTCTCACCGCTCTGGCTCAGGGCGATCACGATGTCGCGCTCGCTCAGGATCGGATTGCGATAACGGAACTCACTGGCGTACTCGACCTCCACGGGAATCCGCGCCAGGTCTTCGATCAGGTACTCACCGATCAGGCCGGAGTGGTAGCTCGTTCCGCAGGCGACGATGATGATCCGGTCAGCCCGCACGAAACGGTTGGCGAATTCTTCCATCCCCCGCAGGGTCACCCGGCTGTCCTTGCTGCTGATGCGGCCGCGCATGGCGTCCAGGATCGTTTTCGGTTGTTCGTAGATCTCTTTGAGCATAAAGTGCTCGTAACCTTCCTTCTCCAACGCTTCGATCTGCAGATCGAGCGTCTGGATGAACGGAGGCTGCTCCTCGTTGGCGGTGTTGCGCAGTTGCAGGCCCTTCTTCAGCGAGATACTGGCAACCTGTCCGTCCTCCAGGTAAACGACCCGCTTGGTGGAGTCCAGGAAGGGGGACGCATCCGAACCGATGAAAAATTCGTCGTCACCGATACCGACCAACAGGGGGCTTTGCTTGCGCGCACCCACCAGCACGGTGGGGTTCTGGCGGTCGATCACGGCGATAGCGTAAGCTCCCTCCACGCGGGTAAGGGCCAGCCGAACCGCTTCTTCCAGGGCGAGGTTGCCCTCCGTCTGGATCTCTTCGATCAGGTGAACGAATACTTCCGTATCCGTATCACTGCTGAACTTATGTCCTTCGGCAATAAGCGCGTTCTTCAGTACGGCGTAGTTTTCAATGATGCCGTTGTGCACCAGTGCCAGGCGGCCACTGTCTCCCATGTGGGGGTGAGCATTGCGGTCGTTGGGTTCACCGTGCGTAGCCCAGCGGGTATGTCCTATGCCCAGCGTGCCGCTCGTGTCTATTTCTTTGATGAGCTCGCGCAGTGCTTTCACTTTGCCTGCTTTCTTGTACACGGCCAGTCCGTCGTTGATGATGGCGATTCCGGCGCTGTCGTAGCCTCGGTATTCGAGACGTTCGAGGCCCTTTATGATGAGTTCATCGGCTTGGCGGTGGCCGATGTAACCTACGATTCCACACATAGGAAAATAAGCTTAAATAAGTGATAACAGACTACGGTAGTATACAATCAAGGTGTTTCTGAGTCCGCCTTTGCAAAGGTTTAAACGAAATTACGATGGGCAAAGATAACATCTTTAGGTACGATGGCGGCATGCCGTGCGGTTTTCTAAACCTCCGGACCACCCGGCACCGGTTCTCTAACCACCGATCTCCGTAAAAGTGATCCGGACCGTTGCGGGGCGCACGGCGGCATCCGGCCCGGCCAGGATCACCCGGCTGGCATCCCGGTCAACCGGCAGTATGCGCAGATAGATCTGCGGCGGAAATTCCCCGCTGATCATCCGTTGCAAGTGAACCGACAGGCGCGGTCGGTAAAAAGGATTGTCATTCTCGTCCAGCAATTCCTGCCCGCCGATAAAACTGATCCCCTGATTGCCTAAAGCCGCGCTACGGTCCAGAATGGGTACCAGTTGTCCGCTATCGTCGCGGTAGAACAAACCGACAATGTCGGGGGAGGGGTACTCAGCGTAGCTGTAGCCTTCTACCATTTCCCGAAAGAAAGTTATCTCCGCCTTATTGATCACTTTATCCCGCAGCGCCTCCAGGTCGGTGAAGGTGATTTCCACGATCGAGCCGGCCTGGCCCGAAAGAGCTAGCCGTTCCCGGTCCTCCCCACCGGCAAGCAACTCCCCGGTGAGGGAGCCGGCGTAATCTTTTTCGTAACGCGGAGGAGCAAGTCCGACCGGTATCCGGAAAAAGCGGGGTGTTTCGGCCGCGGAGGTATCCTTGTAAAAAAAGTAAAATCCCGCTCTGGTAGACAGGTTCGGGCTGAAGGGGTCGAGCGCCACCAGGGCATCGGAGTTGCCCAGCGGCTCGATGAATACGCCGGGCAGCAGGGCGGAAAGGGAGTCGTTGCCGTTGAAGACGGTCTGGTCGGCGGCGTTCACCCTGTCCAGAAAGTCATCATTGAAGGCCATCCGGAAATGAGGCAGACTGTCCCTTACGACGGGAGGCGGGCTGTAAATCGTATCGTACAGCACGGTGCGGGTCAGTGATCCGTTAAAGGAGTTGTCACGGTTTACGTTGCCCGTCGTTTCATCTACGGAAAATTCAGCGTTGGAAAAATAATCTACGCTGCGGTCCACCTCGCCGTCGAGAAGTTTGGCCTGGTACCCGAAGGAGCGCCCGGGGCCATAGAAACCGAAGGCGGTATCGATCGGTATGATCAGGACGACGGAGTCGACGTCGGCCTCCGGGCTGAACGCGAAGGGCGGTAATGATGGCAGGGCCGTCTGGCGATCGAGGGGGACGTTGGGGATCACGTACGAACTGCTTTGCCAGGCACCGAAAACCTCGTCTTCGATGCGACCGAAAGAGAACCGGGAAGCCAGGTTGAGGCTTTGGTTAAAAACGATCAGGCTGTCGTCCCGCACCACACGGGTAGTAAAGGGAACGTCGATGGTTTGCCCCAGCGCGGCCGAATCGCCGGAGAGCAGGTCGGAACCGACGGTGATCGGTTCCGTACAGGCGGTCAGGGCAAGAAAAAGGAGGCAGGAAAGGTAACAGAAAAGTTGTTTCATTCGGAGGGGAAGGATTCGATCGGATGACCGTTGGCACTGGGTAGTTGGACTATAAAACAAGCCCTTCCCCGGGTTTAGGAAAGGACTTGTGTTGGTGATAGACACCGGGAAGGTGGAAAGGGTTGGCGCCGGTACGGAAACCGCAAGAAATCTTGGCGACTTCGGTATGCCGGCGGACGAATCGTTGTTCGTTGCCCAATACCCCAACCAGCCGGATTATTTGGCTACTTCTTCTTCCAGCAGGCTGTGATAAAATTCCAGCGAAGCGGCGGGGGCTTCCTCGCCCTGCACGTCGAGCACGGGAATCTCGAGACCGGCCAGGAGCGACGCGTTGTGGTCGTTCAGCTCGGCGGTTCCCTTGATCACGGCATCGGAGTACTTGATCGCACCGCGGTGCAGATCGGGCTTTCCGTCGTTCATGAACGGGGCCAGGTCCTCCTCGCTCAGCGCGTTGATGCTGGCCTTGAGGGCGAACTCGGGATCGATGTGGTCCTCGGGGCCGTCCTGGTAAAGGCTGTAAACGATCTTGCTGTTCTGGAACAGGGGTTCGGTCTGGTAGGCGGTACGCAGGTAGAAGGGGATGAGGCTCGTCATCCAGCCGTGGCAGGCGATGATGTCGGGCGGCCAGCCGAACTTCTTCACCGTTTCGATCACGCCCTTACAGAAAAATGCGGTGCGGTCGGCGTTGTCTTCGAAGGGCTTACCGTCTTTGTCGTGGTGAACGAATTTACGCTTGAAGAAATCTTCGTTGTCCAGGAAGTAAACCTGCATGCGCACACCCTTGTCGGGCAGGGAGGCAACTTTGATGATCAGGGGATAATCGTTGTCGTCGACGATGATATTCATGCCCGAAAGGCGGACGACTTCGTGGAGACGATGGCGGCGTTCGTTGATGGTGCCGTAACGGGGCATCAGCACGCGGATTTCCATCTTGTTTTTCTGCAGGTGGGGAGCGAGCGCGCGTACGGTCGTCGAAATATCTTTCGCGATGGTGTACGGTTCCATCTCCTGGGTGACAATCAGCACCTTTTGTTTACTCATATCGCTATCGGTATCAATTCAGGTTTTTCTACACGTGATCGGCAACCATTATTGCCGGACGCTGGGCGTTAGCCGGGGGCAAATTTACGAAATATTATGCACACGGACTATCTTCGCCGCCGTTTTGAAAAGTGGACGGACCCTCCCGGAAGCTTTTCAGGCGCGGTCGCGGGTGCAGGGAAAGCTTCTTCAGAAGCACTGCGCTACATCTCCCATGTCTCCGGTTGGGATGCCACCGGAGTAACTCCTGCACCGGTCACGAAGAGCGTAACTCTTCGCGGCCGATCCTAGATCCGTCTCTGCACCTGCGACCCCGCCCACATATTTCTCCCCCATGAAAACTTTTAAAACGGCAAAAGCCCTGCGAAAGGCACTGCCTGAAGACAAAACGATCGCTTACGTTCCCACCATGGGGGCGCTGCACGCCGGGCACATGGCGCTGATCGAAGCGGCCGTGGAACTGCACGACGTCGTGGTGGCCAGCATCTTCGTCAACCCCACCCAGTTCAACGATGCCGCCGACCTGGAGGCCTACCCCCGCACGCCGAAATCCGACGCCGCCCTGCTGAAAAAGCACGGCTGCAAGTACCTGTACCTGCCCGCCGTGAAGGACGTCTACCCCGTCGGAACCGATAAGTCCGCCGCCGAAAGTATCGACTTCGGCTCCCTCACCGCCACTATGGAAGGTGCCAACCGGCCCGGTCATTTCGACGGGGTGGCGCAGGTCGTCAGCCGCCTGCTGGAGATCGTGCAGCCTACCACCCTGGTACTCGGCCAGAAGGATTATCAGCAGGTTGCGGTGATTCGTGCCATGATCAGAAAGATGGATCTGCCGGTAAAAGTCGCCGTAGTGCCCACCGTCCGCGCCAAGGACGGCCTTGCCCTGAGCAGTCGCAACAAGCGCCTGAACAATAAACAACGGCGTGCCGCCGGCGTCATCAATGTACAGCTGGAGGCCGTTGCGGCGGGTCTTGCCGCCGGCTGGCCGGTAGAAGTACTCAGACAGTTCGCTCTCGGCGGTATCGGGCAGCACGACCTGCTCGACCCGGAGTACGTACAGATCTTCAATGGCGATACCATGCTGCCGTATACCGACGGTGATGAGGTTCGGGAACTGGTAGTCGCCACCGCCGTCCATTGCGGTCCGGTGCGCCTGATCGATAATCGCATCGTTGCCCGAAAACACAACCCTTAACGCGCTTATAACGTTCCTTTCGCGGCGTGCAAACGTCAAAAGGTTGTCTACACAACCGTTTAGCCCCAATCATAAAGAGATCATGCTCATTCAACGCTTCAAAGGAAAAATTCACCGCGTCAAGGTCACGGAGGCCAACCTCAACTACGTCGGTTCCATCACGATCGATGGCAAGATGCTCGACGCGGCCGGCATCATCGAGGGGGAAAAGGTCCAGATCGTTAACAACAACAACGGGGAACGCATCGAAACCTACACCATCCGCGGGGAGGAAGGCTCGGGCATCATCTGCCTCAACGGTGCCGCCGCGCGCCGCTGTCAGCCGGGGGACCTGGTGATCATCATCGCCTACGGGTACATGACCACCGAAGAAGCTTTGGCTTTCGAGCCAAAAGTGGTGTTTCCCGATTCGGATAACCGGATCTAGATAATTGGAAGTAGCAACTGATTATCAGAAACCGGCAACCAGAAAAAAAATTCTCTGATAGCCTGCCAGTTTTGAACGCTATATACTCCCTATTCCCTACTCATACCGTAAGCTTTCGATAGGATCCAGCGCCGCCGCCCGCATCGCCGGATAGAGCCCGCTCAGCAGCCCCACCACCGTACAGACCACCAGGGCAAGCCCGATCCAGAGCCAGGGCACGATGAAGCCCCCGCCGGTAGCGTACGCGACCCCGTTGCCGAGGGCAACCCCGCCGACGATGCCCAGTATGCCCCCCAGCTGACAAATGACGATGGCTTCGATCAGGAATTGATACAGGACGTTTTTGCGCGTGGCCCCGAGCGCTTTCCGCACGCCGATCTCCCGCGTCCGTTCGGTCACGGACACCAGCATGATGTTCATCAGCCCGATGGCGGCCCCCAGCAGGGTCATCAGTCCGATGGCCACGGCGGCGGCGCGCAGGGTGAAGGTATTTTCCTTTATGATCGAGACGAGGTCGGAACTGTTGGTGACCTCGAAGTCGTTCTTTTCGCCGGCGCGGAGCCGGCGGACGTTGCGCATGGCAACGGTGGCCTCGGCGATGGCCGCCTCCACGCCGGTGGGGTCGGGAATGGCGATGAGGATGTCGTAGCTGGTGGTATTGCTGCCGTAAAATCGCTTGGCCGTTTGCAGGGGGATGAGTACCCGCCGGTCCTGGTTGCCGGCCATGCTGCTGCCCTTGGTCAGCAGGGTGCCGATCACGCGGAGGCGCAGCGGGCCGGCCGTGATCTCCTTGCCGATGGCGTTCTCGGGTTTATTGTTGAAAAGTTCTTCCACCAGGGCGGAACCGATGATGGCAATGTTGCCGCCTTCCGCCGCTTCCTTGTAGGTGAAGTTCCGCCCTTGCGACACCTCGAAACCCTTGGCGGCCAGGTAATTGACCGAAGTGCCGTAGACGGACGCGTTCGGGTTCGTTTCCTCGTTGGCGTACTTTACCACCGTAGCTCCGGTGGCGAAAAAACTGATACTTACCTCGGCGGGATAGTTGTACCGGTCTACAAACTCCCGGGCCTGATCGTAGGTGAAGGGAGCGGAGCGTTTGCGTGGTCCCCGCCGCCCGCCGCCGCCCCGCAGGTTAGTACTTACCCGCTCGATCTCGATCGTGTTGGCCCCCAGGCTGGAAAGGTTGGAAGAAAGGGAATAGATGGCCGCATCGATCGCCGTCAGAATACCGACAAGGGCCATGATGCCGACGGCAATGATCAGGGTCGTCAGCAGCGCCCGCAACAGATTAGCCTTGACGCTGCGCCACGCCACGCGGATGTTTTCCATTTGATCCATAGTGCCGAAGGTAAATTAGGCTTTTGGTCTTTTACGCTTTTGGCGGGTGGTTTTCGACGAACGAAGCTTTGTGGTAGACGCGCAGGCGGTTGTCCGTTAACATTTACACTTTGGCGGTCGTCGATTATTGTGACTACCGAGAACGTATCACGGAGAACCGCCTTCTGCCGTCCGATAACCGTCATCCGACAACCGTCATCGGACAACCCTCAACCGTTTCCCCCTGCTATCTTTGCGCCAATGTCGTTGAAAAAACTTGGCGGGGAAACCCTGGTGTACGGCCTCAGCAACATTCTGGGGCGGTTGCTGAACTTTGTACTGGTCACCTATTTCATCACCCGGTTGATGCCGGCCGAGGAGTACGGCGTGGTGAGCGGGCTGATGTTCTGGACGGCCCTGCTGATCGCCCTGCTGGTCTTCCGGATGGATACCATTGTATTCCGTTTCGCCAGCCGGGGAGAATACGCGGCAACGGCGGTATTTCGCAAGGCCCAGCGCTTCGTTGTCTGGTCCGTCGTGGTGGTGCTGGGGGGGATGTTCCTGCTGGCGGAGCCGCTGGCGGACTGGTTGCAGTATCCGGATCGGGTCGTGTACATACAGCTGGTACTGGCAACGGTTGCCTTCGACGCCCTGAGCGCGGTGCCGCTGGCCCGGCTGCGGCTGGAGCAGCGGGCGTGGTTTTTTGTCACCGTCAACCTCGGCAACGTCCTGGTCAACATGCTGCTGATCTTCCTGCTGCTTTACGTCTGGCGCTGGAACGCCGGTTGGGTGGCGGAGCAAACGGGCATCGTATTTGACGTCAATTATCAGGTAGGTTATTACCTACTGAGCATCGCCCTGGCCTCCGCTTTCCGCTACGGCTTTTTGTTGATCGACGGGCTGATCAAGTACCGAAGCGACGGAGTGGAGTCCGTGCTCGACGGGAAAGACGCTAGCCGGGAAGGCCCGCCTCTCAAAACCATGCTGGTCTATAGTTTGCCCCTGACGCTGGTTGCGGTAGCGGGCATCGTGAACTTCCTGGTGGCACCGGAGATCATCAAATTTTACCACGGAGGATCGATAACGCAGAACCTGCGCTGGTCGGGGTATTTCGGTGCGGCGACGAAGCTTGCCGTCGTGCTCAACCTGTTCGTGACCGCCTACAACTACGCCGCGGAGCCGTTCTTCTTCCGGCAGGTCGGCAACGACCTCGCTACGGCGGACCGTACGATCTACGCCGACGCTACCCGGGCGTACGCGCTGATCGCGGCCCTGGCTTCTGCGGGCATCCTGCTGTTTCAACCCTGGCTGGAGCTGATGATCGATCAGGAAGAGCGGGCCGGGCTCGTGGTGCTGCCCCTGTTGCTGGCGGGTAATTTCTTCTTCGGCCTCTACTCCAACTTCGCGGTGGCGTACAAACTTACGGACAAGACGTACTTCGGCGGAGCGATCGCCCTGACGGGCAGCGGCATCGTCATCGGCGGAAGTTTGCTGTTTATTAATGATCACGGCATTTTTGCCGTGGCCACGGCGATGCTGGTCTGCTTTGTGGTGATGTGCCTGCTGGCCTGGCTGGTTTCCCGCCGTTACTTCAGGGTGGATTATCCACTGGGACGGATCCTGGTCTACGCCGTGTTGGCGAGCGGTACGGTCTGGAGCGTCGCGCATTTCGGCGTGGAGAATATGCTGGTGCGGGTGGTCGTTTTCCTCGTACTGGCGGCAACGCTGTTTGCCATTGAAATGCGGTGGATCCGCAAAACTTTTTTAAGCTGAAAGTGATTATTCAATTTGTCGTCGACTGCCCAAATTCCGTTAATTTGTCTTTTCTCCCTGACGATTCGCGCGCCTGCGGCCGTCAGCGCGGCGTTCTTCGCACCGGTTAATTCCTACCTTCGCCTGACCTTATCTTCTAAGTTAATATTCCCCGCTGATGAAAATATTTGGTTACCTCACGCTGATTTTCCTGCTCCTGACCTGTTCTCCTCCCCTCAGCAAACGCAGCGTTCTCGTGATCGGCGACAGCCTCGGCGAGGGCCAGGGCTGGGTGTACCACCTGCAGGAATTGCGCGGCGGCGGACCGCTGGTGAATACGGCCATCGGCGGTAACACCTACGGCTTTAACGGCATGGGGGAACTGCGCCGCAACTCCCTGGAAAATCTGACGAACTACCTCCGGAAAGGCTACGCCGAGATGGGACGGATCGACGAAATACTCATCGCGTTGGGTACCAACGACTGTAAGGCGGAGTACGCGGAAAGGCGTACGGAAACCCACGAACACCTCGAGACCATGCTGACCCGCACCCGCGCTTTTTTCGAAGAACGCGGCCAGGATGTACCCCGCATCGTCCTCATCACGCCTCCCGTTGCCGGTGCTGACGCGGAAATAAGCGACGAGTTTCAAGGGGTAGCGGTGTGTACGAAAGCCCTGGCCGGGCACCTTAAAACCGTTGGCGCCCGCGAGGGTCTTTGCGTGGTCGATCTGCAGCAAGCGCCCGGCGTGGCGGTACTCGAACACAGTCATGATGGTATCCATTTCGACGCTACGGGGTACTCGATGCTGGCCGAGGCGATACTGGCGGCCTGTTACTAAGGGCAGGCCGGAGGGTGTATGACCAGGCGCGGCCGCAGGTGCGGGGAAAGCATTTTTAAAGAGCAGCGGAGATTCCCGGAAGTACATCGCTGGGTTCCGCTTCCGAGATCACCAGCGGAATCTCTTTGCGGACCGAGCGTTGTTCGGCAATACTCAGCATTTCATAGCTTTTGCCGTAACGCCGGTTGGCCAGATCGTTCCACATGGCGGAATAGCCCGACTTCAGGGCATCGTAAACCTCCAGGTAGCGGGTGTAGCTGGTGCTGCGGTCGTGGGTGAGGCTGACGACCGCCTGATCGGGCCGACGCTCGGATGAGATGACGTGCTTTTGCAACAGACGGGGGATGTCGGCTACCCCGGCCGCTTCGTTTTCCACGAGCAGATCGTCCTGGGCGTTGACGAGTACCGTGAGTACGTTTTCGTCGGACAGGATGACCTCGTCCTGGTTCTCCGTCCACTCCGGTAGTTTCACCAGAACCCCCTGGTCTTCGGCGATGGTGGTGGTGACGAGGAAGAAAATGAGGAGGAGAAAGGCGATGTCGGCCATGGAGCCGGCGTTCACCTCGGGGGCGCCCCGACGCATCTTTTTATTTGACATAGTAGGATGAATTTGTTTGGGGAGTAGATGCGCCAGGTGGGCGTTTTGGTGGGACTTCGGTCATCGGTTTTCAGCTGACGGTAGTCGGTATTCGGTTGCGCCGGGCTAAACTCCGGCAACCGACCACGGCTACGTATATTAGCCGCATGCAAAAGCTATTTTCGTCCGTCCTTGCGCTTATGCTCCTCCTTGCATCCTGCGGCCGCGCCCAAAAAAAAACGCCCGTAATCGCCGATCCCGACCCTCCGGCGCAGAACTGGATTCCGCTTTTCAACGGCAAAGATCTCACCGGCTGGGACATCAAGATGAACGGCCACGCGGTCGGAGAGAACCCCCGCAATACCTTTGTCTGGGAGGATGATATGCTGCGCATCAAATACGACGAATACGATACCTTCGACGATCTCTACGGGCACATGCACTACCAGACGCCGTACTCCCACTATAAACTTCGGTTCGATTACCGCTTTACCGGCGGGCAGACCCCCGGCGGCGCCGTGTGGAACAACCGCAACAGCGGGGTGATGCTGCACGGCCAGTCAGCGGAGAGTAACGAACTGGGCCAGCACTTCCCCGTCTCGGTAGAACTGCAACTACTCGGCGGCCTCAGCGACGGGAAGACCCGCACGACCGGCAATGTTTGCACCCCCGGCACCACCGTGATGATGGGAGATACGCTCAATAACCGCCACTGCATCAGCTCCAGCTCCCATACGTACGACGGCGACCGGTGGGTCACCGCCGAAGCCGTCGTCCTCGGCGGTGAAGCGATGCACTTCCTCATCGAAAACGATACCGTGCTCAGTTTTCGGCGTCCCCAATTGGGTGGCAGCAGCGCGGAACAACTCCGCAAATGGGGCCTCGACCGCGACGCCGAAATGTGGGCCGACCGCGCCGGAGAGGTCCTCACCTCCGGGTACATCTCCCTGCAGGCCGAAAGCCACCCGATTGATTTCAGAAACGTTGAATTGCTGGAATTGCCGGGTAACTGACGGAGTGCTTCATGCCTCAACTCTACCCTGAACGCTCAGCACGCTCCCGCTAGCAGGGGTGATTTGAAAACCCAGCAAGGTCGAGAGTCCCCCAGAAAACATTTAACGCTAAACAGGAACACCTTGCGCAACCGCGGCCCCCAACCCAACGACCAGAAGCTTTTCGCCGAAAAACACTACCCGGCCCTCACCGCCGCCACGAACGATCTGTGCTGGTTGCTCGGCCGGGCGTACGGCGTCGATTCATCGCTGCAACTGGTCGGCAACCGTTACCGCCTCAACAAACGGCAGCGTATGGCGGTGGGCCGGATCTCCGCCTCCGCCGAAGCCATCCGTGCCAGAGCGGCCCGGTGCGTTGCCCTGGCGGAAGTTGCCGGTCGGGACGTAGCCATCGATGGTTTCAACCTCCTGATCCTACTCGAAAGCGCCTTTGGCGGCGGGCTCGTGCTGCAGGCCCGCGACGGTACCTACCGGGATCTGGCCGGCGTACACGGCACCTACAAACACGTGCAACATACCCGGCTGGCGGTGCTGATGGTCGGTGAGGCACTGCGCCCCGCCGCCCGGGTCACCTGGTACTTCGACCAGCCGGTGTCTAATTCCGGCCGGTTGAAAACGATGCTCCGCGAACTGTCCGAAGAACACGGCTTCAACTGGATGATCGAACTGGTTTATAATCCGGACAAGGATATGATCGCTCTGCCGGACGAAACAGTACTCGTTTCCTCCGATAGTTGGATTCTGGACGACGGCGGCGCGTGGTGCAACCTGGGACGGGAGCTGCTGGAGGGTATTCGGGAAGCCTGGATAGTGAGGGTGTAGGTGCGGACGCGTCCGCCTCCGGAGGGCGCTATGACCGGATTTCCGCGTAGATGGAGGTGGCCGTTCACTCCTCCGGCCGTAGGTCGAAGCGCTTGCGCAGGCTATCGATGGCCGGGTTCTTCTCCCGCATGGCCAAAAATTTCTGCTTCGGCGTCAGGCGGCGTTTCACCTCGGATTTCACCGGTTTCAGGGTGTCGTCCACCTTGAGTAGCATGACCAGATCGGGGCGGCCAAAGATCTCGCGCAGTTTGATGATCAGGCTTTTGTCTTCGCGGAAGGAGGCCATAACGCGCTGGCTGCCGATGCGAACGTGGATCTCCTCGCCGACGCAGCAGGGAACGGCGCGTTTCATGTTGACCGCCAGGGTGGTGCTGGAGTTGAGGGTCATGAAGTTGTCCCAGGCTCGCTGCAGGCCCTCGTCGGTAAGTTCGGGGAGGTCGGCGTCGGAGCCGTCGTCTGCGTCTTCCGATTCTATTTCGGCCATCATGCTGCCCAGGTCAACATTGGCGTAAACCATAGGGCCGGCGGCCGGCGGTGGTTCGGTTGGGGGAGCGGGGGCTTCCAGCTCGGGCTTCAGCTCGGCCGTAACGGCAAGTTCTCCGCCGGCCGGGCCTTCAGAGGTTACCGTGGTGCCGGGGTCAGGACTTTTTTTTTCCGTGGGCGAAGCTGATTCGGTTGCGGCCTCCGCTGCTGGTACGGGCGTAGCGGCAGCGAGGACGGTCGGTTCGTTGCGAAAAGCTCTTTTGACGGTCGCCATCTTCAGCAGGCTCATCTCTACGTGCAGCCGTTTGTTGCGCGCCAGGCGGAAGCCCAGGTCGCAGTCGTTGGCGATGCCGAGCAGGGTGAGCAGCAGGTCGGGCGGGGCGATGGCCGCCTGCTGGTGGTAGCGGGCACGCAAGCGTTCGCCCACTTCCAGTAGTTTCAAGGTTTCGGGATCTTTGCACACCAGCAGATCGCGAACGTGAGCGGCAAGCCCATTCAGGAACAGGTCTTCGTCGAAGCCTTTGCGCAAAATCTCGTCGAAGAGTAGCATGATCCCGCCCCGGTCTTCGGTCAGGATGTAGTCCACGGCCCGGAAGAAGTAATCGTAGTCGAGTACGTTCAGGTTTTCGATCACGCCGTCGTAGGTGATCTTGTCGCTGTTGGAGGAGGTGATGCGGTCGAAGATCGAGAGCGCGTCGCGCAGGGCGCCGTCGGCTTTCTGGCCGATGATGTGCAGGGCATCCTCCTCGGCTTCGATGCCTTCTTCCTTGCAGATTCCCTGCAGGTGGGTGATGATGTCCTTCGGCTGAATCCGTTTGAAGTCAAAAATCTGACAGCGACTCAGGATGGTGGGGATGATCTTGTGCTTCTCCGTAGTGGCGAGGATGAAGACCGTCCGTTCGGGCGGCTCCTCCAGCGTTTTCAAAAAGGCGTTAAAGGCCGCCTGGGAGAGCATGTGGACCTCATCAACGATGAATACTCTGCTCTTGCCCGCATCGAGCGGAATCCTGGCCTGCTCGTTGAGGGAACGGATGTGGTCGACGGAATTGTTGCTGGCCGCGTCGAGTTCGCGGATGTAGATGTTGGCGTCCCCGTCAAAAGAAACGCAACTGTTGCACTTGTTGCAGGGCTCGTAATCGTCCGTCCGGTCCTGGCAGTTAAGAACCTTGGCCAGGATGCGCGCGGAGGTCGTTTTGCCCACCCCGCGCGGTCCGCAGAACAGGAAGGCGTGCGCCAGGTGATCGGTTTGTAGGGCGTTCTTCAGCGTCTGCGACACGTGCTGCTGACCGACCACTTCATCGAAGCGGACGGGGCGGTATTTGCGGGCGGAGACTACGAAGTTGGACATGGGGTAAAGATAGTAAGGTAGTTCTTTATTCTGGGAGTCCGGTCGTAAGGTACTTCTGAAAAAAGTGCAGCAGCTACCGCGTTTTACGGACCGCTGTCCGGCACCAGATGTTATCGGTTTGGCGGATGTCACACAACGCCGGTGTGTCGCGGCAGTGCTACGAGATTACCGGACTAGTATACCGGCGTAACGGTATACCCTTCCTGCCGCAGCAGCGCGATCACCCCCTTTTCTCCCCCCAGGTGCCCGGCACCGACGGCAAAGAGTTTGGCGCCCGCACCCTCGCCCTTGATCTTCGCTTCGATCTTCGGAATCCAGTTGACGTTGCGCTTGGTGAGCAGCAGCTCCTCGAACCGAGCGACGCCGGCGGATTCATCGCTCAGGGAAGTGGCCATTTCGGCGATGGCTTTGCGTTTATACATATCCACGATCTTGTCGAACTCATTGGCGGCCGTACCGTCGCCTTCCGCGTCGCCGCGCACGGCTTTGAGCAGCATTTGGGCCTGGGCGCGGTAGGGGATGGAATCAAAAATACTGAGTTGAAATTCGATCGTTTCCAGGCCGGTGATCTCCTTGCCGCCGGCTTTGGCGATCTGGGTCATCTCCAGCTCGTAACTCTTCGTGCCGGCGGCGGCCATGCCGCCGTTTTGCATCGCTTCGATGTCTTGCCCGACCATGGCCGAAAGAAAGAGGGGTTTCATCTTTTTAAAGATGAAAAAGGGAAGACCGAGTTTACTGAAGTAGCCCTCCACCTCGGCGTGTTCTGCCTCGGAGAGCAAATCAGCGAGGCTGGTGTCACCGCGCATATTGATCTTGGTCATCAGTCCCATCATGGCCATCGGGTTGTCCATCTGGCGGGGGTCGATCTCGAAGATGATCTCGTCGGCGTCGTTCATGGAGCGGACCAGTCCCTTGGGGAGGAAGTAATCTGCTTCGGGGATCAGGTGAATGGTGCCAAAAAGAAAACTCTCGGTGGTTACGCCGGGGCCGGTGATGGTCCACAGCAGCGAGGTGTCGCTTTCCGTGGGAGCGTATTTTGCGGTGGCGACCGCCCCGGCGGAACGGGATTTGGGCGCGTCCGCGCGTGCGGAGGAGGTTTTGGGGGCATCGGCACCAGCGGCGGTGGTCGTCTTCGGACTGCATGCCGTGATCAGGACTAAGGCCACGAAGGCCGGAAGGAGGAATAATTTACGCATATTGGTTTTTAATTGGGGCACCGGGGCCGCTTAGTTAACGTCTGAAAAGGCGGGCGGTTGCCTCGCTCCGGTGAAGCCTTTGCCTCCGGTGCCTTGCTACCGGCGGGGCGGAGCAACGATCCCCTCCGTATCTTCGCCGCCAATGAAAGACATCTTCGATCTCATCGGCCGCATCCTGCTGTCGTTCATCTTCTTCTTCGAAGCCTACGACTACTTCGCTTACGAAGGGCTGAACAAGAAAGCCATGACCATCTACGGCCTGACCTGGAACCAGGATTTTTTCCTGTACGGAGCCATCTTCCTGCTCTTCACGGGTGCCCTCTCCGTGCTGTTCGGCTACCGGATGCGCCTGGGGGCCGTGTTGTTGATGATCTACTGGATACCCCTCACCTTCATCGTCCACAATTTCTGGACCGAAGCCGTCGGTACCGACGTCTACCGCCTGCAGAGTATCCTTTTCATGAAGAACATCGCCATCACCGGCGGCCTGCTCATCACGGCCACACACACCTCGGGGAAGTACCGGTTGCGACGGGTATTTGCGACGACTAATTTGTAAGGGTGAGAAGTCAGAGAACAGAAGATAGATTTTAGAGATCAGAGAACAGAAGACAGATTTCAAGAATCAGAAATCAGCGTACAGGAGACAGAACGCTATAGGATGACACCTGACCTTCTGACCTTTAAAGTCAAAAAATCTGACCTCTAGAATCTAAAATTTTACCTCCAAACATGACCATCCTGAAAATAGGCGGCAACGTCCTCAACAAGCCAACCGCCCTGGCCGACGCCCTCGACTATTTTGCCACCCTCGAAGAATCCGCCATCCTCGTCCACGGCGGTGGCCGCAAGGCGAGCGAGGTCATAACCGAAATGGGGCGCGAGCCAAAGATGACCGACGGTCGGCGCATCACCGACGCGCCTACGCTGGAGATCGTTACGATGGTCTACGCCGGGCTGATCAACAAGCAGGTGGTGGCCGACCTGCAGGCCCGGGGCTGTAACGCCATCGGCCTGAGTGGTGCCGACGGTAACGCCATCCTGGCCGAAAAACGTCCCGTAAAAACGATTGATTACGGATTCGCGGGCGACGTGCTCGGGGCCAACGCCGCGCTGCTCAAAACGCTCCTCGCCGCCGGCCTCCGTCCCGTACTTTGTCCCATCACTCACGATGGCCGGGGGCAGCTTCTCAACACCAACGCCGATACCATTGCCAACGAAACGGCCATCGCCCTGGCCCGCGCCGGTGAAAGCGTTTCCCTGCGGTACTGCTTTGAGTTTCCTGGTGTCATGCGCGACGTTAAAGATATGGACTCCCGGATCCCGACCCTGACGCCGGAAACCTACGCCGCCTACAAAGCCGATGGAACCATTGCCGGGGGCATGATCCCTAAACTGGACAACGCCTTCGCCGCCGTTGCCGCCGGGGTGGGGGAGGTGGTGATCGGAGATCTTGCCGCGCTATCGGCGGGGAACGGTACGCGCTGCGTAAAAATCGGTTTGCCGTCAATTTAGAAGTCCGTAAACGACACATTGCACATTCCCCGGGTGGTACCACAACCATCCGGCCCACTTAGTCGTATCTATGCAGACTTAAATCGGTTGATGAAAGAACGTAGCCTCGGGACCCTGACCGGTCCCGTACTCATTTTTGGCGGGGCTTACTCCAACTTCGACGCCCTGCAGTCTCTGCGGGCGGAAGCGGCATTGCGCGGCATTGCGCCGGGAAACGTCGTTTGCTGCGGAGACACGCCCGGCTACTGCGCCGAGCCCCGGGAGTGCCTCGACCTGATCGAAGCGTGGGGCATTCACGCCATCGCCGGTAACGTGGAAACCAACCTGGTGAACGGTACGGACGATTGCGGCTGCGGCTTCGGCGACGGCTCGCGCTGCGATATGTTCGCCAAACTGTGGTATACCTACGCGGCCAAAAACGTTCATCGGACAGGTCTGGACTACATGGCCGGGCTCCCGGATATCCTGCGTTTTGAATACGGGGGCAAAAAGGTGGCCGTCCTGCACGGTTCACCCCGCAACCAGTCGGAGTTCGTCTGGCGCAGCACGGAAGCGCAACTGAAAGCACGATTTTGCGCGGACGCAGGTGCGGAGGTGGTGATTGGAGGGCATTGCGGATTGCCCTTTGCTGAGTATCTGACTTACGACAACCGACAACAACCTCCAACCTCCAACCTCCAACCTGCAGCCTGCAACCTGCTATGGCTCAACGCCGGCGTGATCGGCATGCCCGCCAACGACGGCACCCCCCGCACCTGGTTCCTGACCCTCAACGACGAAGGCAGCACCTTCGACTTCGATTTTCATCCCCTGACCTACGACCACCGCGCCGCCAAGGCCAAGATGATCGACGACCGCCGCCTGCCGGTATCCTACGCCGCCACCCTCACCACCGGCATCTGGGACAATACCGAGATCATGCCCCCGGCCGAGGAACAACGCGAAGGCATCCCCCTCGATCCGGAAACGATCAAGGCGGAGGCTAACGCTGCCTTTTACAACACCCCTCTGCATCCCGCGTCCGCGCCCAAATGGACAACCAAAAACGGACTACACATAACCGACGACCGACAACCGAAAAAAATGAATCAATACTCCGACCCCAAAGACCTCAAATCGTTCGGCAAGATCGCCGAATGGCAGGAAGAAATGGGGAATAAATTCTTCGATTACTACAGCACCGTCACCGAAGGCGACTCTGCCCTGACCGCCCGCGAAAAGGCGCTCATCGCCCTGGCCGTGAGCCACGCTATTCAGTGTTCGTACTGCATCGATGCCTACACCACCAACAGCCTGCAGTCCGGCGCGGACGAGGAGCAGATGATGGAGGCCGTACACGTCGCTGCCGCCGTGAAGGCCGGCACCACCCTCATTTACGCCCGCCAGATGCAACGGCAGGTGGATAAAGTAACTATGTAGCCACGTAGGCAAACGGGCATTAGCACTGCCCGACTACCAGGTTACTATACGATCAATTATGGCTATTAAGCAAAAAACCAAGTCCCTCTCCGTCACCGGCAACCGCCTGAACAGCACCTTCATCCAGCTTGAAGTACTGAACGGCAAGGACATCTCGGACGCGAAATTTCCCCGCTTCAGCGACAAACTCGCCGACCGGGGCCACCGCCCGTTCAAACCGACCGAGATCGAGATCTTCCAGCTCAACATCGGTAAGCTGTGCAACCAGACCTGCGCGCACTGCCACGTAGATGCCGGACCCGACAAAAAACGGGAGAATATGAGCATGGCCGACCTGGAGCGCTGCGTTGAGATCATCGCCGCCACGCCCACCATCCAGGTGGTGGACATCACCGGTGGCGCGCCCGAAATGCACCCCGGCTTCCGGTGGTTCGTGGAGGCGTGTACGAAACTGGGTAAGCGCGTGATCGACCGCTGCAACCTGACCATCATCATGGCCAATAAGAAGTACCACGACCTGCCGGCTTTTCTGGCGAAGCATAAGGTACACGTGGTTTCCAGCCTGCCGTACTTCAGCAAAAAACGGACCGACGGTCAGCGGGGCGACGGCGTCTTCGAAGACTCCATCAAAGCCCTGCAACTGCTCAACGAAGCCGGCTACGGCGTGCCCGGCTCCGGGCTCGTACTCGACCTGGTCTTCAACCCCTCCGGCGCATACCTGCCCGGTAAACAGGAGGAGCTGGAAGCGGAGTTCAAGCGCCAGCTCGATCGCAAGTTCGGTATCTTTTTCAACGAGCTGTACGCCATCACCAACCTGCCCGTGGCCCGCTTCCTCGACTACCTGATCGAGACGAACAACTACGAGGAATACATGCAGAAACTGGTGGATGCCTACAACCCGACGACGGTGGACGGACTGATGTGCCGCAACACCGTCTCCGTCAGTTGGGACGGCTTCCTGTACGACTGCGACTTCAACCAGATGCTGGACCTGAAGATCGCCGCCAGAGGACAACACATCGCTACCTTCAACGCCGACGAACTGCGGAAGCGGAACATCGTCCTGAACCAGCACTGTTACGGGTGTACGGCCGGGGCGGGCAGCTCTTGCGGAGGGACGGTGGCCTGATCGGTTGCCCGGACTTCGGGGCCGTGCGGGTATCATCGCCTAAAGGCCGGGCAACCGGTGCGTGAGTTCCGCTCTGATGATACCGCCCACAAAACCCCTTACTTCCCACCACGGATGCGGCAAACTAAGCCGCTCGTCCTCATACCGCAGGTCATCCACGAAGATGATGTCGACGTCGCAGGTACGCGGTCCCCAGTGGGTTTTGCGCGCGCGGCCGAGCTCCAGTTCGATGCCCTGGGTCAGGTCGAGCAGGCGGTGGAGCGTTGCTTTTAAGGAAATCTTTTTTGCACCTGCGTCCGCGCCCGAAATGGGATCAGAGGTGACGATGATCACCTGGTTGAGGAAGTCCGGCTGCTCGGTGACGCCCCAGGCTTTGGTTTCCAGCAGGGTTGACTCCGCCAAAAGGGGACCGATGCGCTGAACGATCAGGCGGCGGGCGTCGGCCAGGATCGCGTGCCGGTCGCCAAGATTAGAGCCCAGGGCCAGGGTAACTTGCATGGAAAACTTAGTTCGTGCACCCGGAAGTGGGTAAGTATGCCGCCGCAATTTACCTTCGCCCGGGCAAGGCGCAAAAATTTGACGTCACCGACGTACTAAACCATCCACCCATTCTTCCCAACTTCATCGCCATCGAGGGCAACATCGGCGCCGGCAAAACGACCTTTGCCACCCGCCTGGCCGCCGACCGGAACAGCCGCCTGATCCTGGAAGAGTTCAGCGACAATCCCTTCCTGCCGCCGTTTTACCGGGAGCCGGAACGCTACGCCTTCCCCGTCGAGTTGTTCTTCATGGCCGAGCGGCACAAACAGTTGCAGGCCGAACTGGCGCAGACGGACTTGTTCGCGAGCGGGGTCGTGGCAGATTATATCTTCGTGAAAACCCTGCTGTTCGCCCGCAACACCCTGCCGCCGGAAGAATTCCGGTTGTTCTCGCGCCTCTTCAGGGTGATGGACGAGGGCTTCCCCAGTCCCGATCTGATTGTATTCATCGACCGCCCCATCGAGGCATTGCAGGCCAACATCGCCAAACGCGGCCGGGTGTACGAACAGGAAATGAAGGACGATTACCTGGCGTCGGTACGGTCGGCGTACTTCAATTTTTTCGGCAGCCAGAAGGAAATACCCGTACTGGTGCTGGAGTTGGGCGAGCTCGATTTTTCGCAAGACGAGGCGGTTTACGGGCGAATGGCGGATCTGCTTAAAGGACCGTATAAAACGGGGGTGACGACCGTTGCGGTGTAGCTTTTTTGGCCGCGGCCGCGGGATGCAGAGGTGGTTTGAAGGCAACGGTGCTCTTTGTCTTTCATTCTTTTTTGGTCAGGAAAACGAATGCTCATTCCGGTTCTCGCTTTAAGTCCGGCTACTCCGCGTCTGGCTATACACACAGGGTAAGTGTTGGAGGAAAACGTTTGGTGTCAGTTTAAAGATAAGGTGAAAAGTCGACGAGAGCAATGCTTCATAGAACCTCCCTTTGCACCTGCGGCCGCGCCAAAAAATCGTAAATAAGTATTACAAAGTTTAAGCGGTAAACAAAGTCATTGACTCCTTTGGCCCCTACTACCTTCATCCTTTACTATCTTGGCGCGAACCCAAACGCAACGTCTCTATGTCAACTCCCGCAAATACCCGTTTCAAGAAAATTCTGGTCGCCAACCGGGGCGAGATCGCCATCCGTATCCTGCGGGCCGCCAGTGAATTGAAGCTTCGGACGGTTGCCATCTACACCTACGAAGACCGCTACAGCCTGCACCGTTACAAAGCCGACGAGAGTTACCAGATCGGCCCTGACGACGAGCCGCTGCGTCCCTACATCGACATTAAAGCCATCATCAAACTGGCGAAAGAGCAGGGCGTGGACGCCATCCACCCCGGTTACGGCTTCTTGTCGGAGAACGTAGATTTTGCCCGTGCGTGTCTTGACGCCGGCATCGAGTTTGTCGGCCCGAACCCGGACAGCATGGACCAGCTCGGCGACAAGGTGGCCGCTAAAAATCTGGCCCGCAAGGTGGGCGTTCCCCTGATCCAGGACAGCGACAAAGACATCTCGGACCCTAAAGTAGCCGTTTCCGAAGCCGCCCGGATCGGTTACCCCGTCATCATCAAAGCCGCGAGCGGCGGCGGCGGGCGCGGGATGCGCGTGGTCCGCAGCGAAGAGCAGCTGAAGATCGAGGTGGTAGAAGCGGCCAGTGAAGCCGAAAAAGCTTTCGGCGACGGCACCATTTTCCTCGAAAAATTCATCGAGAACCCCCGCCACATTGAGGTGCAGCTGCTGGGCGACCGCCACGGTAACCTCGTTCACCTTTACGAACGCGACTGCTCGGTGCAGCGCCGGTTTCAGAAAGTCGTCGAGGTTGCCCCGGCTCCGAACCTGAGCCAGGACGTGAAAGACAAATTGTACGAATACGCCCTGATGCTGGGGGAGGCTGTGGGATACTACTGCGCCGGAACCGTTGAGTTTTTGGTAGACCAGGACGACTCGATCTACTTCATCGAAGTAAACCCCCGCATCCAGGTGGAGCACACGATAACCGAGGAGATCACCGGCATCGATCTGGTGCGGACGCAGTTCCTCGTCACGATGGGCTACCGCCTGAGCCACGAGACAATCTTCATTCAGCAGCAGTCCGATGTGGTAGCCAACGGATTTGCCGTGCAGTGCCGCGTCACTACGGAAGACCCGAGTAACGACTTCAAGCCGGACTACGGCACCCTGATCGCCTACCGCTCGGCTTCCGGCATGGGCATCCGGCTCGACGCCGGTTCGGCCTTCCCCGGCGCGGTGATCTCGCCGTATTTCGACAGCCTGCTGGTGAAGGTGACCAGCTCCGGTCGTACCCTGGAAGGTGCCGCCGACCGCCTGCACCGCGCCCTGCGGGAGTTCCGCGTACGGGGCGTAAAGACCAACATCGGTTTCCTGCTCAACCTGCTGGAAAACGACGACTTCAAAAAGGGCAAAGCTACCGTTCGCTTCATCCCCGAAAACCCCGATCTGACGGTCCCGAAGAACTTCCGCGACCGGGGCACCCGCCTGTTGAGCTACATCGCCGACGTGGTCGTGAACGGTAACCCGGACGTGAAGAACCCCGATAAGAGCAGGTCGTTCCTCAAGCCCATCGTGCCCGCCTTCGATAAATTCGCCGAGGTACCCAAAGGAAGCCGCAACCGCCTGCAGGAACTGGGCCGCGACGGTTTCGTTGACTGGCTGAAGGCGGAAGATAAAATTCAGTACACCGATACGACTTTCCGCGACGGACATCAGAGCCTGCTGGCCACGCGGATGCGGCTGGACGATATGCTGCGGGTAGCCAAAAGCTATGCCGTCAACCAGCCGCACGACCTGTTCAGCATGGAAGTATGGGGCGGGGCCACTTTCGACGTAGCGATGCGCTTCCTGAAAGCCGACCCCTGGCGCCGCCTGCGCAAACTGCGTAAAGCGATGCCCAATACGATTTTCCAAATGCTGCTGCGTGGCAGTAATGGGGTGGGGTACAAAGCCTACCCGGATAACCTGATCGTGAAGTTCATCGAGGAGGCCGCGCGCGGTTTCGACGTAAAGGACGAAGCAGGTAAGGTGATCGGGGAAACCGGCGGCATCGACCTCTTCCGCATTTTCGACTCCCTGAACTGGATCAAAAATATGGAGGTGAGCATCGATACGGTGCGCAACAATACCAACAGCCTGGCCGAGGCGTGCATCTGCTATTCGGGCGACATCACCGACCCGAAGAAGACGAAGTTCACCCTCGATTATTACCTCAAGCTGGCGAAGCAACTCGAAGACGCCGGCGCGCACATCCTCTGCATCAAAGACATGGCCGGCCTGCTGAAACCGCTGGCCGCCACGGAACTGATCGAAGGGCTGAAGTCTTCGGTTAAACTACCGATACACCTGCACACCCACGATACCAGCGGCATTCAGAGTGCGACTTACCTGAGGGCCATCGAGGCCGGCGTCGACGTGGTGGATGTGGCCATGAATCCGCTCTCCGGCCTTACCAGCCAGCCGGGTTACAACAGCATCGCCGCCATGATGCAGGGCCACGAACGGGAAAACCCGGTGAACCTGCCGCTGCTGAACCAGTTTGCCGATTACTGGGAAACGGTTCGCACTTACTACTACCCCTTCGAAACGGAACTGCGGGCCGGCACAGCCACGATCTACGATACCGAGATCCCCGGCGGGCAGTACTCGAACCTGCGGCCGCAGGCGCGGGGGCTCGGGCTGGAGGACCAGTTCCCGACCATCCGCAAGAATTACGCCGCCGCCAACGAGTTGTTTGGCAACCTGGTGAAGGTGACACCTTCGAGCAAAGTAGTGGGCGACATGGCGATGTTCATGACGAGCAACGACCTGACGGCGGAGGAGGTGCTGCGTCGTGGTGCCAAGCTCGACTTCCCCGACAGCGTCAAGAACCTGATGCGCGGCGACCTCGGCCAGATCGTTGGCGGCTTCAACACTGAGGTGCAGAAACTGGTCCTGAAGGACGAAAAAGCCTACACGGACCGTCCGAACGCCCACCTCGATCCCGTCGACTGGGACGCAGCCAGGGCGGAATACACCGAGCAGTTCGGCGTGGAACCGGCCGATGATAAGCAATTGCTCAGTTTCCTGTTGTACCCGAAAGTGTACGCCGACTACTTTGCGCACGACGACGACTTCGGCCAGGTCGCCAACCTGCCGACCAACGCTTTCTTCTACGGCCTGAAGCCGAACGAGGAAGTGCTGGTACGCCTGAGCGCGGGCAAGACCATCACGGTGAAGTACCTCAACATGACCGAGGCCGACGCGCAGGGCAACCGCCTGGTCTTCTTCAGCCTCAACGGTCAAACCCGGAGCGTGACCGTGCTCGATCGTACCTTGAATAAAGAAATCGTGCGCAACGCGAAGGCGGAGGGAACCGGTCAGGTAGGCAGTCCGCTGATGGGCAACCTGAGCCGGATACTCGTAAAGATCGGTGACGTGGTGAAGTCGGGTGATCCGCTCTTTATCATCGAGGCGATGAAGATGGAATCCACGATCACCTCACCGGTGGACGGGGAGGTGACGGCGATTGCGCTAAAAGAAAAGACTTTGGTGGAGACGGATGATCTGGTGGTGACGGTCGGGTAGTATTTTGGTTCGGTGGTTCGCCGTGTCTCGTTACCATTACAGTCAGCGCACATTACTACAATTGCTGATGAAGCGGCAAAACTTGGTTGAGTGGGCTCTGCCCCGAAACGCTCAGGCGGCCATAACTTAGACAGTAATGAGTAGTTCTTTGTTTTTCAAAGTGAATTCCGTTATCTTGCGGTTATGTTGACTTATTTTAACACCGTCGTTGCTTTTTTCCTGGGGCTTGCCGTTTTTACCTTGCTCAGCGGTGATTCCATTATGCTGCTCATGATGATACCCGGAGCGGTTTTCGGGTTGTTGATTCTGATTCCCCTGCTTTTGTTTTCAAGACATTTGAAAGAGCCGGGGTGGGATAAATATCCTTTTTTGGGATTCTGCTTAGCTGCCTTGCTGTTAACGGCTCAAAGTATTTTCGCGTGGCAAAGAGACCTGACGCCGGTAATCGTGGAAGGAAGATCGTGTGATATGGAGTTTCAGTTCAGGAAGGATGGGACCTGCAAGATCATTCTCTTCGAGATGCTCGACACGAAGGTGTATTACGTCGACTATAGGATTGCTAAAGACACGTTGTTGTTGGCGGAAGAAGGGAAGGTTTCCTGGAATACCATTAAGCAAAAGTTGTACTGGAAGGGGGAAGATTTACGCTTTCACTTCGAGCAAGCGCCAAATTGTTCAGCTACCGATAACACCATTCACGTTACCGAAATTGACAGCACCGGTTACGTGGAAATGTCTTTGGGGTTTTATAAAGGGGAGGTGGTTTGGTAGTATTCACTGATTAGGAGTTTCAGAGAAGAATATGGCTAAATAAAGACCGCAGCAAGAGCGTTAATTTTGACCCGGGTACGCTGTTTGACTGCTTGACTGAAAGACTGCTTGACTAAAACTTACCTTCGCGCCATGAAGCCAGTCTCCGCCTACCTGAACGATACGCCCACCTTTACCTACGAGCTCAGCATCCGGGTAAACTCCAAGACCTACATTGAACGCATCATTGCCTTTGAGCGGGCGTTTCTGACGTTGGGCGAGGCATACGGTATGTTCGTAGCGATTCCGTTTAAGACGGAAGTCCACCTGAACCTGGGACCCCTGCTGGAGAAGTATGAGAAGGAGCGCTTCCTGAGCCTGGAGCAGCGCAAAACGGAGGCCATTACCCTGCTCAACTTCGCGGAGTCGAAGTACTTCCGCAACCGGGTGGCCTACGTGGGGATGGACCTGCGGGGCGCGGAACTGGAGGACGGGGTGGAGATAGCCCCGGTCAACGTCGCTGATCCGCTGCAACTGCGCGCGGCGACGAAAATGATGGAACTGATCACTTACGCCGGCCCGGCTTACGAAGACCTGATGGACGAATTCTACTGGGAGGAATACCTGAAGGTGCGCATTAAATCATCAGCGGACATATGGCTGGAAACGGTTGTGGACGAAGGCGGGGAGGCGGTTGATAACCAGGGCGTAGCGGCACGGGTAAGCCCGGTCCTCAACGGATTTTTGCGGGAGGTGCGCAAGCTGGCCGAGGCGGAGCACGGGAGCCTGAAGCTGGTGGATGCGTTTTCGGACCTGGTGACCGAAGACGGGGTTTTGCTTGGAGGTGAGGTGGTGGCGGAGTAGACTTTGCTCTTATAAACAGCTTGCTTTGCATTCCCGCGTCCGCGCCCCATTTTTATCCGGTTTTTAGCAGGCGCGAACGCGGGGCGCAGAGAAGTGCTCCCGGGGTGCTAACTTTGACGTACCCCATAACCTTCTTTTTAGATGTCAAAAATTTGTTTTATTCTTATACTGTTCGTGTGCCTCACGACCGGCTATGGTCTGAGCGCGCAGGTAACCGTATCCTACACGCCTTCCACCGAAGATTTCGTCAATCCGGAACGTGGTTTTTACCGCTATACCGAAACCCGCTCGGGCAACTACAATGCGCTGGATGCTAACGTGCTGGCGACCTTCCGTGATTCTTATACCGCCTTCGGAGCCGACTACTCGATCAAAAGCAGCCTGGCCTTCCGCTACTTCTTCCTGGAGGATTTTACCGGCGGGCCGATCAGCCAGGTTTACCTCGACGCGGTTGCGGCCGATTTCGCCGCCGCGCGCACGGCCGGTATCAAACTCATTCCCCGTTTTGCCTATACCGACAACGTGGACGGGGACGGCTGCGGCAGTTTTATCTGTCCGCCCTACGGCGACGCGCCGAAGAGCGTAGTGCTGAACCACATCAGCCAGCTGGCGCCGCTGCTGGAAGCCAATAAGGATGTGATTGCCGTCGTGCAGATGGGCTTCATCGGTACCTGGGGAGAGAATTTCTACACCGACTTTTTTGGCGATGCCTCCGTTGAAGGTCAGGGCCAACTATTCGACGCAAACTGGAACGACCGCAACGAGGTGCTCGGCGCACTGCTGGCCGCCGTACCCGCCGAGCGAATGGTGCAGGTACGCTACCCGCAGCAGAAACAACGCTACGTTTACGGCGTCGACGCGCCCGCTTCTTCCGCTCCGCTGACGGCCACCGAGGCGCACTCCGGTACCGACAAGGCCCGCCTCGGATTTCACAACGACTGTCTGCTGGCCAGCCCGGCCGACTTCGGGACCTTCACGGACTACGGCAACGACGCCGGCGGTAGTGGTGGAGACGATACGGCTACCTTCAAACCTTACTTTGCCGAAGACAGCCGCTACGTAGTAGTAGGGGGCGAGACCTGTGCCGACGCCTACAGCCCGCAGAATGACTGCGCGGCCACCAACGGACAGGCGTTCGGCGACACCGAACTGCGCCGCATGCACTACACTTACCTGAACACGGATTTTAACCAGGACGTGAATAACGACTGGGAAACCGGTGGGTGCATGGACGCCATCAAGCTGGCTTTGGGGTACCGGTTGGAACTGACCGAAGGTACCTTTCCGGCGTCCGCTCAGGCCGGCAGCCCGCTGGCCGTCGGCATCGACCTGCGCAACGTCGGCTACGCCGCCACTTTCAACGCGCGGGGGTTGGAACTGATTCTGCGCGAAACGACGAGTGGCGAAATTTGGCGCGTAGCCCTCGAAGATGATCCGCGTACCTGGCAGCCCGAGAACGAAACGATCTCCCTGGCCGCCGCGCCCTGCCTCCCCGCCGGGATGCCCGCGGGCAACTACGATTACCTGCTGCACCTGCCCGATCCCATGCCGACGCTCTACGGCCGGGCGGACTACAGCATCCGGCTGGCCAATCAGCTGAGTGACGGCACCGACGTGTGGGAGCCGGCAACCGGCTTTAACAAACTGGGGCCAGGCGTGAGCATCGTTGCCGGTGGCCCAACGGGATGCAGCGGCCCCGTTTTTGTAGCGGATAACCTGATCCTGCCCCTGGAACTGACGGACTTCACCGCTACGGCGAGAAAAACGGACATTCGCCTGAACTGGACGACGGAACTGGAAGAAGGCGTTGGCTACTTCGCCCTGGAGCGTCGGGAAGGCACGGCTGATTTCCGGGAGATTTACCGGCTACCCGCCGCGAACGCAGCGGCAGCCGACTACACCTTCAGCGATACGGAGGTCACCGTCGGGACGGACTATTACTATCGGCTGCGTGGGGTGGATCAGGACGGTAGCGAAACCGTCTCCGGAGTGGTGACGGCCAGGCTGAATGGTAGGGACCAGGGGTTTGCCGTATACCCCAACCCAACCAGCGGCGCGCTGCAAATGCGTTGGACCGGGGACCGCCCGGGGGAAGGGACCGTGACGGTGTATACCCTCCTGGGGGAGGTGGTTTTGCGATCTGCTCTTACACCCCTTATACAGCTGAACGGGTTGACGGCCGGAACTTACCTGGTGAAGGTGGAAGCGGAAACCGGACGGTGGATGCGCAGGGTAGTGGTGCGTTAGCGTACCGGCCGGAACGTGGGTGTCGGACCTGCACCAAGTGTCACAACTCAATGCAAATAATCAGCTTCCGAGCGACGAAGGGAGCATCATCACCGGGGCGGTAGCAGAAGTTTCCAAAACCCGGCCACCACGCTTTAGATCCTTATTTAGTCTTTTTACAAACTGCCCGAAACCAGGGGGTTAGGCCAACATTCGTAGCTTGTTACAGCTTCTATCTATACAATATTGCATCACAATTAAAATACTTATTATATGGAAGCCACCTGCAAATCCTGCAACCACTGGGAAAACGAAGCACCCGCCGTACAGCATAAAGACAACTTCGGAGAATGTGAAGTACTGACGGAGTCCGGCATGAAATTTGTTCTTCCCGTCCTGCAGGACAAATCCGCCAGCAGCGCAGGAATTATTACAAGTGCTGATTTTGGCTGCAACCAGTTCGCCGCTTAGGCGAAGACCGGTTCTAACGAATTGCAAAGCCTTCATCCGATGACTCGGGTGGAGGCTTTTATAATTAAGCCCTGCCCCTCAACAACCTTACCTTGCACCTGCGTTCCCGCCCATAAAAAACATCCCGATGAACCATGCTTCCCTACTGACCGATAAACTCCAGGCCGCCTGGCAACTGGCTGCCCTCCACCACGTAGGTCAGCGGTACAGCACCCCGGTCAAAGACGTCACCCTCCCGTACCTGACCCACCTCGGTGCCGTACTCATCGAGGCCCAGAGTGCTTTGCGCCACGAGCCGGCCCTCGATCCTGAACTGACCCAGGTCTGCGCTATTCTGCACGATTCGCTGGAAGATACCGACCTCGACGCCGGGGTGATCGGTACGCACTTTGGCGACCGTGTACTCGCCGGCGTAAGTGCCCTGACCAAGAACGAAAAACTGGCAACAAAACAAAAGCAAATGGAAGATAGCCTCGGCCGCATCCTGCAGCAGCCGCCCGAAGTCGCGGCCGTCAAGCTATGCGATCGTATTTGCAACCTTGGTTCGCCACCGGAGCACTGGAGTGCGGACAAGATCACCGCTTACCGCGCCGAAGCGGAGGTGATCATGGAGCGGCTCGGTGGGGTAAGCAAGTACCTGACGAACCGGCTACGCACCAAAATTGACGCGTATGGCATTATGTAGCCCTATGGGTTCGGTTCGCTTCCTCGGTACGGTACTGCTGATGCTGGCTTTTGCTTGCCGGCCCAACCTCCCCGCTTCTGCTGCCTCTCCCGTTACGATGGAGAACGTTCTGGCGGAGAACGGCCAGTTTACACTTATTTTAATACCAGTTGCCAGCTGCCGGAGATACGAATTTCCACTGACGGACGTTACCGGATAGCCCCCAAATAAAGTATACGCTATGCGCTACCTGTTGCCCATTATTTTACTGGCCGTACTGTTTACCGGTTGCGTTTCGCAGCGGGCGTACACCGGTGCCAACGCCGGCTCCGCCGCCGAACAGCGGTTTTTTGCCGATGATGAAAGCACCGCGCTTCCGCGTAAACTTATCCGGTCCGCCTGGCTTGAGTTGGTGGCCAGGGAACCCGATTCCACCGTTGCCAAAGTAGTGCGGCTGGCCGAAGTTTATGAGGGATTCATGAGCGAGAGTAGCAGCAGCGGAGCGAAAATCCGCATTCCCGCCCACCGGCTCGAAGAAGCCCTGGCGGAAATTTCCACCTACGCAAAAGTGAAAGATCAGCGCCTGTTCGGAGAGGACGTGACCGATCAGTACTACGACATGGGTATTCGGCTGGACAACGCCGAGAAATCCCGCCAACGCTATCTCGAGCTGCTGGCCAGGTCGGAAACGGTAGAAGAAATCCTGCTAGCGGAAAAAGAACTGGAACGCCTCACCGAAACCATCGATCTGCTGAAAGGTCGCATGAACCGCATCGATCAGCTCTACGCTTATTCAACCATCGACGTGCGGGTGAACCGGAAAGCGAAGCTGGGGCCGCTGGGGTACGTAGTTAAGGGGGCCTATGACGTGGTAGCCTGGTTGTTCGTCAGGGGCTGACCTCCTCGCTAGTAACAGCACCCCGCCGCGATGCCCTCGTCTACCGTACAGAGCCGCCCGGTATTGGTATTGCGAAACCAGCGGCAACTACTATTGTGCCGTTTATTTCCGTTCAGATTGAGCCAGTAGGTGCCCGTGCCGGTTACCGGTTGTATTCGTTGACCGGCCGGAGCAGCGGGGGTGACCCCCGGGAAATCATCGGGCCAGAGCCAGACGTCGATGCCGTCGCCCAGACCGGCGTGCGCGATGGCCGATCCGAGTTGAAGGGCGTATTTGCGTTGCGGGGGGTTCTCGATCAGCAGGATGATGCCGGACCTTTTATTGGTCTGTAGCCCGTACCAGATCGCCTGCCCGATGCTGTTTTTCCACTTTGCGGCGCGTTCTACTTCGATGGCGTGGGTGGCGGTGACCAGGTCCACCCGGCCACTGGTGACGCGCACTTCGGTACGGGCGCCGAGGTGTTTGGCCAGGGCGGTGATGTACTCTGCTTCCGTATTGCCGCGCGGTATTTTGTGCTGGGCGCGGACGCAGGTGCAGAGGAGGGTAAAAGAGCAGAGAAGGGCCAGCCGGAGGATCATCGTATGGGTTTCAAGGGTTTATAAGTGAGGATTTCGATCGGTGCAAGGAGCGGGTCGGAAAATCCCTCAAACCGACTTTTTCTCAGCCAGCAGGTTTTTACCGATGGCGTAGGCCGACATCATGGTCCAGAAGGTATTGATGACGATGAACGGGTACGCGCCGTTGGCCGTAGCGTTGACGATCAGCAAAGACGAGCAAATGCCGTTGATGAGGTGATAGGGCGTACCGAGGTTGTCCAGCTTATCCAGCGAAGAGGCTACGAAGGCGAAGAGTAAGCCCAGGGCACCGGCCCAGCCGGCGATGGTGACAAATAGATCCATGGTCAGGGAAACAACGCTGCGGGTGCTTTGTGTTGACGTTCGGGTCTGATTATTGCCGGCAACTTGGGCCGGGTTGGCTATTATCGACGCTTCGGAATAGTAACTCTCGGCCCCGTCGGTGAATAAACCAGCGGTCTCAACCCGCTATTACCAAAACATCTCTTTGACTTCCCGCGCACCATTATCACGTGCGTACGCGCAGACAGTAATTTCATGAAATTCTCCACCATTTTCTAATCGTTTTATTCTTCACCGCCTGTGGTGCCAACGATAAGTCCATTGCGGACGATGCTCCCGAATCTCCTCTCGCGGAGGCGCATCCAAGGATCCCTCCGTCGGACCCCGCCCGCACGACGAAACTAAAATCAACCGTTCAAACATTACCTTTGCACCCGCAAAGATTGATACCCCATGAAGTTCGACGTAAACGCCATCGATAAGAAGTGGCAGCAGTACTGGAAAGACCACAAAACCTACCGCACCACCAACGATAAGGATAAGCCCAAATTCTACGTTCTCGATATGTTCCCGTATCCCTCCGGCGCGGGCCTGCACGTGGGGCATCCGCTGGGTTACATCGCCTCCGACATCGTCACGCGCAGCAAGCGCCAGCAGGGCTTCAACGTACTGCATCCGATGGGCTTCGACTCCTTCGGCCTCCCGGCCGAGCAGTACGCCATCGACACCGGCGTCCACCCCAGCGAATCGACCGCCAAAAACACGAAGCGGTACAAAGAGCAGATGGAGTCCCTGGCCCTCAGCTTCGACTGGGACCGCGCCGTGAACACCTCCGACCCGAAGTATTATAAATGGACGCAGTGGATCATCACCCAGGTGTTCGACAGCTGGTACGACCACGCCGCCGACAAAGCCCGGCCGATCAGTGAACTGATCGACCACCTCGAAGCGTACGGCACCGACGGTCTCAACGCCGCCGAAACCGAACCGCTAAAGGTTTCCGCCCAGGCTTATCAGGCCTTGTCGGTAAAGGAAAAGAGCGAAGTGCTGATGAACTACCGCCTGGCGTACCGCGGCGTGAGCTTCGTCAACTGGTGCGAGGCCCTCGGCACCGTACTGGCCAATGACGAAGTAAAGGACGGCCGCAGCGAACGCGGCAACCACCCCGTGACACAAAAGCCGATGGTGCAGTGGAAACTCCGCATCACCGCCTACGCCGACCGCCTGCTCGCCGGCCTCGATACCGTCGACTACAGCGACGGCCTCAAAGCCCAGCAGCGCAACTGGATCGGCCGCTCCACCGGTGCCCAGGCTTTCTTCGACATCGAAGGCCACGGCAAGCAACTCGAAGTCTTCACCACCCGCCCCGATACCATCTTCGGTACCACCTTCATGGTCGTTGCCCCCGAGCACGACCTCGTGCCCGAGCTGACTACACCGGAGCAGCAAAAAGACATCGATAATTATCTTGCCTACGTGGGTGCCCGCTCCGAAGTCGACCGCCAGGCGGAGACCAGGGTGACCGGTGCCTTCACCGGCAGCTACTGCATCAACCCCTTCACGAAGAAGCGGGTACCGATCTACATCTCCGAGTACGTCCTGAAAGACTACGGCACCGGGGCCATCATGGCCGTGCCCAGCGACGACGACCGCGACGAGCGCTTCGCCAAGAAGTTCGGCATCGAGATCATTGACGTGATCGACAAGAGCGATCACCCCGGTGCAACCAATAAAGACAAAGTAGGAAAGATGATTAACTCCGACTTCCTCAACGGAATGGAGGTGCCCGCCGCCATCAAGGCCGCCAGTGCCAAACTGGTGGAGATGGGTATTGGCCAGGAACGGGTCAACTTCCGCATCCGCGACCTCCTCTTCAGCCGGCAGCGATACTGGGGCGAGCCGTGGCCGATCGTTTACGACGCTAATGACATTCCCCACGCCGTCGCTCCCGACCAGCTCCCCGTGGAATTGCCGCCAATGGACGACTTCCGCGCCGTCGCCGGCGAATCTCCCCTCGAACGCGCCACCGACTGGATGACCACGCCCACCGGCCGCCGCGAGACGGACACGATGCCCGCCACGGCCGGCTCCAATTGGTACTACCTCCGCTACATGGACCCGAATAACGACGACGCGTTCGTCGCCAAAGATGTGGTGGACTACTGGCAGGACGTCGATCTTTACGTGGGCGGTGCCGAGCACGCCGTAAGCCACATCCTGTACAGCCGCCTGATCCATAAATTCCTCTTCGATACAGGTAAAGTACCTACGCGTGAGCCCTACAAAAAACTGTTGAACCAGGGGATGATCGGTGCGCCGATCGTGCACATCCACCTCGGCGTTTTGCTGACCGAGGACGGACAGCGCCACCCGGTCTGGGTCGGTAGCGGTGCTGCCGAAAACAGCCCGCTGCAAGTCGAAGGGCTGGGCAAAGGACACCTCGTCCTCGACGAAGCCGCGCTTACCCGCAAGGTCCCCCTGCGCATGGTGGAAGAAACCAGCGTAGACAACGAAATGAGCTACCGCATCTTCAAGGAAGCCATCGATGCCCTGGCCGCCGACGAGGCGCAGGATGCCGCCTACTTCCGCACCGTCCTCGGCCAGTCCGAGACTTTCGTCTGGGAGACGAATAAAGAGGGCAAGCAATTTATTGAACTGTCTTACCAGATGGGTAAGATGTCGAAGTCGAAGCACAACGTCATCAATCCCGACGACATCTGCGCCCGGTACGGCACCGACTGCTTCCGGATGTACGAGATGTTCCTCGGCCCGATTGATCAGGCAAAACCATGGTCGGTGTCCGGTATCGACGGCGTCTACCGTTTCCTGCGCCGCTTCTGGAACCTTTTCACCTCCGAATCTGATGCCCTGAAGGTCACCGACGACGAGCCGAACAAGGACGAGATGAAAGTTCTCCACACCCTCATCAAAAAGGTCGCCGAAGACATCGAAAAGCTGAGTTTCAATACCTGCGTTTCCGCCTTCATGGTAGCGACTAACGACCTCGGCAAAATGAAGTGCCACAAGCGCGCCGTGCTGGAGCCGATGACGCGCCTCATCGCTCCCTTCGCTCCCCACGTGGCCGACGAGCTTTTCGCCGCTCTCGGTGGTAAAGGCAGCGTTCACCTCGCCGCCTTCCCCGAAGTGGAGGAGAAGTGGTTGGTAGAGGACAGCTTCACCTACCCGATTGCTTTCAACGGAAAGACGCGTCTGACGCTCGACTTCCCCGCCGGTGCTTCGAAAGAAGACATCGAGGCGGCGGCGAAGGCCAATCCCGAAGTGGCCAAGCAGCTGGACGGTAAGACGATTCGTAAGGTGATCGTGGTACCGAAGCGGATGGTAAATTTCGTGGTGGGGTAAGCCCGCAACCGGTAGTATCCCCTTATTTTAATCCCTGTCACAACGTTGTGGCAAGGGATCGATCACTTGAGAGCCTGGCATTTGTGCCGCCCCTTTTTTTAAATAGTTGTAATCTACCCCGGATGATTACTGGCGCGACCGGGGTGATGTGACCTTATTTATAAACGAGGTCTATAAAAGCTTCACCGGCTGCCCCGAACTAGGACGCCCGTTCGATGGTTAGAACATTGTGCCGGTTTACCCATCATGTTTTCGGGTTTGTGGCAAGTCATTCTATGTTCAGAAAAATTATCCGCTGGTTTTTAATACTGCTGGTCCTGGGCGTGCTGCTGCTGGCGGGCGCACTGTGGGCCTTTAACGGTTACCTGGATTCCCGCAAAGAGAAAATTTTGAACGAACTGATAGATGCCTCGGGCCTCGATGTCAGCTTTCAGCACCTTGAGGTAAGTGCCTGGCGTACTTTTCCCCGCGTCACCCTCGCCATCGACAGTCTCGTGGTGCGGGACTCGGCCCGCCCAACCGCCGAAACCCCGCTGCTGGCCGCTATGCAGCTTCGCGGCGAGCTTTCCCTCGGCAATCTCCTGCACGATACCTTGCGGCTGAACCACTTCAGCTTACACGATGGGGGAATCTACGTCGCTTCCGACTCCGCGGGAACCTTTAATCTTGGCCGCCTTGTCGCCAATGACGAAGAAACAGATACCTCGGCCCGGGAAAAATCTTTCTTTGCACCCGTGTTGCAATGGAACGGCGCACGGGCGGAACTGGCCAACATGGACCTGAGCTACCTGCACCCAACCCGCAATAAACGGATGGAGGTACATCTGGATACCCTCCGCGCCGAAGTGAATGGCGCTGCCCGGGGAGACCTGAGCTTTACCGCCGACCTGCGGGCTTTCGTAAAGGGGATTGCCTTCAATACCGATAAAGGCAGCTTCTTTGGCCAAACTCCGCTGGAAGGACAACTGCAAATGAACCGCCGCAACGGAGACTGGGTGCTGGCCCCAACGGGCATCTGCCTTGGCGATCAACGCTTTTTCTTCGAGCTCAACCTCAGGTCCGGTTCCGACAAACAACTTTTACTGACGGTCAGCAATCCGGAAACCAACTACGACCCGACCCTGGCCATGCTGCCGGAAGTGCTGCGGGTCCGGCTCGAACGGCACCACGTCGAAGGTCCTTTCCCGGTGAGTGCTACCGTATTAAGCGATCTGGTACGGGGAAAGGACCCCCTGGTGAAGGTTGACTTCACCCTGTCCGGTCACGATGCCCGGATCCGGAAATATCTTTTTCGCGAGGCTTACACCAGCGGGACCTTCGTCAATCACCTCGACCCAGCCGAAGGGGGCATCGTTGGAAGCAAGAAAAATTTTCGCGTCACGCTTAACGATTCCCGGGCACATCAGGGAGCTTTGTTTCTCCGGCTTCCTCATGGCATCATCAGGGGGACTACGGCGGATATTCGTCTGGAAGCACCCCTTCAGATCTCCGGCCCGGCCACGGATATCAACCAGCGGGTCGGTACCCGCGATTTCATCTTCGAACGCGGTAAATTTTCCCTGTCCACCAAAGTGAACGCTTCCCTGAATTCCATGGAGAAAATGATCCAAAGCAGCGACGGTGTCCTCGATTTCCGCAACACCAGAATCCGTTACAAACCGGCCGGCGTACGTTTTCCCTTACGCCATCTCAACGTCGATAAGCGGGGGAAAGACATCCGCTTCCGCCTGCAAAGCGATCGGCTCAAAACCGGCTTCACCTTTGCCATGAACGGTACCCTGGATAATCTGGTGCCGCTACTGCTGGAACGGCCGGCCGACAGCATACGCGCCGACGTAAACTTCCAGGCCCCCCGTATCGACTGGACCGACTTCCTGGCCATCTTCGGACAAGACGGATTCCTGGCCGAAGAAAACGAACGGGTACCGTCGGATGCGGAAGCCAGTGACGGAGTGCAAGCAATGAAAACAGCCCTGTTGGGCCTGCGCTCGACCTTCCGACCAACTTTAGAAGCGCGCTTCGATACCGTGGCTTATTACGATGTTTTAACGCTGGAAAACTTTACGACCGGCCTGCACTTCAATAAGGACACCCTGGTACTGGAGCGCACCAGTTTCGACTGGGAAGACGCCAACATCGATTTTGGTGCCTACCTGGGGCTTGGGCAGGCACGAAAGACGCCCTTTCGGCTCAATGTGAAAGCCGGGCACCTCAACCTCAACCGGTTACGGCCTTCTTTAGAGTATTTTGGGCTGAAATTGCCGCGGGGGCTGGACTCGCTGCCCCGCAACCTCGACATAGACTTTACCCACCGGGGAGTGATCAACGATACCCTGGGCATAGCATCCGGTGTTAACGAAGGGCGGCTAAGCTTTAAGGAAGGGGACATAGGTATGTTCGCCGGCTCCTTGAATTACGCTCCAGGCCAATCCGGGCTGAAGAGCAAGTTGCACCTGCGGGGAGACCCCCGGTTTGTAAACCAGTTGTTTGCCGCCGAGGACTTCTTTTTCGGCACGGGGCGTTTTACCATCGACCTGGATATTGACGGCACCCCGGAAGACCTGACGGAACTGCTCGGGAACTCCGCATTGCACCTGCGGATCGATAGTAGCCGCGTAGCTTATTTGCCCGGAGCGTTTACCGTGCCCGTGCGTAGCTTCACGGTAGCAGCCAACGAGGACGGGGTGCAGTACGACCTTGCTCTTTTTGCCGACTCTACCCGCAGCGCGGTAGACATACGGGGTACGCTCGACCGGCTGGTGGCCTTTCTTTACCCGGACTCGAGCAGGTCTTTTCGCGTTACGACCGACGCCCGGGCCAGCAGCTTACATTGGTCGGATATCCGGAAATTCCTTAAAGACGATAACGAAGCGGCGGCGGATTCCTCCTCCGCCGATCTGCGAAAAATTCTTTCGGCTTCCGGAGGATTATTCAGTGACTTTCGCCCGGATCTTAGCGTCACCGTGGATACTTTCTGGACCGACGACAATACGCGGTTGACGGAATTATACGCCGGTCTAAGGATGAAGGACTCAACGCGTCTGGTGCTGGAGAAGTCCGGTTTTCGGCTGGGAGAGGGGAACGTGCGCGTCTCCGCAACGTATGACATCGACCGTCGTTATCGGTCACCCTTCACGGCAAAGTGGCGGGCCGATTCGTTGGCCCTGCAGGATGTAATAGAGGTCTTGGATCAGCTGGAGGTCGGGCTGCCGGAACAAGCCAGCAATTTACGCGGGGTAGTAAGTACGCAGGGAAACCTGCGTAGCCGACTCAATGAATCCCGGCAACGGGTAATGATGGACAGTACCTACGGGGAGATTGACCTGCTGGTCTCTAACCTGAAACTGGACAACTGGCCGGCTTTGATGGAAATCGGTCGGAAGGCATGGATGAAAAAACGCTTTAGAAAAGTTTTTTTCGCCCCTCTGTCGCTACACGCCCGGATAGACAGTGGCCGGGTAACGCTGCCGCGTACGGAGATACAGACCTCGGCCCTCCAGTTATTCGTGGAGGGGAGTATTGACACCCTGGCGGGGACTGACCTGCTGGTGGCCATACCGCTCCGCAATATCTGGCGGGGCGTACTGGAGGCTGCTCCGGCTCCCACCGGTTATGCGGCAGCGGGGTGTAAAGTGTATATGGTGGTGGAACAGCGGGAAGACGGGAAGATCAAAACCAGTTTTCGGCTTGGCCGACGGCGGTACTTCCGCGAGCGGGGCGGCATGGAAGCGCTGCGTACCCTAAGAGCGGAAGAACGGATGGCACGGCGGGCACTGAGAAAAAAGCGGAAAGCCATTAGGGCGCGAGCGCGGGTGCAAAAATAGCTTGATGGAGCAAGGTGCACCGACAAATACAAAAATCACCCGACCGGGCAGGGTAAATGGGCGGTGAAGGGAGAAACCCTGTAAACCTGAAATTTTTAACCTTTGTCCTTGATGCCGGCTTTGGTTTCGAAACATAAACCGTAAGACATATACCGAAGGGGGGAATAACGCCTGTCCAAACCATTGTTCGGGAGCGTGCAGCCTCGGCATTGTCCGCACAGCTTTGCGCTTAAAAAATCATTCCTCCGCACCTGCGGCCCCGCCCGTATGCGGACAAGTGACGCATGAAAAAATAAGCGTAAAAGTTGGAAAAAGTTAAAATGAAAAACAATTTTGGCTATATTGCGCTTGGTTTCCGTGAGTATTCTTCCTGACCTACAGCGCCCGTTTGGTACATTACCGACACTTTTTACCACTGGTATAATGTCGCAAAGAATTTCGAAAAGCGGCTTGAGCAGCGTTAATATACCTCAAGTAGGAATAGCTATACCATAATTAGAAAATTTATAGCACCTAATTAGTTATGAATTTAAATTTTTACTTTGTTTTGCGTTTAAATTAATCGAATTAACTCTATCAGGGAATTGGTGGGTAGAAAAGTAGTGAAATAAAGTGTCGAAAAGTGGGAATATGTGGTAAAGAACTGTATTTTTACAGTCTGCCGGGGTATTTATGCCCTGGCGAGAACCGCTTATGGTACTTGAGTATGATCTTATCGGTGAGTTTGAAGTGTCCCTCGACAGCAAGGGCCGCTTTCGCATTCCCGGTGCATTGCTCAAGAAGCTTGGGAACCGGGACGAACTGGAGTTCGTCGTCAACCAGGGCTTTGATAAATGCCTGACCCTTTTTCCCCGTCCCGTCTGGGACGAGGTGAAGAAGGAAGTCGACGCGCTGAGCGACCTCAGCCCGCGGCACAAAACCTTCAAGCGGATCTTTTACCGTGGCGCCAACGAGGTGGCTCCCGACTCGGCCGATCGCATCCTGCTGCCCAAGCGGCTACAGGGATATGCGGAGGGTGAGAAGAGCCTCATCCTGAGTGCCCGGAACGATAGAATTGAAATTTGGACGGAAACCGAATACGATAATCTGCTACAGGAGGCGCTGGAAGATCCGGCGGCTTTGGCGGAAGAACTGTTCGGTGATCCTGTACGGAGTGGGAAAGAAGACTGATGTCGGATTACCACATCCCCGTAATGGCCCGCGAATGCGTGGAGGCCATGGATCTCCGTCCTGGAGGAATTTATGTTGATGTAACCTTCGGCGGCGGCGGACACAGTCGCCTTCTTCTGGAAGCAGCCGGTACGATGGACATTCGTCTGTTCGGCTTCGACCAGGACGAGGAGGCGCGTGCGAATGCCCTCAGTGATGAGCGCTTTACCTTCGTAGCCGCTAACTTTCGCCACCTGCGCAACTACCTGCGCCTGCACGGAGTGACCCGGATCGACGGGTTACTTGCTGACCTGGGGGTCTCCAGCCACCAGTTCAATCAGGCCGAGCGGGGGTTCAGCTACCGCTTCGACGCGGCGCTGGACATGCGCATGGGCAAGGCCGCCGACCGCACCGCCGCCGACATAGTGAACAACTATGAAGCCGACGATCTGCAGAAGGTGTTCGGGGAGTACGGCGAAGTACGCAACGCCCGCTCGCTGGCCCACGCCGTTGTGGAAGCCCGCGATAAGGTACCCATCGTGACCATCCAGAACTTTCTGGACGTTTGCGATCCGTGGGTGCGTGGCACGCGGCCCCGCTACCTGGCGCAGGTTTTTCAGGCACTACGGATAGAAGTCAACGACGAGATCGGCGCGCTTACTGATCTTTTGGCCCAGGCCACCGACTTACTGATACCACACAAAGGTCGACTCGTCGTCATGTCTTACCACAGCCTGGAAGACCGCATCACCAAAAATTTCCTCAAAACCGGCAACGCGGACGGCGAGGTCATCAAAGATTTTTACGGGAAGATTGAACGCCCGTACAAAATCCTGACCAAAAAGCCCGTGTTGCCTTCCGCAGAAGAACTTCTGCGGAACACCCGGTCCCGCAGCGCCAAGCTTCGGGTCGGGTTAAGACAAGAGACGTAGGACCCTATGCCTGCGCTCCGTATTTGATTTTTAGTTTTCAGACTTGCATACCATACGCTACGATTGACCCTTTCCGCTCCGCCGGAAATGCGTACCGAATGGTTGGCAGCTTGCTCCGCGCAACTTGCTTCCCGCAACCTGACCAAAGGTGTGATATAAAAATGGCAGCAAAACGCAAAGCCGGGCCGACGTTCAATCCGTCCGCTTTCATTCTGGAAAATATCGGGTTCCTCGCCTTTCTCGGCGCGTTGGCCCTGCTGTACATTGGTAACGCCCACTACGCGGAGTTTAACGTACGGCGCATCCAGGTGCTCGAAGACGAGATCAAGGAAAAACGCTGGCTGTACATGAGTCTTCAGAGCGAGAACATGTACAATGGTCTCCGCTCCGAGGTGGTGGAGAACGTCCGCGACGAGGGCCTGCGGATGCACCGGGGGAAACCGAAAAAGCTGCTGGTGCCTAAAGCAAAGTAATGTAGTCCGGCGGTAAGGTTGTTGCTACCACCCACGATACTTCCCTCAAGAATACCTCCGATACCGGAATGAATGACAACGACCGCACGACAATATTTCACGACTAAAATATTACCCAACTAAAAATGACCTCCGTAAATTTTAAAGACGAAGTACTGGTCCGCATCTACGTCATCCTGGCGTTGATCATCATGCCCGTGGCGGGCGTGCTGGTGTACCGTACCGTCGAAATTGCGGTGATTGATCAGGCCAAGTACCAGAAACTGGGCGAAGATTATTTTAAAGTGCGGACGGTAACCGCTGAGCGGGGTAATGTGTACAGCCGTAACGATAACCTGCTGGCAACGTCGGTGCCTTACTTCAGCCTGCATTTCGACCCCTTCGTAGCCCCGCCGAAAACCTACTACAAAAACATTGATAGCCTGGCTTACCTGCTGAGCCTGCACGTGAACAGTGATTTTACGACCGGTGCCTGGCGGGACAGCCTGACGGCGATGCGCGACAGTGTGTCTAAACCGGCGCGGCACTACTACAAAATCGCCGAAAGCGTCAGTTACCGCAAGCTACAGGAGATCCAGCAGTTTCCCATCTTCAACCGGGGGCGACTGGGGGGCGGCCTGATCGTGACCAAGCGGGACGAACGCAAGCGGCCCTTCGGCTGGCTGGCGCGGCGTACGATCGGAAAAACGAGCGGAGACAAAGTAGGCATCGAAGACGCGTTCGACGAAGAACTGGCGGGAAAAAGCGGTAAGGAAGAAATGTTTAACGTCGGCAACGGCATCTGGCTGCCGACCGACAACCTAGCCGTCGTTGAGCCCACCGCCGGGGCCGACGTGCACACCACCATCGACGTCAATATTCAGGACATTACCGAGAACGCCCTGCACCGCGCCTGCCGCCGTCACCTGCCCGACTGGGGCGCGGCGGTGGTGATGGATGTGAAAACCGGTGCCATCCGGGCCGTTGCCAACCTTGGCAAGAACGAGTTGCGAACAAAGTACTTCGAGCACTACAACTACGCCATCGCCAACGCGACCGAACCGGGATCCACCTTCAAGCTGGCTACCATGATGGCGTTGCTGGAAGACAAAAAGGTTTCCCTCGACGGGGAGATCGACATTGAAAACGGCGTAAAGGAATTTTCGAGCGATAAAGTAAAAGTTACCGACTCCAACCCGCTGAGTGCGCGCTGGAACGTGATCTCCATCCGGCAGGCGTTCGAGCAGTCCTCCAACGTAGCCATGGCCAAACTGGCCGACAGCCTGTACACCGACGGGGAGTTCTCCGCCCGGCTGAAGTCTTTCCACCTCAGTGAAAAAACCGGTATCGAATTGTCCGGAGAAGGCACTCCGATGGTGAATGATACCACTACCTCGGAGTGGTCGGGCATCTCCAATGCCTGGCTTTCCTTTGGTTACGAATCCCGCCTTACGCCGCTGCAGATGCTGACATTCTTCAATACCGTCGCCAACGGTGGTAAGATGATGAAGCCTTTTTTAGTGGATGAAGTGCGCCGCGACGGAAAGATCATCACGAACTACCTGCCGACCGTCATCGACCGGGAAATTGCGAGCAGGAAAACCATCGAACAGTTGCAGTCACTGCTCGAAGGCGTCGTGGAGCGGGGAACGGCGAAGAAGCTTAAATCCGACCGTTACCACTTTGCGGGCAAAACGGGTACCAGCCAGCAGAACTACGGTAAGCGGAAGCGAAACATTAAGCACCAGGCGAGTTTTGCCGGATACTTTCCCGCCGAAAAACCGGTGTACAGCGTCATTGTCGTGATCTTCAATCCCACGGTTGGCGGCTACTACGGAGGTGAGGTGGCCGGGCCGGTTTTCAAGGAAATCGCCGATAACATTTACAACAGCATGATCGAGGTGCACGCCCCGCTTAATCAGGGGCCGCGCCCGGTGCTTTACGCCGCGCAGTTGCCCGACCGCGACGCCGGCCACCGCGAGGAGATTGTGACCATCCTCGATTACGTCAACGTAAAACTCGACAGCCTCCCGGAAACGGAACTGATCGTTCTTGACGCCGCCGACGAGCGTGTGGATGTGAAACCATGGAATCCCGTAGCCCAGCGGTGGCCCAACGTGCGCGGTATGCGGCTACGCGACGCGATCTACGTACTCGAAAACGACGGGTTCACCGTCCATCCAAAAGGGGTAGGGCGCGTCACCGATCAAAAGTGGCACAATGACGGCCGCGGCAAACGCGGAAAAGACGTCACCTTAATCTTAAACTGATAACACATCCGTAATAAATAATCCCAAGAATTTTTTTGCAACCGTTTTCAACCATGCAGCTCACCCAATTGATCGACCGAATTCAACCTCTTGCCGTTACTGGCGAGGTGGTCGGTCGTGGAGTGAGTTGTGTGGTTTTTGATTCGCGCAAAGCTGTTCCGGGTTGCCTGTTTGTTGCCGTCAAGGGCACGCAGGTGGATGGACACGATTACATACAAAAAGCTATTGCTCTTGGCGCAACCGCGGTTGTTTGCGAGGAGTTTTCGGGCGGGGACGCAGGTGCAATGGAGGAGAGGGTCACTTTCCTAAAAGTCAAAAACTCCGCAAAAGCCCTGGCCCTGATTGCCGCGGAATACCACCAAAACCCCAGTCAGGACCTGACCCTGATCGGAATCACCGGCACCAACGGAAAGACCACCGTAGCCACCCTACTGCACGATCTGTACTCCGGCCTGGGCTACAAAGCCGGCCTTCTTTCCACCGTCGAGGTACGTATCGGCAGTGAAGGGAAGACCGCTACGCACACAACGCCGGACGCGCTTTCCATTAACGCCCTGCTGGTGGAGATGCGGGATGCCGGTTGTGACTACGTCTTCATGGAGGTGAGCAGCCACGCCGTAACGCAGCACCGTACCGTCGGACTGGACTTTAACGGTGGCGTATTTACCAACCTCAGCCATGACCACCTCGACTATCACGAAACCTTTGCCGCTTACCGCGATGCTAAAAAGGGGTTCTTCGATCAGCTGCCGGAGGGAGCCTTTGCCCTCGTAAATGCCGACGATAAGAACGGGGCTTTCATGCTTCAGAACACCAGAGCGGCCAGACGGGAGTACAGCCTTCGTAAAATAGTCGATTATCGTGCCCGGTTGCTGAGTAACTCCGTTCAGGGCCTGCAACTGGAGCTCGACGGAACGGAGGTTTTTACCCGCTTAATCGGAAAATTCAACGCCTACAACCTCATCGCCGCCTTCGGAGTAGCGATGGAACTGGACGCTGAGCGCGACGAAGTACTCGTTGCCCTGAGCAGCCTCTCCGCCGCCACTGGCCGCCTCGACTACGTGACCGACCCCGCCGGCCGCATCACCGCCGTGGTCGACTACGCCCATACGCCGGACGCGCTTGAAAATGTACTGACGACCCTGCACGACCTCCTCGTACCGGAAGCCCGCCTGCTTTGCGTAGTCGGTGTCGGTGGCGATCGTGATAAAACCAAGCGCCCCGTTATGGCCCGCCTTGCCGCGCGCCTTGCCGACCAGGCCATCTTCACCAGCGATAACCCCCGTTCGGAAGACCCCGAAGCCATCCTGAACGATATGCAGGCCGGCCTGGACAACCCCGAACTCACAGCAAAAACACTGCGCATCACCGATCGCCGCAGCGCCATCCGAACTGCCGTGCAACTCGCCCGAGCCAAAGACATCGTTCTGGTGGCCGGGAAGGGACACGAAACCTACCAGGAGATCAAAGGGGAACGTTTCCCCTTCGACGATAAGCTGGAATTAGCAAACGCTCTCAAAGCCCGTAGCCATGTTAGTTAGTCTGCTTAAATGGCTGGAATCCGTTCTGGGCGACTTTCCCGGCAACAACCTGTTCGACTTTCTGAGCGTACGGGCGGGCGTAGCCATCATCATGAGTCTGCTGATCAGCATGGTTTTTGGGGGTCGGATCATCCAAATGCTGCAGCGTCACCAGATGGGAGAATCCGTACGGGACCTCGGTCTGGACGGACAATCCGAAAAGGCCGGTACTCCCACCATGGGTGGTATCATCATTCTGCTGGCCATCGTTGTTCCGTGCCTCCTGATGGGTGCGCTGGATAATATGTACCTGATCACGATGCTGATCGCTACGGTCTGGATGGGGGCCATCGGCTTCACCGATGACTACCTGAAGATCAAGCATAAAAATAAAGACGGTCTTGCGGGCAAGTTCAAAATTGCCGGACAGGTTGGTCTCGGAATTCTCATTGCCGTGGTCATGCTCTTCAGCGAGCAGGTAACCGTGCGTATGATCGTATCCGACGCCGACGCTCTTGGCCTCACCGCTGAAGATCGGGTGGGGGAGGTCTCTACCGCTCTTGTCAACGGGAAGCCGCTCAACAAAGCCAACTATCGTACGACCCTTACGAACGTACCGCTGATCAAAAACAGTCAGTTAGCTTACGAGAATATTTTCAACGCCGGTGCATCGCTGGTGTGGATCATCTTCATCCCCTTCATCGTTTTCGTCGTCACGGCCATCTCCAACGCCGCTAATCTTACCGATGGCCTGGATGGCCTGGCGACCGGCGTTTCGGCCATCATTGCGGCGGTGCTGGCGGTATTTGCCTACGTGAGTTCTAACGCCATTGCGGCCAATTATCTTGGCGTACTCCACCTGCCGGGGACGGAGGAACTTGTCATTTTCAGTGCCTGCCTGCTGGGGGCTTGCCTTGGTTTTCTGTGGTATAACGGCTTTCCGGCCACCGTATTCATGGGAGACACCGGGTCGTTGGCGCTCGGCGGAATCATCGCCGCGCTGGCCATTCTGCTGCGTAAAGAATTGCTGTTGCCGCTACTCTGCGGAATCTTCGTGGTCGAGAATCTCTCGGTCGTGATGCAGGTCAGCTACTTCAAATACACCCGTAAGAAATACGGGGAGGGTCGGCGGATCTTCCTCATGTCACCACTCCATCATCACTACCAAAAGAAGGGCATGCCCGAAACCAAGATCGTGATCCGGTTTTGGATCGTTGGCCTCCTCCTTGCCGTAGCCACCATCCTCACCCTAAAACTCAGATAAATCCCTCAACCGATCCCGACCGCCGAAGGCAGCTGCGCGGCAAACGGATCAAACCTCTCGTAACCCCAGACGAAGTAAGCCGTGAAGCGGCGCGCGCGGTCTGGGGAGGCCCGCAGCCCCCGAGTCATCCACCAGCATATGAAAAACCAAGAAACCATAGTCATCCTCGGAGCCGGAGAGTCCGGCGCAAGCGCAGCCCGGCTCGCGCAACGGGAAGGCTATGCCGTTTTCGTATCCGATGCCGGCCCGGGCAACGAGCGCTACCTGACGGAGTTGCGGAAAGCGGACATCGAATTCGAGACGATGCAGCACAGCGTGGAGCGTATCTACACCGCCGACCAGGTCGTTAAAAGTCCCGGTATCCCCGATACGGTACCGATGATCGTGGAACTGCGCAAGCGGGGTGTTCCGGTCATCAGTGAGATCGAATTCGCTTACCGTTTCGTACCGAAGCGGGCCACCATCGTGGGCATCACCGGCAGTAACGGTAAGACGACGACGACGATGCTGACCCATCACCTGCTCGACTTCGCCGGCGTAAATGCGCTGGCTGGCGGCAACCTGGGTGACAGCTTCGCCCGGCTTTTGCTCGACCGCGCACCGGCCGAGGTCTACGTGCTCGAACTGAGCAGCTTCCAACTCGACGGCATGGTCGATTTTCGGCCCGACATTGCCGCTGTGCTCAACATCACCCCCGATCACCTCGATCGCTACGGCTACGAACTCGACCGGTATGCCGACAGCAAAGTGAGCATTGCTAAAAATCAAAAACTGGATGACCGGTTGCTGGTTCTTGCCGATCAATCCGTCATTGCACCTGCGCTCCGGCGCCAGAAAATTGATGCGCACCTGACCACGATTCGGCAGGAAGATACCCGCGACGGCAGCATTTTTGTCGAGGGATACGAGTTCAGCCTGGGCACCGGCCGTCTGCGCGGACGTCACAACGGACTCAACGCTCTATTTGCCGTGCGCATCGCCCTGCAGCTGGGCGTGAACGAAAAAGAGATACAGCTGGCGCTCGACAGCTTTTTGCCCGCTCCCCACCGCATGGAGGTGATCCCGACCACCGACGGCCGCACCTGGATCAACGACAGTAAGGCCACGAACGTCGACGCCACTTACTTCGCCCTCGAGGCCATGTCCGGACCCACCGTCTGGATCGCCGGCGGCACGGATAAGGGCAACGACTACGATGTACTGTTACCCTTCGTTCGTGACAACGTACACACCCTCGTGTGTATGGGGTTGGACAATTCCAAACTGGTGGAAGCTTTCGGCGGTGAAGTGGATCTGCTCCTCGAATGCGGTAGCGCCGCCGCCGCCACCGTTTTCGCTCACCAGCGGGCTAAAAAAGGAGATACCATTCTGATGAGCCCCTGCTGCGCCAGTTTTGACCTATTCAAGAACTACATCGACCGTGGGGACCAGTTCCGTACGGCCGTCAAAAATCTCAACGCATGAATATTTCGGCACGCATCGCGGCGGAACTGCGGGGAGACCGCGTGATCTGGGCCATCGTGGTCCTGTTATCCATTGTAAGCATGGTCGCCGTTTTCAGTTCGGCGTCTACGCTGGCTTACGACGAGCGGGGCGGTGAGATCAGTTATTACCTGATCAAACACGGCGTGATCCTCGGTTTTGGCCTGGTGATCATTTACATCTGCCATTTGCTGGCGTACACCAAGTTCAGCCGGTGGGCCCCGGGTTTACTGGTGGTGGCCTTCGTCTTGCTGGGTGTAACGATGTGGCTGGGGGTAGACATCAACAACGCCAAACGCTGGCTCAAAATCCCCTTCGTCGGGTTGACCTTCCAGAGTTCAGACTTCGCCAAACTGGCGTTGATCCTGTTCGTTGCCCGCTCCATCGGATCAAAACAGGACGTGATAAAGGATTTCAAGGAGGCCTTCGTGCCGATCATCCTGCCGGTGCTGGGCATCTGTATGCTGATCGCCATCAACGATCTTTCTTCGTCATTGATGCTTTTCCTGATCTGTATTCTGATGATGGTGGTGGGGCGCGTGGCGATGCAGTACGTCGTGATGCTGATCCTGCTCGGGGTTTCCGTCTTCAGTCTGATGGTGATGGTGGGGGCAAAGTACCCGGAGCTGATTCCCCGGGCGGCTACCTGGGAGAAGCGGATTGAGACGTACGTCAATCCCGAACTGGCCAGCACCGACGACCGGTACCAGATCACGAAAGCGCAGATTGCCATGTCGAACGGGGGCATTTTCGGGGTGGGCCCCGGTAACTCGACGCAAAGAAATTACGTGCCCAGTGCCCACTCCGATTTTATTTACTCGATCATCGTTGAAGAATACGGGGTGTTGGGCGGCCTGGCCGTCATCTCGCTCTACGTACTGCTTTTCTTTCGCATCGTGCGGCTGGTGACCAAGAGTTCCAAAGCCTTCGGGGCGATGGTCGCCTTCGGTATTGGTCTGGCGATGCTGTTGCAGGCATTTTTCAACATCGCGGTCAATCTCGACCTGGTACCCGTTACCGGACTAACGCTGCCCCTCATCTCGATGGGCGGTACTTCCGTATTGTTCACCTGTATTTCGTTAGGCATCATCCTGTCGGTATCGAAGTACATCGAAGAAGTTACCGCCAGTGCTAGTTAATGACCCCACCTCCGGCCCCTCCCCGGTGGGGAGGGAAGACGTTGGAAGCGTAGCTTCCATGGCTCCACTGCGCGTGATCGTGAGCGGGGGCGGCACCGGCGGGCATGTGTACCCGGCCATCGCCATTGCGGACGAGCTCAAGCGGCTTCGTCCCGGCACCGAGTTCCTGTTCGTGGGGGCGGAGGGCAAAATGGAGATGGATAAGGTGCCGATGGCGGGTTACCAGATTGTCGGCCTGCCGATCCGGGGATTGCAGCGGAAGCTCTCGCTGGCCAACCTGAGTTTCCCCTTTCGGCTCATCAGCAGCCTGTGGAAGAGCTGGTCGTTGGTAAAATCATTCCGGCCCGATGTAGTGGTGGGGACCGGGGGCTACGCCGGCGGACCGGTACTGTACGCAGCCGCTAAGCTGGGTGTGCCTACTTTGATCCAGGAACCGAATGCTTTCGCTGGTTTGGCCAATAAGTGGCTGGGTAAGCAGGTGGACAAGGTCTGCGTGGCGTTTCCCGGAATGGAGCAGTTTTTCCCCATAGATAAACTGGTGGTTACGGGCAATCCGGTGCGGGAGGATTACCTCTCCCCCGACCCCTCTTCTCGGGAGCGGGGAGATGGTTCAGACTTCGGAGGCGTTACTGAAGCCGTTGGAGTAACACAGGCATTACCTGTAGCACCTGAACCGACTTCAGAATCACCTCCAACGTTTCCCCTCTCCATGGGGGAGGGGCCGGGGGAGAGGGTTCTACTCATGGGCGGCAGCGGCGGTGCCCGCTCCCTCAACGAAGCCATGCGCGACAGCACCAAACTTATTCAGGCGCGGCCGCAGGTGCAATGGCTGTGGCAATGCGGTAAATTCTACTATGAAGCTTTCCGTAATTGCGCCACCGCGGTGTTGCCTAACGTCACCATCTCCGCCTTCATCGATGATATGGCTACGGCCTATCAAAACTCCGGCGTCGTCATCGGCCGGGCCGGATCAACGACGATCGCGGAAGTTCAGTTCCTCGGTAAACCGACCATCCTAGTGCCCAGCCCCTGGGTGGCGGAAGATCATCAGACGATGAACGCCAAGGCGCTGGCAGAGCGTGACGCCGCCGTGCTGGTGGCCGACAAAGAAGTAACGGAGAAGCTGGTCCCTGCCGTGTTTGATATCCTTGACGACGAAAATCGCAGAAAAGAACTCAGCGCCAATGTTCGCAAAATGGCGCAAACCGGTGCCGTAAACCGCATCGCAAAAGAAATCTTGAACCTCGTTTCCTCATCCGAAAATTTCTTAAAATGATGAAACTGGCTGACATAAAGCGCGTCTACTTTATCGGCGTTGGTGGGATCGGGATGAGTGCCGTGGCGCGGTACTTTAACAGCAGGGGCTTACGGGTGTCCGGCTACGATAAAACCGAAACGCCCCTGACCCGGGCGCTTGAAGGGGAGGGCATCGCCATCCATTACGGAGAAGCGAACGTGGCACTGGTGCCCGACCGCGCCGACGATCTGCTGGTCGTATGGACGCCGGCCATCCCCGCGGACTTCGCCGAGTTGGTCAAGGTACGAACCGGTGGTTACCAGTTGCTCAAGCGGGCGCAGGTGCTGGGCCTTATCAGCAGAGGAATGGACTGCGTCGGTATTGCCGGCACCCACGGGAAGACGACGACCACGACGATGACGACCCACCTGATGATGACGGCGGAATTACATCCTCACGCCTTCCTGGGAGGCATCCCCCGTGATTTCGACGGCAACTACGTCCATGGTGACAGCGACTGGGTGATAGTGGAAGCCGATGAGTACGACCGTAGTTTTCTGAACCTCGACCCCGAGATCGCCGTCGTCCTCAGTGCCGACCCCGACCATCTCGATATTTACGGCGACCATGATAATATGCTGGAGACCGGCTACCGCGCCTACGCCCGGCGGGTGAAAAACGGGGGGCAGCTGATCGTCCGTTATGATATCGCCAATCTGTTTGCCGGTATCGATCACGTACTGCTGACCACTTTTGGCATCGGTGCCGGAGATTTTTGTGCGCAGAACGTGCGCGTGGAAGACGGAGCTTTCCACTTTGACCTCAAGGAGCCGGACGGTCACCTGATCACCAACATCCGCACCGCCCTGCCCGGCCGGCACAACGTCGAGAATGCCGTTGCGGCCTGCGCCATCACCCGTCTGGCGGGAGGCAGTGAAACCGCTCTGCGCAAAGGGCTGGCCTCTTTTCGGGGGATCGCCCGCCGGTTCGAAACGGTGCTGAAAAACGACCGACTCGTCATCATCGACGACTACGCCCACCACCCGACGGAACTGGAAGCAGCCATCGGTGCGGCCCGGGAACTGTACCCCGACAAAACCATCCGGGGCGTTTTTCAGCCGCATTTATTCAGTCGGACGCAGGATTTTTCCCTGGGTTTCGCCCGTGCCCTTGACCTGCTCGACGAGGCCATTCTGATTCCGATCTACCCGGCCCGGGAACAGCCGATCAAAGGCGTCACCAGCCGCCTGATCTTTAAAAAAATGCGGAGCCAGAACAAGCGGCTCCTGACGGATGAGCAAATGATGGACGTATGCACGAAACTTGACGACGGAGTGCTGCTGTTACTCGGTGCCGGCGACATCGACGCCCTGATCACCCAAATTGTAAACACCTACCTAAATTCCCTCACCCGTGGCTAAAAAGCAACCTAGTAAGTTGACCCTGCTGGCCTTCCGATTCCTGGAGGGGGTACGCGCGTACGGCTGGATCGGCATTGCCATTGCCGTCGGCTTCCTGGCCATCTCGGCCATCTCGGCCCGGGAGGCATCGCACGTGGAAACGGTCGACCCCGTAATTCTGCCCCTGGCCGACGGGGAAGCTTTGGTCACCGAAGAAGAACTGCTGGCCCGTTTGGCGGCCGGCTTTACCAAGCCCATGAGTGAACTGGCCCTCAGCGACATCGACGTGAAGCGGGTGGAAAGCGTGCTGGAAGGTCAGGCCTTCGTTGCCAGCGCCGAAGCTTACATCGACGACGATCTGCAACTCAACATCATCGTCACCCAGCGGGTACCATTGCTGCGCATCATCGCCGAAAACGGCCAGAATTACTACCTCGACGAGGACGGGGTGCGGATGCCACTCAGCGACAGTTATACGGCCCGCGTCCCGGTCGTGTCGGGCAACGTCGTCCTCTGGTCCGATGATTTCATGGACCACGAAAACAACCAGCTCCGCCAACTGGTGGACCTGGCCCACCATTTCCGCAACGATCCGTTTCTGGATGCGCTGGTGGAGCAGATCTACCTCAACACCAAAGGCGAGCTCGTGCTGGCCCCGAAGGTGGGCGACCAGGTGATCCACCTGGGCCATTACCATAAAACTAAGACGCGGGAACGCCTGCGTCGGTTAAAAAACTTTTACCGCGAAGGGCTTCCCTACGAGGGGTGGCGTAAGTACAAAAGCTTTGACTTACGCTTCTCCGACCAGGTGATAGCCCGGAAGCGGTAGCCGGAATGCGCGCCCTCCGGGCGCGTCCGCAGCCGGAGGCTGCGGAACCCAAACGGCCAATGACCCTGGCCATATTGTTTCACCCATTTTTTTCAACTTATCGGATGCTTTTATTATGACTGATACCACTCAAACTCAAACAATTGCCGCTCTGGACATCGGCACCACCAAAGTGTGCGCACTCGTCGGTCGGCGGGACGAGCACGGCCGGCTGGAAATCCTCGGGACCGGCAAGGTCGATTCTCAGGGCGTCATGCGCGGCGTTGTCTCCAACATCGAGAAGACCGTGCGCGCCATCAGCGAGGCACGGAAACTGGCCGAACAGGCCAGCGGGCAGAACTTCGAAATCGTACACGTCGGCATTGCCGGCCAGCACATCAAGAGCCTGCAGCACCGTGGCATGCTCGTGCGCGACAACGCCCAATCGGAGATCAGCCAGCGCGACATCGACCGCCTGATCAGCGACATGCACAAACTGGTACTGCCTCCCGGCGACAAGATCCTGCACGTAATCCCCCAAGAATACACCGTGGATAGCGAACAGGGGATCGTGGACCCCATCGGCATGTCGGGCAGCCGCCTGGAGGCCAACTTTCACATCATCACCGGCCAGATCACGGCCAGTAACAACATCAGCCGTTGCGTGGAACGCGCGGGACTGGAAATGGCCGGCGTCACGCTGGAGCCCATCGCCAGCGCTGCCGCTGTGCTGTACGAAGACGAAAAAAAGGCCGGGGTAACCCTCGTCGATATCGGCGGTGGCACGACCGACATCACCATCTTCCAGGAGGGCATCATCCGCCATACGGCTGTGATCCCCTTCGGAGGCAATGTGTTCACGAAAGACATTCAGGCGGGTTGTACCGTGATGGATAAGCACGCCGAGAAACTGAAAGTGAGTTACGGCTCCGCCCTCGCCAGCGAAGTATTCGAGAACCGCCTTATCGTCATTCCCGGCCTGCGGGGACGGGACCCGAAGGAGATCAGCGAGAAGAACCTCGCCCTGATCATCCAGGCACGCGCCGAAGAGATCCTGGACCACGTGATGTGGGAGATCCGTCGGGCCGGCTTCGAGGGCCAGCAACTGATCGGCGGCATCGTGCTCACCGGTGGTGGCGCGCTGCTCAAAGACCTCGACAAACTGACGGAACTGCACACCGGCATGAGCGCCCGCATCGGTACGCCGGTGGAGCACCTCGGTCACGGATACCAGGAAAAACTCACGAGCCCGATCTACGCTACGGGCGTCGGTCTGCTGCTGCAGGGTTTTGCCGACCTCGACGCGGGCAAGATCAGCCCCGCAGTTGCGAAGAAGAAGGCCGCCGCGGAAGCCAAGCTGAAGGCTGCCGCCGAAGCGAAAGAGCGCGAAATAGCGCGAACGCGGGAGCAAGAAAAGGAACAGGAAGCAATGACGGCCGGCGGTGGCTGGCTCGACAATGTGTTCAAGAAAACCAAGGAATGGTTCGAGGCGGAGCCCGACTCCGACTTCTAGCACTGCGTGCCGGGGGAGGGTCTTGCCTCCTGACGCCGGAGCAGCCTCCCGGGCCGGCTGGCCTTGCTCCTCCAAAACTTCCCCTGCATCCCGCGGCCGCGCCCACAAAGCGCACGCAGGAAAGTAACTTTTAACCAATTTAACAACTACGGGAACGAACGCGCTTCCCGCTTTAGCCCGACAACGACATCCGAACAAAATGGGTTTCCAGAGGTGTGAACCTTGCTGAGGAGCGCGACGGGCACAAATAATATGACCATGACTATAGATTTCCCCCAGGGCGAAGCGCCCATCATCAAAGTGATTGGTGTCGGCGGCGGCGGTTCCAACGCCGTGAACCATATGTACAACCAGGGCATCATCGGCGTCGATTTTGCCATCTGCAACACCGACCACCAGGCGATGGAACTGAGCCCCGTACCCACCAAGGTGCAACTCGGCCCTAACCTGACCGAAGGCCGCGGAGCCGGCTCGAAGCCGAACGTAGGCGCACTCGCCTGCGAAGAAAGCATCGAGGACGTCCGCAAGTACCTCAACAACAACTGCCGCATGCTTTTCGTCACCGCCGGAATGGGCGGTGGTACGGGAACGGGCGCCGCGCCGATCATCGCCAAGACCGCCCGCGAAATGGGCATTCTGACGGTGGGTATCGTGACCCTACCGTTCACCTTCGAAGGTCGCCGACGTGCCACCAACGGGATGGAAGGCCTGAACGAACTGAAGGAGAATGTGGATACGCTTATCATCGTGAGCAACGATAAGCTCCGGCAGATCCACGGCAACCTGAACCTGAGCGAAGCCTTCGCCAAAGCCGACAACATCCTGACCACGGCCGCCAAGGGCATCGCCGAAATCATCACCGTGGCCGGTTACGTCAACGTTGACTTCGAGGACGTAAACACCGTCATGCGCGACAGCGGCGTGGCCATCATGGGCACCGCAACCGCCGACGGCGACGACCGCGCCCGCCAGGCCGTTGACCAGGCCCTGCACAGCCCGCTGCTGGAAGACAACGACATCCGCGGCGCCCGCCACATCCTGCTAAACATCACCTCCGGTACCCGCGAAGTGACGATGGACGAGATCTTCGAGATCACGGAATTCGTACAGGAAGAAGCCGGCTACGGCACCGACCTGATCTGGGGTAACTGTTTTGATGAGGGACTGGGTGACAGCCTGAGCGTGACGGTGATCGCCACCGGATTTGGCGAAAAGAAGTCCATCTTCACCGCCAGTGGCACCGACCGCAAAGTCGTGCACCTCGACGAGCAGAAAGCGAAGGCCGATGATGCCTCTGCTAAGCGGGTCAGCCTGGAAGACATTACCGGCGAGAGCGACCCCGTCGGCTTCGATAAGGACAATAAAGGCACCACCACCTTTGAATTTGAGGATTTGGAGGAGGCCAAGGCCCGTCTGCGCCCCCGGACGCGCGGCGAAGATCGCAGCTTCACGAACTCCTTCCTCCAGAACGAGGAGGAGGCCCGCCGCGAAGCCCAGCGCCGCGAGCAGATGGCCCGCGACGAAGAGCGCCGCGCGCTCTTGCGCAACCGCACCGAGCTGCCCAAGCTCAGCAACCCCAAAGTGGTGAACGAACTGGAAAGCCAGCCGGCCTACCTGCGCCGCAACATCCAGCTCGACAACGTCGCCCCGAGCGACCAGCGCGAGCTCAGCCGCTGGAGCATCTCGGACGATGAGGAGATGCCGCTGCGCCGGGATAACCGGTATTTGCACGACAACGTTGATTAGAAGTTAGAAACTAGAGAACTAGAAACTAGGAATTAGTTGGACAGGTATTCGATATTCTGCCCTGGGTCGATTTTATTACTTTTTACTTGTTCCCTATTACATCCGATAAGAATAAGTACGTCTCATAGTGTGCCAAGTCTGGTGCTCAATTAAGCATCAGCCTCAGCAATCACACCTTTTTAGCTTTGGTTGCAGCCATCGGGGGGTCAATCCTGGTGGCTGCTTTTTTATGTATTTATCCTGATTTAACGTCTGATAAGTTTGTTTTTACAAATATTTCAGAGATACCTGAATTGAAACCTATTTTCTTATGCTTCTCGCTTCTAGTATTCATACTCGTTTTTTACATGCCAACAAATAGTTTGGCATAAACTGTCCAAGATTTTTCAGGCATATATGTTCGTTTTGACGGAATTGTCTTTGAAACAGAGGCTTTCAAGGAATATAATTCAGAACTTTAAAGATGCTTTTCCATCAGTATTGGAGGTTATCGGTCACGATCAAAAGTATGGCCGCCTGGTTTTTACCTCAAGATCAAGCGGTATCTTCTGGCTCAGACGCTGAAAGAGATCACTTCTCCTTCCCTCGACGATGACTTAACCGACAGCGTTCCGACACTAACGACAAACCCGGCAACGGCCGGGGGAAACCCTCCTAAACTATTTTATCACCCTGTCCAAGAAATAGGGGGCCAGACCTGATGGTGCTTATTTTCTTACTTTGCATAGAGATGGCATTTTGTTGGGCGTGGAGCAGTTCGTTAAGCAATAAATAATAAATCATGAGCTTAGTATTGCCTTTAAGAATACTTGCAGCCCCATTTTATAGTATCTGCAGTGTTGTAGTTTTGACGGGATTATCATGTCAACTCCTTTACGGACAAGCATACCTACCCACCGCAGTAGAAGGCGCAAACTGGATAATAAAAGACAGTGAAACAGCACATTACCCCTTTATCTCCTTCGTCTGCAGAATAGAAGGGAATACCGTAGTGGACGGTCAGGCGTACAAAAAGCTGTACCAGCAGGTGATCGATCATATTGAAGATGAATTCACCGATCCTCTCCTGGCGCAGCCCTACCCGGTTTTCCCCCGAGCGCGAGTTGATCGCTTTACTGCGGGACGATGTTGAGCAGCGGAGTGTCTATGGTATGGTGAATAACACCTCTGTCGCAGCTTCCCAGTTTTCCAACGATACCCTGCTCCACGATTACTCTTTGGGCGAAGGTGATACTTTAGCCGGGCTTGGATTTGAGCGTGGCATTGGAGCGGCGGTTGTCACGGAAGTAGTGGAGAGAGAAGAATATGGAGTAATGAGGCGTGTACGGATAACGACCGGAGGAAATTACTTCAAAGGTGTTGGTTCCGGAGAATATGGACCTACTTCCGGCGGGTCATCCTTATTAGTTAATTGCTGTATAAATTTCATAGTTGAATATCGTACCGGCGAACTCCCCGACTGCAACGTCCGGCTAACCCCGGTAACCAATCTTACGCCCGACCTCACCATAAAAACCCACCCCAACCCTTTCACCTCAAAACTCAATTTTACAGCCTCAAATAACCTGGAAAACTTATCCATTACCGTAAGCTTGCTTAATATATCAGGCCGTTTACTGCGGGAAAGTACCCTGAGCGACGAATTGGAATGGACCACGGAAGACCTCGCCCCCGGCGTCTACATCGCTACCTTCACGAGCGGCACCCGGCGGGAAACGGTGAAGTTGGTGAAACGGTAGCACTACCGCCGAAGCGATGTGTATTCCACTGATGAAAAAGATCGACGTAAGAATTATTCTTCCCCTTCTACAAATCCCGGTAACAGCTCCGCAACCACCACTTCTCCGGCAAAAGGGCTGGTGAAAACGGACCCTTCTCCGTAGTTGTTGACCGAGCCATAAGCGCCCTCCTCCGGCAACGGATCGATGTGTACTTCAATCCGTCGCTTCTCCAGGTTGATGATCCAATACTCCTGAATACCGGCTTCGGCGTAGAGGATTACTTTGACGGTTTGGTCTTTGCGAATAGAATCTTGCGCTACTTCAACAATGAAGTGAATGTCTACTTCGGTGGGATGATCTGGTGCGTATCGTTTTTTGGTGACAACCGCTAAGTCGGGTTCGGGCTCGGAATCGTGCGAACTTAAAGTTACTGGTTTCTCTTCCCGATAAGTGTACTTTCCTGCAAAACGGTCACGAAAAAAATCAGCCACAACTTGTACGCATTCAGCATGGGTTCCTCCGCTAGGCATTCTATCAATTATTTTCCCGTAAATAAGTTCCACCTTGTCCGCCGTAGTGAAAATTCCTTTGCTAATGGCTTCGTGGTAGCGCTCCAGCGTCCAGCTGAATTCGGGGAAAGATTGTAGTAGTGGCTCGATAAATTTTGTCATCGCCCGGGAGTGGTTAGGTATAAAGATAGGCTGTAGTGGATAAACGGTGGAATGTTGGCAAAGGTTAACGTATGCAATAGCTCGCAGAGCTTGGGGACACAGCCCCGGCTTTAGCCTGGTATTTATCTACCTCGATGAACCGGTCCTTCTCGTCCGACAAAGCACGTCGTAACGCAGAATATAGCCCGAACAGCATTTGTGCTACAAGCCCTCAACCTTGGAGAATCAGTTCAAATACCAACTGGAAAGACAGTCCCGGTAATCGGTCAGCATGTGGAACAGCAAGCCCGTAGCCACGATCCGCAACGGCCGGTAAAACCATACCAGGAAGTAAACGCCGATGGCCGGATACGTATGCAACCAGTGAAAACCGATGCTGCACCGGTCGGGATCAAAAACGGGGACGGCGAAGAGGTGGTCCAGGTCAACAATCATGGTGACGAGCATGATCAGCCAGGCCCGTTTCCACTGGTCGCGAAAAAATAGCCAGGCGATCAGGCCCGGAGCCAGAAAGTGGAGCGCGTAGTGGGTTACGGGTTGCCAGATGCGCAGAAATTCCTCCATGCTGGTAAAGGTAGCCGGGCGTTTGGTGTGGAAGGACAAACGTTGGTTTTTTCGCAGGGTTTTAATCTTCTGAATGGCCTACTTCAGACGATTGGCCTTGCCGTAACATTTTTCATGCCGCCTACCACCAACCCCTAAATACCGCGAAGCCCCTCCACATACTGCAGCCCCACATCGAGCCCGTGCCCGTAGTCTTTCATGATGGTATCAACCGAGTTGAGGTAGGTACCCGTGGCCAGTAGTTTTTCGGGGGCCAGCTGAATGACGGTCAGGTCTTCCGGCGGATTTTCGAGGTATGCCGCGCTGTCGTTGTAGATGGCGTGGCCCCGGTTCACGATGGTGCTGAGGATGGGGTCGGCGCGGTAATAGAAGCTACCGGCCACGTCGGCCCAGCTTTTGGTGAAGCGCATCTTGCGGGGCCAAGTGCGGAGTACCAGAACGTTGCGCGCACCCTGCTCGTAGGCCCATTTGGCGGGGAGTGGATCGCTGCAGCCGCCATCGATATAAGCGCGGCTGCGGAAATTGTGCTTGCCCTTGGTGAAGAAGGGGATGGCCGAGGAGGCGATGATGGCGTCGAGCCAGTTATGACGGTTGGGAACCAGGTAGGCGGCCTCTCCGGTGATTTCGTCGGTAGCGACGAAGTGGACGGGGTGACGCAGGGATTCCCGCATTGCTGTCTTGAGGTTGAAGACGATCTTCTCGCGGGCCACGGCGGCCAGGATGTCGAGGTCCATAAAACCCTGCTCGGAGAAGGTCCGGCTGTAGGCGGTAAAATTCGGATCGCCGGCCAGGTGCAGCAACGACTCGAGGCCGAAGCGGTACTGCCGGCCCAAAAAATAGGACAGGGCAATGGAACCGCCCGAGATGCCCACGTAGCGATTGAACGGCCGGTAATCCGCCGCGTGGAAGGCATCGAGGATACCGGTGGTGAAGGCGGATTTGAAGCCGCCGCCTTCGACGATGAGGGCAGTGTTGGGGTGGTCTTGCACGATGGTCGTTTCATGTAACCGGGCCGTTAGGCGCGGACGCGGGTGCAAAATACGGCTAAGCGGCTAAGGTTGGATTAAAGGTTGAGAAATCGATCATAGCAACGTTTTTAGCCGCCGTTCGTTTTACAGTCATGACCCCCACCGACTACCTCGGCTTCGCCGGCGTTTCCCTCATCCTGCTGGCCTACTTCCTTAACCTGCGTAAGTGGCTCGATACCGACCACCTGGCTTACGTGCTGCTCAACTGCGTGGGCGCGGCGCTGGCCTGCCTGGCCTCGATCATCATGGAATATCTTCCGTTTGTATTGCTGGAGGGGACCTGGTTCCTGGTGTCAGCGGTGGCTTTGTGGCGGCGATACCAGGCGGTGCGGACCCCGATCGGTTAAGGGGCGCGTACGCAGGATGCAGCGGCGGTTACTTCGGAGAAGTACGGCTTGATCGTGTCGCCAGCGCTTGTCGTGGTATCTGTCGTTTGGTGCTGGTGTGGTGTCGCGCCCAACGCCGAGCTTCGCGTCAACCGGTGGTAATTCGTTCCTAACCATTCTCTTAATGAGCAGATACTGCACCCGCGGCCCCGCCTGATTTGTGTTAATTTTCCGGACAAGGCAACCCCCTTCTGAACTATTACGTCTGTTTAATACAACTTCAATTCTGAACCTAGTTACCTGTACTTAACCCGCTTCCCTTGATCAGATCATTTCTCCTGCCGCTACTCTGCGCGGCCAGCATGCTAAGTGCTCAGACCACCATCTCCGGTTACTTCACCGATGCCGACAGCGGCGAGCCCCTCCTGAGCGCAAACGTTATCGACCTTCTTTCCGGGCAGGGTGCCCTCGCCAACACCTACGGCTTCTACAGTCTGACCCTGCCGGAAACCGCCGATTCCGCCCGTCTTCGCTTCAGCTACATCGGCTACCGGAACGAGGAAATAACCATCGCGCTGAACGGTGACCGGAACATTGACATTCAACTCGGTCCCAGCGTCGACCTCGCCGTAGTGGAGGTCACCTCCGACCGGGGCGAGCGCATCGAGCAGCAAACTCAGATGAGCCGCACCGAGATCCCCGTAGCCCAGATCAAGCGCATCCCCGCCCTGCTCGGCGAGGTAGACGTACTTAAAACCCTCCAGCTTTTGCCCGGCGTGCAGAGTGGGGGCGAGGGGGCCACCGGCCTCTACGTGCGGGGCGGCAGCCCGGATCAGAACCTGGTGCTGCTCGACGGCGTCCCGATCTACAACGTCAGCCACGTGCTCGGCATCTTCTCGGTCTTCAACGCCGACGCACTGCGCAACGTAACGCTGACCAAGGGCGGTTTCCCGGCCCGTTACGGCGGTCGGCTCAGCTCCGTGCTGGAGATCAACATGAAGGAGGGCAACCTGAAAAAGTGGGAAGGAGAAGGCTCCATCGGCCTCATCAGTTCCAAACTGACGGTGAGCGGACCGCTTAAGAAAGACAAGACCTCCATTCTCGTCTCCGGCCGCCGCACCTACGCCGACTTGATCGCCAAGCCCCTGATCAAGAGCGCGGCCGGTCAGGACGGGGCCGAAGTGGACCTGAGCCTTTACTTCTACGACCTCAACGCCAAGTTGCAACACAAGGTAAACGACAACCATCGGTTGTTTCTCAGTTTTTACTCCGGGGCCGACGTTTTCGGCACCGAGATCAAGGAGGAAGGCGACGTCTTCGGTGGTGGTACCGACTGGGGCAACATCGTTTCCGCCGCCCGCTGGAACTGGCAGATCAGCCCCAAGCTGTTCATGAACACTACGGCCACCCTGAGCAAGTACGAGATCAACGTCAACGCCCTGGCCGGCGACAATGATTTTGATTTCCGTGCCCGCTACGTCTCCGGCATTTACGACTTCGGCGGCAAGGTCGACCTCGACTATATCCCCAACCCCGATCATTACATCCGCTTCGGTGGCGGGTGGACCAACCACACCTATCGGCCCGGAGCCGTTTCGCTGAAGGCGGAAAGCGACGGAAATATCGACCTGGATACCCTGATCGGCTCGCAGGTGGATTACAGCAACGAGTTTCAGGCCTACGTCGAAGACGATTTCAGGCTGGGCGCGCTGAAGGTCAACGCCGGCCTTCATTTCTCCGCCTTCAGCGTTAACGACGAGCTGTACACCAGCCTGCAACCGCGTCTGGGGCTGCGTTACCTGCTCAACAACGACCTGAGCATCAAGGCCGGCTTCAGCACCATGCAGCAGTACATCAACCTGCTCACCAGCGAGGCGCTTAGTCTGCCGACCGATCTGTGGGTGCCGAGTACCGACCGGGTGCGACCCCAGCAGAGCTGGCAGATCGCCACCGGAGTGGCCAAAACCTTCGACAACGAATACGAAGTGAGCGTAGAGGCTTACTATAAGCAGATGAAAAACGTGGTTTCCTTTCGCGAAGGGGCTTCCTTCGTGCTCGGCATCGAAGACGCCTGGGAAGACAAGGTCACCCAGGGCGACGGCGAAGCCTACGGCCTGGAACTTTTTATCCAGAAAAAGCAGGGCCGTTTTACCGGCTGGCTCGGCTATACCCTGAGCTGGAACTGGCGGCAGTTCGACGAGATCAACAGCGGCGAACGTTTTCCCTTCCGCTACGACCGCCGGCACGACCTGAGCGTGGTGGGTAATTACAACCTGAGCGACCGCGTCTGGCTTTCCGGGGCTTTCGTCTTCGGTACGGGCAATGCCGTTAGCCTGCCGTCTTATGGCTATCGTACCGTCAACCGCCCTGATGAAAGAGGGTTTGGCAGCACTTTCGTCGAGAACAGCGTTTCCAAAAACAGTTTTCGTATGTCGAACTACCACCGCCTCGATTTCAGCATCTCCTTCCGCAAACAAAAACGCAAATGGGAGCGCACCTGGGTGATCGGTGCCTACAACGCTTACTGGCACCGCAATCCCTACTTCCTCACCGCCAGTAACGTTTTTACCTGCGGTGACAACGGCTGCACCACCGAGCGCCGGATTCGCGAGATCAGCCTTTTGCCCATCATCCCTTCTGTATCCTACCAGTTCAAATTCTAGTCCAACCCTCTCTCACCACGAACGCCGGCGCCGTTACGGCGGATCGTATCCGGACGGATACGAAAACGAAGCCGGATATCCTTTCTAAACCTACGCATTTCTCCCACAAGAAATATAAAATGAAACTCCAAATCACCCTCGCCCTCACCTTACTCACCCTGGCCTCCGCCTGCGACGATGACAGCTTCAGTCAGGTCGTAGATATCCCCTTCCCCGAGCACGAACCACTCCCCGCGCTCACCGTAGATATGCGCTCCGGAGACACGGCCGTGTACGCCCGCCTGGCCCTGAGCCGGGGAATTCTGGACGATCCTCAGGTTACGGACAGATCCGCTAAAATCGAAGTTTATCGTGGGGAAGGTCTTTACCTGGAACAATCTTATTCACTTCAGAATACCGATGGTAATGACCTGAGGGTTCCCTTACCCGCCAGTGGCCCGGACACCATTCCGGCCGGCCCGGAGGAGTACCGCGTAGTGGCCACCATCGAAGGTTTTGCACCCGCGGAGGCTACCCAGCGGATGCCCGCCCCGGCGGACTTCACGCTGGTGAGTTTCGAACCCAATGGCGCCCTCGACAGCGAAGGTAGTCGGGTAGACGTGATCAATATCGACCTCACCGATCCTCCCGGCACCGAAGATTTTTACGGCTTTCGCGTCCTCATCCCGCAGCAGCGTTGTGAGTTCGACACCGAAGGGGACAGTCTGATCTGCGAAAACTTTTACGAGTTTGCCAACGAGGCATTTATGGACAGTCAGGACCCTGTTTTCAAAAACTCCATCGGCTACGGCCTCGTCGTTACCGATCAGAGCTTCAACGGCAGTACTTACCGCGTCCGCCTGCTGGTGGATGCTTTTCGGGATGGGGAAACTCGGCTCGAAGTTTATCGCCTGACGGAGGATGCCTACCGCTACAGTGTATCCCGCGAAGCCTACGAAGTGTCCGGAGACAACCCCTTCGCCGAACCGGTAAATATTCACAATAACGTAGCGGGCGGGTACGGTTATTTCGTAGCCGCCAGCCGTAGAATCCTTGCGTTAGAGTGACGGGGTTCGGGCGCGTCCGCGGGATGCAAAGGTTGATTCTTTGAGGAGCAACGCAAAAAATCTGAAGAGTTGGTACACGACCGGCTTGCATCAGGTAAAAAGCGGGCTGACGCAGCGGCACATCTGGTGCGGGGGATTCGTGTAATTAATTTCCACCACTCTAAGCTTTCGCAGGTACACAATGCGCTAATTACCACTACCTTCGCTCCCCATCCAAATCGAGCCATCATGCAACTAGCCTTAGTAACCGGTGCCAACCGCGGTCTCGGCCGGGAAACCGCCCGTCAGCTGGCCCAAAAGGGCTTCCGGGTTTTGCTTACGAGCCGTTCTGAAAGTGGTCGGGAAGTAGCCGCAGCGTTCCGCAAAGAGGGCCTCGCGGTAGATTTCCATCAGCTCGACGTTGCAGATGGTCAGAGCATCGCCGAACTCACCGAGTTTCTGACCGCTGCGTACGGTCACCTCGACGTGCTGATCAACAACGCCGGCATCCACTACGATACTTTCCAGAATACCCTTACTGCTGATTTTAGCATCGTCGAGGAAGCCCTGCGGGTGAATACCATTGGCCCCTGGCGGGTAAGTAAGGCGCTGCTGCCGTTGCTGCAAAAAAGTACCGCCGGCCGCATCGTCAACGTTTCCAGCAGTTCGGGCTCCTTCGCCGATTCCTGGCCGGGTACACCGGCCTACTCCATGTCAAAGTGCGCCCTGAATATGCTCACGCTGAAGATGGCTGCTGACCTGCAGGGCTCGAACGTAAAGGTAAACTCCGTTTGTCCCGGCTGGGTGCGTACCGATATGGGTGGCCCTGAAGCGCCGCGTGGGGTAGACGAGGGGGCAGCTTCGATCATTTGGGCCGCACTTATCCCCGAGGACGGGCCGAACGGAGGCTTTTTTCGGGACGGGGAGGCGGTCGCCTGGTAGATAAGCACCTGTTTGGAAAACCCGTTTCCCACCTGCTTTTATTACCCTAGTGCTTTGAACATAACTTCGAGATTATCGTCGCGCAGCCGCTCCCCGTACTTCCATTCCGGTGCTCCGGGGATGGTAACGGTTTTAGCTTTGAGGTCGTCCAGGCTGCTTCCCTTTTTCTTCTCCTTCTTCACGTAGCGGCGCAGCGATTTGAGGTAAAGTTCGAAAGCTTTGATATCGGCCGAGGTGCCTACAACGGGGTAGTCGTCAGCGGCGTGGCCGAAGAGAAACAGGGTTCGTTTATTGAATGCCCGGCGAATGTCTTTCAGTACGCGCGGCCAGTTGAGGATATCACCTCCGGAGGCGGGATCGATGTAGGGGAAGCGTCGGTTGAAGAGCAGGTCGCCGAGGTGCGCCACATTGGCATTCTCAAAGTGAATGACGGCGTCGCCACCGGTATGGGCCGGGCCGAAATGGGTCAGGCTGATGGTTTCCTTCCCGTCCGGAAGGTTGGTGCTCCAGCTGGCATCGAAGACGGTGGACGGCAGGGGTACGGAACTCTCCTTGCCGTTGCGGGCCAGGTTGTCGATCAGGTTTTGCTTGGCCCGGGAGTGGCTGACGTGGGTGCCGGCCAAACCGGCGAAGACCTCGTTGCCGCCGGTATGATCACCGTGGTGGTGGGTGTTGGCCAGAATACCGAGTCGGGTGAGTTTCCCCTTTTCGCGCAGTATGCCCAGCAGGGTGGCGGCGGATTCGGGGAACTGGGTATCGACCACCGCGCCGCCTTCGGGTTTACCGTTCGGCAGATAGACGCCGATGGTGCCGCCGCTGTTTGTGTAGTAACCGACGTTGCCGCGCAGCAGCGTTAATTTCGGGTCGGCGATCGGGCGGTAGTCGTGGCTCATCAGTTGGGGGAGGGGAGAGGCGGCCAGGGCGGCTACGGCGGTGTGGGCTAGGAAGTTGCGACGGTTCATGGGCGGGATGGGGGGTACGCTTTAAAAAATGACCTGCGGCGATGAAATGTTGTGCGGCGATAAAATTATTGTCTTGGAACGGGGAGAAGGTGCCGCGGTACCTTTAATGTTTATTTTTAAATATTTTCAAGCGTGATAGTATGAGTACAAGGCGAGGCAACCGTTTGCCGCCGGCATCCGTCAGTGTGGTAAACCGGAAAGGGATCTCACCCGGTAGCGTTTATGAGTATGTACCCAATAATTAATCAAGATAGTCTGACTGACCTGCTGGCGGAATGCCATCTCCGGCAGACGACGGCACAGGAGCGGTTGTACCGTAGGTATTACCCCTTCGCCCGGCACGTAGCGTTGAGCTACTCGGACGACGAACACGAGGCGGACGATATCGTACAGGACGCCTTCATCAAACTTTTTATCCAGCTTGAGGCAAACTCGTTTACGGGGGATTTCGAAAAGTTTTTTCGCAGGGTTATCATCAATTCGGGAATCGACAATTACCGCGCCCGGAGTACCCGGCGCAAGCTTACCGGTTTGTTTAGCCGGTCAGAGCCAAGACAGACGCAGAATACCGCCCCCGAGCGGATGGAACGGGAAAGACGTTTACCGTTTCCTGCAACAGCTGCCTCCCCGTTACCGGTTGGTCTTTAACCCTTTTGTGGTTGAAGGATTTTCACATCCTGAAATTGCCAAACGAATGGGAATTTCGGTAGGAACGTTAAAATCGAACCTTGCCAAGGCCCGGAAGTACCTCCGTAAACTGGCCGCTCCTTACTTCCAACTTTAAATATTTTCAGCAATGCCGATTCACTCGATAAGCTATTTCGTGATCAACAAAGTAAAGTACCACCGGCGACTCCGCCGCCGGGACAATGGACGCGTATCGTGGCCCGCCAAAAGGTGCCCGTCGCCGGCGTTTATGGCTCACTCAGTATTTGGAAGATAGTCGCAGGTCTTTGTCTGGGCCTCGGTATTGCCGCGGGAGTTTACCTCCTCAGTGGCGGATACCATGCCGCGGGTGAGGCTTCAGACTTCGTCAGTGCCCCACCCATCATCGCGGCCAACTCCAAGGCCAATACGACTAAGGAGGATGTTGGTCCGTCGACTCTCTTTGCACCCGCGACCGCGCCCACTAAACTCATTAAACAGGCTGCAACCGCTGAATCCGAATTACCAGCACGCCCTATAAGAGAGACGGTACTGGAGCGGGATACTATTCTTATTGAAAAATCAGCGATTAGATCCGGATCCGGTCATGATTTTTCGTCCGGCCAGACCGGAAATATAATAAATATTGAGCCTGATCCGGAGCTTTCCGCTCAACTGGAACAAACAAAAGTCACCAATGTGAAGCAACCTACTGTTTCCGCTTCCGTTTCGACGTTATCTTCCGTGGAACTCACGGCGGTACAATCAATTTACGTAGACTCAATAACCAACGCCCGGATCAGCGAAGCCACCCAAATACTTCTGAACCCGGCAAAAATAATCACCCGAAGACCCGTTCAATTGGGCCGGTGGGAGGTTGGTCTGCACGTAACACCCTGGGTATCGGGATCCAAGACCGACGTGTATACGCTTACCGGGCAGAGTAACGGCTTCTCGCCCAACCAATATAACTTCGGAAACCGAACGGTAAACCTGTATCCAGAAGATAATTTCAGGCAGGTGATACCAAGGTGTTTTCAGGTTAAGGTCGTGAGTTTTGAACTGGCCCGCCAGTTCTCTAACGGCCTGCGGGCTGGTATTGGCTTATTCTGGATGCCCCCCAACGTCGATGGCCGGGTCGATCAAGGGCAAATCCTGAACGATCAGCTGTCGGACGAATCAACTACACCAATGTACACCGGGGTTTTTACGGTAGCGTACAGTTGGATTACACCTTCTACCGTCGGCGTCGCTTGCAGCCTTACGCGGGCGTGATGCTTTACTACGCTTTGTACGATAATATCAGGCGGACGGGATATCTCTTCGAAAGAAGTAGCGGAATTACCGAGGTTGTCTCTACTTCCTACGCTAGTCGCAATCCGGGCGCTAATGGTTTGCTCGTGCTTCCCCGAATCGGCTTCCAGTACGACCTGAACGAGCGAATCAGTATTGGTACGGAAATTATGCCAGGGTTTGGCATCGGAGGGCGCTGGAAGTGGTAGGTTATACTCAACGAGATATAAAGCAACGACTACATAAGATTTCCCTCGATCCGAATAACGTCCGCTAAAGACTGCTCGTGAAACTTTACGCTAATGCCCCCCTCCAGCCGCAACCGCAAATCGGCGTTAAGTTCTTTGCCAAGTCCCGATCGGTCAATATCATCGGGGTAGATGCCCAGGTCGGAAATCAGCCAGTGTTCAAAGTCGGCAAGCGTTCGGTCCGTGACGAATTCGGCGTGTTCCCAACCTTCGGGGTAAGGGCTGCCGGGTTTGGGCATCGGCAACTCCAGGAGCGGGATCTTCCGGTCGCCGAAACGGAACGGTTGGTTCATGCGGTAGGTGGCGATCGGCCGGCCGTTGACCAAAGATTCCACCAACAATTCATTTTCCGCGAGCAGCCAGTTTTTTAACTCCCGGTACCTGGCCCGGCCCGCCACGCGGTAGCAGATGTGGTCGATGGGCAGATGATCGAGTGCTCCGGGTTGGGGTTCCAGCTGGGAGAACAGTTTGGTCAGAAAAGTAGCGGGGTCGGGTAGCATGTTTGTTTTTTGGCGAAGCGCTAACCCATTGTGACATAAGGCTGCGAACGTAACCTAAACGCGGGAGAACGCGGCCTAAGGTAAGCAGTGATCTGAGGTCGTCCAATTCTTAAATTGCGATCATACGTTGACGCAAGGATGGGGGAGGACATCGTAGCCATTCACCTGCGTACCGTTTAAAGGTAAATGTTTGTGGTAGAGCGCAGCGCGGGAGCGGTATGAAGCTAAAAATGTGTAACCAAATTATTTAGACCATATAAATAGTACTCAAATAAGTTGTAAAGTTGTTGGTTGTTCTATATATTTACAACACAATCAAACACCTTCATCCATGTCCGAATTTCCCGCCATAATCTCATCTGAAGCACCTCCGGCCACCCGCATGGGGGCCTACCTGAGCTACCAGGCCGATCGCCTTGTTGCCGCCGCCCGCCGGCTGCTTGGTCATAGCGACGGGGCAAATTACCACTACGTATTTTACTTCGATGCCGATGAGGTCGGTCTGCGTCTCTACGATCGCTTATTACAGGCTTACCTTGGTCGTTATCCCCACCGCTTCACCAACGGCCGGATTGAAGAGGTACCGGAGTTGGTCCTGGCTCTGACGGAGTTGCCGGGGACCGAGCTGGAGCTGTTCACAATGTACGTCATCGGTCAACTCAACCAGCCGCGCCAACGGGCCGATTTTCAGTATTACCGTTTGGTATCTGACTTACTCAGGCAGCTGTTAGAGCACCGCCCGTGGGGCAACGAAGCGGGTTTACGCCGGATCGGGGAGGCGCTGTATTTCACTTCACCACACGGTTTCGATGGTATTGTGTACTGGCCGCTGGAGGCTTACCTGCGTTCGGTGCGGGCCTCCTACGGCGGCCGCGGCCTGCCCGCGGCTACCCGTACCGTGCTGGAGATGATGGCGGGAGAACTGCGCGGCTACTTTGCCTTCGGCTATACGACCGAGGTGGCCACCAGCCGCGATTTGCTTACGGAGATGCTGAACGGGGCTTTACCCACGCTAAACGGAGCGCCCTATACTTTGGGGTGGGCGGACCGGTCGGTGGTGTAACCGGTTGTCTGTTGTCAGTTGTCACAACCGACAACAGACAACCGACAACCGACAACCGACAATTTCATCATCTTTGTCCAAAATCTCTCCCCAATGTCCCGCAAATCCATCGCCATCTTCTGCGGTTCCTCCTCCGGTTCCGATCCCGTTTATGCCGAATCCGCGAAGGCAATGGCGGCGGCCATCGTGGACCGGAATCTGCGCCTGGTGTACGGCGCCGGCTCGGTGGGTCTGATGGGGACGGTGGCCGACGGGGTGCTGCGGCTTGGTGGTGAAGTACTGGGCGTGATCCCCCAATTCCTGGTCGATATGGAAGTAGGTCACACCGGCCTTACCGAGCTGATCGTGACCGAAACGATGCATGAGCGCAAACTGGCAATGGCCGAGGCATCGGATGCTTTTATCGCCATGCCGGGCGGCATCGGTACGCTGGAGGAGATCATCGAGGTGTTCACCTGGACGCAGCTCGGTATCCACCACAAGCACTGCGGATTGTTCAACATCAACGGTTACTACGATCACCTGACGGCGCTGCTGACGCACATGGTGGGGGAGCGGTTTCTGAAGGGCGCGCACGCCGAACTTCTGCACGCAGATGCGGATGCCGGGACTTTGCTCGACGCGGTCTTGCGAGCCGACGGGGCGGAGTTTCAGGGGAAATGGCTGGGGTAGGAGCGGGGAATTTTTAGCGTCAGAATTCATGAAGCCGGGCGGGGCCGCGGGTGCTGAGACGGTTTTTTAGGGCATTGTCTTGTGCGGTCGGCGAAGCCACTTTGTCGGGCGGTAACTGCTTTTGCCTTTGGAACAGTTCCGCATTGCACCGGCGTCCGCGCCCTGATTATCCGGCGACGGATTCCCGTGCCTTAACGTTTTTTTCCCTGGCTACTTACCTTACGCCGCCGTTCCAGTTCCTGTTGAATGATGCAGCGCAGCCGCTTGGCCCGGTCGTAGCAACTAAAGCTTTTTCCGACGTGAATCTGTGCCGCTACGATCAGCACGAGGCAGGCCGGGATAGCGAGCAGGAAATAACCGACAAGCCCCCGCAAGCTTGCCAGAGCCGCTACGCACGCGGCAAACATCAGGAAGGGGATGCAGAGGCTTACTTTAAACATAGCTTCCCGTAACCAGCTGATTTTCCGTGATTTAATTTTGATGCGTCGCAGCAACTGGTGCAGTTCATGGGTAGCAAACGCACTGGCCCCTCCCGTGAGAATCAGGAGGAAGTCATCGTTGCCGGCCCTTTCCAGGCGGGCAATTTGCCGATCCCATTTGCGCTTTTTCATTGTCAGGACAAAGTTACGACGGGAGAAGGTTGCCGACAAACAACTTAAATAAAATTGTCCCTGGCAAACGCTTTAAGTGAAAGATAAACATCCCTGATGACGATGATATGAAACAAAACGCGGTAATTTGAACCCTTTTGCGCATATTTGCGGGAACAGCAGATCGCTTTTCCGATATGAACCCCGAACTTGCCCGTACGGCCCTGAAGAAATATTTCGGTTACGAAGATTTTCGTCCCCTCCAACTCGACATCATCGAGCGGACGTACCGCGGCGAAGACGCCATCGTGCTGATGCCTACCGGCGGAGGAAAATCGATGTGTTTCCAGATTCCGGCGGTGACGATGAACGGGACCGTAGTAGTGGTGAGTCCGTTGATATCGCTGATGAAGGACCAGGTGGACGGTCTCAACGCCGTCGGTATTCGCGCCGCGTTTCTGAATTCGAGCCTGCGGGGCCCGGAGGCCCTGGCCGTAGAGCGAGCGTATGAAGAGGGCGAGTTGCACCTGCTTTACGTAAGCCCGGAAAAGCTGCTCTCGGCGGGATTTTTCTCCTTCCTGAAACGCCGCAAGGTCTGCCTATTTGCCATCGACGAGGCGCACTGCATCTCGGCCTGGGGCCATGATTTTCGCCCGGAGTACACCCAGCTGAAAAAACTGAAACAGGTTTTTCCCGAGGTTCCCATCATGGCCCTGACCGCCACTGCGGACCGCCTGACGCGCAAAGACATGGCCGGCCAGCTCGGCATCCCCGACGCCGAACAACACATTTCCAGCTTTAACCGCCCCAACCTTAGCCTGGCCGTGCGCCCGGGCCAGAAGCGGCGGGAGCAAATTCTCAACTTTCTGCGTGCCCGCCCCAATGATGCCGGCATAGTCTACTGCCTGAGCCGCAAACAGACCGAAAACCTGGCCGGTAAACTTCGCGAAGCCGGCTATAAGGCGGAAGCCTACCACGCCGGCCTGACCGGGGACCGGCGCGCCAAGGTGCAGTCTGACTTCATCAATGACAAAACCCTGATCGTGTGTGCCACCGTCGCTTTCGGGATGGGCATCGATAAAAGCAACGTCCGCTGGGTGATCCACTACTCCATGCCCAAGAACCTGGAGAACTACTACCAGGAGATCGGCCGCGCCGGCCGCGACGGGGCCAAAGCCGACACCCTGCTTTTCTATTCCTACAACGATTACATGATGCTGAAGGACATGATCGGCCAGAACGGACAGGCCGATCTGCAATTGGCCAAGCTCGACCGCATGAAGGAATACGCCGACAGCCTCGCCTGCCGCCGCCGTATCCTGCTCAATTACTTTAGTGAAGACAGTTCTCAGAACTGCGGCAACTGCGACATTTGCGCCAACCCGCCCGAGCATTTTGACGGCACCGTACTGGCCCAGAAAGCCCTCTCGGCGGTCGCGCGGCTTAAACAGAGCGTTGGTACCGGAATGGCCGTTGACGTACTGCGCGGCTCCGCCCGCGCCGACATCAAGCGCAACGGCTACGACCGGATCAAAACCTACGGCGCCGGCCGGGATATATCGGTCTTCGATTGGAACCAGTACTTCAACCAGTTGATCAGCCTGGGGTACCTCTACGTTGCCCACGAAGATTACAACAAAGTCCGGCTTACCCCGGCCGCTCACCGCGTTCTCTTCAACGGGGAAAAGGTGGAACTGGTGAAAATGACGACCATCAAAAAACGACGCGACGAAGAGAGCAAGAAAACGGCCAAACGAGCCGCCGTCAAACGCGAGATCAAGGGACTTTTCGACGAGTTGCGTGAGCTGCGCCGCCGGCTTGCCCGCGAGTTCGGTATCCCGCCGTACCTGGTTTTTAACGACGCCACGCTCAATGAGATGGTTGCCGAGAAACCAGTCACCGATGCGCAGATGGGACGCATCAGCGGGGTGGGGGAGCGCAAGTTGCACCGGTTTGGGGAGCAGTTCATGGGGGTGATCCGGGAGTTTGTGGCTCGGGAAAAAACCTCCGTTTAAAATCAGCGTTGCGCTACGATCACCCGCAACTGCGCGCGTAACTTAATAGCCCGGCCCCGGCTTTTGCCGGTAAGTAGTCCGCCTAATCAACCTACCGGCAGCAAAGGTGTTTTACAAAAAAATATAATAGTGTCCGACTACTTATAATCACCATACCCCATGCATCTCTTCGTTTACGGTACCCTCCTCAGCAACATCCCCAGCTCCATGAGTAAATTTTTACGGCGCCGGGCTTCCCTGGTGGGCAAAGCGACCGTTGCGGGTAAACTCTATGACCTGGGCATGTACCCGGGTTTCGTGGCCGGTGGGGAAGAAAAGGTGGTTGGCGAACTTTACCTGATCAAAGCCGACGGCGCCGAGCAGACCATGGAAATGCTGGACGCCTACGAAAGCGTAACCGGCGAGGCGGAAGACGAGTACCGGCGCGTAACGATCGAGGCCCGGGTAGGCGGTGGGGGAACTTTTACCGCCGAGACCTATGAGTTTACCGGTTCGGTGACGGCCAAAGACGTCATTCCCAAAGGGAATTACCCCGCCTTTTTTGAAGGGAACTCCGAGCACGCGCGTTTTGTGAATGGGGAGTAAATGACGTCTCCCCGGCTATTGGTACCGTTTTAGGCTGCAGCGAGATTGTGATCGGGTCAGAAATTTTAATAAAAATCAGTCGCTTTCCGCAGCCAGCCGTCTCTTCTTGTACCCCACCGCTCCCCGGTAAACGAGGAGGCAAAAAACACTCACCCCGACGGCGAGGTACAGGTAATTAAGCGCTCCGATCTTGCCAAAAATGGCGATGAAGGGAACGCTGACGAGGAAAAATGTCGGCACCTCGTTCCATAATCGCAGCTGCCAGTCGGTCCAGGGGCGTTCGCCGGCCGCCATGGGGTTCATTATTTTTTTTCTGGTGTACACCTGGTAAACGACCAGGAGGGCGACGAATAAAATTTTCACCACCAGCCATCCCGGTGACCCGCTTTGCAGATAACCGGGGTTAATACCCACCATCGCCAGCCCCGCCAACCACGTAATCGTCATGGCGGGATTTACGATGATCCGGTACACCCGCGCCGCCGTAGCTACGTACTCCTCATGAAGAATTTCTTTTTTCAACCGGTTGCGATCTCCCCCCGATCCGGTGAGGTCTAGGTTTTCGGTGTCGGCGTGGTTGACGAGTACCCGGCCGAGGTAAAACAAGCCGGCGAACCAGGAGATAAAACCCACGACGTGAAGGGCTTTGGCGATCAGGATCAAATTAGCGAGCATGCCGCAAAGGTAGTGGCACCACTGGCGGAACCTGTTGGCCGGGCGTCAAAAAAAATGAAGTTAAATAATGGTAAATGTCACCGATCGGCGGAGTGTAAATTTCGCGGTCAGCGCCGTGTTTAGGCAATTGCGGAAGTAGTATATTTACTGATCGGCCGCTGTCATGGATTTAAAACGTCAATTCTGACGTCAATATCAAACACCTACGGCACTCATCAGGTTAATGTTCCGTACTCATCCGGCATAAATCGTCAAGCTCTTGCTAAAGAAAGTCTTTCGAAAATCGATAAAGGTTTTGTTGTGGACCATCGGCATTTTGCTGGGAGTGCTGCTGCTTGTGTTCCTGTTGTTGCAGATTCCGGCCGTACAACAAAAGATAGCCCGTGAAGTAGAAAAGGTAGCCCGCCAAAGCCTCGGCACCGACCTCGGCATCGGTTCACTGGATGTTGATTTCCCCAGCCGTATCGAACTCGACGACGTTTACCTCAACAACCCCGCCGGCGACAGCATCGCCCGCGTCGGGCATCTGGGGGTCGGTGTTAACATGCTGGGCCTTCTCGGTTCCCGGGTAGAGATCACCGAAGTGATTTTGCAAGATGTATTCGCCAACGTTCGTACGACGGATTCAACGTCGAACATCGACTTTTTGCTCCAGTTCGGCGTCACGGATTCTACGGACGTAGCGGGCGATGGGCTCACGACGCCCGATACCTCCGCCACGATCGCATTGTCCGATTCCACTACCGCCTCCCCCTGGGCGATCGACGCTTCCGGAGCGAAGTTTTTGCTGGAAAGGGCCGACATATATTACCAGGACGATCTCACCGGTATTCTGGCCGACGTGAAAGCGCGCCGACTGGCCGCCAGGTTGAACGGCATTAACCTCGCCGATCAGGTCTACGACATTGACTACCTCGAACTCGACGGCACCAACGTCCTGATCGGAATAGGAGATAGTTCCACGCCGGTGGATACCACGGCCAGCGCGGCGACCGTGCAACTCAAAGCCGGTCGCCTCACCATCAAGGATACGGACTTCGACCTGAAAATGCCCGGCACCGACATCAGCACCGGATTGCCCTACGTAAACCTCGAAGGAGCAGATCTGACGCTGGGAGAAGCGCTCGCGTTCTCCGGCGAATTGTTTCAGACCAAAAATCTGACGTTCAGCATGGATACCCCGGCCCCTCCACTGCGGGGCCCTGGCATCGACTACGGACATCTGGCGGTGATGAACGTGGAGGCCGAGGCCACCGACATCGCCTACATCGTCGACTCATTGCACCTGCGGGTGCGCCAACTAAGCGGCACGGAAAAAAGCGGTTTACTGATCGAAAGAACCCAGGGCGTGATTGATTACGATCCTTCTTTCCTCGGCCTCGAAAATTTCTGGATGCGCACCGGAAACAGTGAACTTAAAAGCAAAGCGACCGCCATTCGCTACGATTTCACCGGTGGAGCGGACCTGAACGAAATGCTCGCCCGCCTGCAATTGGACGGTTATCTGGGACTGAAAGACGTCTCTTTCGTCGCCCCGCAGCTGCTCGAAGTGCCCGTTGTCGGTACCAATCTGGGCCAGAAAGTAACCTTTTCCGTTCGTGCCAACGGAACCATGGCGGCGATGGAAATCAGCCGCATCCAGGTGGATGGTCCCGGTGTGCGGGTGCGTGGCAACGGCCGGGTGGAGAACGCCCTCGACCCCGACGCGATCGCCGGTCGCCTGAACCTGCGGGAATTCAGCGTCACGCCCGGTCCGCTGCTGCCCCTTGTGCCCGAGGGAATGTTGCCCGCCGACATCGACTGGCCGCAAAAGGTCATCGCCGAAGGCACCGCCGAATACCGCAACGATCGGCTGGTGATGAATCTCTACGCCGTCGAAAACCGGCTATTCGGCAACGGCCTGCTCAGCCGCGTACGCACCAGCGGCACCGTCGCCGGGGTGAAAACATTTCCAAAAACCCGGCTTGACCTCGAGTTAGATACGCTGCTGGCGACCCGTGCGACCGTGCTGGCTTACGTGCCGCCGGGGAGCCTGCCCGAAGATTATAAAATTCCTGATTTTGTGCGTGGTAGCGGCACCGTCTCCGGCCCGATGGAAGACCTGGACGTAAATCTGCGCCTGAATCTGCCGGGGGAGAATACCTTCGCCAGCATTCAGGGCAACATTCAGAATGCGCTTGACGCCGACAAGTTAAACTTCGACCTGGAAGTGTCTGATCTGGCCGTAAACATTTCCGACGTGAAGTCGATCCTGCCCGACAGCATGATCCCCGCTAACCTGAACATTCCCGATCTGCGCATCCGCCAGGCAAAAATATCGGGTACGCCGACGAACCTGACCTTCTCCGCTCCCCTGGAAACCGACAACGGAAACTGGCAGCTTAAAGGCCGCTACAACCCGGAGGATCTGAACGTCAGCGTCGCCATACAGGATGTTCGCGTGCCCGACCTGTTTACCGGCCCGGTCAGCGATAGTTTGCGCGCACTTCAACTCGGCCCGCTCGACATTACCGCCGACGTGACCGGTCAGTTGGAACCAGCCATGAACCTCAAGGTCGACGCCACGATCGGAGGCAGCGGGGCCGAACGCTGGGCCGATTTCAACGCCCTGGTGCAGGACAACAACTACGAGGCCGATTTTCACATCACGCATCCCGATTTTCTGGCGGAGGGCGCAGGTGCATACACGGTTGGAACAGACAGCGTTGTCTCCGTAAACGCGGTCGTCCGGCTCGAAAGAGTGGATCTCCAGCAGTGGGAAGTGACCGAAGTACCGATGACGCTGAGCGGTAATTTGCTGGCCCGCAGTGAGGGGCTCGACCCCTATAATCTGGAGGCTTACGCCCGCCTGGACAGCGTGTACCTGCGCGGCGTAGAGGGCAGCAGCTACGTCGATAGCCTCGCCCTGACGGCCAGTATGCACGACCTGGAAAATGAGATATACGTCAGATCCGATGTCCTCGACGCCGAGCTGCTCGGCCGCTTCGATCCGCTGAAGACACCGGAGAAAATGGTGAACTTTATCATGGCTTACTGGGACGAGGATGTGCGCCAGCCCGACCCGGTCGAGGACGGGGAAAAGTTGGATTTCGTCCTGAACCTAAAACGACCGCAGCCCCTGACGGGCGGCCTGGTCAATGGGCTTACCGCGCTTTCAACCATGAAAGCTTCCCTGCTTTACCGCGATGCCTCCCCGTCGTTACTGGTCAATCTGGACCTTAAAGAAATTCAGTACGCCGGGCTCGACGCGCGGGATCTGAAGTTCAGAACCATCGGCGATACGGTGAACCTGAACTGGGAAGCCGATTGGGCCAACATCCGCTACACCGACCAGTTTGAACTCGGTAAAACACACCTCTCCGGCGAAACGATCGACGATCAGATTCAGGTGGAACTGAAGATGTACACCGAGGCCGACAGCCTGCGCCACTACCTCGGTTTCTACGTCGATCCGGAAGCCGATACCATCACGGTCAGGCTGGAGGAAGAGCAAATACTGAACTTCGAAACCTGGACGGTGCCGGGCACCAACCTGATCACGCTGGCGGGCCCGAGCCTGCTGATCAAAGACTTCGCCCTGAGCCACGAAGATCAGTCGCTGAGCGCCAAGACGACCGACCCGGGTAACGTAGTAATCTCGTTCGGCAACTTCAGGCTCGAAACGCCCAGCCGACTGTTGTTCTCCGAGGAAGAGGTGGCTGCGGGTACCGTTAACGGCACCGTCGGACTGGACAACGTGCTGACGAACCTGGGCATCAAATCCGACCTCGACGTGACGGACCTCAAATGGACGGGCACCCTGCTGGGTGACGTAGAAGCCAACGTCACCTCCGACGATGAGCAGAACTACGACGTAGACGTACGGCTGGAGCAAGCGGGCAACAACGCCTCCGTGACCGGTACCGTGGCCCTGAACGGACCGATTGCGCTCGTGGCCGACATTCAGCACCTTAAAATGCAGGCCATCGAGCCGTTCAGCATTGGTATGCTGACCGACACCGAAGGGTATCTTACCGGCAGGGTCAATGTCGGCGGAACGATCGAAGCGCCGGATATGGACGGGCAGCTGAAATTCGTGGACGCCAGCCTGATCGTCAGTTTGCTCGGCGAGCGGTTCAAGGTTGGCGACGAGTCGATCTTTTTTCGCAACAGCCTGATCGACTTCGGCAACGATTTCCGGATCTACGACAGCAAGGGCGGGTTCGCCAACGTGAGTGGGAAAGTCGATGCTTCCGACCTGGAGGAGATTGAACTGGACATGCTGATCACGGCCGATGACTTTATTGCGATCAACTCCACCAAGAAAGATAATGAGTTGTATTACGGCTGGATGTCGGTAGACGCGCGGGTGGACATTTCCGGTACGGCAATCAACCCCGTGCTGGATGTTGCCGCTACCACGAACGACGGTTCCGAGATCACCTACGTCTATACGGTGCCGGGGCGAGGGCTGGAGGAATCTAAAGATGTGGTGGCCTTTTTCGAAGCTTATCAGTGGCGCGATCAGATCCGGCGCGACACGCTGCAAAGCGATACCATCTACACGGAGCGCGCCGGTATGCGGCTGACGCTGGACCTGGACGTAAAAAAGAACCTGGAAGTGACGGTGATCGTGGATCCCGTTTCGGGTCAGACCTTTGTGGGCAGGGCCGAGGGCAACCTGACGATGGAGATGTTTCCGGACGGCCGCCAGGAAGCCGTGGGCCGCGTAGAACTGGTGGAAGGTAAGTACGACTTCATCTACCAGAAGATCATCAATAAGGAATTCGAGGTGCTGCGCGGTAGTTCCGTTCAGTTTACCGGAGACCTGGAGAATCCGCAATTGGATCTGCGGATCAGGTACCTGGCAAAAACTTCTCCCCTCCCGTTGGTACAGGGTGTGCTCGGCCAGGGTGCGGACGTGACCGGTCTGCGCAGATCGCAAACGTTTAACGTCGACGTCACCCTGGAGGGAGATTTGCAGGGCAGTAAGATACAGACCAATGTTTCTTATCCCGAGGATGCCTACGGGAACCTGGGAATCGGCAGCGTGACGGATGCCCTCGGGACCATCCGCCAAGACGAGAGCCGGATGACGGCAACGGCTTTTCAGTTGCTGGCCTTCAATAGCTTTAACGTTCCGCTGGTGGACCAGGGCGGCGGCGGCGGTGTGAGCCCGCTAAATACCACCCTGGACCAGTTGATGGGTAACTACCTGAACAGCTTCGCCGATCAGCTCATCGGATTCGTGGAACTCGATTTCGGATTCGACAGCTACAAAAACGAATCGACCGGCAACACGGAAACGAACCTGCGGCTCAGCCTGCGTAAAGCGCTGTTCGACGACCGGGTGGTGATCAGCGTAGACGGCGTGGCCGGCACCTCCGAGGATGAACTGGCCGGCACCAACCAGACCTACCTCGACAACATCACCGCTGAGTACCTGATCAATGAAGACGGTAGTTTCCGACTCAAGTTCTTTAACGACCGCGACCGGGACATACTGGTAGGCGGCAACGTGATTCGCTTTGGTGGGCGGCTAACGTTCAGCAAGGACTTCGATAATATTCGTTGGTACGGTTCAGAGAAACATACCTACAACCGCTAACCGCCATGCTCAAGCGCTTAAATCCATTGCCCCGCCAGGCTTTCTCCGGACCCGCGGCCGCGCCAAAAAATGTGCTGCGGTTACTACTGATGCTTGCTTTGGCCACTTGGTGTTCCGCTTGTTCGGTCACGAAGTACATACCAGAAGGGGAGTACCTCTACCAGGGAGCCGCCGTGAAAATCGAAGCGCCGCAGGGGGTCGACGTGGCAGAACTGACCACCGAGGTGAACGCTACGCTGAACAATAACACCAACGGCAAGACCCCGGTACTGGGGTATTACCAAATATGGAAATGGTATCGCTGGCAGGAAAAGGCCGCCGCCAATCCGGAAAAATTCGCCGATAAGGAACCAAAGGGTACCCAACCGATCTTTTACAACGAAGCCCTGGTGGAGTCGGTCAGAACCCTGATGGAGAACCGCGCGTCCAACAACGGTTACTTCAACAATGAAGCGGACTTTACGCTCGATACGCTTGCCGACCCACCCGCCATTCAGGCTGATTACACGCTGAAAGTAGGACGGCCTTATCTCATCGATTCGCTGTCCCGCTTCTGGACCGACTCCTCCGTCGCCGCCATCGTAGAAGCCAGCCTGGCCGAGGAAACCTATCTCAAGCCGGGTACCCGCTACGACCTCGACCTCATCAAAGCCGAGCGTAAGCGTTGGGAATACAAACTCCGCAACGCCGGTTACTATTACGCCCGCGCCGACGACTTCCTCTTCCTGGCAGACACCGTTGCCGGTAACCACGAGGTGGATATGCTGCTGAAGCTGAAGGACGACCTGCCGCCCCGTCATCTCTCCCCCCAGCGGATCACCGCCATTAATGTATACCCCAACATCGATCCCCGCGATACCGTGCGCCGTTTCTCGGGCGATACCGTCCGCATCGGTGGATTGAACGTACTGTGCGACAACTGCCCCCTTCGCCCCAGGATAGTGGATGAGGGTTTTGCACTGCGGGCCGGTGACCTGTACAGCCCCAGCCAACACGATAAAACACTGCGCCGGCTGGCCAACTACAGCACCTTCCGCTACATCAGCATGAACTACGATCCCGTAGCGGGAAAGGACAGTCTGCTGGTGCTCAACGCTTATATGCAACCCCGTCTGCGCCGACGCTTCGAAGGCGAATTCGGCCTGACGTACAACAACGCTCGCTACTTCGGCCCCAACGCCCGCCTGGCCTACATCAATCGCAATCTGCTACGTGGAGCGGAATTATTACGCATCGAGGGCGATTTCAGCTACGCTGTTTTCGGGGGCAGCGAAGGGGAGAGTCGCGTGCCCCGCAGCGGAATTTATGGCCTGCAGGCCACCCTGGAGGTGCCCCGGCTGTGGTTGCCCAGACGGCGTAAGCTTATTCCCCGCGTGATCACCAGCGGTTCGATCATTAGTTTTGGCGCAAAACTGGAGAACCTGACGCTGAACCTTGCCGGCTTCTCCCCCGATATTTCCGGCCAGCAACTCGACGAACTGGCCGCCATCGTGGAGGAGGACGTAGAAGCGACCGAAGGGGTGAGCCTCCTGCAGGTGAGCGGTAAATTCGGCTACACCTGGCAACGGCGCATCGCTAAATCGCACGCCCTTTATCCGCTCAGCCTGCGCTTTCAGAACCCCCGGGTTTCTACCCCCCAGCTACTTGACCTGGCCCGCGGACTGGGCGTAGCGCCCGGAGCCAGCAACGGCGCCAGCCGGTTCGACCGGATGCTCGTGTTCTCCCCCACCTACACCCTGACCTACGACGACCGGAAGAAAGGCCTGAAGACCCACAACATTTTCTGGCAGCAAACTTTTTCCATGAACTGGAACAACGTTTTTCCCGTTGGCAGGCTGGCCGAAACCGGGGAGTCGGAGTTAAGCACCTACCCGCAGGTGGAAACCGACCTGCGGTACTACCTGACGCTGAACAACCGCCAGCAAATCGCCGTGCGCCTGCACGGAGGGGCGGCCGTACCGTTCTCCGGCCGGGCCATCGTACCGTATTTCGACCTTTACACCATCGGCGGGCCAAACAGCCTGCGTGGGTTCATTCCCCGCGAACTGGGGCCGGGCCGGACCGCGCCGGTGAACGGGAATTTGCTGTCGTTCGGGGGCTACGGGAACCTGCTGATCGAAAGCAGCATCGAGTTTCGGCAGCGCATCAATCCCCTGGTCGAAATCGCCGCCTTTGCCGATGCGGGCAACATCTGGACTTACAAAACGGAGTTTGAACCGCTGAACACGGATTTTCGCCGGGCAAACTTTCTGAACGAACTGGCGGTGGATGCCGGCTTGGGCGTACGTTTCGACCTCCAATTCCTGATCCTACGTATCGACTTGGCCAAGCCACTGCGTATTCCGTACGAGGATGTATTGCCGGAGCAGCAACCGCCGTTTTTGAATGCCGGTAGTGCGCCCAGTAAGTCGTTGCGGTTTGTACTGGCTTTCGGGTATCCTTTTTAGATAAAATTTAAGGAGGGTAACAAGGCGCGAACGCAGGATGCAGAGGAAGAACTCGCTGCTTGGGTAAGCAACTTCGCCAGCCCGGCAGGTACGCCGTAGCTATGAACCTGCGCGACAAACCGCACAAGGTCCGGCCGACAAGCTATGCTCCAACAACCCGCGCTAAAATTCTCACCGCCTCCTCCAGTTCTCCCTCCGAGCTGGAAGCAAAACCCAGCCGCGTGGCGTTCCACCTTTTACCGTAAGCACGCCCACTGGAAAAGCTGAGGCCCAGCCCGTGCGCCTTCTTGCTTGCCGTCTCCAAATCGATCTGCTGGTCAAATCGGGTCCAGATCGCCATGCCGCCGTCGGGGATCTTGAACTTGGCAACGTCGCCCAGCTTTTCTTTTAGCAGTCGGGCGAGGACGCCGCGGCGTTTTTGGTAAACGCCCCTGGCCCGGCGCAGGGAGCGGGGCAGCACTTCGAGCCGGAAGAGTTCCAGCATGGCGTGCTCCAGAGTCGGATCGCCCTGACGGTCAACGATGCGGCGGATTTTGGTCAGTTCGCCGATCAGGGCGGGCTCCCCCACGAGGTATCCGACGCGAAAGGCGGGCGAGATGGCCTTGGTGAAGGAGCCGGCGTAGAGCAGCAGCCCGTCGTGCCGGGCGCTGGCGAGGGGCATGATCGGGACGTTGCCGTAGTGGAAATCGAAATCGTAATCGTCTTCAAAGACGTGGACGCCGTAGGTCCGCGCCAGTTCCAGGAGCTGAATGCGGCGGGCGGCGGGCATGATCAGCGTGGTGGGGTACTGATGATGGGGCGTAAGGTAAATCATGCGAACCTTGTTGGTTGCCAACAGCTCGGCGACGTGTCCGGTATCGAGTCCTTTTTCGTCGATGCGGGCTTTCAGCAGTTCACCGCCCTGGAAGCGGATGGCGTTGTTGCCATTGGCCCAGTTCAGTTCGGGTACGATGACTTTGTCGCCCGGTTGGAGCAGAGCCGTGAGGGTAAGGTGAAAAGCGTGGGTGACGCCCCGGGTGAGCAGGATGTGATCGGCGGAGACCATCAGCCCCCGGGTCTTAGTGAGGTATTCCGCGATGGCCTGACGCAGCGGGAGGATGCCCTGGGGGGAGGCGTAGCCCAGGCGGTGGTACTGATTGCCCCGGCGCAGGGCACTCTTCCAGGCACGTTCCAGTTCGACGAAGGGAATGAGGCGGGGATCGGGGAGGCCATCGTCGAGGTGATATGGAAGATGGGTGACGGACTCGGTGACGGTCATATAGTCCGGTAGACGAAAATCTTCGGAGCGGTCGAGGACCGGGGTGTCGGGCAGACGTTGAAGTTCCCGGGCCTGGGTGACCGGCAGATCTTCGGACACAAAAGTACCCCGGCCGGTGGCGGTATATATCCAGTCCTGAAGCTGTAGCTCCTCGTAGGCGTGCACGACGCTCTTGCGATGAATACCCAGTTGCCGGGAGAGTTGCCGGCTGCTGGGCAAGCGGGCACCACTAAGTAGATAACCCTGTTGAATCTGATCGATGATCTGATCGCTTAGTTGGCGGTAGTGGGGCAGGGGAGCGTTGCGGTCAATGGCCAGGTTCTTAAGCATATCGGGAGGCTGAATCGCTGATTTGATCCACTATAAAGGTACAGGCACGAAGCCCCGGCTGCCAAAAGTGGACCCCGGAACTTGTCGCAATTGGCCGCCCGGGGTAGTCCGGTTTCGGCGATAGCTTTGTGGCGTCCAATGAGGGCCGGGGGTGTTTTAAAACTACTTCTGCATCCTGCGTCCCCGACCCCTGATCGAGTAATCTGATGGTCTGTAGTCAAGTAGTTTTCAGACTGAATTAATGGCTTGATCTTACGTCGCTTACCGAGTAGTTACGCCATGCGGCAGCCAGATCGTCAATCGAATAACGCACATCCTTTATGACCACTCCCTCCCGCTACCCGAAACGCACCCACCACGATGCGGAAACGATTTACCCCATCCTCGACGAAGCCCTGTTCTGCACGATGAGTTTCGTTTGGGAGGGCCGCGTCCGCTCCATCCCTCAGAGCATCGTCCGGTTGGATGATGCGGTGTACTTCCACGCTTCGGTTGGCAGCCACTTCTTCCGGAGTCTGGCCCGGCTCGAAGAAGTCTGCATCACCGTTACCCTTGCCGACGACATCGTAGTGGCCAAAACCGCCTTCAACCACAGCGTCAACTACCGCTCGGTTGTTATGTGGGGTAAGCCCGAGGTCATCGAAGAACACGACGAGAAGTACGCGGCCTTCCGGACCCTGACGGAAAAAATGGTGCCCGGCAGCTGGGATTACCTCCTGCCGATGACGGATAAGCAGATGGCCAAAACCATGGCGGTGAAAGTGTCGATCAGTGAAGCCTCGGCCAAAATCCGCCAGGGCCCGCCCTCCGAGGTGGAGAGCGATTTGCCGATCTGGACCGGCCTTATACCCATCAAGCCGGTACGGGGTGCGGCGGTGGCGGGGCCGGATGCGGTGGGGGTTGAACTACCGGAGCACCTACGGTAGCGCTAGAGTTGGCCGGGCAGTACATCAGCAGCTTTTTACTTAAAAGGTAGTAAAAGTATATTTTCGGGGACTCTATTCCGATGGGGATGACTTTTCTCAGCGTTACGCTTCGTCATTACATCAGATTACGCAAGTCAAACTCAAAATCCGGCAGGACATCCTCCCCGCTGATGGTTCGGTCAAAGTCTTCGATCAGGTCTACGGAGCCGTTTTGGCGATAGATCCAGAGTCTTTCAGTTTCAACATCTACCAGCCAACCTAAACTGACACCATTAGCCATCCAAACACCAGTCATTTTTTTCTTAGCATCCTTAAGTTCATCTGACGGAGAAACAACTTTAACAATAAAGTTGGGGACTAATAGAGCGAAGTGCCTTAGTTGCTCTTTGGTATATGGAGCGATTCGTTCAGCCGATACATAACTGGCGTCAGGAGATTTTACTGAATCATCAGGTAAAATGAATCCTGTACTTGAACTGTATGACTTTCCGCCAAACTTTCTGGCATAAATCTTAAGGTCAGCTACAAATTCAGCTTCATTATCTTCACTTAAAGGTGCAACGGGTGACATGACGGTGATTTTTCCATCTGGCTCTCGCTCAACTACCAGCTCCTTATTGGCAAAGCACAACTCCTCGAACGCCTCTGTACTAAGGCCGTTAGGAAAGTTGAGTTCTACGACGCTGGCGGGTATTTTGATTTCGAGAACCATAAATTGAATAGTATTAGGAAATGTCTGCTGTCCTTCGTACGCTAAACGATTATTCAATGGCTAAAGTTATAACTACTTAACCACAAACCGGGCCTCCGCCCTCGTACCCTCCGCGTCCAACTCAAGTAGTGCCGTATACTTCCCCGCCCGCAGGTAGTATTTACCGTTCTCCGCCGCTTTTACCGTCACCGGCCGGGCGTCGGGCTTCCGGTCTTCGTTCAGCAATTTTTCCATTTGTCCGGCGATGCGACCATCGAAGCTCAGGTCATAGGGGATGGTGTTGATGCCCGTTTCGAGGTCCACGTTCTGGGTGAAAAGCGGGGTGCCATTTTTGCTTTTGATCACCAATTTTGCACCTGCGGCCGCGCCCGGATGGTAAATTTTGAATGCTGCCTCCGGCTCGCGTACGTCGAAGTTGAAATCTTTGGTGCCGTACCGACCGGAATAGCGCAGGCCGGACGGAGCTACCAGCACAAGGCCGGGGTTCTCGACCGCGGCGTTCTGCAGTAATTCGATGTTGGCCAGGTAGAGACTGCGGCCGTGGGTACCCACCAGCAGATCTTTTGTCCGGGGTTGGATGGCCAGCGCGTGGACGGCCACGGAGGGTAAACCGTTGTGCAACGCTATGAACGTCTTCCCCATGTCCATACTTGCGTACAGCCCATGATCGGTGCCGACGAAGAGCAGGAGCTTGTTATCGGGGTCTTCCAGAATCACGTTGACCGCTTCGTCCGGCAGGTTGGTGCCGATCGAGGTCCACGACTTGCCCCGGTCGGCGCTGCGGTAAACGTAGCTGCCGAAATCATCGTTGCGGTAGCCGTTGAGGGTGGCGTACACCACGTCGACGTCGTGCTTGCCGGCCGAGACGTTGGTGACCCATAAATTCCGGGGCAGGGAAGAGCTGACGACCTCCCAGCTGGCGCCGGCGTCCTGACTACGGTGGATCAACCCGTCGTCGCTGCCTGTGTAGATCAGGCCGAACTGCTGCGGGCTTTCGGAAATGGCGGTGAGGGTGCCGTAGGCCACGTCGCCCTTCTTGCCGCCGTGGGTCAGGTCGGGGCTGATGATCTCCATATTGTCGCCCTTATTGAAGCTGCGGTGCAGGTGGTTGCTGCCCATGTACACGATGTCGGGCTGGTGGGGGCTGATGAGGATGGGGCTCTGCCAATTCCAGCGGAAGGGGCGCTTGCCGAGTTCATGTTTGGGGGTGATGTAGGTCGTTTCGCCTGCCTCAGGGTTGAGGCGGAAGTAGTTGCCGTACTGGTAACCGACGTAGCAGGTTTCGTGGTCGCGCGGGTCGATCTGCACCTGCATGCCGTCGCCGCCGAACAGGGATTTGTAGGGGTATTCGCCGCGTTGCATCCAGCCCCGGCCGGCTTCGTAATCGTGGGGTCCGCGCCAGGTACCGTTGTCCTGCAGACCGCCGTACACGCGGTACCCGTCCGGGTGGTCGTCGACGGCGACGTGATAAAACTGGCCCAGCGGAGGGGTGTTGCACTTCGTCCAGTTTTTGCCGCCGTCGTAGCTGATGTTGACGCCGCCGTCGTTGCCGTTGATGATGTGGTCCGGCCGGTCGGGGTTGATCCACAGGTAGTGATGATCGGCGTGAACGTTGCCGGCGTTAACGCCGGCCCAGGTTTTGCCGCCGTCGGTGGATTTGATGACTGGCACGCCCATGGCGTAGATCAGGTTCGGGTCCTCCGGGTGGCTGGTCAGGGAGCCGAAGTAGTAGCCGTAGGTGTTGTAGACCGTGGGCAGGTAATCGTTGTGGGTACGCCTCCACTTTTTGCCGTCGGAGGTGGTGTGGTAAAGCTCGAAACCCTTTACGGGCGTTTCGAACAGCAGGCTGTTGGCGTCGTCGAGGTAGCCGACGAGCTGGGCGGTGGTGACCTGGCCGGCTTCGATTTTCTTTTTGATGCCGGCCGCGTCGAGGTCTTCGGGGAAGCCGTTGCCGCGCAGGAAGTCTTCGATCTGGTAGTTCTTGAGGGCCATGAACTGGGCTTTATCGAGTTCCCGCAGTTGGGTCTTGGTCAGCGTTTCGGGGTCCTGATCCTTCATCAGTTCCGCTTTCGATTTGCGGAAATAGTTGTCGATGCTGGCGTAGAGGTGGCGCTTGCCGGCCTGGTCGTAGCTGATGCTGAGGCCGATGCGGCCGCCGCCCTCGCCGGTGGGGAATCCGCCGTTTTCGGTGCTGATGCGCTGCCAGTTCCGGCCTCCGTCCTGGCTGTGCCAGACGCCACTCCCGGGGCCGGACTCCTTGAAGTTCCAGGCCCAGCGCTGGCGTTCCCAGGTGCTGGCGAACAGCTCCTCGGGCTTGCGGGGGTCCCGGACGAGATCGACGGCACCGGTCATGTCGTCTACAAAGAGGGTTTTCTCCCAGGTCTTGCCGCCATCGGTGGTCTTGAAAACGCCGCGTTCGGGGTTGGTGCCGTAGAGGTGGCCGAGGGCGGCGACCCAGACGGTGCCGGCGTTTTGCTGATCGACGATGAGGCGGCCGATGTGGTGGGTTTCGTCGAGGCCGAGGTGAGTCCAATTGGTTCCGCCGTCGGAGCTGCGATACACGCCATTACCCGCGTAGCTGCTGCGGCTGGAGTTGACCTCGCCGGTACCGACGTAGATGGTTCCGGTCGTCCAGTGTACGTCGAGCGCACCGATAGTCATTACGGGCAGGTCGTCGAACAGCGGGACGAAGCTGATGCCGTTATCCGTCGTTTCCCAGAGGCCGCCGCTGGCGTAGCCGACGTAAAAGTGGGTGGGGTCTTTGGGGTCAACGGCGATGTCGGCCACGCGCCCGCTCATGATGCTGGGGCCGATGTTGACAAACTCCAAGCCGGCGGCGGGGCTACTTTGCTGCAGGAGTTGGCGCTGCTCAAAGGCTGCGCTGCGTTCCTGGGCGCTGGTGGTTTTTACGGTGCGTTTTTGGGCGCTGGCGCAGGTGCAGAGTAAGATTAGGAGGAGCAGGGGGAGGAGGCGGAAACGTAGCATTTATTGTTTTTGATCGTTGGTTGGTTGGTGGGTGGAAGATAATACGTCTTCGGCACTGCCAATCCGTTAACCTGAAACGGGCTACTTCGTATCGTTTAAAATATGAGCGTCTTTAAGACTTATGACCGGATGTTGGAGGAGGACCAAGCTTAGGGAATTGCGAAAGAATAACTTGCGCTTTTACGCCGTCTGGCTAATCATGGCGCTGATGTCGTTGTCCCGGTATAGAGCCTCAACCATTTGCTGGTACTGCCCGGCAAAGCGCTCGTTAGCGGCAAGATCACCGAAAATATCTTTCTGTTTAAGGAACCGGAGGGAGTCGTTCTGAGCATCATTAGCCGCCTGATGTAGTTCCTTTTGCTGATCGTCAATGATTTCGAGCGGCTGCCCCTTCTCATCGATCTGTTTGTCGTGATAACGGCACCAGGCCGCAACAACGAGGGTGGCATATTTGATACTGCCACCTGCCGCCAGGTTCTCCCGAATCGTGGGGATCAGGAACTTGGGCAGTTTGGCGGAGCTCTCCGCGCAGATGCGGCTCACGCTGTCTTTGATGTTCGGGTTGGCAAAACGTTCTTCCAGTTGGTCTTTGTAGGCCTCCAGGTCGGTCCCCGGCACTGGCCCCAGGACGGGGGTTACCTCTTCGTCCATAAACCGGCGCATAAAAGTGGCGAAAATAGGATTTTTCATGCACGCATTAATCGTTGGGTGGCCGTGTATGGCGCCGGGGATTCCCAACACCGAATGACCGGCGTTGAGCAGCCTGATTTTCATCGTTTCGTAGGGCGTCACGTTGTCCACGAATTGTACCCCCACCTGTTCGAGTGGCGGCCGGCCGTCGGAAAAATGATCTTCAACGACCCACTGAATGAAGGGCTCGCAGACAACGGGCCACTCATCGGTTATACCGTGAGCGGTGCGCAAATAGTCGATGTCATTGGGAGAGGTGACGGGGGTAATCCTGTCTACCATCGTATTGGGGAAACTCACGTTCGCCGCAATCCATTCCGCGAGAGCGGGATCTTGCTTCCGCGTAAAAGCCAGTACCATTTTGCGGGCCACGTCTCCGTTGTGCTGAATGTTGTCGCAAGACATGATGCTGAAGGGGGGCTGCCCGGCTGCCCTGCGCCTATTCAGGGCAGCGGCCAGGAAACCAAATACGGTTCGCGGTTGGTCGGGGTGGTTGAGCTCGTGCTGAACGTCCGGGTTGTCGAAATCGAAAGCCTCGGTTTGAGGGTGGAAGTTGTAGCCCCCCTCGGTGATGGTTAGGGAAACAATTTTGGTGTCGATGGCGGCCATTTTATCGACAACTTTCCCGGGCCCGTCTACAGCCAGTAAATAATCCGTTAGTGATCCGATCACTTCGGCTTCAAACTCCCCGTTGGGGTGTTGAACGACGAGGGTGTAGAGGCAGTCCTGTTGCTTCAGTACGTCGTGCATTTTTCGATCCGCTTCCCGTAAGCCAACGCCACAGATGCCCCAGTCTTCAACACCGTGCTTCTCCAGCAGCTGATGAACGTAAAACGCCTGATGGGAGCGGTGAAAACCTCCGACCCCCACGTGGACGATGCCCGTCTTCAGTGCCTGCCGGTTGTAGGCAGGACAGGGGATTCGCCGGGCTATTTGCGGCAGATTGTTCTGGTTTAGCGGAAGATTTTTCATGTTCTTTTTGGTTGAAGAGTTGGTGGTCAGAGATTAAGCGTTGGCTGTTTTTCCTCTCTTCATCGCCCAGTAAGCGGTTAAGAAATAAAGCAGGGTACAGAGGAAACCGTAAAAATAAAACGTCTCCCGGTTCGCTACGTAAGCACTTTCGTCGGCACTTCCGAAGAGTACGTTTCCGGCCAGGATAAATGAAATAGCTAAAGCAGTAAACGCAACTACCTTCAGAGCCTTTGAAAAAACGGAGGTATCGGCAAATGTTTCCGGTTCGGCCAGTGCCTGTTTTTGCTGAAAACGTTCGATGTTTTCATTGAGTGCTTGCTCTTCCGCTTCCGCTTCGGGGTATGGTTCCTTCGCGCCGTACTTGCCGGCGAGTAGAGTATAGACAATGATGGTGAAGAACCAGGTTGGGATAAAGAGGTAGTAAAAAGACATCACGTCCAGGAAGTTCAGCCCGAATCCGAAGGCCAGGCCCAGTCCCCACGAGGCGACCGCAGGCATGCTGTGCGCGTAATTTTGAAACTTCGACCAGTAACGGGTGTAGCCGATTTTTGGAAATATCTGGTGTTCCGCAAAAACGATGGCTCCCACGGGGACAACTAGTAACCCTGCATAAGTGAGCAGCGGTAGTATCTGCGAGAAAACAAAGGGAAAGCAACCAATAATTGCCATCGCGGCCCCTACGAACATCGTCGTTGTCCGGCGGGAGTAATTGCTGAATATAGCTTGGGCCGCTAAACCGGCACGGTAGAGATTGGTGATGGCGGTGGTCCAGCCGGCTACGATTACGATCACGAAGCCAGACCAGCCCAGGGCATAAAAGGCCACGTCACCCGGGTCGAGTTCAACGATCGCTTTGCCCAGAATCACGGCAGCTCCCGCGCCCATGATGCCTGCGGCGATCCAGGCGACGTAGTGCCCGAAGAGCATCCCCGTACTCGTCGCCAGACCGTAAGATTTCTTTTTAGCGAAGCGGAGCAGGGCCATATCGATGAGGCCGAAGTGGGTGATCGAATTGGCGGCCCAACCGAAACCGATAACTTCCACCAGCCCGATCCCCGGTTCTCCTTTACTGTTAATTCCGGTCCAGATCGATTGATTACCGAGGTTTATAAGATCCGACCAGCCGTCCGGCAGCGTCTTTCCCAGAACGTCTAAAGACAAGGCGGGCAGCAAGACGAGCGCGCCACAGGTAAACATCGTGAAGAGCCAGGGCGCGCAGACCCCCGAAAAGTCAGATACAGCGTTAAAACCGTATATAGCCACGGATACGACGACGACGGCGACCACTAACACAATCAGGACAAACCAAAGATTGGTCGGGTACCAGTCGAGCTGGGCGGGGATATCGAACGCAAAGCGAACCGCCGAAGCCGATACCGTCACCATAGCCGCCGAGATGACGGTGAAAATGACCACGTTTGCCCAGTTGTAGAGCTTAGACATCGAGTCTCCCGCAATCTTATTCAGGTAGGTGTACAGGCTCAGGCGGGTTTCTACCGCAATCGGGGAGGTGATCAACGTCCAACTAAGAATTGCTAAAATGTTGCCGATGAGTAACCCCAGAATAATGTCCATCGTACTTGCTCCGAGAGCTACGAACGTAGCACCGATGACGAACTCCGTTGCCGCAACGTGTTCCGCCGCGTAAACGCCCGCGAAATGCGTCCAGTCGTGGAGCTTATGTTTGGGGACGGGGAGTTGCTCTTCGTGCAGCTGTTCGAACTGTTGGTAGTCGGTCATGTCGTCCATGAATTTCTTGAGAATTTAGCGAGGTTGTATAAGGAAGGGAAGATAATTCAGGCGTTGCAACTCGAACAATGATAGCTGTTCGGTGCCGGTCTTCCAAACGTAAGGTAGTGGCGCGGCCGCAGGTGCAAGGACGGTTGAATGGGCTTTGCAACTTATCTTATGTTCCTCCGTCTTTGGTTTACCCGCGCTTCAGAACCTCTACGCTGTGCTACGCAAATTCCTCCTGTTCAACCTCGTCCTGGGCATAATCGCCGCAATGATTTATTTCTTCGGCTGGGACGAAGACATCGTCAACACCTACCGCGACTGGAAGCACGACCGCGGGCTGCCGGATATACTCTCTTTCACCTTGTCTTTATTCCGGGCGTCCTCCCCCGATTGTCCCCACAAAAGACACTGAGAAGACCTACCCCCGGATCATTGAATAAGGTAACAACCGAACACCGACACCGGGTGCCGCGTCAAAACGGGTGAACCAATACACCCACCACGCTCGCTGCTACCGGTGATCAGGCAAAGATCACCGCCGGGCTATCCCGGGAATAGTCCGGAAGAAATAAATTATACCCCATGAAACGTACCGCAACCGCCGAATGGAACGGCACCGTAAAGAAAGGAAAAGGCACCCTGACCACTAAGTCAAAAACCCTTGACCAACAAAACTACTCCTTTCACAGCCGCTTCGAGAATGGCGACGGTACCAATCCTGAAGAGCTCATCGCCGCAGCCCACGCCGGCTGTTTCACCATGGCCCTCAGCAATATGCTGACCGAGGCCGGCCATACCCCCGGCGACCTGCATACCGAGTGCGCGGTTGATTTTCAGGACCTCACCATCGTTGAAAGTCACCTCGAAGTAACTGCCTCCGTACCCGGCATCGGTAAAGACGAATTCGACAAGATCATAAACAATGCAAAGCAAGACTGCCCGATTTCCAAAGTTCTAAAAACGGAAATCACGATGAAGTACACGCTGAATCAGTAAAGCTTGTCGCCCCGGCGTCTCCTTAAGGCTCGGATCCAACGCTTCATTTGGGTATGGCTGACGTAACGCTTCCATTGTCGCACGAAAATGTAACGGACGATTGACCCGGTGCAAGCTACTTTTACGTCATGAAAATAGCGTTTCTCGATCAGGCCGCCCATCCATTCCTTCAGAACGCGCTCGAAGAAGCCGGCCACCGGGTTACCGATCTTATTACCCGCGACCGCGCCCATATTCTCACCGTACTCAAAGATTTTGATGGCCTGATGATCCGCAGCCGCCTGAACATCGACCGAGAACTGCTCGATGCCTGCGGGCCCGGCTTCAAATTTGTCGCCCGCTGGGGCGTGGGCACCGACCACATCGACCTCGACTACGCCAAAGCAAAAGGCATCACCGTTTTCAACAGCCCCGAAGGCAGTAAGCACACCGTGGCCGAACACACGGTCGGGATGCTGCTGATGCTGCTCAACCACCTCGGCCGCGCCGACGGGCAGATCCGTGCCGGAGGCTGGGTCCGCCGGGGCAACGTCGGGACCGAACTGGGCAGCCTGACCGTCGGCCTCATCGGCTACGGGAATATGGGGCAGATGACCGCCCGCCGCCTCGTCGGCTTCGGCTGCAGAGTCATCGCCCACGATAAGTTCCGGACCGACTACGGCGATGAGTTTGCCCAAGAGGTAAGCCTCGAAGAACTGCAACGCTCAGCCGACGTCGTCTCCCTCCACATTTTCCTTGAAGGCAACCACTACTACGTCAACGAAGCGTGGATCAATGCTTTCGCCAAGCCTTTCTACCTCATCAATACCGCCCGGGGCCTCGCGGTCAATACGGAAGATCTCGTTGCGGGCATGAAGGCCGGTAAAGTACTGGGTGCCGCCCTCGACGTCCACGAATATGAAGAGCAAAGCTTCGTTCACCTCGAGCCAAAAGACCTGCCCGAGCCGTTCCAGTACCTGGTCGGCAGCGAAAATACGGTGCTTACGCCACACATCGCCGGCTGGTCCGCAGAGGCGGAGGAGGGGCACGCACGGACGCTGTTTGCTAAGATAATGGGAGCTTTTGGGTGAATTCAGGCCAAGTGCCTTGTCCGTTTCTTCCAGAATTTCTTGGCTAGAAAATTCTTCCCCGTCCGCCAATTCTTAATTGTAGCCAGGACTGATTATTCAGCAGGTCCTTATAAATGGCGGGATCAACGGCGGGGGAGAGGTTGAACTGTAGCAGCGCAAATAAGGACATGCCGCTTTCATTCTCAAAATTCAGGCCTACTTCCGCAAAGGGTACCACTGGGTTTAACATGTTCTCGCGGAGGAGGATGCCGTTGTCGATGTCGGCACTCGGGCGGATACCCCGGCCATCGATTTCGTAACCATCCGTTACTACTTGTAAACGCTCGCTATCACCGTCAAATTCACTGGCTCCGATGTGTACTTGTTCCCCGTGAATGAAGCGAATGCCACCGCCAAACAACAGGTATTTGTCGAAGCTAAGACCATCAAAGAGCGCTACTTTTACCAAGCCACCAAGTTGTCGGTAAATGAATTGTAGCAGCCTTGCGCGCGCATAGATCTTGCGGTCGTTTTCGGGGGTGGCTCCCGCCGCCGGGCCGATGAACAGTGCCTGAAGTTGAGAGGTTGTGACGCCCCGACCCTGTTGTGCGTAAAAAATGTAGGGATATTTACCGTTCTTTCCGGGGAACCAAAGCTCTACGCCGCCAGCAAAACCCAGGACCGCGTTGGATGATTCAGTGGCCTGCCCCGTCGGGGTAGAAGGCAGAGAGATTATTGACGTCTCCACCGCTAAGTGGAACTGTACCTGGGCAAATACCTGGACGGGGAAAAGGAGGATAAGGATCAGAAACAGCCTCATAAAGTGTTGAATTTACCGGTAATACCAATGGTGAAGCGCAGCTGGCGAATGACGTTGCCCGGGTTGGGTGCGAGCGTTCTTCTATCGTAATTGATATTGTAAAAAAGAGGGGTAGTACGGTTAATGACTTCGCCGGGCAGGAATTCCCGCTCTGAGAGTTCGTACCTCAAACCGTTGCCCGTATCAACCCCGCCGCCCAGGTAGTTACTTTGGCTGTATTCAGCGCCGAGGGAGAAAGCCATGCGTCGGGAAAACCAGTAAGTATACCGAACGCTTGCGGAGGCCGCCAGCCTCCAGGTACTTCTACTCCTGTCGACATCGCTGGCGAAAGAAAGACGTTCAGGATCGATTTTATCGTTAACGACCTTTGCGGTCAGTACGTCCCATGTCCGGGAATACCTGGCCAGGCCCGGCCCGAGCTGCCCTCCGATACTTAAGTCTCCCTGCCCGATCCTGAAATTATATTGTGCTCCCAGCATAAGATAGCTGGCGGACAAAGAACTGTGGTAAGGGTGTATCATATTGAAGGGGCCCGGTGTCCCACCCGACGTTGCGGGGCTTTTTCGCGAAGTGATTGTTTCTTCCATTATGCCGAGAAGCCATCCGGTTTTCTTCCCACCGCGCAGCTCGATGCCGTAGAAATATGACCAGGCGGAGGTCTGGCGTGGGCCATTTTCGGCGGGCTCCAGATTGGTAATCCTTGCCGAGCCTCCGTAGCGAATACTGTGTGCTACGTCAAGTCCCTGACCGGAAAGGATACTCTGCGTCAGGGCGAATCCGCACAGTAAAAAATATAAATAATATTGTTTCATGACAATGAGCGTTCAGGCATCAATTCCAGCGTCGGTAAGCGGGAAAGTGGCCGTTGTTAATTCGGGAAGGTGGAAGGGCGATTATTTTTTTTGCTTGCAGTATTTCATCTACTTTTTGTTTCCAGATTTCATCGTTCGTGGGCAGTGCAAGAATTTTCAACGGGCGAATGCCACGGTACTTTTGTATTGATCGTTGTTTTGTAGCAGCAGGGGGCGGGAACGCAGGTGCCGTGGGGACCTCTTTGGGGATTGTTTCAACCCCTCCACTTGGCTCAGGTGAAGGCAAAAACCTGATCGTAGTGTCTTTTTTAGCCGGCGTGAAAGTTGCCGGAGGAGCATCTCTAAGGGGTCCTCCGGCGGTTTCAGGGGTGTTTATTGCCGGACCTGGTTTTGGAAAAAAATTACTTTTTTGGGTGTCAATGGGTGATTCTTCTCCATCGTTGGTCTTTGGCGTTGGTAGGGCCTCGGTTAGGCCAGAAGAGGTCGTGACCGTGCTGGTGATGTTCGTCGATACCTGCTGGTTCGATAACACCCGTTTTTCCTGGCCGGTAATGCCCGCCGTGCGGTAGCCCAGCCAGTATACCAGGGCAAGCAAAGAAATGAGGGCGATGGCCCAAACGGGCCAGGAAAGCGAAGAGAGGGTAGGCAACGACCCGGCGGCGGGCTCGGGCTGAATGGATACTGCCGTAGCATCCAGCAATTGCTCCATTCCACCCCAGTCTAGATCGGATGGCGGACCGGCTTCGTGACCGGCCATTGTTTCCTGCCAGTGGACTTCCCAGTTGTTGTCGGGCTTGCTCATAGCAGTGATTCGTTGATGTGGTTAAAGTATTGGTAGTGGCCGCGCAGTAACTCGCGGGCTTTGGCCAACCGCCAGCGACTGGCGGCCACGGTGATCTCCAGCTCGGTCGCAATCTCCTCGTGCGCCAGACCGTCCAGCACGGACAGACTAAAGACGAGCCGCAGGTGATCGGGCAGGGCGTGCAACAGCTTGAGAATATCGGCGGCGTTGAGCGCTCCAGGGGCGGCATTGGCCACCGAAGCGGGCGGGTCGTAGTGCTCCGGTTGGAAACGCCGGCGGGCGCGTCCTTCGTCACGGACAAAGTTCAGCGCCGTCCGTCGCACGATTGTTGCCAGCCAGGCTTCGAGCTTCTGTACTTCTTGGTAATCCTCCAGCGACTGAAAGATGCGCAGCATGGCGTGGTTGAGCACGCTCACGGCCTCCTCCCGAGTGCGGAGGTACCGCTGGCATACGGGCAGAAGCCGGGAAAAGTGCTCGCGGTAAAACGCTTCCTGCGCCCGCCGGTCGCCCCGGCGGCAGGCCGTAAGGAGGGAGTCAGACTTGTTGGGGCGCTGCGTCATAGGGAACCGAAGATCGGGCTTTCAGTAAGTATAGCACCACTACCTTTGAACGCGTTAGCGCGGCGGGAGATTTTTTTGCCTTTACCGAATTTTACCCGCTTGTTTCTCTGTAAGGGACACGAAATAAATAAACCGGCCAAGAACGTAAGTTTATTTACTTCCTGTCCCTAAATGCCCCAAGCAGGCAATTACTGTTAACGCCCCGGCCTTCAACACGCAGTAGCTACTGCCAAACTACAGATCTGAACCAATGGACTTATTCATCCTGACCATAGACTACGCCGGCACCATCGTCTTCGCCATCTCCGGTGCCCTGGCCGGCATGAAGCAGAAGTTCGACGTCTTCGGCGTCTTCATCCTGGGGCTGGTCACGGCCATCGGCGGCGGAACCCTGCGCGACATCCTGCTGGGCAGTACCCCCGTCGGCTGGATGCAGAACACCGTGTACGTCTACCTCGTCCTTGGCGGGGTGGTCTTCACCTATTTCTTTCGCCCCTACCTGAAAAAACTGCGCCGGAGCATGTTCCTTTTCGATACGATCGGGATTGCACTGTACACCATTCTGGGCCTGCAAAAGGCGCTGACCTTTGGCCTTTCTCCGGTGATCTGCGTGATGCTGGGCGTTGTCTCCGCTACCTTCGGCGGGGTGATTCGCGACGTGCTCTCGAACCAGGTACCGCTGATCTTCCGCAAGGAAATCTACGCCTCGGCCTGCCTGGCAGGAGGGGTGCTTTTCCTGGTCACCGATCAGTTCCTGGGCGAAGCCTTCGGTATGGCGGTGGCCATCATCGTGGTGTTCCTGATCCGCTTTTTTGCGGTGCGCCGCCACTGGTCTTTGTCGTTAGAGGGTAAGGATTAGCAGGTTTCCCCACTAACGCCGATTCATTAGGTGTGGGCAACGAGATCCACGATTGCCCGATCAAAACCCCATCCCCGGCTCCTTCCCCGCAGGGGAGGGGAGACGTCTCCGGCGGCAACCAGCACCGAACCGTGGATTTTATTATACACACATTAATCAGTGTTGTTTCAGCCGGGCCAGCAGGAGGGTGCTTTCGCTTGAACCGTAGTTGCTGCCGCTTTCCGTGGCCAGCTCCAGCGCCCGGGTAGCTCCGGCTATGGCGGCTATTTTGCGTCCTTGTTTTTCCAGTGCCTGCGCCCGGAACAAGTGCTCCCAGTAGCCGGGCGTTTCGTCCAGCTCGATGGCTTTATCGAACCAGGCAACGGCCTGCCCGTAGTCTTTGCCGTCGCGCAGGGCGTACATGCCGGCGTTGCTGTAGTCTCCCGAATCGGGGCCGCTGAGCGTTGCGGAGATCTTTGCGTCCATTTGCTCGGCCGTGGTGAGACGAAAGGGAATGACGACGCGTGTGTGCTCCCACTGCAAGACGATGGTGAAGTGGTTGTTGGTCAGTTCCTCGAACGTATACAGCAGGGTTTCGACGTGGCGGGGCAGCGCGGCCGGTTTTACGTTGAGGGTGGCAACTACTTTGGTGGTGTCCCAGATGGCGGGAACGCCGTATTTGTCGGTTTCGTCGTAGAGGTAGATCGTCCACTCTTCGGGGTCGGGGCGCAGAAAAAGGGTGTAGGCGCCGGCCCGTACGCGCTGATTGCCCAGGTAGAAATCTTCGCTCATGGTGAGGCGAGGGTTGCGGTTGGCCCCGCCGCGCCAGACGACGTTCCAGGGCTCCAGACTACCGAAGATCTTACGGCCGCGCAGGCTGGGGCGGCTGTAACGGAATCCGATGTCGGTAGTCGCCACCCTGATCTCCGTAGCGGCGGAAGGACTAAGGTGGAGATAGGGGATCTGGGCGCGAACGCCGGTGCAAAGCAAGCTCAATAAAAGAGCAATGATGGATAAGCGCATGGTCTTTTTAACGTTTGATGTCTGATTCGATGAGGCACACAGCGATAGCATACCCTCCCGCAAAGAGAGCAAGCTGCCTGCGATGAAAGCGGTAGGCTACCGGGTCTTTATCTCGCACGGACTACCGGCGCCGGCATACCGGTCGGTGAACCAATATTCTCCCTAACCGGCAACTCCCGCGCCGGATCGGGGTAGCCGTGCCGGGGTTGGCGCTATCCCGCCTTTGAAGGCAATGATGAGGGCTCCGTCGAAACAGCCGACGCCGAGCGCTTTCAGTGCGGCGGTGTTCCGTACCACTTCCACGGAGGTGATGGCTTCCGGATCGATCAGGTTCAGGTCTTCGGCCTCCGTGCGCTTCCCGTCGATAAAGTAGGCCAGTTTTTTACACTTCAGGGTGGCCGCTTCCCGGGTGGGGATGACACTGAAGACCGGGCCGGTAGTAACGCAGGTACGCTTCTTTGCCCGCCGACCGGGCCGCTCGGTCTCCACCGGGGAGGCCGGGGCTTGCGGCGCGCAGCTGATGCGTTGCCTGCAGGGCGTCGGCCGGTCGGCTTGCTCCCCGGTTTCGGACAACATCGGGTCCTTGTTCCAGATCGGCGTGATGGCTTTATCGTACGTGTCGGCACTGCGGATGATGTCGTATTTGCGCAACGCCCGATCATAGCTTTCCAGCGCCCGGGGGTGGGTGGAGGCCGGTGGCTCGGGTGCGGTGACGCAGGGGAGGTCTTTTGCCCGCAGACGGTCCGGGCAGGGTGAGGGAGCCGGTGCGGTGATCGTTGCCAGGAATTTATCATCCGGTTTCGTACGGGGTGGGCTCCGGCGTTCAGCGTCCGGAGATTCCGGTTTGGCGGAGCGTATACTCTGCTCCTCCAGACAATCCGCTGCACCCGCGTCCGCGCCCAGCTGATTGTACCCCATCTGCCCTACGCAGAGGAGGAAGGCAAGCAGGGTGAAAAAAGCGAACTTACCCTCCTTACGCCGGTCGTCGCCCAGAAAAAGGCGCTGGATGCGGGCGGAGAAAGGTGTCTTGGTGGCCGACATCGCCAGCTGGTTGGCCGGCAGGTGGGCGGACCGGGCCACGGTCACCAGCGCCGCGGCGTAGGTACGCCGGTCGTCGCAGCGGGCCGCCACCCAGTCGTCGCAGCGGTGCTCCCGCTCCCGGTCGATGAGGCGGCAGAGCGCATGTACGGCGGGGTGGAAAAAGAAGAAAGTGCGCAGAATTTGCTGGGGGTAGTTCAGCCAGTGGTCGTAGTGCCGCAGGTGAGCGATCTCGTGCAAAAGGATGGTGTGGGCCATTTCCGGCGTGAGCTGGTTGACGAGCGCCACGGGAAAAACGATCACGGGGTTCCAAAAGCCAAGGGTCATCACCTCACCGGCCCGGTCACTGAGGTAGCAGCGCACCCGGCGCGTAGCGGGATGTTCGGACAGCATTTCCGCCAGACGGGGTGCCCATCCGGCGGGGAGATCGGTAATCCCTTCCGAACCGAGACGCTGCCCGCGCCGCTGGTCGCGCAGCAGCAGCATCAGGGCCGGCACCAAACCGAAAACGTAGCAAGCCGCTAACCACGGCGCAATGGCCGGCAGCTGAAGCCGTACCGCTTCCAACCAGCCGCGGGGCTCGTTTTCCGCCAGCAGGGCCAGGGCGATCTCCCCCGGGCTCAGCCCCGCCAGCAGGTTTTCGCACACCGGGGCGGGGTCATAAACGTAGTAAAAAGAAAAGGTGAAACCGGTAAAAGTAGCCAGCAGCGCACCGTACGCCAGGTGGTGCCGAACCGCCGGATCACCGAGCAGCGGCAGCAGCGCCCGTACGAGAACGAACAGCACCGTGCCGATCCAGAGGCTGTGCAACAACGCGAAGCCAAGAGCAATAGCAAAAGGGAGAAGGGTAGACGTAAGCATAAACAAGGAACGGATATCAGATTAAAGAAATCAGATTTCATCTTCGTGGCGGAGGGGAAGTTTTTCTGCCATAACGCCGGCTGCTGAAATCCGAACGCTATTTCTTCTGGCGGTTGATCCAGTCCTGCAGCTCATCGAGTTCGGCGGCCGTAGGCGTCTCGTTGCCCAACGCCCGCAGTGCCAGATTTATCGTGGAACCGCCGAAGGCCGTGTCGGCCAGCCGGTCGAACAAGCGCCGCTCGATCCGCTCCCGCTTTACCGCGGCGGTGTAGGTATGCGTGCGCTGATCGGTATTGCGGGCTACCAGATCGGCCTTGGTCATCCGTTGCAACTGCGTCAGTACGGTGTTGTAACTCACCTGGCGGCGGCTGCCGAGGCGCTCGTGCAACTGCTGCACGGTGGCGGGTTGCTGCTGCCATAGCAGGTCAAGAATCTCGAGTTGGGCTTCGGATGGCATGGACAAGTCGGACATAATCGGAATCATTTAAATGACAAAGATAAACTACAAATGTAATACTACAAAGGTAGTAATCTTGATCTTATTAAATTTTTAAGAAATTTTAATTACAAAAATAAAAGTTAGACTAATCTAACTTTAGGCTTCGAGCGTTGTATCTTTGTTGCTGCAACAACCCTTGCACCCGCGACCCCGCCTTGATCCGTCGCCGACTCTGAAATCATGCGACATGATTACCGGGGAGTCGATTGCACTGAAATCTACAGACAAAAAATACTGAATGCGTTTATTCTTTTTACTTATCCTGAACTTCCTGACTTTGGCGATTTTCGCTCAGTCCGCTGCCGTCACCGGTACCGTGACCGACGATAATGGTAAGGTTGTCGCTTACGCTACCATTGGCTTCAAGGGTACTGCTGTTGGCACCATCGCCGAGGAAGACGGAACTTTCATGCTGGACGACCTCCCCGCCGGAAATTACGAATTGTTGGTTTCCGCCCTCGGTTATGCTCCCCGAAAAACGCCGGTTCTACTCAAAACAGGTGAAAAAACTACCCTCAGCATAGCCCTGGAACCCGACGAAGCGGTGCTCAACGAAGTTGTCGTCACCGGAACCCTGCGCCCGGTGGGCAAGGCCAATAGCCCCGTTCCCGTCGAGGTATACACCGCCGATTTTTTCCGGGCCAACCCTACGCCCAGCGTCTTCGAGAGCATGCAAAACGTCAACGGCGTACGCCCCCAGCTCAACTGCTCGGTCTGCAATACCGGAGATATCCACATCAACGGCCTCGAAGGGCCGTACACCATGGTCCTGATCGACGGCATGCCGATCGTATCCGGCCTCAGCACCGTCTATGGCCTGACGGGGATACCCCAAAGCCTCATCGCCCGCACGGAGATCGTGAAGGGGCCGGCCTCCACCCTTTACGGCTCCGAAGCAGTCGGCGGCCTCATCAACGTGATCACCAAAAGCCCCGAAGACGCGCCACTGTTTTCGGCCGACGTAATGGTCTCCGGTTGGGGCGAGGTCAACACCGACCTGGGTATGAAAGCCAGGGTGGGGAAGAGCGCCCATACCTTGCTCGGCGTCAACTACTTCCGCTACCAGAACCCGATCGACAATAACGGCGACGGCTTTACCGACCTGACGCTGCAAGACCGCATTTCCGTCTTCAATAAATGGTCGTTCGACCGCGACCAGGGCCGCATCTTTTCCCTCGCGGCGCGCTATAACTATGAAGATCGCTTCGGTGGCGAACTCGACTGGGACCGGGGCGACCGGGGCGGCAACTCGGTCTACGGTGAAAGTATCTACACCAACCGCTGGGAAACCTTCGGTACCTACCAACTACCAACTACCGAGCGCATTATGTTCCGGTTCAGTGCCAACGGCCACTACCAGAACTCGGTCTACGGCGAGACGGTCTACGACGCTACCCAGTACGTAGGCTTCGGCCAGCTGACCTGGAGCAAAACGCTGTCCGGCAAGCACAACCTGCTCGCCGGTGCTTCTTACCGCTACACCTGGTACGACGACAATACACCGGTAACGGCCGGCTTCGGCGAAACAGCCGACATCAACGCTCCTTCCCGCATCCATCTGCCGGGCGCTTTCGTGCAGGACGAAATTGCGCTGAACGCCCAGAACGTACTCCTGCTCGGCCTGCGCTACGACTACAACTCCCGCCACGGCAACATCCTCACGCCCCGCCTTAACTACAAATGGAACTCGCGCAGCATGAAGGACGTCCTCCGCGTCGGTATCGGCAACGGTTACCGCGTCGCCAATGTGTTCACCGAAGATCACGCCGCCCTCTCCGGTGCCCGCGAGGTGATCTTCGAGGACGAACTCCTTCCGGAAACCAGCTGGAACGCCAACGTGAACTACACCAAAAAGATTTTCGCTAACGGAGGCGCGGTCGTTACCCTCGACGGATCGTTGTTCTACACCTACTTCAACAACCGTATCCTGCCCGATTACGAGACGAACACCAACGCCATCATCTACGCCAACCTCGATGGCTCTGCCGTCTCTCAAGGCGTCAGCCTGAGCACCGACGTGAGCTTTCCCAAGGGGGTTTCCCTCAACGTCGGCGCTACCCTCCAGGACGTTTTCACCGACGAAAACGGCGTGAAGGAACGCCAGCTGCTCACGGAGACCGCCTCGGCCGTCTGGCGGCTGAGTGTACCGGTACTCCGCTACCAGCTCCGTTTCGACTATACCGGCAACGTCTACGGCCCGATGGACCTGCCCCTGCTCGGTGAACTCGATAACCGCGACGCCCGGTCACCCTGGTTCTCTACCCAGAACCTCCAGCTGACCAAGACCTTCCTCAACGGTATGGAAGTTTACGGCGGCGTCAAAAATTTGCTCAACTACACCCCGCCGGCCAACAGCATTGCCCGGGCCTTCGATCCCTTTGACCAGGGCGTAGATTTCGGAGCCGACGGGCAGGTGATCGCTACACCGGATAACCCCAATGCCCTGGCTTTTGATCCGGCCTATGTTTATGCTTCCAACCAGGGGCGGCGGTGGTTTTTGGGATGGCGTTGGTCTTTGCGATGATGAATTGGTTTAAAAACCGGCTGACTACCCAAAGCAGCTGCGTAGCACTCGAAAATGAGTGTCGAGGTTCCGTGAGCTATGAGCGTGATAATGCTATCTTCCGTTCATGAAAAAGGTAAACATCCGACAAAAATTTCAGCTTTTCACTGAGCAATGGACCCCGAAAATCATTGCCGAGCTAAACGGTCAACACCTGAAACTGGCCAAGGTCTCGGGCGAGTTCGTCTGGCACGACCATGCCGGTGAGGACGAATTGTTCCTCGTGCACAAAGGAACGTTGTACCTCGATCTGCGCGACGGTACGACCATAGAACTGAACCCGGGCGAGTTTTACGTGATGCCCCGGGGCGTCGAGCACCGGCCGCGTACTAAAACAGGTGAGGAAGTCTGGCTAATGCTCATCGAGCCGGCCGGAATAAAGCATACCGGAGAGGTGGAAGCGGAGATTACGGTGGCGGAGTGCGAGTGGATTTGAATATCGCCTGTTTATCACGTGCCAGACAAACGCGCGAATGTCCTCCCCCGGCCCCTCCAAGGGAGGGGAGGTGATCAACATTTGTCTAGCAATGTATCGCCTATTATCACGGGCGGTAGCCAAATTGCCTATCGCCTATCACACGTCCTTTCTTTTGATGACCGGCACCTCTTTCACCACCATCTGAATGGTCAGTGGCATACGTCCTTCCAGCAGTTGCACTTTACCGCGCCGCATGCTGTCGGCTACATCATTGGTGTAGTGGCGTATGGTGATGAGTTCCAGGTCGCGGTCGACGGTGGTTTTAAATTTTTCTTCAACCAGCTGGCAAAAACGGTCGATCCGGTCGTCGATGTCGTTAACCACGACGTTGAAACTGATGGCGGTGTTCTGCATCATATTCACCTGTAATCTGGTGGTGGTGATGTGTTCGAACAGCTCCCTGATGTGGTGCTCGGCGACGAAGCTGAAGTCGCGGGTGCTGATATTGACCAGCGCCTGGTCCCGCTCTACGGCCACCATCGGCGGGTAGGTATCGCCCGCGTCGGCGGAGATTTCGGTGCCGGTGCCCGTGGGGTCTTCGAAGCTGCGGACGCGGAGCGGAATGCTTTTGTTCTGCAGTGGCTTGATGGTTTTGGGGTGAATGATGCTGGCCCCGTAGTAGGTCATTTCGATGGCTTCCTTATAGCTCATCCGGTCGATCTTCGAGACGTTGTCGAACAGGCGCGGGTCGGCGGTGAGGACACCGGGCACGTCTTTCCAGATGCTCATTTCCCGGGCATCGAGACAGTAGCTGAAGATGGCCGCTGAGTAGTCGGAACCTTCGCGGCCGAGGGTGGTGGTGAAGTTCTCGGTGGTGGAGCCGATGAAGCCCTGGGTGAGCACGAATTTTCCGGCGTCCAGCAGGGGCGGCACCGCACTGTTGATGCGGTCCTGGGTTTCGGGCCACTGGACCCAGCCTTCGCGGTAGGTGTTGTCGGTGAGAATGCAGTCGCGGGCGTCGAGCCAGGCGGTGGGCAGCCCGGCGTGGTTCAGGTAGGCGGCAACGATCTGGCTGCTGATCAGCTCCCCGAGCGAGACGATCTGATCGTAGTCGTAATCGTAGCTCTCGCTGGGCGGATCGTCGAAAATCCATTCTACGCTGACGAAGAGATCGTTGAGGCCGGCGGCCAGTTCCGGCGGGGTGGTGCCGAACAGTTCCCCGACGGTCGTCATGGTGGCGTTGTGTAATTCGGACAGTTTTTGCCGCGCCGGTTCCACGTCCCCGCCGGTGTAGGCGCGGGCTACTGTTTCCAGGGCATTGGTCGTCTTGCCCATCGCCGAAACGATGATCACCAGCCGCTCACCGGCGAAGTTTTTCAGTATGCCGGCTACGTGGCGGATGGCGGGGGCGTCTTTGAGGCTGGCACCGCCGAATTTAAAAACGTCGAGAGGCTGGGGGAACATGTTTATTTCAACTTTTGGGCAAAGGTAGGCAGGTTTTTTGTCCGGAACAGGCACTTACCGGTCTTTAGGCCAGCGTTGACGAAAGACTTACGGCTACATGACCATCCGCTATTTCGGGCGCGGCCGCGGGTGCAAAGAAAGTTTTAAGAACACTGTAAGCAAATTCCAGGCTCCGCACGTAACCGCGGTAACCTGAACACTGACCGTCAAATGCTAAGGGCAAAAAATAATCGCCCGCATAGAATTAAAGGTGTACCGGCTAAGATCAGCGTTGGATTCGCGCCATAAGTTTGCATAGCCGCGTAAAACCTGATGAGGGGTTAACATGATTTGTGTTTTTAACGAGTTAATACACTATATTTGTGTTGTGAATAATCCTGAGATTTTACGCCGGGGCAGGGGGGCGCAGCTCAACGTTGCCAACCCTTACCATAATCTTCGTTACGACGAGTTCCCCGACCCCGAGACAGCGCTGCGGACGAAATATTTACCGACTCATCCTAAAACCATCCTGAACAAGATCACCAGCCCGGACCTCGGCAAGGGCTACGGCCTCAACGCTTACCAGGGCTGCGAACATGGCTGTGTTTACTGTTTCGCCCGCACCACCCATACCTACTGGGGGTACAGCGCCGGGCTCGACTTCGAAACCAAGATCCTCTACAAGCAGACCGCACCCGAGCTGCTGCGGGAGTCGTTGCTGAAAAAGAACTATGCGCCGCTGCCGGTCATGATGTCCGGTAATACCGACAGCTACCAGCCCGCCGAGAAGAAGTTCGGCATCACCCGCCGCTGCCTGGAAGTGCTGAGCGAGCTCGAACACCCGGTAGGGCTCATCACCAAGAACAGCCTCATCCTGCGCGATCTCGATCTGCTGGCTTCACTGGCCCGGCGCAACCTCGTGCACGTCTGCCTCAGCATCACCACCCTCGATGAAGACGTGCGCCGCATCCTCGAGCCCCGCACGGCCACCATCGATCAGCGCTTCCGGGCCGTCCGCGCCCTGTCCGATGCCGGAGTACCTGCGATGGTCAACATCGCCCCCGTCATTCCCGGGCTGACCGATCACGAGGTGCTGGGCATCGCTAAACGCGCCGCGGACGCCGGTGCCCGCCGGATCGGCTACAGCATCGTCCGCCTCAACGACCAGGTAGCGGATGTTTTTACCGACTGGGCCCACCGTACCCTGCCCGACCGCGCCGAGCGTATCCTGAACCGAATCAAGGATTGCCGGGGCGGGGAGCTGGGCGAGAAACGCTTTGGCATCCGTCACTGCGGGGAGGGGGAGAATGCCGGCATGATCAAGCAGCAGTTCGAGCTGGCGCAGCGGCGCTTTTTTCCGGGAGAACCGGACTGGCCCGCATACGACTTTTCGGCGTTTGAACGGCGGAAGCAGCCACAGTTGAGCTTGTTCTGAGGACTCGGAATCAGCCTGCTCCGTGAGCGTATGTCCGGCTTACGTTTCGATGGTTGGCATTGTCCGGACAGCGCGCTTTATAATCGCTGTCTATGGTGCTGCCTCACGGTTTGAAGTCTGTTCGTATTTTGCGGAATAAGTCATGCTTCATTTTTCTCTCCATGCTTCCCCAACTAAAATTCACGACTAACCACTTCTTCGACTGGAATCTGGAGCGCATCTCCCGCTGCCTGGAGCAACTGACCGAAGACCAGCTCTGGCAGCGCCCCAACGGCAACAGCCTGAGTATCGGGAACCAGTTGTTGCACCTCAACGGCAACATCCGGCAGTGGATCCTGACCGGGCTGGGCGGAATGCCCGACGACCGTACCCGCGATGCGGAATTCGCCGCAACGTCCGGTGCCAAGAAAATACAATTGTTGTTCGAACTCACCGCCACCATCTCCGTCGCAAAGGCTGTGGTCGATGATCTTACGGAGGAGGATATGATCACCGCGCGGCAAGTGCAGGCATTCGTGCACGACGGTACGTTCATCGTTATGCACGTCACCGAGCACCTGAGTTACCACACCGGGCAGATCATTTTCTGGACGAAGGCGCTGCTGGACATCGACCTGAATCTCTACGGAGGAATCGACCTGGGGATGACAGCTTAGAAGCTCAAAGGCCAGTCACCGTTTGATCCGTGCTCCGATCTCGCGCCGCTGCGCTTCGCACCCGTAAATTCTCCGCAACTTTGGCAACGCCGATCTTCTTCAAGATACCGTGTGTTGTAAACCGAAAAATATTAGATTAATAATGCTCGGGGAGTCTGTTTCCGGCTCCTTCATAGTTAGTACTTTACGTTTTTACAATTGCCCTACAGAACTTTTTTGCACCTGCGTCCGCGCCAAATTTGCCGTCCACCCCGGCGTAGCAACACCATATCCCGCCACGGATCCACCCCGCCGCCCCAGGAAAATGTAATTTTGCGTAGGCCGGAAATCGGCCCCGCAAGAAAATACACGGCCGACAATTTGTTTGGTAAACACCATATGATTACCTACCTTTGCGCTCCGAAAAATAATAGGCAATGAAAAAGGATCTCCACCCCGAAACCTACCGCAAGGTCATCTTCCGCGACATCAACGCTAACGTAAGCTGGCTCGGCCAGTCCTGCGCGAAGACGCGGGATACCGATACTTACGAAGACGGCAACGAGTACCCGCTCATCAAACTGGAAATTTCCAGCGAATCCCACCCCTTCTTTACGGGCAAGATGCAGTTCGTGGATACCGCCGGTCGTATCGACAAGTTCAATAAGAAGTTTGGCAAGAGCCGCTTCGCCAAGAAAATGGGCGAAGAGGAAACGACCACGGAAGCTCCAGCTGAAGCTCCCGCTCCCGAACCTGCTCCCGAAGCGTAAAATACTTGCGTTGCCGCTTAAGATAAGCCCGAAGTGAACCCTGCGTTTGCTTCGGGCTTTTGCGGTCGTTGTCAGGGGTAGTTACCGCCGAATATTTTCACCCGGACAAGTAGCCGCTTGCCTTTTTTAACCCCTGTGATCCACCGCCCTCCCCCGCAATCTTATCCTCCTCTCATGTCCTCCATCATCCTCTTCGACGCGGAAACCCGCAACCACCTGCTACCGCTTACTTACGCCCGGCCGGTAGGAGATCTGCGCGTCGGTATCCTTACCGTCCGGGAAAAATGGGAGATGTACCTGAACCAGCCGGTTTCCTTTTTAACCCGGGAGTACCTCACGGAATTGTTTCCGACCGCGAGCACGGAAGACAATTTGCTCATCAACGGCTCCGTACTGCCCACGGCCGATCTTACCGGTAAGCTAAGCGACCTGGAGCCCGGACAAGGATACGAGCGCAACGGGGAGCTGATCGCCGCCCGCCTGGATAAAGAGGGCCTGGATAAAATGGCCGGGGAAAATGCGTTGGACAGCATTGACACAACGGACCTCGGCAACCAACCCCTGCCGCAACTGCGCCGGCCGGCCGATATATTCTGCCTCAACGACGCAGCCCTGCGCGAAGACTTCGCCCTGCTTACCGCCGGCCGCAAATCCGCCGAGCCGTCCGTAACGAACACCATCATCGGTCCGCGTGAAAACCTGTTCCTGGAGGCCGGCGTGAAGCTGGAAGCCTGTACCATTAACCTGGAGAACGGCCCGGTTTATTTCGGCAGGAACGCCGTGATCCTCGAAGGGTGTCTGCTGCGTGGTCCCCTGGCCGTAGGGGAGGAGAGCGTGCTGAAAATGGGGGCAAAAATCTACGGTGCCACCACCCTCGGCCCCCGGTGTAAAGTGGGCGGGGAAGTCAACAACGTTGTGTTTCAGGCCAACAGCAATAAAGGCCACGACGGTTTCCTGGGCAACGCCGCCATCGGTGAGTGGTGCAACATCGGAGCGGACACCAACGCCTCGAATCTGAAAAATGATTACGGCGAAGTGCGGGTGTGGTCGTATCCCGAAGGGCGATTCGCCAAGACCGGCTTGCAGTTTCACGGCCTTGTGATGGGGGACCACTCGAAGGCGGGCATCAACACGATGTTCAATACCGGAACCGTGGTCGGCTTTTCCTCCAATGTCTTCGGCGAGGGCTTCCCGCGCACCTTCCTGCCCAGTTTCCTTTGGGGTGGCGCCGGCGGCGTGATGACCTACCGGATGGATAAGGCCGTTGCTACCGCCGAACGGGTGATGGCGCGACGGCAGGTTGATTTCACCGAGGCCCACGGGCGGCTGTTTAAAGCAGTTTTTGCGGAGAGTGAAAAACATCGCAAAGGATAAACTACGGCAGCAAGACACGATTTGGCGGTGAAGATTTACAAACAAACTACGCTTTGCTTGAACGTGCCGGATACAGTCAGACAAAGGTGATTCGCTTTTTAGTATCCGCTTCGTGAGGTGTAAGGTACGGACGCGAAGGTCTCCCCCCCCCCGAACATCTACTCTGCACCCGCGTCCCCGCCCGAATACGCCTCTTGCCCGTATTTTTGCTCCGCCAGATAGCCGACGTACAGCATAAGCCCAAGACTGGCGACGCCCAGCCACCACGGAGGAACCTGGGTCAAATCCTCTTCGGGAGTAAATTCTCCGGAAACGTAAGCGCCCACCACCTGCAGCCCGTTGAAAAGCAGGTGCAGCACGATCGGAACCCACAACGACCGCGACCAGTAATAAGCATAGCCCAGCAATGCCCCCAGCAGCAATCGTGGGGCAAAACCGGCAAACTCGAGGTGCATGGTGCTGAAGAGAACCGCCGCCGCCCAGATGGCGACGTGGGCGTTGCCGAACCAAATGCGGAAAATGCGCCGCTGCACCACGCCCCGCAGCAGTAACTCCTCCCCGATGGCGGGGGTGACGGCGATGGTAACAAAGGCCAGCAGAAATTCAGGAATGGTTTCCATCCGAAGGATACCCCGGAGAAGGAGGTCGGTATTTTCTTCCGAGCGCTGCATCCATTCGGGCAGGGGCAGTTGTAAGTTCCAGTAGGCGAGCCAGGCAACGAACGGTAAACCGACGATGAAGAAAAGCGAACCGTAAGACACTGACCCCGTGGCGGGCGCGGTACGGAGTCCGGCGGCCTCCGTCCAGTACCTGCGGTAGACGAACCAAAGGGCCAGCATGGCGGAGCCGGTGAAAGGTACCAGGTTGCTGAACAATACGTAACCACGCAGCCCCTGCCTGCCGCTTACGGAACCGGTGATTTGGGTCAACCCCGCCGGGTCAAACACCTTGCTGGCTATGAGGGCGGAGGAAACGGCCGCCAGGAGGAAGAAGCTGACGATCAGTGCTCCGATGGTCGCTAAAAACAGGCGTAATGTCGTGGTGGGGTCGTCAAATATTCTGTCCATATTCCAAATTGCTTGCCCAAATGTAGACTAAAGGTGTATTTTGTGCGCTGAGGATGGGCAAGTGTAAGGTTTGTCCATTTTTTATTTTCTGTAATTCGCAGTTTATCGATGTAATTTTACTTTTCGTACTCAGGTCCCAACCGATTCACAACCAGCTCATTTCGAGTTCAGTCGCTGCACCTAACTTTTATACCCGTACGTAACCGGTCCCCGTCCGATGGTTTGATTGCCCCGTAGCGATATGCTGCATAGTGATCCCGTAGATGAAGTTTTCTACTATACTGACTTTTGCCATTGTTCTTCTTCCGCTGTTCATTTTTGCTCAACCCGTCAACGATATATGCTCCGGGGCCATTGCCCTGCCGGCCTTTCCCAGAACGCAAAGTTGCCCGGATGATGATGGCGTTAGCTCTACAGTTGTGATCAACGGAACGAATGTAGACGCTACCCCTTCAGTTCCATTTCCCAATTTTGATTGCGGCGGTACCACGACCGGTCCCTCCCCGGACGTTTACTATACGTTTAGGGCCAGTGGGGCCATCAATGAAATCACGGTGACCACCACCGACATGAATGCCGTGCAGGTAGTCGGCTTTGTCGGGTCGGACTGCGATAACGTACAGGCTCAGACCTGTGGTGTGGGTTCTACGGTTACCATCACCGTTTTTGTCCAGCCGGGAGAACAAATTTTTCTGCTTGTTGCGGGAGCGCCGAATAGCCCCATGGATGTAGGCACCTTCGTCATCGAGGTAAACAGTTCGAGCAACTGTGCCGCCTGTGCCCGGTCCGATAACGGCGAGGTGATCATCAACCCCCGCAACGCTACGGGCCAGTACCCGTGTAACGAGACGGTGGAAATATGCTTTACCCTGTTTGAGTTTATCGGGAACGAGGCGAACTCCGTGGAATTTTTGCACTCCATCGTGCCAACCTTCGGTCCGGGTTGGGACGTCAGTACCATTTCACCCAGCATCATACCTGGCAGCTGCAGCCGCACTGGCAACTGGAGATATTACCCCGACGGATGGACCTCCTGCCAGACCGGGCTAACCTTTCCCCGGGGTTTTGCTTACGAAACCCTGGCCGGTTACGATGACACTTGTGGTTCCAGCAACAGTAGCCCAGGAAACAACTGGGGAGATGGCGATACCCTTGACGGCCCGTGTACGAACCGACGAACCCCGACGGAGTGGTGCTGGACGATCGATACCCAAGACTGCCCACCCGGGGGTACAGCCTTCACCGGGCAGGATCTCTCGGTCGACGTACAGGTGCTGAGCGACGGTGCCAGCGGCTCCTGGGAAAATGACCTGTGTAATGCAAATGCCACCTACAGCGTCATCGCCACCGTCATCGTTTGTGACGACCTGGACCCACTTGTCATGGAAATGCCGGAGACCTGCGCCGATACCGACGACGGTTCGGTAACCGTAGACCCCAACGGCGGAAACGATCCGGTCAACTCATACAACTTCGAGGTCCGTAACGCTTCCAGCACGCTCGTGGCGGGTGCCTCCAACGTGACCGGGCAGCAGGTATTCACGGGTCTTGCCTCCGGGGACTACACGGTTACCACTACCGGTATTATCTCCGGTTGTCCGCGAAGTTCGCCCTTCACCATCCTCGAAGGAACCTCGCCCGATGCCATCGCTACGGCGGATGACCTAGTCTGCCCCGGCAACGGACCGATTCAGCTGATGGGGGAAACCACCTTTGCGGGAACGATTTCAGAATACAGCTGGACGGGCCCGGGCGGCTTCACCTCCACCGAACAGAATCCCCTTACCGCCGACCCCGCCGCCGAGGGGGATTACTTCCTCTCCGTTACCGTAGACGGATGTGCGGGCCAGGCCGAGAGTGTAAGCGTCGCTTATCTCGATTTCGACCCGCAGCTAAGCGCCGCCAGTACCAGCGTATGCTTCGGTGATGACGTCGAGCTGGAAGTTACCAACGGCGGAACCAGCTTTGAATGGTTTGACGATAATGGCAATCTCGTTCCGGAAACTTCGTCTTCCCTGACCATTCCGGTCATGTCGGAAGGGCAGGTGACGTACTCAGTAAATGTAACCGATGCCAATAGTTGTACCACCAGCTTGGACATCGAAATTAACGTTGCAAACCAAATTTTCGCCGATATCAACATCACGGATAATGGCAACATCTGTAAAGCGGAAGATCCTAATGATCCCGACGCGATTTTTGTCATCCGGATGCCGGGTATGACCACATTTCCTCCCGGCTGGACCTTTGACTGGGACAACGGAGTTGCCACCGGCGATACTTACGAACTCTTTGACGTAGCCCCGGGTAATTACACCGTTACCGTCGATGCGATGAACCCTGAGGGGTGTTCGCAAACGTTTACGGCGGACTACACCGTCAACGAGAGCCCGACCGTAGTCATCACGCCCGCCGATGCCTCCGTATGTGCCGGAGGAGACGTCACCCTCACGGTCACCGCATCGGAAGGTACCGGGCCGTATGCTTACAGCTGGATCGTTGAGGGCGTGGAAGTCGAAAACGACCCCACCTTTAACCTCAGCGGAGTTAATTTCACCGTGCAGGATATTTTCGTCGAGGTCTCCGATCAGAATACCTGCAAAGGCATTTCGCCCTTTGTAACGGTCACCGTTTTTGATCCCCCCGGAGCCGTTACCTTTCAACCCTGTACCGACCCCGCCCCGAACGAGGGGGCAATAGAATTTAATTGGGACGACGTCGGGCAAACTCACTTCGAGCTGTACAGCCGTATCGGTACCGGTACCGAAATGGAGATCGATCTTGACTATACGGCAACTTCCTACAACACTGGCCCCCTGCCCGGGGGATCGACGGTTACCATCAGGGTAATTCCCGTCCGCGGCACCGGGACTACCCGTTGTGCCGGACCCGGACGGACCTTCAGCTGTTCCAATCAGGTATGCGCAAACCCGGGTTGGCGGCACACCACGATCACCGACGTTTGCGTCAGTGCCGACAACCAGCCCTATGAGTTCCTGCTCGGTACCGCCGTTGCGGGCACCGTCACCCTCAACAGCAATACCCTCGGACTTACCGACCTGACGGCCGATGCCGACGGAAGCACCACCATCCTGCTGCCCGAAATTCCCGATGGCACCAGCGGACTGACCCACCAGATCACGGCCTCCTTCGTGGACGCCGCCGGCGCATGTCCCTTCGACACGACCTTCAGTTTACCCGTCGTCCGGGCGGGTGATCCCGGGCTGACTGTTGCCGAAGACGATATCTGCGCCACGAGTTCCGACGTCGAATTCACCTTGACCAATGCTTTTGACGTCAATTCAGACTACGTGATCAGCATCACCGATCCGTCCGGTACAACCATCGTCAGCGCAGATCCTGCCGCGGGAAGCTGGACGATACGCTTTACCGAATTTCGTACGCATCAGGTTACCTTGACCACTACGCAAAACGCCAATGCCGGCTGTTCGGACAGTTTCACCCTGCCCTTCACCCTCCGTCGGCCGCCGGCTGCCCCGACCTTGGTTTGTGGTGATTCAGGAAACGACTTTGTAATCTTCTCCTGGTCTGATATCGGTGCCGAAAGCTATACGGTGAACGAAGTATCGATACCACCGGGCGCTACCGGCACCCAGACTGCTTTTGAATACCGGGTTGACGGCCTGGCCGTGGGCGCTACCGCTACCATATCCGTTACCGCCGTATTCTCCGAATGCCCCAACGTGACATCCACGGAACTTTCCTGCGTGGCCCAATCCTGTCCCGCTTTTCCCGTTACGATCACTACGCCGACCGATTCTCTCTGTGCCGAAGATGCCGTCGGCCTGATCGACCTCACCGCTACAACGCCGGGAGCGGGTTCCCTAGTCTGGTCCGGACCCGGAGTCATGGGGGCGCAGTTCGATCCCGTGGCCGCCGGTGATGGCAACCATACCATTACCGCCGTGTACACCGAAGGACCCTGCTCCACTCCCGCCAGTATCGTAATTCCGGTATCGGCCCCGCCTTCCACCTCTTTTACCGCCGATCCGGTTTGTCTGGGTGATCCGACCTTGCTCACTTACAACGGGGACCCCAGCGGACTGACCTTTAGCTGGAGTATGCCCGGCGGTACCCCCGCTACGGCTACCGGCCCCGGCCCGATCAGCGTCACGTATGCTACCGGCGGAGATAAAAGTGTAATACTGGCGGTGACCAGCGGGGCCTGTAATTCGGCACGTACCCAGGTCTTCATGGTGGAGGAACCGCTGGAACGTCCGGTTATTACGTGCCAGAACTCCAACTTCGAACAAGTCGGTTTTGGCTGGACCCACCCGATTGCCACGAACTTCTTCATGACGAAAATAGATGAACCAGCGAGCGCGCAAACGATGCTCGGAAATAATTCCGCACTTTTCACCGGACTAATGATCGGTGATTCGGTGACAATTTCCATTGAAGCCCTTCATGATGGTCCGTGCGGCAACTCCGTGCCGGATACCCTTACTTGCTATACTCAGGTTTGCCCGGATGTGACCGTTTCGATACCGGAACTCGGGCCTTATTGCGTCAGTGATAATAGCGACGTCGATCTGATTGCGAATATTACCGGGGATCCCGACAATAGTGGTATACTTAGTTGGATGGACGGCAGTGGCAACACCGACGAAACTTTCAACCCTTCGGTTTTGGGAGAAGGGTCATATACTTTTACCGCGACTTACCTCGAGGAAGGCTGTACGTTCAGTGCCTCCGTTGACGTAGAGGTCAACAGTGGGACGACGTCTGAGTTCGACCTTTTCGATGGTCCCATCTGCACGGGCACGGAGATTTTGGGCGCGGTCGCGGGTGGAGAGATGGCTGGATGGAACTATGACTGGTCCGCCCCGTCCGCTACCGTAAATCCGGGCTTCGACGAGGCCTCAAAGGGATTCAGCTGGTCGGCTCCGGGACGATACTATGTTTCCCTGACGGTGACCAATGCCGCGAACTGCACCGGGGAAACTTTCACCGACAGTATTGACGTGTTTGCCCCGCTGTTAACTCCCGAAATTACCTGTACCGACGTCACGATGGAGAGCGTTACTTTCAGTTGGGCCGCCCAGCCGAACGTGGATAACTACCGGATTTCCGTAGACGGAGGTGCCCCCTTCGTCCAGGATTCCACTAGGCTTACCGTCCTCGGCCTGTCCAATAATCAGGATGTGGTCATCGAGGTGACGCCGCTGCCCGTCACGGCCTCTCCCTGCCCTGATCCGACGCCCGGTACAGCGACCTGCATGGCCAGTTCGTGCCCGGACATCAGACTTTCCATCGCCGGTCTCGGACCGTTTTGCGCCGATGAAGACATGACCGTTGACCTGGTTGCCGACGTCACCGGTGCTACCAACGGTACCGGTACGCTGACCTGGATGGGAAGTGACGGAAGCACTTCGGCATCGTTTAATCCCGCCCTGCTGGGTTCGGGTACTTACACCTTCACGGCTACGCTTGCGGAACAAAACTGCACGTACTCCGCTGCCGTGATGGTGGTGGTCAACGAGATCCCCTCTTCCGAATTCTCCCTTCCCGACGGACCTATTTGTGCCGGTACGGAAATTTTGGGCGCGGTCGCGGGTGGAGAGATGGCCGGTTGGAGCTATGAATTTGTCGCGCCCTCCGCTAACGTAACGCCGGGGAACGACGACGCGTCCCGCAATTTTAACTGGTCTACTACGGGACGTTACTTTGTCTCCCTGACGGTGACCAACGCCGCCAACTGTACCGGGGAGACCTTTACCGATAGCATCGATGTGTTCGCCCCGCTGGAGATTCCCGTGATCACCTGCGGGGAAGTCACGACGGAGAGCGTTATTTTCAACTGGCCCGACCAGGAGGGAGCGGATAACTACCGGGTCTCGGTAGACGGCGCCGCCGCCTTTACGCAAGACTCGACCACCCTCACCGTATCCGGGCTTTCCGTCGATCAGGACGTGGTCATCGAGGTGACGCCGCTTTCCGTTTCTCCCTGCTCGGATGCGATGCCCGGTACGGCAACCTGTTCCACGACTGCCTGCCCCGACCTACAGGTCACGCCCCCGCCGCGGCTGGATATTTGCCTCGGATTTGATGATCCCCTGACGCTGCTGAGTGCTTTGGTGACGGGTGATATGGGTACCGGAGATATTAGTTTCTCTGGTCCCGGGGTTGAGTCCATCGGGGTGAATTTCTTCTTCAGTGGGTTTATTGCCGGAATCGGTACCCACCAACTCGCCGTAGAGTTTACGGAGGGTACGTGTACGACACGGCAGACTTTTCTCTACACCGTGCTGGAAAGGCCGTCGGCGGAATTTAACCTGAACGGCCTGACCACCGGCATCGAACTCTGCGTAGGGGAGGAATTTGCGCTCAACTACACCGGTAGTACGACGGCGGCCGATAACGCCGACTTTTGCTACGTTTATCTCGAACAGGATCCCGAAATAACCGGCACGATCGGCTTCGAAAGCTACACCGCCCGATACGATCAGCCCGGACCGTTCCGGATCGGTCTGGTAGTAAAGGAAGACGGCTGCCCGAGCGACACCATGTACGTGGAAGGCGTCGTTTTGGCACCATTTACCGCGCCGGTCGTCGTTTGCGAAAATCCTACAATCAACAGCGTTACCTTTAGCTGGGAAGACGTGGGTACTCCGGATGGATACACCATTATCCGGGAAAACGGTGCTACGGAAACCACCCTTACCAACTCGGTCACTTACGATGGTCTTCAGCCGGAGCAGGTAATAACGATCGAAGTTGAAGCCAACGACTCCGGTATCTGTGGCATTGGCGGCCGAAGTACTGCCGTCTCCTGCGCGGCGCTCCCGTGCCCGGACCTCACCGCCGACTTGGCGTCTTTGCCCGATCAGATTTGTATCCTGAACGGTACGGAGACGATCGACCTGGCTGGCGTAGTGATCACGGGTGGAAACGGTGGTGGCAGCTACACATTTTCCGGAGAGGGCGTCTCCGGATCCACGTTTAATGCGGGAACCGTACCGAACAACGAAACCGGAACGACCTACACCATTACCATTGCGGACGAGGAAACCCCCGGCTGTCCTTTTTCCGTGACCCATGACGTAACGGTCTTCGCGCGTCCTACCGCTTTTATTACCGATCCCGGATCTCAGTGCGTTGGAGAGCCCGTGATCATCACCGTGGGGAGTACCAACTTTGTCGCTTCCGACGATATCACACTCGACTTTGACGGAGGTACTTCCGTCCCCGACGGAAACCCCGACGATGCCACTTATTCTATCGTATATACCATTCCCGGACCCAAGCGCATCACCGCTACCGTGATTAGCACCATCAGTGGCTGCCCCAGCGAAGAGGCGGTGCTGATGGTAGAGATCATGGAGCCGATGCCGCTGACGAGCGTTACGTGCATCAACCCCGGAGTGGACTTAGTAACATTCGACTGGGATGTAGTTGCCGGCGTGACCGACATCGTCTTGACGGATCAATCAGGTAATCCTTTCGTGCTGGATGCAGGAGCTACCGAACTGACCGTTGATGGTCTTGACCCCGGAAGCAGTCTTACCATCACCTTTTCTGAAACCGGAAACGGTCCTTGTGGAAATCAGATGGAGCAAACAGTCACCTGTTTTACCCGGGTTTGCCCCGCTGGTGAGATTGAAGCATCCGCCCCCGTTCAACGTATCTGCCTCAACGGTACGGAAGACCGTATCCCACTGGTGGCTGAACTTAGCGATGGAGACATCAACGGAACGGTAACGTGGACGGGTAACGGCATTGTTCTGGTCGATGCAGACTACTTATTCGACCCAACGGGACTGCCGGCGGGAGATTACCTGCTGACGGCCATTTACGACGGTCCTTCCAGCTGCGACTCCGAAAGTGAAATTACCATCTTTTTGCAGGAAGCGCCAATGGTCAGTTTCAATACCATCCCGGCCCAACTGTGTCAGGGAGAGGAATTCAACGTATTCTTCACCGGTACGGCTCCCGAAGGAGCTACCTTCTCCTGGAATTTTGACGGTGCCGTGGTGACGGACCTGGACGACGAAAGTTACCTCCTGCGCTGGGATACCCCCGGAAGAAAAACCGTCACGCTGGACATCGGTGGTGAGTGTACGGCATCCGGCAGTTTCATGGTTCCGGTCGTACCCACCCTGGCCGCACCGGTACCCACTTGTGCGCGTCAGGACCTCGACGGCGTTCTGTTCGAATGGCCGGCGGTAGCGGAAGCGACCGCCGGGTACCGGATCAGCATCAATGGTGCTCCGTTCGAAGATCCACAGCCGGAAACGAGTCTTATGATCAATAATCTCGATTTTGGAGAAAGCGTCTCCATCAGCGTCTTGTCGGTACGGAACGGGACCACCTGTAACGAAAGCGTCCCCAGCCCGGCCGTGGACTGTGCCGCCCGTCTTTGCCCCCAAACGAACCTGGCACCCGCGGCCGCGAAAACAACTTTTTGTGATTCCGAAACAGAAAGTGTTCTGCTCGAAGCCAACCAAACGGGGGGGGCGGGCACCGGTGAATTGGAATGGTCCGGTCCCGGTGTGGTCTTAGCCGACGGCGACTGGACGTTCCGCCCGGAACTGGCCGGAGTTGGCCGCTTTCCGATCATCGTAACCTATACTGAGGAGGATATTTGTGTCTACACGGATACCCTGGTGATGACCGTCACCGCCACCCCGGTCGTGACCCTCAACAGCAGCGCCGACGTGACGTGTACGACGACCGCCGTGACGGTCGGCGTACAGGCTCCCGACCCGGCCGTTACTTACGTCTGGGATTTCGCCGGGGCCGAAGTGACCGATCTGGGTGGGGAAAGATATGAACTGACCTGGGCTACCGCGGCTGCCCATACGGTGATGGTGACGGGTACCGCCAACGGTTGTCTCAACTCCGCCGCAGCGAACATTACCGTTGAAGGGGAATCCGATGCCGGTGAAGCGCTGGCGGAGGCGCTTCAGATCTGCGTGGGTGTTACCGACCCGATCGACCTGAGCAGCCGGATCACCGGCGGTATGCCCGGCGGAAGCTGGTCCGTCGTTGCCGGAAGCGTGGCCGACGGGAACCTGGATGCCGTAACGGGTCTGCTGAACCCCGCCGGTCTTGCCGCGGGGAATTACACCTTTGCGTACACTGTAACCGGTGATGCCTGTCCGGACGGCAACGCTGAAGTTACGCTCCTCCTCCTCGAAGCTCCGGTAGCCAACGCAGGTGACGATCAGCTCCTGACCTGTAATACGGGTATGGTGAGCCTCAACGGATTTAACTCGGAAACCGGCGAAGGCTATACTTACCTCTGGACGAGCGACGTGCCGGGTAACTTGATGGTGGACGCCGACCAACTGATGATCGATGTGAGCCAACCGGGAACGTATACCCTGCGAGTGACCAACGCCATCGGTTGCTCCGCCACCAGCGCCGTGGAGGTGACGGCCGAAACGGAAGCTCCGGTGATGCAGATTCAACTGAGTCAGGTGACCTGTTTCTCCTCCGACAACGGAGCCGTGAGCGTAACCGACGTGAGTGGTGGCCGCCCGCCCTATACCTTTACCCTGAACGGGGAGGACCGGGGCCAAAGCACCCTTTTTGCCGGGCTGGAGGCCGCTGAATACAACCTGCAAGTCACCGACGCCAACGGCTGTTTCAGCAATATTCTGCTGGGTATCACCGAGCCCGACGAGCTGACCATTAGCCTCCGGTTCCCCGGGGACAGTGCCACGGCCGACGCCGGCGACGTCGTCTTCATCAGTGCCAATATAAACGGCGGCAACCCGGTCGATACCCTGTTATGGGAACCCGACAGCCTGGTGATGACCGACGGTCAGAACGGTATCAGCTTCGTGGCCGACGAGTCGCGGATGATCTCCGTTACCGTGGTGGACGAACTCGGTTGTTCGGCGACCGACCGGATGATGTTGCTGGTGCGCCGCGACCGCCCGGTCTATTTCCCGACGGCCTTCAGTCCGAACGGAGACAACATCAACGACGTGTTTTTCATCGGCGGCGACGTTGACGAGATCGACTTCATTGATAATTTCTCCATCTTCGATCGCTGGGGCGAAGAGGTGTTCAGGGGGGGGCAGGTGACGAACGGTACGACGATCAGCGCTCCTACCGCGGACGGCTCCCGCTTTGCGCCCAACGATCCGGATTTTGGCTGGGACGGTAATATAAACGGCCGGCCGATCAATCCACAGGTATTTGTGTATACGGCCAGCGTACACTTCAGCGACGGGGAAGTGATCGTTTATAAGGGAGACTTCCTGTTGATGCGGTAAGGAAACCGTCGGGAGTATACCTTTACCGGTAACCATGGACCTATCCGTCATCATCGTCAACTACAACGTGCGCCATTTCCTGGAGCAGGCCCTGCTCAGCGTGGAGCGGGCCATCGTGGGGATGAAGGCGGAGGTGTGGGTGGTGGACAACAACTCCGCCGACGCCTCGGTAGAGATGGTACGGGCGCGCTTTCCCTGGGTGCGGATAATCGCCAACACGGATAACCCCGGTTTCAGCATCGCCAACAACCAGGCGATTCGCCAGTCGACGGGGAAGTACGTATTGCTGCTCAATCCCGATACGGTGGTGGAGGAAAAGACTTTCCGCCGGTGCTACGAATTTATGGAGGCCCATCCGGACGGCGGGGGGCTGGGGGTGCGGATGATCGACGGGCAGGGCATTTTTTTGCCGGAGAGTAAACGCGGGCTGCCGACGCCGTGGGTTGCTTTCACTAAAGCCTTCGGGCTGGCGTGGCTGTTCCCGCAATCCCGGCGTTTTGGTCACTACCACCTGCGCTATCTGGATGAGCACGAGACGCACCCGGTCGAGATACTCTCCGGGGCGTTCATGTGGATGCGGCGGTCGGCCCTGGATGAGGTCGGTCTGCTGGACGAGGCGTTTTTCATGTACGGGGAAGACATCGACCTTTCGTACCGTCTGCTACTGGGAGGCTACCGGAACTTTTACTTCGCGGAAACGAGCATCATTCACTACAAAGGCGAGAGTACGAAGCGGGGGAGCCTGAATTACGTGCGGGTGTTTTACCAAGCCATGATCATTTTTGCCCGGAAGCATTTTGCCGGTACCCAGGCGCGGACAATGATCTGGCTGATGCAACTGGGCATCTATCTGCGGGCGACGTTGGCGGTACTGGGTAACGTCTGGAAGGTGCTCCGCTATCCGCTGCTCGACGCGGGGGGGATCTACCTGGGGTTGCTGTTGCTCAAATCGCTGTGGTCGGAATACCATTTCGGGGATGCGGACTATTTCCCCGGGCACATCAAATTTCTTCACTTTCCGGCGTACACCCTGCTCTGGACGGGGAGCATCTTTCTAGGCGGGGGCTACGACCGGCCCTTCGATTTCGGGCGTCTGCTGCGAAGTCTGGGGATCGGGACATTGCTGTTATTCGCTACTTACGGTTTGTTGCCGGAGGATTTGCGCCCCAGCCGGGCCCTGTTGCTGCTGGGCGCGGCATGGGCGGGTACCTGGACGTTGCTGGTGCGGGGCGTGGCGCACCTGCTGCGGTTCGGGCACCTGCGGGTGGCCGGCGCGGATGACCAGCGGCTACTGATCGTGGGGAGTATCGTGGAAACCGAGCGGACGCTCCGGTTGTTGCAGCGGGCCGGAGTACGGCGAAACTACCTCGGCAGGATCGCTCCCGCCGGAGAGGCCGTTCGTGATCGATTGGAAATTGGTGACGGCCCCGAAGGCAGACACGTCGGGCGGGCGGATCAACTGGAGACGCTGGCGGACCTTTACCGGGCCGACGAATTCATCTTCTGCTCTGCCGATCTGCGCATGCGGTCAATACAGCGCTGGATGAGCCGGCTCGGTCCGCGGCTCCAATACCGGATACTGCCCGAGGCCAGCAGCAGCATCATCGGCAGTCATCGCTCCGATCAGCGGGGTACGCTGTACACCATCGACGTGAAAATGCGAATCGACGAAGCGGCCAACCGGCGGGCGAAATGGCTGGTGGACAAGGGAGCAGCCATACTGTGCCTGTTATTGTTGCCGCTGCTGATTTTCCGGCAAAGGGATAAAGCCGGTTTTACGGGTGACTGTTTTCGGGTGCTTTTCGGCCGTATGCACTGGGTGGGTTACGCCCTGCCGGATGGCCGGATCGGGGATCTGCCCCGGTTGAAGCACGGCGTGTTCAGCCCGGCAACGGGTACCCCGGTGACGGACCCGGAAACCTTGCACCGGGTCAATTTTCTGTACGCCCGGGATTACCGGGTAGGGGAGGACTGGGCGATCCTGTGGCGAGCTTTCTTCCGCCGGTAGGCTAAAATACGCCGGACATAGGCCCGGGAGCGGTGACTCCCGCAGAACAATTATTGCATCCCGCGGCCCCGCCCGATATCTTTTGCCCGTACAAACCCCGTTAAAAACCGACCGTTCCGTCAAAGAGGGCTTTCTTAACGTTTAACGGGACAATTTTTGAGCGGCTTTGTATGCTAAATAGACAACCGATTTTTCCCAGTATTCAATCCCGAAACATGTTACGATCCCTTTTTACCTTCAGCCTCAGCTGTATTTGTGTCACCCTATTCGCCCAGAGCACCTGTTTAAGTGGGGACTGCCTCGATGGACGGGGGAAAATGCGATTTCCCGACGGGGCCATATACGATGGCTCCTTTAAGCGCGGGGAATTCAGCGGGATCGGTGTACTGCACTTCAACGGTGGCGGAACGTACGTCGGCAACTGGCGCAACTCCCTGCAGGAAGGAGGCGGGCGCATGACGGAGGCCGACGGCACGACTTACGTCGGCAACTGGCATAAGGGAAAGCGCCACGGCGAGGGTACGATCACGTACATCAATAAGAACCGCCTGAAGGCATTTTTTGCCTTTGACCAAATGAAGGACGGGCAGGGTGAGATAACCTTTGCCAACAATGACCTGTACAACGGGCAACTGGTGGGCTCCACGATCAGCGGCACGGGCATCATGCAGTACGTCAACGGCGACGTGTACGCCGGGCAGTGGAAAAACAATCAGCGCGACGGAAAAGGCACCATGCACTTCGAAGACGGTACGGAGCTGAGCGGAAAGTGGAACGGTGACGAATACCAGGCTGACTGGTCTGCGCTCGGTTACCGGGGCGACCGGACCGCCGCCGCCGACTGCAACGCCGGCTGCGGCGACGGTACGGGAAAGTACCGCTACCCCAACGGCACGCTTTATTACGGGCAGGTGAAAAACAGCCAACCCGCCGGAAAAGGAACGGTAGTGTACTCCAACGGCAACATCTACCACGGCAACTACAGCGATCACCAGCCGGAAGGATTGGGCATCATGCACTACGCCGACGGCGAAATGCACGGTGGCGTATGGCGGGGCGGCAATATGTACCGCAAGGTATTCGAAGACATGGGCCGCCCGGCGCAGGAGGTGAAGTCGGACTTCGACCCCGCCGTAAGGGTCTGGGCCGTGGTGGTGGGTGCGGCCCGCTATCAGCATATGCAAACCCTGAAATATACCGACGACGATGCCTACCAACTCGCCGGTTTCCTGCGCAGCGTGGAGGGCGGGGCGTTGCCCAACGAGCAGGTAAAAGTACTGATCGACGAAGACGCCACCCACCGCAACATCATCATGGCGATGCGCAACGTGTACGGCCGGGCGGACGAGAACGATGTGATCCTGTTTTACTTCAGCGGCCATGGTCTGCAGGGTTCGTTTTTGCCGGTGGATTACGACGGATTCGTTAACCGGCTGGAGCACTACGAACTGCGCGACGCCCTGCTGGCCAGCCGAGCGCGGCACAAGTTGGTGATCGCCGACGCCTGCCACAGCGGTAGCCTGGGGGGAAGATCCGGTGCGCCGCAGGGTGCCAAAGGCGGCGGTGTACAGGGCACGCTGAACGCCTACTACAACGGCCTCAACAACGCCAAGGCCTCCACGGCACTGTTGCTTTCCAGTAAGGGGGAAGAGATCAGCCTGGAGGATGGCGGTCTGCGCAGCGGTATCTTCAGCCATTTCCTGATCAAGGGAATGCAGGGCGAAGCGGACGAGAACGCCGATAAGCTGGTGTCGATCCAGGAACTTTTCTCATACGTACACCGCGAGGTGCGGCAGTACACCGGCAATATCCAAACGCCGACGCTCACGGGTGTTTACGACGAGCTGATGCCGGTGTCGGTCATCAGAAGGTAGGGTAGAATACCACATCACCTACAGGATATTTGCCGGTAGCGAATACCTGCGAACGGTGACACCGGGCGTAAACCAGGAGGGGGGGTAGGGCGCGAACGCAGGATACAAAGATGGTTTTTAAAGATCACTCCTCCGGCACCCTTAAAGGGATTCAGGTCGGGGCGGATTCCCGGTCAAGGGCTTACCTTGCGACGGTAATTCACCTCCCTCAACCGCAATCCCGACCGCGTATGTACACCTGGCTACTCTTCGACGCCGACAACACCCTCTGGGACTTCAGCGCCGCCGAAGCCTCCGCCCTGGAACGCACGCTCCGCAGCCGCGACATCGACTGGTCCGACGAGGTGCTGGGCCAGTACCGCATCATCAATCACCGGGCCTGGGCGGACTACGAGAACGGTTACCTGCCCAAGGAACAACTGCGCACCGTTCGGTTCAAACGCCTGCTGGACCACTACCGGCTGGACCACCCCGCCGAGGAACTTTCATTCGACTACCGTACCTACTTGGCCGCTTCGACTCACATGCTGGCCGGCGCGCGTGAACTTCTGGAAGCGCTGCGGGGGAAATACCGTATGGGACTGATCACCAACGGACTGAAGGAAGTGCAGCGGCCGCGCCTGGCGAACACGGGTCTGGGCGAATACTTTGAGTTCATCGTGATCTCCGACGAGATCGGCGTGGCCAAACCCCACGCCGGATTCTTTGACCATGCCTACAAACGGATGGACGGAGCCGATAAATCCTCCGTACTCGTCATCGGTGATAACCCTAACGCGGACGTGAAGGGGGCGCTTAAATACGGGTTTGATGCCTGCTGGCTGCGACATCCCGGTGCGGCCGACCAACCCAAACTCGGGGAAACGTACCGCATCCGTGACATCCGTGACCTGAGAGAGATCGTTTTGCCTTGATAGCCTTTAGCCGACGGGAAACTAATTGGTTCACCCGGCAAACATTTACAACCGACCGCGGAAGCGCAGCCACCGAAATCGGTCCCGAAAGTAATCTCACTTCTTCCTCTTCCGAACCATGACCAAGCAACAGAAAGCCAACGAGATCCACCAACTCCTCGAAGAATATTACCCCACGGTACCCGTCCCCCTGGACCACACCGATCCTTACACTCTTCTGGTAGCGGTGCTGCTCTCCGCGCAGTGCACCGATGTCCGGGTAAATAAAGTGACCCCCGAGTTGTGGGCCGTGACGGACAAACCGGAGGTGATGATGCACGTTGACGTAGAGGACATACGGCAGATCATCCGGCCTTGCGGACTGAGCCCGCGCAAGAGTAAGGCCATCAAGGAGCTGAGCCGCATCATCACCGAAGATCACGGCGGGGTGGTACCCCAGGACTGGGCCGCGCTGGAAGCCCTGCCCGGTGTCGGCCATAAGACGGCGGCCGTGGTGATGAGCCAGGCCTTCGGCGTGCCGGCCTTTCCCGTGGATACCCACATTCAGCGGCTGGCGTACCGCTGGGGCCTCTCGACGGGGAAGAACGTGGAGAAAACGGAGAAGGACCTTAAGCGGCTTTTCCCCCGGGAAAGCTGGAACAAGCTGCACCTGCAGATCATTTTCTTCGGCAGGGAGTACTGTCCGGCGCGGGGACATAAAATGCTCGAATGCCCGATCTGCTCGGTGTACGGGCGGCGAAGTCTGCTGCGGGTGGAGGAAAAGCAACGGTAGAACGAAATATTCAGAGGGGGAAATGAGTATTCATAAATTTCAGAAAAAAGTGAAAATTTAAAATATTGCCCTTACCTTTGTCGTGTCACCAACGAAAACGACATGACCCACAACACCTTCCTCTACGACGATGCCTGCCCGATGTGCAAACGGTACACCAGTGTTTTTACCGGATTAAATATGAGTAAGCGCCTGCCCTTCAGCCGCATCAAGGAAGGCACTGTACCGGGGCTCGACCTGAACCGGGGGCGCCACGAAATTCCATTGTTCAATCCTGTTACCGGCGAAATTCGCTACGGCCTCGACGCGATGACTACCGTAATCGGCAATGCTTTGCCGCACCTAAAACCCTTAATCACCCACCGTTTTTTTATTGCCGCCCTCAAGCCTGTTTACTGGCTGATCACCTACAACCGACGGGTGATCGCCGGAACCAGGCCGCCCACAATTGGATTCGACTGTGCACCGGATTTTCATACCGGTTGGCGGGTGGCCTACATCGGATTGATGACGCTGGTGATTGCACTGATCGGTGTTCCTAACGTTCCGTTACTGATTGGTCTGGCGCTGGTGCTGGTAGCCGGACTGCTGCTGCACCGGGAGCGGCTTACCTTTTTAGGTCATTTCGTTACGGTGGTGTTTATGGCTACGGTGCTGCTGGCCGTGCTGCCGGGGTGGAGTGGGGTGGCGGGCGCATATCTGGTCACGCTGTGGGAAGGCTGGCGGCGATGAATAAACTGACCCGCAACTCCTGGCTTACTTCCACCGTCATCCTCGTCATCGGATTTCTTTTTCTTCACTTCGGGCTGGTCGAATATGGCGGTACCTTCTTCATTCTTTTTCCGCTGGCGGTCGGGTTTTCCATCGGCACCCATGATGCCGGGCAGCGCGGGTGGATCTCTTTGGTATTCGGTCTGGTCATCTTCTTCGGCTTCCTGTTGGCGAGTGCGTTGGAAGGGCTGATCTGTGTGGCGATGGCGCTGCCGCTCTTCCTGATCTCCATGCTGATCGGCTATGGTATCCGGCGGGCAATCCGGAAACAAAGGGGGGAGGATCGGAAAGCGCTTGATCCTACGGACCACCTGATCGATAAGGACCGCCTCGTTGCAACGGTGCTGCCGCTGGTATTGCTGTTGGCCGTAAACCCGATAGAGCAAATTCTACTCCCCGAGCCGGACCTCGTCGAGATCGAATCCTCCGTTGTATTGCCTTACGCCGCCGAACTGGTTTTCGATAAGGTGAAATCGATGGACAAACTCGACGCTGAAAAGCCACTCGGTATCCGGCTGGGGTTGCCGTCTCCCTACCGCTGCGTGCTGGCGGCGGATACGGTCGGTGCACGCCGGCACTGCTTGTTCACCAACGGGGAGATCGTGGCCGAGATCACCCGCTACGAACGCGGCGAAGTGCTGGAGATGGACGTCGTGGAATATACCCTCACCGGCCGGGACTGGTTCCAGTTCGTTGACGCCACCTATACGCTCGACCGGGAGGCCGGGCGGACCCGGATCACGCGTACCAGCAGCTATAGATCCATACTTCAACCGCGCTTTTACTGGCAGCCGCTGGAGAGCTGGGGCATTGCCCAGGAGCATAAATTCGTGCTGGCCAGTTTGCGAAAAAACCTGGGGGAGGTATCCGGTGGGCATTAAAACTTTCTTTCCTCCTGCGGCCGCGCCTAAAGAATGGAGTCCTCCGTAACCTCAAGTTCGATGTCGTCATAAATTACGGCCATAGAAACAGCGATGCCCATGGTCATAATTTCAACTTTTTGATCTTTACGATAGTAAGAGCGGATGTGCCAGAGGCCGTTTTCTTCCCGGTAAAAGGTATCTATCCGCATTCTGCGGCTGTCGACCAAAATATATTCCCTGAAACTCGCCTGTTAACAGTAAGCGGTAAATTTATCACTGCGATCATATTCCGCCGTGCTCTTGGACAACACTTCAAAAACGACCTCCGGATTGGTTATTTTAGCGATATTTCCTTCTTCTTAAGTAGGTTTCTGACAAGTTATCGTCAGGTCAGGAAAAAATATTTGTTGCGAGAAGGCACTGAAACTGCATTTCCGCTATTCTTAACTTTGCCTTTCCTTTTTTTGCCACAAATGACCAAAAAGGTTACCGATAATATCATTGTGTGAGATACTGCCCCACGAATCTTTCCGTCGGGGAATTCAAGCTTGTGCAAAGACTTCTCAAGTAGTGAAAAATACTCCAGCTTAGTGTACCGTCTT
>Ga0115029_1000033_pt1 | contig 156011 bp, 124 predicted proteins | sample SidtaG_3_FD_87297 | JGI IMG/M metagenome (GOLD analysis project Ga0115029, IMG submission 87297) | Marine algal microbial communities from Sidmouth, United Kingdom - Sidmouth_Asex1 metaG | ecosystem: Host-associated > Algae > Red algae > Unclassified | place: Sidmouth, United Kingdom... | reverse complement strand
GATCTCGGGCAGTGGGGGCAGGCTCTTCATGGGGGCTGACTACAGCACAGTTCTCGGACGATGTCAGCCGGCCGACTCGGACGCTCGCCCCGGGTTATTGAGAAGTTACGAGCGATAGCCCTGGCGGGGGTGCAGTGTGCCGTCGCCCCTGTCGTCCGCTTCCTGTAATCCCCCCGGGAGACGCCCCTGACCGGCACCGCCTGCCGTCAGGCGAAGCCGACCACCACTCGCCGGAAGTTGCACGACATCGGCGAGTCGTGTCTGGAGGTCATGCCGACCGGCCGACGGTTCTGGCGGATGCGTTACCGGCTCGGAGTGCGCCGTTCCGCGGTCACGCTCGGTGAGTATCCGCACTCGAGCCTCGCCGGCGCCCGCATCGAGCGCGATGCTGCGCGTGCACTCGTCGCGGCGGGATCCGGGTACATCCGTGACGCGTTCCGCACCGTCCGACAGAGTCCGGAGGCGGACGAACCTGTCGCTGCCCGTCGCGGCAGACGCCTCGGCCGAGAGTTTCCTCCGAGCGGTCTCGCCCCGCGAATCGACGGCCCCTCACTCCGCTCGGCACGATCAACCGATGGCGTCGAGGCAGAACACGGCTGGCGTGACGACACGAGCACGTCCGATGTGTCGCCGCTGCAGGAGGCCGGCACGATGATCTCCCGTCACGATGTAGTCGGCGTCGGCCGCCGGTGCCATCGCGAGCAGGAACATGTCCGGCGAGTAGGGGTTCACCCCTATTGGCGAGACGGTGGGTGGGCGGGTAGGGTTCGCGCACCGGATCGCCCGCCGAGGACCGCACCATGACCGAACGATCAGGCGGCGGCTCCCGCGTGCCGGCGAGTATCAGGCAGATCGAGCGGGCATCGGCGAAGCCGTCGGCGAAGCGGGAACCTGCGCGAACCGTGGCGCGCCGATCGTCCGTACCGCAGAGCGCTCGCCAGGCCGAACGCGGGAATCCGTCGGCATCCGGTTCCGGTGGCGGCACGGGCCGGAGCTCCGTCGCCCCGGCGCCGGCGGCGCTGAACCCGTGGGTGCTCGAGCGCCTGGGCGAGCGGGCGTCGCCCGAGCCGTCGCCGTCGGGCTCACCGGCCTCGCCGCACGTCGGACCCGACTTCACGACCGAGGATCAGGTCATTCGGTTCGAGGACCGGGTGCTGGACCTGTCGACGGACCCGGGCAACGAGCGCCTGATCGAGCAGCTGATCCATCCCGGACTCGGCCGCCCGCTGACCGACGCGGAGATCACCGAGGTCATCGACAGCGCGGGCGATCGCGTGCGGAGCGAAGCGACCGAGTCGGCCGACTTCACGACGGTGATCCATGTCACGACCGGTACCAACCCGGACGCGACGTTGCTGCTCGAGACCGGCAACTACGACGATCAGTTGCTGGTCGCCAACCGGCTCGATCTCGATGCCGTCGAACGGACGGCGGACGTGGCCGCCGATGGCGAGAATCACGTTCTGTTGCAGACGGTGTACGACCCGGTGGTATCCGGCAAGACGACGACCGTCGACGAGTACTCGATCGGCGTGCGTCTGCCACCCGATCTCTCACCGGAGGCGTTCCTGGCCGAGATGGCGGCCGACATGGATGGCGTTCTCGGCGGCGAGTTCGCCGCTCAGGCGGATTTCAGGAACCACGGCGGCACGCCCGTCGCCGGACAGGTCATCGAGATCGATGTCGAGGATCCCGGCCTGCCCTTCATCGATCCCGACCTGTCACCGTTCAACGCGCCGGTGATCCTGACCCGTGTCGAGGACGATCGCTTCTCGGTGCAGACGATCGAGCTGAACACGCAGGAGCACGGCTTGCACGGGACTCGCGAGTGGGGATTCGAGGAGCTCCCGAACGGCAGCACGCGGTTCTACACGCGTGCCATCTCGGTCGAGGACAACCTCGCCGCGGAGCTCGGCGGGCGACGCGGTGAGCGCGAGCTCTGGACCAGCTGGACCGACCGTGTCGGCGACGTGATCGAGGATCGCGGGGGAGCGGTGGTCGAGAACAGCGAGGTGGCCATCCAGACCGACGGACCCACGGGGGATCAGCTGTGGGGGTCGCTCACCCCCGTGCAGCAGGACATCGTCCGCGACACGCAGCTCGGCGGATTCGAGCGCGAGGCGACACGGCTCGAGAGCGAACGCGACGCCCGGTTCGACGACTTCGCGAGCATCCCCGGTATCGAGCTCGTGCCGGGCCACGAAGCCGTCATCGAGGCGATCGAGGCCGGCGAGCCCGCGAGCGAGATCCTCGGCGATCTGTATCGCATGGCGGCCGGCGGCAACCTGAGCTACGAGACGGCCACCGAGATCCGGGTGATCGCGGACGTGGCCGGCGAGCTGGACGGTCGGGCCGAGGAGATCCGCGACGAAGCGAAGGTATGGGCTGCGCACCGGAGCTAGGCCCCGAGGCGTCTCGATGTGGGATCGCGCCACTCCGGCGATCGCTTGCCGACGAACCGCTCGCGTCGTGCCGCACGGCGACGGCGAGACACGAGGCGCTTCGGCAGGCGCCGACGATCGATCCGCCCGCCCGCCCGGAACACGCCCGGACGGCCGGAGGCGATGGACCGGATCAGTCCGCCGCCGCGATCACCAGGATCTCGATCTTCAGCACGTCGCGCGCGAGCTTCACCTCGCCGCAGGCGCGTGCGGGCGCGTGTCCGTCCGGCACCCAGGCGTTCCAGATCTCGTTCATCGGCGCGAAGTCCGCCATGTCGGATAGCCAGATGGTGACCTGCAGCAGACGTTCGCGCGAGGAGCCGGCGCGTCCGAGCAACGCATCGATGTTCGTCAGGCAGGCGTGCGTCTGCTCCTCGATCGTGTCGCCTTCGGCCACCTGACCCGTCAGGTAGACGACGCCGCCGTGCTTGACGATCTTGCTGGAGCGGGGGCTCGTGTCGGTGCGTTCGATCATGTGTCGGTCTCGGTGAGGCGGTGCGACACGGTACATCGGTGGGGAGTCGGTGGCGATGCGGCGACTGGCCTTCGAGGCCGGCGTGGCCGCGTTCAGCGCACGTACCAGAGACCGTCCGGCATGCGCGACAGCGGCGGCGTCCGGAACACCGCGGTGACCGGGCACCCGTCCAGCACTTGCCCGTCGTCCGCCGTGCCGGACCACCGCGCTCCCTGCAGCATCGCGCAGCCGATCACCACCGGACGCGCGCCGACCCGTCCGAGGAGCGTCATGGCCGACTCGATCGAGCTGCCCGTGCTGATCACGTCGTCGACGAGTGCCACCCGATGTCCTGCCAGCAACGGCCGCATCCGGGGATCGACGTAGAGCCGCTTCGCGTGCCCGGGGCTCGTCACCGAGCTCAGGGGGACCGACAGCGCCTCGTCGTACCAGAACTTGCGCGACGTGCCGAGCGCGACGAAGCGACGATGACCGAGCCGTCTGGCGAGCTGCTCCGCGAGTGGCAGGCCGAGTGTCGGAACGCCGACGACGAGGTCCGGTCGGTACGACGCGACACGCTCGGCGAGCGCGTCGGCGAGGGCGTCCTGGACGGCGAAGCTCGCCTGGTTGAGGATCAGCGAGGCGAGGCCAGCCCGGCCGCCGTCCCGTTCCCGGATCGGCAGCATCAGCCGCCGTCCGTCCGGCAACGCGGCGACGAACGTCTCGCCGAGGACGGCCCCCTGGCGTTCGCCACCGGTGCGCTCGTCGCGCGACGGCGCGGGCAGGATGTCCTGCCAGAACGCGTGGGGCGGTGGCTCGGAACCGTCGACGCTCGCCGCGTCACGCTCCGTCGGATCGAGCGCGGCCTGATCCTCGACGTCGGACGCGGCGGCGCCGGCCGCATCGGACGCGCTTCGTTCGTTCACGTATCGTCTCCGGCCATCGCCTCGAAGGACCGTCGATCATGCCTCACCCGCCAGCCTCCGCCACGCCCGCCGGCGCAGGCGACGACTCGCCAGGTGGCGTGTCGCTCGATCCGTACCGGGGGCCCGACGCCGTCGAGCACGCCCGGCTGACCGAGCTCCGCCGCGACCTGCACGCCCATCCCGAGCTCGGGTTCGAGGAGACGCGCACGAGCGCGGTCGTCGCCCGGCTGCTCGAGGAGGCCGGTCTCGCCGTGCACCGAGGGCTCGGCGGCACGGGCGTGGTCGGCACGCTCGAGGTCGACACCGGGACGTCGGCGGACGACGCGCGGCCCGTGCGCACGCTCGGCCTGCGGGCGGACATGGACGCGCTCGCCATGCCCGAGACCGTGGAGCGTCCGTGGCGATCCACGCACGCGGGCCGCATGCACGCCTGCGGACACGATGGTCACACCACGCTGCTGCTCGGGGCCGCGCGCGAGCTCGCGCGCACCCGAGACTTCCGCGGCACGGTGCATTTCGTCTTCCAGCCCGCCGAGGAGGGGCGCGGCGGGGCGAGACGGATGGTGGAGGAAGGCCTGTTCGAGCGCTTCCCCTGCGATCGCGTCTACGGGCTGCACAACATGCCCGGGCTCGCCGTCGACGAGATGGCGGTGACGTCGGGACCGCAGCTCGCGAGCTCCGACTCGTGGACGGTGCGGTTCGAGGGCGTCGGCACCCACGGCGCGAAGCCTCACCTCGGGCGCGACCCGGTCACCGCCGCCGGACACTTCCTCGCCGCGCTGCAGAGCGTGCCGGGGCGGACCGTCGATCCGCTCCAGCCGTGCGTCGTGAGCGCCTGCTCGCTTCGGGCGGGAGAGCCCGCGGCGCTCAACGTGATCCCTGATTCCGCCGACATCGGCGGCACCGCGAGGGCCTACACGCCGCTCGTGCGCGACGCCCTGGAAGAGGAGATCGGTCGGCTCGCCCACGGCATCGGCGACGCGTTCGGCGTTCGCGCCCGTTACCACTACCTTCGCCGCATCCCGCCCGTCGTCAACGACGTCTCGGCGAGCGCGGCGGCGCTGGCCGCCGCGCGCGAGGTGGCCGCGGGCGGGGTGCGCACCGACTTCCCGCCCTCGACCGCGGGTGACGACTTCGCCTTCTTCGCGGACGCCGCGCCCGGCTGCTATGTCTGGCTCGGCAACGGTCCGGCCGTCGACGGCGCGCTGCACCACAACGGCGGCTACGATTTCGCGGATGCCGCCATTCCCACGGGCGTGCGGTTCTGGGTCCGGCTCGTCGAGCGTGAGCTCGCCCCCGCGGACGCCGACGCCTGAGATCGGGTCGAGTCCGGTCGGGTCGAGTCGCTCGAGACGCGCACGCTCAGGGTTCGAGCACCGCGAGCACGGGACTCGGGAGCGGCGCGCCGCGCGCCACGTCGGCGAGCCCGAGATCGGTCTGGTGGGGGCCGTCGTTGCAGGCGAGCGTCGCCCCGAAGCACGCCTTGAACACGAGGTACGGCGGCGCCCAGTCGATCACCGCGTCGAGCGCGTCGCGCACGGCGGCGAACCCGTCGGCGACCTCCGCGAGCGGGGCGGCCGAGACCAGTCCCGAGAGCGGCAACGCGAGCGAGGCGACGACGCGGCCATCGACGGCGACCGCGAGCCCGCCCTGCAGGCCGATCACCGCGTTCATCGCCGCGGCGAGGTCGCGTTCGGTGCCGCCGAAGGCGGTGAGGTTGTGGCTGTCGTGCGAGACGCTCGTGCAGAACGCGCCGCGCCAGTCGCCCCAGCCGGTCAGGTAGCCGACCGTGGGACGGGCGGGGCTCGCATCCGTCACGGCGTGGCGGTGCAGGACGGCGATCAGGGTCGCGTCGGCGGGTTTCACGACCGTCCCGTCGCGCACGTCCGCCGCGCGCTCGGCGTGGCGGGTGAACCGCGGCCGGTCGATCGTCGCGAGCTTCACCCGGCGACCGCTCGCCGGTACCCGGAAGTCGTCGGCGACGAGCGGTCCGCCGTGCACCGAGCGCTCCAGCGGAGCGGTGTCGATCGCGCGCTGCCCGATCACGGTCCGGCCGTGCTCCGCGACCCGGCGTCCGCTCGCGAACACCTCGCCGGCGCGGAACGTCTCCAGGTCGTCGAACACCACGAGGTCGGCGCGGCGGCCGGCGGCGACGACGCCGAGATCGTGCCGCGCGTGGCGCAGCGCGGCGTTCAGCGTCGCTGCCCGCACGCACCAGTCGGCGGGCAGGCCCCGCCGGCGCAGGCGCCGGAGCACGTCGTCGAGCCCGCCCGCGCGCGCCAGGTCATCCGGGAAGACGTCGTCGGTGCAGAGCGTGAGCGTGCTCGGCAGGTGGCCGAGCGCGAGGAGCGCGTCGGCGAGCTCGGGCAGCAGATGATCGTGCGAACCGCGCAGCTCGATCCAGAGACCGGCACGAAGCTTCGCGAGCAGGTCCTCGCCGGAGACGAGCTCGTGATCCGAGGCGATGCCGGCGGCCATGAACGCGGCGAGATCGGCACCGGCGAGCCCGCGCGCGTGGCCGAGCACGGGCTTGCCGCTCCGGAGCCCCGCCTGGACGACGCCGCGCATCGGCTCGCGGCGCTCGATCGTCCCGCGCATGTTCATGACTTCCGCGACGCCGCCGATGCCGGGCCGCGCGAGCAGGCGCCCGATGTCCTCGCCGTCGAACGTCGCCCCCGAGCGCTCGAGCCCCGGTGCCGACGGCACGCACGAGGGGGCGAGCAGGATCACGCGCAGCGACAGCGCCTCGCACGCCCGGAGCGCCCACTCGACGCCATCGAGACCGTGCACGTTCCCGAACTCGTGCGGGTCCCAGACGATCGTCGTGACGCCGCGCGCGAGCACCGCCTCGGCGTAGGTCGCCGGCGTCACCATCGAGCTCTCGACGTGCATGTGGCTGTCGATCAGGCCGGGACAGACGACGCGCCTCCGCGCATCGACCCGCGCCGCCGCGTCGTGCCGCGTGCCCCGCGGGTGCACGCTCGCGATCAGCGGTCCGACGAGGCCGACGTCCACCGCGCGCCGCTCGCCGGTGACCGTGTCGAGCACCTCGCCGTCCGCGATCAGCACGTCGAACGGCGCGTCCCCGCGCGCGGCGGCGACCGCGCGATCCCTGAGCGCCGCGTCGTGAAGGTCGGCCGGTTCCCTGGGTTCCCTGTCCGTCATCGCGTGTTCTCGTCCGGGGCCTTCGCCGCCCGCTCCAGCGCGTCGAACAGCCGCGTGCGGATCGCCGCGGCATCGGCGGCACGACCGATGTCGACGAACGGGCCTCGCCGCGGCGTCGGAGCGTCGCCCGCCGCCGACGTCGTGGTCACCCCTCGCGCTTCGGTCGTCCGAGCGTCGGTCGCCGATCCGCCGAGGACGGTACGCCCCGCGCTCGGCGAACCCGAGCAGTCGACCCGGAGCGCCACGCGTTCGAACTCGATGACGGTCGGGACGAGCAACGCCGCCGCGGCCACCGGGTCGTACAGCGACATCGATCCCCGCCCTCGGGAGAGGCCGATGTCGAGGTAGCCGCCGACGAGGTCGTGCAGCAGCCGTCCGCGCGGCGTGTCGATGCGTTCGAGCGCCAGGAGGTCCTCCGGCCCGATCGTCACCTGCCGGCAGACATCCAGGTCGAGCATCTCGAACGGCACGCCGCTGCGCGCGACGACGTCGAGCGCCTCGGGATCGGCGAACGCGTTGAACTCGGCGCTCGGCGTGTGGTTGCCGCGCGTCGCCGCCCCGCCCATCCAGACGAGACGCCGGATCCGCGCGAAGCGCTCCGGGTGCGCGGTGGCGACGCGCGCCAGGTTGGTGAGCGGCCCGAGCGCGAGCACGTCGGGTGGAGCGCCAACGCCGTCCAGCCAGGCGGCGAACGCGTCGGGTGCATCGCGCCCGACGGGCGCGAGACGACGCTCGTCGAGGCGTCGGCCGCGGGAGGGCATGCCGCTGTCCCCGAGCACGTCGGTCGCGGTGGAGAGAGGGGCGACCAGGGCACGCTCGGCGCCCGCGTACAGCGGTACCGCCCAGTCGAACGTCGCCGCGAACGCCGCCGCGTTCGCGAGCACGCGCGGCAGCGGCGCGTTGCCGAACACCAGCGAGCACCCGTCGACGGGACGTCCGGCGGCGCGGACCATCAGGATCGCCATCAGGTCGTCGACGCCGAGGTCGGTGTCGATCCAGAGCGGGCGCGGTGCGCGTTCGGGGTCGTCGGAAGGGAGGCTCGGGTCCACGTCGCGCTACATCCGCTCCAGTCGTGCCGCGTTCCGGAGCGGCAGGTCGAAGCGGACGGTCTCGCTGGCGGCGTACGGCGTGTCGGTCGCGTCCGCCTCGGCCTGGATCGGGCCGAGCGCGGAGTCGAGCAGGTACTCGCGCGTGGCGCCGGCGAAGGTCACGCCGACGATCCGCCCTTCGAACGGTCCGGTACCGAGGGACACGCCGTCCGGCCGCCAGGCGAGACCCGCGGGCTCGCCGTCCGGCGTCTCGCCGAGCGCCGTCGGCCCCGACGGCGTCTCGAGCGCATCGCCCCGCAGCGCGAAGATGTTCTCGAACCCGGTGAACTCCGCGACGAAGCGCGTGAGCGGCGCGCGGTAGATGTGCTCGGGCGAGCCGATCTGCTCGATCGCGCCGTCGTTCATGACGACGATGCGGTCCGCGAGCGACAGCGCCTCCGACTGATCGTGGGTGACGAACACCATCGTCAGGCCCGTCTCGCGCTGCACCCGCTGGAGCTCGGTGCGCATCTCCAGGCGAAGGCGGGCGTCGAGGTTCGACAGCGGCTCGTCGAGCAGGAGCAGCTTCGGGTTCATGACCAGGGATCGGGCGAGGGCGACGCGCTGCTGTTGCCCGCCGGAGAGCTCGGCGGGGCGACGGTCCTCGAACCCCGCGAGCCCGACCGTCGCGAGCCCCTCCCGGACGGTGCGGGTCATCGTCTCGCGCGCCGTCTTCCTGAGGCGCAGGCCGAACGCGACGTTGTCGAACACGCCGAGGTGCGGGAACAGCGCGTAGGACTGGAAGATCATGCCGATGTCGCGGCGGTTGGCAGGTACCCGGGTGATGTCGCGCCCGTCGAGGGCGATCGTGCCCGAGGCGGGTTTCATGAGCCCGGCGACCGCGCGCAGCGTCGTGCTCTTGCCGCATCCGGACGGACCGAGCAACGCGACGAGCTCGCCGCGACGCACCTCGAGATCGAGCTTCTCGACCGCGACCGAACCGCCGTAGGCGAGCGTGAGCCCGTCGAGCGCGAGCATCGGCGCCGACGCGCCGTCCGGGCCGCCGCCACGGGCATCGCCCGCGGACGACGGAACGTCGGGCGTAGGACCGCGACTGGCATCAGACATGGCGATAGAACCCGAGGAACCGCTCGGCGAGGTAGACGATCGCCACCGAGAGCAGCGCGAGGAGGGCGGCGAGCGCCGCGACCGAGGGGTCGTAGGTGTTCTCGAGGTAGGAGATCATGTCGATCGGAAGCGTCCGCACGCCGGGACCGGAGAGGAACAGCGAGACCGGCACCTGGTTGAAGCTCGTGACGAACCCGAGCACGAAGGCGGCGAGCACGCCGCTCCGAATGTTCGGCAGCACGACGCGGACGAAGGCGCCGAGGCGCGAGGCCCCGAGCAGCACCGCCGCCTCCTCGAAGTCGCCGCGCAGGTTCTCCAGCGAGGCGCCGACGACCCGCACCGCGTACGGCAGGACGAGCGCGGTGTGCGCGGCGTAGAGCGCGAGCGTCACGTCGATGTCGAGCGGCACGACGAAGTGACGGAGGAGGGCCAGCCCGACGATGATGCCGGGCACGATGATCGGCGCCGAGACGATCGTGCGGATGCTCTCGGCGAACGGCAGGCGGTAGCGCGAGAGCGCGTAGGCCACCGGGATGCCGAGCGCGAGCGCGGCGAGGGTGCCGAACACCGCGAGCCCCATCGACAGCGCGAAGCTCGAGCGGAAGCTCTCGATGGACAGCACCTTCGCGACCCAGCGCAGCGAGAGTCCCTGCGGGGGGAAGGCGAGCGACTCGCCGGCGGACAGGCCCGCGGCGACGATCACCAGGAACGGCCCGATCAGGAACGCGAGCACGATCGCGAGCACCGCGTACGCGAGGAGACGGGCGCTCATCGGACGCCCGCCGGGCGTTCACCGGATGCATCGACGGACGTTCGCGGGAGGATCGTCACCGCGCGTCCGAGGCTCATCGGGTGGTACCCGCGGCGAGGGTACGCGCCTTGATCGTGCCGGTACGTGCGCCGCGGCGCGCCGCGGCGAGGCGCCTGAGCAGGAGGTTCGCCGAGAAGCTCATGACGATCAGGATCATCGCGATGACGCTCGCGGAGGCGAAGTCGTTGGCGACCGTCACCCTCTGGTAGAGCAGGGTCTCGAGCATCAGCACCTTGGAGCCGCCGAGGATCGCCGGGGTGATGAAGGCGGTGAGGGCGCCGGTGAAGACCAGCGTGCCGCCGATCACCAGTCCCTCGCGCGTGAGCGGCAGTACCACGCGCGCGAACACCTGCCACCAGCTAGCGCCGAGCACGCGGGCGGCGGGGATCGCGTCGCGCGGCAGGTTCTCCAGCGCGCTGACGAGCGAGAGGATCATCAGCGGCAGGAACAGCTGCAGGAGGCCGATGAAGACGGCGGTCTCGGTGAACAGGAAGCGCACCGGTTCGTCGGTCAGTCCGATCGCCTCGAGCGCGCGGTTGACGATGCCGGTGCGTCCGAGGATCACGATCCAGGCGTAGGTGCGCGCGACCGGCGAGATCATCAGCGGCAGGATGACGAGCCCGACCAGGCGCCCGCGGGCGGACTCTCCGAGGGAGACGATCGCGAACGCCGCGGCGTAGCCGATGATCGCCGCGGCGAGCGTGACCAGCGCGCCGAGCCGGAGCGTGCGCCAGAAGATCGTGCGGTTGCGCGCGCTCTCGAAGAAGTCGACGTAGGCACCGATCGTCCAGCCACTCTCGCTCCGGAACCCCTCGGCGAGCAGTAGCCCGACGGGGAGCAGGAACACGAGCGCGGCGAACAGCGCGCCGGGCAGGGCGAGCGCGAGGCCTTCGGATCGGCTGGAGAACACCGGCGCGTGTCGACGCGTGCGCGCGCCCGGGGACCGCGTGCCGAGCGCGCGGCGTCGCCGCTACTGCGCGACCTCGGCGTTCCAGCGCTCCAGCCACCCCTCGCGGTTGTCGAGGATCACCGACGGGGACAGGAGATCGAGCGACTCGACGGTCTCCTGCCCGTAGGTCAGGTTCGCCGCCGTCGCCTCGTCCACGGAGACCTCCGCGTTCGCCGGGCTGTCGATCAGCGCCTCGGCGAGCGCCGTCTGGATCTCGGTCGAGAGCCAGTAGTCCATGAACTCGTACGCGAGGTCCTCGTTCTTCGCGCCCTCGGTCAGGATCATCACGTTCATCCCGCCGGTCTGCCCCTCGCTCGGGGTGGCCCACGCCATCGGCAGGTCCATCTTGGTGTAGGCGCTCCACGCGAAGCGGCCGATGGGGGCGGCGAGTATCTCCTCCTGCTGCATCAGCTGGGCGACCTGCGAGGAGCGCTCGTAGAAGGTCACGATGTCGTCCCGGCGTTCGGCGACGGCCGCGATCGGCGCGGCGAGCTCCGCGCCGTCGTCGCCCATCGCCTTGCCGAGCATGTGCAGCGCGGGCGGCCCCTGGTTGGTCGTGACGTTCGGGAACGCGACGCGCCCGGCGAGCTCGGGCTTGAACAGGTCCCCCCAGCTCTCGATCTCGACCTTGTCGCTCCGGTACGCGATCGACGTCGCGTAGAAGGTGTAGCCGATGCCGAGATGGTCGCCGAGCGGATCCTTCGCGATGTCGTAGAGCTTCGCGTGGTTGGAGAGACGCGCGACGTCGATCGGTTGCGTGATGCCGGCGCGCGAGGCGGCGAGCGCGTCGTGGGTGGACATGACCGCCATGTCGATCTCGGGGTCGTCCTTGCGCGCCTCGAGCTTCGCGAGTCGCTCGACGCTGTTGCCGGTCTCCACCACGAGCTCGCACTCGCACAGTGCCTCGAACGGGTCGTAGACGAGCGCCTTGAACTCGTCCTGCGCGAAGCCGTAGACCGAGATGACCAGTCGCCCCTCGGCGGCGGCGGCACCGGTCCCGAGCAGCAGGGGCGCGGCGAGGGCGAGGGCGGTGGCGGGGACGGCTCGTGACATGGCGTCGGATCTCTGTCGTCGTCGGGCACGGGCGCCCGCGTGATCGGGGGAGGGTCGTCGTGGGCAATCCTCGCACAAAGGCCCGGCGGTCACGAACCTGCCCCCTCGTCGCGTCCCGGCAGGCCGGCGAGCGCGGCGTTGTAGTAGCGCGGATCGTCGGTCACCTCCTCGCCGAGCCAGTCGGGGCGGACGAAGTCGCTCTTCTCGTCCGGGAGCTCGATCTCAGCGATGACCAGGCCGGCCCGTTCGCCCTCGAACACGTCGACCTCCCACCGGCCCGGTTCGGCCGGAACGACGTAGCGGCGCTTCTCGATGACGCGGCCGAGGGCGAGCGCCATCAGTTCGCGAGCGTCGGCGAGCGGGACGGGGTACTCGAACTCCTGTCGCGTCATCCCGGCGGTGGCACTCTTGATGGTCATCCTCGCCGCGACCTCGTCGACGATGCGCACACGGACCACCAGCGCGTCGGTGCGTGCCAGGTAGGCCTGGCGCAGCCGACGGCCGTCGTCCGCCGCGACACGCCAGCCGTCGCCGTCGACCAGGAACTTGCGCTCGATCTCCACCGCCATCGGGGCTTCTCCGTGGTGCGTGCGTCGCGTCCTCGAGTGTCGGGCGCGGCCGTCGTCGACGAGCATGTCGATCGCCCGTCCCGGCGTCCTGATCGCCACGTGGCGAGGCCCGGACAAGGCCCGGAGCGTGGAGCCGAGAAGCGCGAACTATATACTCACGCGTCCCCGGCCCGACCCTCCCCGTGCCCGCGTGATCCCGATGAACGAACTGATCCTCCACCACTATCCGCCGTCACCCGTCTCCGAGAAGATCCGCGCGGCGTTCGGACTGAAGGGCCTCGCCTGGCGCTCGGTCGAGCAGAACCGCCTGCCCGATCGCCCGGAGCTGTTCGCGATGACCGGCGGCTACCGGCGCATCCCGGTGCTGCAGGTCGGCGCCGACATCTACTGCGACACGCAACTGATCTTTCGCGAGCTCGAGGCCCGCGCGCCCGAGCCGTCCTTCTTCCCGTCGGGACAGGCGGGGCTCGGGTTCGGACTGTCGCGCTGGGTGGACGGCGAGCTGTTCGAGCTTTGCGTGCGCGTCGCGTTCGCCCCGAACGTCGACGAGCTCCCGCCGGCACTGCTCGAGGATCGCACGCGGCTCTACTTCGGCGCCGACGGCGACATGCGCCGCGAACGCGAGGACCTGCCGCACACCCTCGCGCAGTTGCGCGCCCACTTCGGCTGGCTCGACGAACGCCTCGCCACCAGCGGCGCGCCGTTCCTGCTCGGCGACGCGGCGGGGCATGCCGATCTGCTCGTGTGGTACCCCGTCTGGTTCGTGCGCGGACGCTACGCCGACAGCGAATCGTTCATGGGCGAGTTTCCGGCGCTGCGCGCCTGGGCCGATCGCGTGGGCGCGCTCGGACACGGCCGCTCGACGGACATGACGCCCGGGGAGGCGCTCGCGGTCTGCCGCGACGCGACGTCCGCGACCGCCGAGGCGAGCGACGCGGACGACCCGCAAGGCCTCGCGCCCGGCATGCACGTGAACGTCGCCCCGCTGACCCGCAACGACGTCGAGCGAGCGGTCGGCGGACGGATCCGGGCGGTATCGCGCGAGCGGATCTCGATCGCGCGCGACACGGACGAGTGCGGCGAGGTCGTCGTGCACTTTCCGCGTGTCGGCTACCGGGTGATGCCGGTCGGCTGAATCGGTGACCACCGATCACCGCGATCGGCGCGTCACCCGCAGCCGAAGTTGTCCGAGGCGTGGCACTCGACCTGGAACCCGTCATCCCACGCGCGCTCGAACGAGTCGTCGCCGATCCGGATGCGAAGCGTGCCGGGGTTGCCGGGAATCGGCTCGGCCCGGACGCGGCTGCCGTCCGGTACCTCGACCTGGATGGCGCCGCTCGTCCACTGGCCGATCGGCGGCTCCGGGAGCGTCGGATCGTCGGTACGCTCGTCCAGCGAGAGATCGATGGTCACGTCGAGCGGCTGTTCACCGAGACTCGACGAGACGACGCTGAACGTCACGTCGGCGCTCGCGCGACGGATGCAGTCGGACATCGGCGCCGAACCGTCGCCGCCGTCGACCGTGGCGATGAAGATCCTCGGCATCGCGCCCGCCTCTCGGCGATCCGGGTTCCGTGCCGTCGTTCCGAGCCGTGCTGACGAACAGGCGTGCGGACGACGAGCGCCGATCCTGGCGGTTCAGGGCGATCACTTCGAAGAAGGTGCCGAGACGACGTCCGTCCCGGAAGACGTCGTAGCCGACGACCAGTCGATCGTCGGACGAGCGGTCCCAACGCACCGCGCCGGCGGTGGCGCCGTAGACGTTCGCCACCAGGTTGTCGGGCGTGATCGGTGGCGAATCGGCGGCCAGGGCGGAGCCGCTCGCGGCGACGGCCAGCAGGGGCACGGCCGTCGAGATGGAAAGTCGGCGGGTGGGGACGCGCGGCACCCGCACGGCGCGTCGGGTCGGGGAGCGTGTCTGCAGGCACGTCTCTCCGTGATCGCGGTTGAGGCATCAATACGACAAAATGGAAAGGTTCGTCGTGCGCACGACATGTATCACCATTCGTGCCTGGTCGCCCGAACCGTCCGTGTCGTGGCGCCCGCGACTCGGCGTGACGAGTGCCGGTGGCGGGGTTGTTGCTTCGGAGTCGCCACGCGGTGGGCAAGAAATTCCGCTCGTTGCACGAGCCGCCGTCGGTGGCTATGTTCAGAAGCGTGCCGCGAACGAGCGCGGGCGACCCGGGAGCTTCCATGACGGACACCCTGATCAGCCCCTCGACGAGTCTCGAGGACTACTTCCGCGGCAGGGTCGAGGACGTGGTCGAACGCCACCGCATCGACGGCGACGCGGACACGCGCTGGTACATCGTGCAACTCCTGTGCGACTACTCGCGCAACCACCGCTTCCACGACAGCGAGCACGCCGCGCTCTCGCTCGTGCCGCTCGCCACCTACTACCGCCAGGCGGTGGAGGCGCCCAGCGAGGTGGAGCGGCGGCAGAACCTGCGTCGCCTCGGCGACGTCGCGCTGTTCGTCTCCAGCCTGTTCTCGGGCGCACTCGCGCGCCGCCCGGTCGACGTCGGCTATTACGTCGCGATGGGCGGCAGCGCCTACGCCTCGCTCGCCGAGGGCACGCCCGCCAGCCACCGCGAGCGCGCCTTCAGCGGCGTGTTCGCCGAGCTCGCGGAGCGCTTCGAGGCCTATGTCGCCGCGTTGTCCGAGATTCCGGAGCGTGGCGAGGATCCCGGCAGGACGCTGCTCGCGCTCGTCGCGGAGTGGGAAGCGACGCGTCACCCGGGGCTCGCGCGGCGATTGCGCGAGAAGGGCGTGTTCCTCCAGGAGGGCGAGAGCGATCGCCCGCACTGATCGGCCCGGCCACCGGCGGGTGCCGCACTCCACGGCCATGCACCTCGTCGACGAGCTGGAACGGCGCATCGCCCGCCGCTACGATCTCGAGCTCGCGCGGCCGCTCAGCGACTTCGTGTTGCAGGACCCCGAGGTGTTGCACGCCCTGTCGGGCGCGGCGCGCGATACCGAGGAGCTGCTCCTGCTCAGCGAAAGCGAGGGGGAGCTCGACTTCACGCTGTACCTGTCGCGCGAGCTCTGCGAGCGGGCGACGCTCGCGCTCTCGCGGTGCGAGCTCGGCGAGGGCGGGCTGGACGCGCTGTGCACCCTGATCGAGGGCGTCAGCCACGGCGTGTGTCTCCTCTGGCACGCGCGCAACGGCCGCGAGCTGCGCGCGCTCGACCTGGAGCTGCAGGCGGAGATCGACAAGTACCTGCTGCTGTCGCGCGATCTCGCGTTCGGCGGCGCGCTGCACCGGGCGCTGTTCGAGCGGGTGCGCTACACCGATCCTCCCGGTACCGAGCTCGGCGCCCGCTACCGTCGCGCCAACGGTGGCGCGGCACGCTACTGTCGCTGGCTCGAGCGTCGCTATCCCGCACCGGGCGAAGGGCGGGGCGGGCTCGTCGCCGAGCTCGCGCGCTTCTATCGCCTCTCCGGGCACGCCAAGCTGCGGCGCATCGAGCGCTGTCGCGCCGACTAGCGTGCCCGGCCACGGGCTCCCGGATCGCGGGTGCGGGGGTGGACCGAACCTGAAGTTACACACCCGCGCACACGGCTCCGCCGCCGGCATACTTCGCGTCGCCTTTCCCCTTCCTGTCGCACGCGATGTCCACCAGCAGTGACCTCGGCACCTCGCGCATCGTCAAGGCGTCTCCACCGACGACCTCTCGCGACGCGCCACGCATCGTGCCCGGCAACCGGACCTTGTCCGGCGTCGTCTGGCTCGCGCTCTACCCGCTCGTGGTGCTCGCGCCGATCGTGCTGATGCTCGTGCCGCCGGTACCGACCGGCCGCTCCTTCTGGGTCGAGATGTCGGTGGTGCTCGGTTTCGTCGGACTCACCCAGATCGGCATCCAGTTCGTGCTGATCGGCAGGTTCCGTCCGCTGACCTATCCGTACGGGCTGGACGTCGTGCTCAAGTACCACCGTCAGATCGCGCTCGTGGCGATCGCGTTCGTGTTGCTGCACCCGGCGCTGATCCTGATCGAGCACCCCGCACGCGTGGTGTTGCTAGATCCGCTGGGCGGCACCTACGCGAGCAAGCTCGGAATCGCCTCGGTGCTCGCGCTCGTCGTGCTCGCGGCCGTCTCGATCTGGCGCGAACGGCTCGGGATCGGTTACGAGCTCTGGCGCGTGACCCACACGGCGCTGGGCGTCTCGGCGCTGGTGCTGGCGCAGCTGCACGTATCGCTCGCCGGGCTCTACGTGAACACGCCCTGGAAACAGGCGCTCTGGATCGGCTCGAGCGTCGCGCTCGTCGGGCTCGTGGTGCACCTTCGGCTGGTCGTGCCGTGGCGGCAGCGCCGGCGACCGTGGCGCGTGACGGGCGTCCGCGACGAGGGTGGCGGCACGGTGAACCTGGACATCGAGGCCGACGGGCACGAGGGGCTGCGCTTCGAGCCGGGGCAGTTCGCCTACCTCAAGATCGGCGACTCGCCTTGGACCGTCGAGGAGCATCCGTACTCGATCGCCTCGAGCGCCGAACACACCCGGCGGCTGTCGTTCGGCATCAAGGCGCTCGGCGACTTCTCGGAGAGCGTGAGCCGGGTCGCGGCCGGCACGACGGTCTTCGTGGACGGACCGCACGGGGCGTTCTCGATCGATCGGGCTCAGGCGCCCGGCTACGTGCTCATCGCGGGCGGCGTCGGCATCACGCCGATGATGAGCTTCCTGAACACCCTGGCCGATCGTGGCGACCCGCGCCCGGTCCTGCTGATCTACAGCACGAACACCGAACAGGAGCTCGCCTACAGCGACGAGATCGAGTCGTTGCGGGAGCGGCTCGATCTGGAGACCCGGTTCGTGCTCGCCGAACCGCCGCACGACTGGCAGGCCGAGGAGGGCACGATCACCGCCGAGCTGCTCGAGCGCCTGTTGCCGAAGGAGCGCTTCGTCAGGAGCTTCTTCGTGTGCGGCCCGCCGGCGATGATGGCCGCGGTGGAGCGGGAGCTGCTCGCGCACGACGTGCCGCGCACCCACGTTCATCTCGAGAAGTTCGCCCTCGCCTGAGAGTCGTCATCGCCCGTGCGCCATCTCTATGCCAACGCCGTCACCTGGGCGCTCGCCATCGGGCTCGCGCTGTTCGCCGCGCTGTTCGCGTGGGCGCGCAGCGCGCAGCTCGTGATCGCCACCGAGCTCGACGTGGAGCCGGTGGTGGTGGCCGGGGTGGCGGCCAGGGTGGCGGCCGGGGCGGTGGTCGGGGCGACGCCCGACGCGGGCGACGTCGAACGGGCCGCCTTCGGCGAGCAGGTCTACATCGCCAACTGCCGCAACTGCCACACCGCGGATGGCTCCGGACGCGGGATGTACCCGCCGGTGCGCGATCTCGCGCTGCACCTCGATGCCGAGGGCGGGCGTGACTACCTGATCGATCTCACGCTTCACGGACTCCACACCGGCGAGTACGGCGCCCCGATGCCGCCGATGCCCGAGCTCAGCGATGCCAGGGTCGCGGCGGTGCTCAACCACACGCTGGTCGCCTTCGCGACGAACGTCGAGGCGCCGGATCCGCGGCGGCTCTACACGCCTGCGGAGGTGACCGCGCGGCGCGGTCTCGCGCTCGACGAGCGGGAGGTGGCCGCCACGCGTCCGCCGATTCCGAGCGCCGAGGCTCTGGGGTCCGTCGGCGCGGGGGAGGAGCCCGGCGGGGCTGTCCGACGCGACGACGCCGAGTGAGTCTCCGCGGACCGGCTCGCGGACGAGGCGCGCCGGATGCCGCGGACGCGCGTCGACCCTGACGGACCCGGTACGGGTCTCCTGATCGGTCCGCCAGGGTCAGGGTCGCGTGACCGAGGGAACCGCGGCGTTCCGGGTGGCCGTTCGACCGCGCCTTCCGCTCAGAACCCGCCCCCACCGGCCAGCGCGATCGGCTCGCGTGCCTCGCGTGCCTCGCGTGCCTCCGATGGTGTCTCGTCCGAGGCGACGACGCGGTTGCGTCCCGTGCGCTTGGCCGCGTAGAGACGGTCGTCGCTTCGTCGGGTCCACTCCGCCCGTGCGTCTCCGTCGAGCAGCGACGCCACGCCGACGCTTGCCGTCACGACGCGTTGCTGCAGGATGTTCGCGCTCTCGATCGCCGCGCGAAGCTCTTCCGCCTTGGCGCGTGCCTGCCCGGGACGGATGTCGTCGAGGATGACGAGGAACTCCTCGCCGCCTATCCGGAACACGAAGTCGTCGGCGCGCACGTGGCTCCGGAGCAGTCGGGCGCACTCGCACAGCACCAGATCGCCGGTCTCGTGACCGAAGGAGTCGTTGATCCGCTTGAAGTGATCGAGGTCGATCGAGAGCAGCGCCGCGGGCGTGCCTCTCGAGGCGCGACGATCGATGGCCCGCTGCAACCGCGCCTTCAGCGACGTGCGGTTCAGCAGCCCGGTCATCGGGTCGTGCTCGATCTGGAACCGGAGGCGACGCTGCTGGGCATCGATCTCCCGGACGAGGATGCTCGCGAACAGGCTGACCGCGACGAGCGTCGCGCCGAAGCGTGCCGCCAGCGCCGGATCGAGCGTCGCGGCGACCATCGGCAGCGCGACGGCCAGGACCATCGCGTTGCCGATCAGTGCCCGCCGCCAGCCGAGCATGCAATAGCAGCCGAGGATGGCGGGATAGCACCAGACGCCGCCGATGATGCCGTCGACGCGGAAGACGTGAATCATGAACAGCATGCCCGCCGGCACGAGGGCGTAGAGCGTCAGCTTCTCGTGGTCGCGCCCCTGCCCGACCAGGCGGACGTTGGCGGCGAGCATCGCGACGATGCCCGCGGTTCCGGCCGCCATCAGGTAGGACCGCTGCAACAGGCTGACGATCACGAACGGCAGCAACAGGCCGAGCGCCGTCAGCGCGACGCTGGCGGTCGCCTTGGCGCGGTAGTCGGTTTGCGGTTCCCAGATTCTCATGCCCCACTCCCTTCGCTCCGCCGACGTCCTCGTCATCGCCGTGGGCCGACCTCGGCCAGGAGCTGGCGGGGCGATCGCGTGCCGTGGCGCCGTCCCGAACGTGAACCACTGCAAGGAACGGGCCCATCGCTTCGGAAAGTTCGGAAATCCGGCTACGGGAATTCCGGAACCTGCCGAGCGAAGGACCGCCGCGGCGGGCGCGAGCGTCGGAACCACGGGTCCGCGGGACGGCTCAGCGCCGGGTCCGGCCCTCGCCGTCGCGGCGGATCGCGTCGAGCGAGCGATCGACGGTGATCGCGTCGGGGTCGGTCAGGCAGTGCAGGATCGACGGCAGCCCGGAGGCGAGCGCCCGCTCGAGCGCGGGCCCGAACTCCTCGGTGCGCTCGACCCGCTCGCCGTGGCCACCGAAGGCACGCGCGTACGCGGCGAAGTCGGGATTGGTCAGTGCCGTCCCGGTCACTCGACCGGGGTAGTGGCGCTCCTGATGCATGCGGATCGTGCCGTACATGCCGTTGTCGAGCACGATCACCACGATCGGCAACGCGTACTGCACGGCCGTCGCGAACTCCTGCCCGTGCATCAGGAAGCAGCCGTCGCCGGCGAACGCGATGACCGTGCGGGCGGGGTCGAGCCGTGCCGCGGCGACGGCCGCCGGCACCCCGTAGCCCATGCTGCCGGAGGTCGGGGCGAGCTGCGTGGCGAAGCGCTCGAACGGGTGGAAGCGGTGTACCCAGGTGGCGTAGTTGCCCGCTCCGTTGGCGACGACGGTCTCGGGTGACATCCGCCGGGTGATCTCGCCGACGGCGTGCGCGGTGTCGAGGCGTCCGCGGGGCGTGTCCGGGATCGCGCTCCACGCGAGGCGTTCGGCGTGACGCTCGGCGGTGCGCGCACGCCATCCGTCGGCGAATTCGTGCACCGGGCGATCGCCGCCGGCCGTGCGGCGAAGCGCCGTGAGAAAGGCGCCGGGGCTCGCGTTGATCGCCACGTCCGCGCGGTACACGCGGCCGAGCTCGTCGATGCCGGGATGGACGTGGACGAGCGTCTGCGCGGGGTTCGGGATGTCCAGCAGCGTCCAGCCCTGGCTGGGCATCTCGGCGAAGCGTCCGCCGACGAGCAGCACGAGATCCGACTCGGCGCAGCAGCGCGCGAGAGCCGGCTCGCAGGCCACGCCGAGCTCGCCGGCGAAGTGCGGGTGCGAGGCCGGGAACAACGACTGGCGCCGGAACGATGTCGCGACCGGCAGGCCCGTGGTCTCCGACCACGCGATCAGATCCTCGACCGCCGCGGCCGTCCAGCGAGAGCCGCCGGCGACGACCAGCGGACGCCTGGCCGACGTCAGGAGCCGCTCCACGGAGGCCAGGTCGTCCGCCGACGGTGCGGGCTCGGCGACGGCGTACGGACGGGCGTCGGGCACGCGCGCCGACGCCGTCAGCATGTCCTCGGGGAGTGCGACGACGACGGGCCCGGGGCGTCCGTTGGTCGCCACGTGAAAGGCGCGCGACAGGATCTCGGGCAGGCGTGCCGTGTCGTCGATCTCGACCACCCACTTGGCCAGATCCGAGAACGTCGCGCGGTAGTCGAGCTCCTGGAATCCCTCTCGCCCACGGGTATCGCGCCGCACCTGACCGACGAACAGGATCATCGGCGTCGAGTCCTGACGCGCGACGTGCACGCCCGCGCTCGCGTTGGTCGCCCCCGGGGCACGGGTGACCAGGCAGATGCCCGGCTGCCCGGTCAGCTTGCCGTGCGCCTCGGCCATCATCGCCGCACCGCCTTCCTGACGGCAGACGGTCAACTCGATGGTGCTGTCGTGCAGTGCGTCCAGCACGTCGAGGTAGCTCTCGCCCGGTACCGCGTAGGCGTGGGTCACGCCGTGCACCGCGAACTGATCGACGAGGATGTGACCGCCGCTGCGCGGCGCGACTGACGACATGGGGCGGGCCCTCCGGGTGCGGAGCGAGTTCGGCTCGCGAGCGTACACCGCGCGCCGGTCGGCTCGCGTGGTCGGGTGCGGCCGGCAAGGTGCGGCCGGCAAGGTGCGGCCGGCGAGGTGCGGCCGGCGAGGTGCGGCCGGCCCGGTCGGACCGCCGCCTCCGGTATCATCCGCCGCTTCCGACGTCCCCCGGATCCGACGCACTCCCAGATGATCGCGAGAACCCGCACGCTCCGACTCGCCGGCGCGTCCGCGCTGTCCGACTTCCGTCGCGAGCGGCTGCTCGAGGCGTTGCGGGAGATCGTGCCCGCCGTCGTCGATCTCGAGTCTCGCCACCGCTTCTACGTGGACGCCGGCGGTGCCGCGCTCGACACGGAGGCCCGCGCGCGACTCGCGACGCTGCTGGATGCCGAGCTCGAGCCGGATGCGGCACGCGGCGCCGGCGCCGAGGTCGCCCCCGCCGACGCGGACGAGCCGGGTGCGGCGCGACCCGGGGCCGGCGCGACGCTCGAGCTGTTCGTGGTGCCGCGTCCCGGCACGCGCTCGCCGTGGTCGTCCAAGGCGACCGACATCCTGCACGCCTGCGGCCTCGAGGCGGTGCGGCGGGTCGAGCGCGGCACGCGTCACCGGATCGGCTTCGCGAGCGTCGCGGCACGGCCCGAGGCATCCGCCCGGACGGCGCTCGCGCGCGTGCTGCACGACCGGATGACCGAGGCGGTGCTCGAGCGCGAGGCGGAGGCCGCACGGCTGTTCGAGGTGGAGCGGCCGCGCCCGTCCGAATCCGTCGACGTGACCGGCGGCGGCATCGCCGCGCTGGCCGAGGCCGACCGGCGGCTCGGCCTCGCGCTCTCCGACGGCGAACTCGACTACCTGGTGACCAGCTTCAGGAACCTCGCCCGCGACCCGACCGACGTCGAGCTGATGATGTTCGCCCAGGCGAACTCCGAGCACTGCCGCCACAAGATCTTCAACGCCGACTGGACGGTCGACGGCGACGAGTCCCCGCACTCGCTGTTCGACATGATCAGGAACACGCACGCCGTCTCCCCGGACGGCGTGCTGTCGGCCTACCACGACAACGCCGCCGTCATCGAGGGCGGCGAGGCGGCGCGCTGGCTGGTCGGCGAGGACGGGCGCTGGCAGGCGACGCTCGAGCCGGTGCACGTGCAGATCAAGGTCGAGACCCACAACCACCCTACGGCGATCTCGCCGTTCGCGGGCGCGGCGACCGGCGCGGGCGGGGAGATCCGCGACGAGGGGGCGACCGGCAACGGGGCGCACCCCAAGGCCGGGCTCTGCGGCTTCGCCGTGTCGAACCTCGACGTTCCCGGCATGGCGCAGCCGTGGGAGAGTGACGTCGGCCGACCGGGGCGCATCGCCAGTCCCTTCGAGATCATGCGCGACGGGCCGCTCGGCGCGGCGGCGTTCAACAACGAGTTCGGACGCCCGAACCTCGGCGGCTTCTTCCGCACGTTCTGCCAGCGCGTCGCGGGTCCCGACGGCGAGGAAGTTCGCGGCTTCCACAAGCCGCTGATGATCGCGGGCGGCCTCGGCAGCATCCGCCCCGGCAACGTCGCCAAGCGCCCGGTGCCCGCCGGCGCGGCGATCGTCGTGCTCGGCGGGCCGGCCATGCAGATCGGACTCGGCGGCGGGGCCGCATCCTCGGTGGCGAGCGGCGTCGGCGAGGAGACGCTCGACTTCGCCTCCGTGCAGCGCGGCAACCCGGAGATGGAGCGGCGCTGTCAGGAGGTCATCGACGCCTGCGTCGCGCTCGGCGACGCGAGCCCGATCCTGTCGCTGCACGACGTCGGCGCCGGCGGGCTGTCGAACGCGCTGCCCGAGCTTGTCGGCGACGCCGATCGTGGCGGGCGCTTCGAGCTCCGCGACGTGCCCAACGACGAACCCGGCATGTCGCCGATGGCGATCTGGAGCAACGAGTCGCAGGAGCGCTATGTGCTCGCGATCGACGTGGAGCGCCGTGCCCGCTTCGAGGCGATCTGCGCGCGCGAGCGCTGCCCGTTCGCGGTCGTCGGCGAGGCGACGGAGACGCGCGAGATCGTCGTCACCGACGCGCACTTCGGCGATGCGCCGGTCGAGCTGCCGATGGAGGTGCTGTTCGGCAAGCCGCCGAAGCTCACGATCGACGTGCTCCGCCGCGCCGCCGTGCCCGCACCGTTCGCGAGCGCGGGCATCGAGCTCGGGGACGCCGTCTCCCGCGTGCTGCGGCTGCCCGCGGTCGCGGCCAAGAACTTCCTGATCACGATCGGCGATCGAAGCGTCTCGGGGCAGGTGGCGCGCGACCAGCTCGTCGGGCGCTGGCAGATGCCGGTCGCCGACGTCGCCGTCACCCTCGCCGATCACGTGGGGTTCCGTGGCGAGGCGATGGCGATGGGCGAGCGTCCCCCGCTCGCGCTCGTCGACCCGGCCGCCTCGGCGCGGATCGCGGTCGGAGAGGCGCTGACCAACGTCATGGCCACGGCGATCGGTCCGATCGGGCGGGTCAAGCTGTCGGCCAACTGGATGGCCGCCGCGGGTCACGTGGGCGAGGACGCCGCCCTGTTCGACGCCGTGCGCGCCGTGGGCCTCGAGCTCTGCCCGGCGCTCGGCATCGCCGTGCCCGTCGGCAAGGACTCGCTGTCGATGAAGACCGTGTGGGAGGAGGATGGCGAGACACGCTCGGTGGTCTCGCCGCTCGCGCTCGTGGTCACGGCGTTCGCGCCGGTCTCGGACGCGCGGCGCACGCTGACGCCCGAGCTCCGGCTCGACCGCGGCGAGACCGAGCTGCTGCTCGTCGATCTCGGCGCGGGGAAGAACCGCCTCGGCGGCTCGGCTCTCGCGCAGGTGCACGGCGCCATCGGCGACGTCGCGCCGGACGTCGACGATCCGGCGCTCCTGAAGGGGCTGTTCGACGCCCTGCAGGAAATCATCGCCGAGGGGCACGGGCTCGCCTGGCACGATCGCTCCGACGGCGGGCTCTTCGTCACGCTCGCCGAGATGGCGTTCGCGGCGAACACCGGACTCGTGATCCGCCTCGACAGCCTGCCGCCGGATGCCGTCGCGACGCTGTTCGCCGAGGAGCTCGGCGGCGTGCTGCAGATCCGCTCGAGCGCCTACGCCGTCGTCATGGCGATCCTCGAGCATCACGGGCTCGGCGACGTCGTTCACGCGATCGGTTCGCCGGCCGCGCACGCCGATCTCGAGATCCGGCGGGGGTCGGAGCTGGTCTACGCCGCACCGGTCGCCACCTTGCGGGTGCTCTGGTGGTCGACCAGCCACGCCATGCAGCGCCTTCGGGACAACCCCGCCTCGGCCGACGCCGAGCTCGCTCACGTCGCGCGCACGGACGACCCGGGTCTCTCGCCGCTGCTGAGCTTCGACCCGGAGGTGCGGCTCGTCGACGCCGCGCCCGCCGTCGGCGGTACCCGTCCGCGCGTGGCGATCCTGCGCGAGCAGGGCGTCAACGGCCAGGCCGAGATGGCCGCCGCGTTCGACGCGGCCGGCTTCGACGCGATCGACGTGCACATGAGCGACCTCGCCGGCGGACGCGTCGCGCTCGACGACTTCCGCGGGCTGGCCGCCTGCGGCGGCTTCTCGTTCGGCGACGTGCTCGGCGCCGGCGGCGGCTGGGCGCGCTCGATCCTGTACACCGAACGGCTGCGCGAGGGGTTCGAGCGATGGTTCGCGCGACCCGACGCGTTCACGCTCGGCGTCTGCAACGGCTGCCAGATGCTGTCGCGGCTCAAGGGCATCATTCCGGGTGCGGCCGACTGGCCGCGCTTCGAGCGGAACGTCTCCGAGCAGTACGAGGCGCGTGTCGCGACCCTCGCGGTCTACGATTCGCCGTCGATCCTCCTGACCGACATGGCCGGCTCGCGGCTGCCGGTCGCGGTCGCGCACGGCGAGGGCCGGGCGGTGTTCGACGACGCCGGGCAGGCGAGGCGCGCGCGCGTCGTCCTCGGCTACGTCGACAACGCGGGCGAGATGACCGAGCGCTACCCGCTGAACCCGAACGGCTCGGCGTACGGGGTGACCGGCCTGACGACGGAGGACGGTCGCGTGACCATCCTGATGCCGCACCCCGAGCGGGTGGTCCGCACCGTCGCCAACTCCTGGCACCCGCCGGCCTGGGGCGAGCGCGGGCCGTGGCTGCGGATGTTCGAGAACGCCCGGGTGTGGGTGGACTGAGCGCCCTCGGGGCAGGTGGAAGAGGCTCGAAGGCGGGCGGGGGCGGGCGGGGGCGGGCAGGGGCGGGCAGGGGCGGGCGGGGGCGGGCAGGGCCGGTGAAGCGTCGGGGGAGGCTCGGGGAGATTCGCTTACACTGTCCCCGCGCCGCGCCGATCGCGTCGGCCGGAACGGATTCCGCCGTCCGGCCCGTCACCCCGGAGACCGTCCGATGAACCGATTCCTGCTGACCGCCGCCACCGCCGTGGCCACCGCGCTGTCGTTCGCGCTGCCCGCGCACGCGCTCGACGCGCGCTACACGGACGAGGACGGCGACCTGATCGCCGACATCCCGACCGACCCGGCGAAGCTGGTCGAACCCTCCACGCTCGTCTTCGCCTACACCCCGGTCGAGGACCCGGCCGTCTACGCCGAGGTCTGGGGCGGCTTCCTCGATCACATGAGCGAGGTCACCGGCAAGAAGGTGCAGTTCTTCCCGGTCCAGTCCAACGCCGCGCAGATCGAGGCGATGCGCGCCGGGCGGTTGCACGTGGCCGGGTTCAACACCGGCTCGAACCCGCTCGCCGTCGCCTGCGCGGGCTATCGTCCGTTCACGATGATGGCGGCGGCCGACGGCTCGTTCGGCTACGAGATGGAGATCATCACGCATCCCGAGTCCGGCATCGAGGCGGTCGAGGACATCGAGGGCGGCAAGCTCGCGTTCACGTCCGAGACCTCGAACTCCGGCTTCAAGGCGCCGTCGGCGATCCTGAAGGCCGACTACGACATGGAGGCCGGACGCGACTTCGAGCCGGTGTTCTCCGGCAAGCACGACAACTCCATCCTCGGCGTGGCGAACAAGGACTACCCGGCCGCGGCCGTGGCCAACTCCGTGCTGAACCGCATGCTCAGTCGCGACGTGGTCAGGGCCGATCAGATCCGGTCGATCTACAAGTCGCAGACCTTTCCGACCACCAGCTACGGCATGGCGCACGACCTGAAGCCCGAGCTGCAGGAGAAGATCGCCGAGGCCTTCGACACCTTCGAGTGGGAAGGCAGCGCGCTGGCGGCCGAGTTCGAGAAGTCCGGCGAGGCGCAGTTCGTGCCGATCACGTTCCGGAAGGAGTGGGAGGTCATCCGGAAGATCGACGAGGCCAACGGCGTCGACTACACCTGCGGCTGATGCCGGGTTCGCGGAACCCGGCGATGCTGAGCGTCCGTAACCTGGTCAAGACGTATCGCACCGGCGATCGGGCGCTCGACGACGTCAGCTTCGACGTCGCCGCCGGCCAGGTCGTCGGCCTGATCGGCCCGTCGGGAGCGGGCAAGTCGTCGCTGATCCGCTGCGTCAACCGCCTGGTCGAGCCGAGCGGCGGATCGGTGCATCTCGGCGAGCTCGACATCACCGCGCTGTCGAGCGCCGAGCTCAGGCGCGCGCGGCGGCGCATCGGCATGATCTTCCAGGAGTACGCGCTGGTCGAGCGGCTCAGCGTCATGGAGAACGTCCTGTCCGGACGCCTCGGCTACGTGCCGTTCTGGCGGAGCTGCACGCGGCGCTACCCGGAGCGCGACGTCGCCCAGGCGTTCGCGCTGCTCGAGCGGGTCGGGCTCGCCGAGCACGCCGACAAGCGCGCCGATGCGCTCTCGGGCGGGCAGCGGCAGCGGGTCGGCATCGCCCGCGCCCTCGAGCAGGATCCGGAGCTCCTGCTCGTCGACGAGCCGACCGCGTCGCTCGATCCGAAGACCTCGCGCCAGATCATGCGTCTGATCGTGGAGGTCTGTGCCGAGCGGCGGTTGCCCGCGATCATCAACATCCACGACGTCGTGCTCGCGCGCCGCTTCACCGAGCGGCTTATCGGGCTGCGCGCCGGTCGCGTGGTCTTCGACGGCCCGCCGGACGCCATCGACGAGTCGGTGCTGACCACGATCTACGGTGACGAGGACTGGACCACGATGGACGGGCCGGCGAACGCGGTGGCCGACGGCGCGTCCGGTGACGGTGACGACGGCGACGATGGCGTCGCGCCGGTAGCCGCCGCCACGTGAGCGACGTCGCCGCGCGCCCGACGCCGCCGACGCGATGGACGCGGCCGCCGGTCCTGATCCGCCGCCGCTGGCTGCGCCGGACGCTCGCCACGCTCGCCGTGCTGTACCTGATCGCCGCGATCTCGACGGTCGAGGTCAACTGGACGCGCGTCGCCGAGGGGCTCGAGCGCGGCTGGCGGTTCGTGCAGGGCTTTCTCGCCCCCGACTTCGTCACGCGCTGGAACGACATCCGTCAGGGACTGATCGAGAGCCTGACGATGACGTTGACGGCGACCGTCGCCGGCGTGCTCCTGTCGGTGCCGATCGGCGTCGGTGCGGCGCGCAACCTCGCGCCGGCGCCCGTCTATCTCGTCTGCCGCGCGATCGTCGCCGTGTCGCGCTCGCTGCAGGAGATCATCGTCGCGATCCTGTTCGTCGCGATGTTCGGGTTCGGGCCCTTCGCGGGCTTCCTGACGCTCGCCTTCGCGACGATCGGGTTCCTGGCCAAGCTCCTCGCCGAGGCGATCGAGGACATCGACGAGGCCCAGGCGGAGGCGGTGCGCGCCACCGGCGCGTCGTGGCTGCAGCTGGTCAACTACGCCGTGCAGCCGCAGGTCATGCCGCGGCTCGCCGGACTCTGTCTCTACCGCCTCGACATCAACTTCCGCGAGTCGGCGGTCATCGGCATCGTCGGGGCGGGCGGCATCGGCGCGACGCTGAACACCGCGATCGATCGCTACGAGTTCGATTCGGCCGGGGCGATCCTGCTGATCATCATCGTCATCGTCATGCTCGCCGAGTACACGTCGGGGATCGTGCGGAAGGCGTTCTCGTGAACGAGCCCGGCGACTGGCGGCATCGCACGCCGCGCGCGCGGCTCGCGTCGTGGGCCGGCTGGCTCGCGCTGGTGGCGCTGACGGTGTGGTGCTGGCAGGTGATGACGGCCGACACCATCTGGGCCTTCGTGGCCGACGCGCCGCGCCAGGCGGCCGATCTCGGCAGCCGCATGGTGCCGCCACGCTGGAGCTACATGGAGCAGCTCTGGGTGCCGCTCTGGGACACGCTCAACATCGCCACCCTCGGCACGCTCACGGGCGTCGTCCTCGCCGTGCCGGTCGCGTTCCTCGCCGCGCGCAACACCACGCCGAGCGTGCTGTTCGTCCGTCCCGTCGCGCTGTTCGTCATCGTCGCCTCGCGTTCGATCAATTCGCTGATCTGGGCGCTCCTGCTGGTCTCGATCATCGGCCCGGGCATCCTCGCCGGCATCGTCGCGATCGGGCTGCGCTCGATCGGCTTCGTCGCCAAGCTTCTCTACGAGGCGATCGAGGAGACCGACACGACGCAGGTCGAGGCGATCGCCGCGACCGGCGCCTCGCGGGCACAGATCCTCGACTACGGCATCGTGCCGCAGGTGCTGCCCGCCTTCGCCGGCATCTCCGTGTTCCGCTGGGACATCAACATCCGCGAGTCGACGATCCTCGGGCTGGTCGGCGCCGGCGGCATCGGCGTGCAGCTCCAGGCATCGCTCAACACGCTCGCGTGGCCCCAGGTCACGCTCATCTTCATCGTCATCCTCGCCACCGTGGTCGTCAGCGAGTGGGTATCCGCCAAGGTCCGTCATGCCATCATCTGAACCGCCGTCCTCCGCGAAGCCGTCCTCGGCGGGCGCACCGCCCGACGACCTGCCGCACGACGGCGTCGCGTCGGTCGACCTGCCGGTCGATCCGGCCGCGGCCGTGGCCCGCTACATCGAGATCGCGCCGCGTCTGCCGGAGGGGGTGCACTTCCCCGAGGCGTCGATCCTCCGCGCGCATCTCGGCGAGCTCGTCGACGACGTCGACTGCTTCGTGCTCGACGGTTTCGGCGTGCTGAACGTCGGTGCGCACGCCGTCGACGGGGCGGCCGCGCGCGTCGCCGAGTTGCGCGCGCGCGGCTGTCAGGTGCGGGTGCTGACGAACGGGGCGAGCTTCCCGACGACGCGCACCCGGGCGAAGTACGCGGGCTGGGGCATCGACTTCGCCGACGGCGAGGTGATCTCCAGCCGCGACGCGCTGGCCGAGGCGCTCGCGGGCGAGGGGGAGCGACGCTGGGGTTTCGCCGCCCTTCCGGACTCCGAAATCGAGCGGCTCGCGGGCGACGCGGTGCTGCTCGGCGACGATCCGGCCGACTACGCGCGCGTCGACGGGTTCGTGCTGCTCGGCACCGGCGACTGGTCCGATGCCCGCCAGCGTCTCGTGCACGCGGCGCTGCGCGAACGCCGCCGCCCGGTGCTCGTCGGCAATCCCGATCTCGTCGCCCCGCACGAGGCGGGGCTGTCGCGCGAACCCGGGCTCTACGCCCACGCGCTCGCCGATACCGGCCTGTGCACGCCGCGCTTCTACGGCAAGCCGTTCGGCAACGCCTTCGAGCTCGTCCGACGCACGCTGGACGGTGTCGATCCGGAGCGCGTGGCGATGGTCGGGGACTCGCTGCACACCGACATCCTCGGCGGCGCGGCCGCGGGCTGGCGCACGGTGCTCGTGCTCGAGCACGGGCTGATGCGGACGCTGGACGCGGAGGCGGCGATCCGCGCGAGCGGCATCCGACCGGACTTCATCGTGCCGACCACCTGAACGCAGGTTCCGCGGCGTGGAACTGGCCGGACCCTTGCACCTCCGGTCGTTTCCCGACACCGGATCCCGACCATGATCGATACTTGCCCGCGCCGCCAACCGCGCCAACCGCGCCGCTCCCCGCCGCGCTCGCGAACCGCGACGTCGCTCGCCGGCGCGTGCGTCGTCGTCGCCTCGGCGCTCGTCGGGGGCTGCGACGATGGCGCCACTCTCGGGCGCTTCACTGTCGACGAGGACATCCCCGAGACGCGCGTCGCGGGTGGCGGTCTCGCCACGACGCTGTTGCCCGGTGCCTTCGCGCCGATCCAGCTCGATGTCGAGTCGGAGGAGGAGTTCGGCTCGCAGGAGTTCAGCGTGGTCAACTCGATCACGGTCAGGCGCATAACGCTCGACATCGCCGGCTCCTCGGAGGATGCCGAGACGGATCGGTCCGAGAACGGCATGCCCGACGACTTCGACTTCCTCTCCTCGCTCGAGGTGTTCATCGAGGCGGAGATCGACGGCGAGACGCGCCGGGTCTCGCTGGCGCGACTCGCCGAGGGCGATCCGCAGCTCGAGGGCGGCAACCGTCAGCTCACGCTCGACACGACGGGGGAGAACATCCTGCCGTTCGTGGAGGCCGACGGTGGCTACGTCCTCAGCTCCACGGCGAGCGGCTCGCCGCCGCCGGACGATGTCGTGTTCGAGGGGTCGGTCGCCTACCGCGTCAGCGTCGGCTTCCGCTGACGGAAGCGGTTCCGAGAGAGCCCACCCGGACGGAGAGGTCTCGAACGGGGGTCTCGAAGCGGGGGTCTCGAAGCGGGGGGGCTCGAAGCAGGGGGGGGGGCTTGGACAGGGATCTCCTGGACAGGGAATCTCGGGCGGACGCGAGGACTCCTCTCACGAGGGGATTCCGGGACGGCGATTCGCGAGAGGTGCCGACGGGAGGTGACAGGCACCGGCGAAGGCGCTATATTTGTGGTTCTTTTATCCCAAACGGAGAAGATGCCATGACCCGATCGATCCTTGCCGGTGCCACCCTCTCGGCCCTGCTCGCGCTGTCCGCGTGCAGCTCGAACGATGACGGCGGCGATGCCGTGACGGCGGGCGACGCCGATGTGCAGGGTGGCGACAACATGCTGCCCGGCGAGATGCCCGAGCCGAACCCCGGTGACTCGATGCTCAACCCCGATCTCGAGCCCGAGCCGCCGAGCGAGGAGGCGAGCGGTGACGATACCTCGGCGATCGAGGGGTTGTGGGACGCCAGCGTCGGGCCGGAAGGACGTCGCGACGTGAAGTACGTCGATATCTCCGCAGACGGCCTGCACACGACGTACGATCTCCAGCAGGACGACGTGACCGGCGGCGACAACTGCCACATCGTCTCGCCGCGACGTCTCGATCTCGAGAGCGGCGAGGCGGCCAGCGGCACCTACAGCGTGTCCGGCGAGCGCGGGTTCATGCTGACCGAGTCGGACGATCCGGACACCCTGATCGTCACGTACATCGACGAGGACGGCGAGAGCGCGGCAGAAGCGATGCCTGAAGCGTGGCCGCGGAGGATCGGCGACACGGTCGAGAACCTGACGGTCTGCGACGACGGCTGACGCTCGTCACGAGCGCTCACGCGGCCGATCGGTTTCCGTCGGCCCCGAATCGGGCAGACATGCTGTCCGGCAGTCCGGCGGCGCGTCCTCTCGAGCGTCGCCGGATCGTGTCGGGGCAGGGCCGGAATCCGGCCTCAGTCGCCCGGCAACTCGGCGACGATGACCTCGACGTCGAGCGCGTGCTCGACCGCGATGTCGGTCGCCGCGCGTAGCCAGGCGAGAGTCTCGAGCACACGGGCGACGGTGGTCGTCCCGGCGGCCAGACGGGAGTCGATGCGTTGCCGCGATTCGGCGACGCGCGCCTCGGTCAACAGGTCGTCCCGCTCGTCACCGGAGAAGCGGGCGAGCAGCGAGGCCGCGGTGCGTCGGGCATGGCTCTCGACCGGGCCGTACTCGGCGTGCCAGGCGGTGAGGCGTTCGCCGAGCGCCACGGTGTGCGCCAGCAGCTCGACGACCGGGCGAGAACGCCAGCGCGAGCCACCGATGCGCACGAGCCGTCGCGTCGCGTCGGCGGCGCGCTGCAGCACCTCGAGCTCGGCGACGAAGGCGCGTCGAAAGGCCGACCAGTCGCTCAGCGCGGCGGCGGCGAGCGTCTCGGACTCGAGCACGTCGGCGAGCTCGACGGCGTAGGCGCTCATGCCCTCGAGCGTGGCCCATTCGGTGCGCAGCCCGCGGTATCCGGGACCGAGCGCCGCACGGTATTCGGTGTTGTTGACGAACAGCTCGCGAAAGCGGAGCACCTTGGCGAGCTGGCCGAGCAGCCGGCGGTGCTCGGGTGTCAGGTTCGCCGGCTTCTCGATGCTGAACTCCATGAACTGGCGGCGCGCGTTGAAGTAGTCGGCGTCGATGATGTCGGGCTCGATGCCGACCGAGCCTCCGAGCTCCTCGATCAGGCTCAGGAGCTGGCGTTTCGCCGGGACCTTGTCGAGCACGAACCAGTCCTTGAGCGCCGTCAGCTCGTCCTCGATCAGGCGTGCCTGATGGCGGGCGCGTCGGAGCACGCCGGTCGTCGCGTGAAAGCACAGGTCCGGGTGCGCGTGGTGTTCGATCCCCGCCGGCGCCTTGTCGACGAGCTCGATGATGCCCGCCAGGCGCACCAGGTGGCGCGTGCCGATGTCGCCGTCGCCGACCAGCCCGTTCACGCTCGTCGTGCCGAGCGCGACGCTCACCGTCTCGCGCCAGCGGGCGAGGCTCGCGGGCAACTCGCCGAGGTGGCGGAACTCCACCCCCTCGAGTCCCTCGGCGGCGAGCCGCGCGGCGTACTCGCGGAGGCGCGCGATGTCGAGCGTGGCCGGCGCCCCGCCGGCGTCCGGCGATGCGTCCTCCGGCTCGGCGTCCGCGCGCTTCCCGGACACCGGCAGTCCGGCGTCCGACGCGTAGTCCGGCAGCAGGTGAAGCACGGCATCGAGCTCGGTCAGGGAGTGGCCGGCCACGAGCTCGGTGGCGAGCCCGATGTCGAATTCGGTCGGTGCGGGCGGCAGTCGCACCGGTTCCGGGGGTGCGATCGGCTGCGGCAGGTCGGCGTTGCCGAGCGCGATGTCGAAGTCGAGCGACAGCGCCTCCGACTCCGCGACGAGTGCGGCCACCTGGGCGAGCTGGTCGGCGAGCGGGGTGTCGGGGTCGGGTCGCTGCAGCCGGATGGCGTGGCGCTCGTGCACGATGTCGGCGAGTCCGGGGTTGCCGAGCGGGACGCTGCCGTCGAGACGCAGCTCGTAGCAGGGCTCGTCGGCCCGCTTGACGAGCAGCACCGGGTAGAACAGCAGCGGGGCGCGAACGCGCGACTCGGCATCGTCCCCGTCCTGCCAGCTCAGAAAACCCGCGGCGAGAAACAGCTGGCGCTCGCCGCGGTTCTTCACCAGCGCGTTCTCGACGAGCAGTCGCCGGCAGCGTTCGAGCAGTTCCTGCTCACCGTGGCGGGTCAGCAGGTTGACACGCTCGCGCGGGTGACGGCGGCGACGACGCTGCTGCAGCGACACGATCGGTGCGTCGCCTCCCGTCTCCGCGGCCAGCGCGTTCTCGCGCGAGAGTTCGCTCGCCTCGGCCGAGCTCGCCGGCGGTACCGGCTTCAGATCGAAGCGTCCCGACGGGTGCGACAGCACGTCCGCCAGCGCCAGCGGCGAGTGCGGGAACAGCAGGATGTCGGACGCTCTCGAGCCCCAGTCCAGTGCGCGCCGCGCGTCGCCCACGGTGTCGCCGGCGCGCCGGGCGTGCCCGGATGCGGACGTGTCTTTGCCATGCAGGACTTCCACCGGATCGTCGATGCCTCGGGCGCTCTGGACCAGGGGCGCGATTCACGAACCGGGCCAGCGGTGCCGTGCGCGTGAACGATCGCCCGGCGACGCGATCGAAGCGTGAACTGATGGTCGGGTCCGGATCGTGCCTCCTATACTGCCCTGACACGAGCGGAGCGGTGGGGAATCTATCTGTCCCCTCACGGTCCGATTCCCGCGACAAGGCAGAGCCGGAGTGATCAAGCGTGCGTGACTGGATGAGGATCGCGAACATCGCGAGCAGCGAAATCACCGACCGCGAGGTCTTCCGTCGTCGACGCGAGCTCCTGCGAGCGTCGCTCGCGGGCGGCGTGGGCGGGCTGATCGGCGGTGGGCTCGCGGGCTCGGCCTTCGCCGCCGAGAGCGCCGCGTTCAATCCGGCGCTGGGCGCCGACGAGGAGATCACCTCCCGGGAGACGGCGACCACCTACAACAACTTCTACGAGCTCGGCACCGACAAGGGCGATCCGGCGCGCTACGCCGATCGTCTGAAGACCGAGCCGTGGAGCGTCACCGTCGACGGCGAGTGCGCGAAGGGCGGCACGTTTTCGCTGGAGGACATCCTCGCGCCGCACGCGATCGAGGAGCGTGTCTACCGGCTGCGTTGCGTGGAGGCCTGGTCGATGGTCATCCCGTGGCAGGGGTTCGCGCTCGGGGATCTCCTCAAGCGGTTCGAACCGACCGCCAAGGCGAAGTACGTCGCGTTCGAGACGGTGGTCCAGGAGGATCTGCCCGGGGTCAGGAAGCGCGTGCTCGACTGGCCCTATCGCGAGGGGCTCCGCATCGACGAGGCGATGCACCCGCTCGCGCTGATCGCCACCGGCATGTACGACGACGAGGTGCTGCCGAACCAGAACGGCGCGCCGCTCCGGCTCGTCGTGCCCTGGAAGTACGGCTTCAAGAGCATCAAGTCGATCGTGCGCGTGAGCTTCGTCGAGAAGCGGCCGCCGACCAGCTGGAACCTGTCCGCGCCGCACGAGTACGGCTTCTACAGCAACGTCAATCCCGATGTCAGCCACCCGCGCTGGAGTCAGGCGAAGGAGCGGCGGCTCGCCGGCGACAAGAGCGGCATCGCGGCGCTGTTCTCGCCGAAGATCGACACCCGACCGATGAACGGCTACGCGGCCGAGGTCGACTCCCTCTACGCGGGCATGGACCTCGCACGCGACTTCTGACGCGACCGGAGCCCGCGCGATGACGAGAGAGCTTCCCGCCGGTGCGCGCGCGGCGGGCGTCGCGGCGGGCATCCGGCGCTGGACCCCCGGGCGCTGGCTGAAGCCTGTCGCCTTCGCGCTCTCGCTGATCCCGCTCGCCGCGCTCGTGCAGGGAACGGTCGGCGGGTCGCTCGGGCCGAACCCGGTCGAGGCGCTGACCGATCGGACCGGCACGCTCGCGATCCGCTTCCTGTTGACCGGGCTGGCGGTGACGCCGCTCCGGTGGCTGCTGAAGAACCCCTGGCCGCTGCGCCTGCGCCGCATGCTCGGGTTGTTCGCGTTCTTCTACGCGGCCCTGCACGTGACCATCTACGTCGTGCTGGATCGGGAGCTCGATCTCGCGCTCGTGATCGAGGATCTGGTCGAGCGGCCGTACGTCATGGCCGGCTTCACGGCGTTCCTGGTGCTCGTGCCGCTGGCGGCGACCTCGACGAAGGGCATCGCGCGCCGTCTCGGCAAGCGCTGGCAGAGCCTGCACCGCTGGGTCCACATCGCCGCGGCCGCCGCGGTCGTCCACTACGTCTGGCTCGCCAGAGGCGATCGGATCGAGCCGTTCGTCTACCTGGCCGCGTTGCTCGTGCTGCTCGGCTGGCGATTCGTGCGCCTGGCAGGGCAAGGCGCTCTGGCACGATAGCTGCGTCCGGCATGGTCCGACTCACGCAATCGCCTCATTCGATCATGTCCCGTGTCGTGCCCGTTCGCTCCCGCCGATCCGCTGCCGTGCTGGCCACGCCCGTTGCCCTCGTCCTTGCCGGCTGCGGCGGCGACTCGGGTGGCACCGAGGCGTCCGCTCCGCTCGCCGCCCGTGCGGTGGACGGATTCATCGTGGGTGGCAGCGTCGCCTGCGACGGGTTGCCCAACGGCGGCACGACGGCCGGCGGTCGGTTCGTCTGTCCGGCCGACACCCTGCTCGCTAGCGTGCGCGGGGGCGCCGACGTCGGCTTCGACGAGAACGCCACCTCCGGCGGCATACCGTTCGTCGGCGAGCTCGTCGCACCGGCGGTGCTGGGCTGGGTGACGCCGCTGTCGACCCTCGCCGTGGCGATGGCCACGGACGAGCGGGGTTATGACAGGGCCGGGTTCGCCGCGGCCGTCGACGCTCTGGCGAGCACGTTCGGTCAGTCCGATCTCGATCTCTCCGCCGATCCGACGCGTGGTGTCCAGCTCGTCCGTCTGAACGCGCAGGTTCACCAGGTCCTCGCGGCCTTCTCCGCCACGGAATCCGAGTACATCGAGGCGAGCACGGTGCTGGCCGGGCTGGTCGTCGAGTCCGCCGGCGCCGGACGCGCCTACAACCTCGGCAGCGGCGTCGGGGAGATCCTGGAGGCCGTGAACTCGCGACTCACCGTGAGTGGTTCGGCGCTCTCGAAGGGCGACGCCGCCCTGCGGGAAGTGATCGCGCAGGTGCAGGATGTCAACACCGCGATCGACGGCGCGGCGCGACCCGACCTCGTGTTCGGCGCCGCCGTCGCCGCGCCGGTCGCTGGCCAGGCGCTGACGATCGAGCGCGATGAGGTGCTGTTCGGTTACAGGTCGCTGTCCGAGCGAGGGGGGGCCGGCTCTGGTGCGGTCTCGATCGAGGAGTTCGAGAGCGACGAGATCGCGGGTACCGCCTACGCCGAGCTCGGTGCCCTCTACTCCTACGAGATCACCAGCATCGAACATCACGCGACGTTGCTCGAAGGCTCCGGCGAGTTGTTCCTCGAGAGCGACGCGTTCTCGATCGAGCGTGATCTCGTCGAGCAGACGGTCTCGATCGGCTTTTCGCTCGATGCCACGGACGACGAGGACGAGCGCGCCATCGCCGTCACGACGAGCGACGCGCGGGTCTCCGCGCGGCGCGGCGAGAGCGACTCGCTGGCGATCGCGCTTCCCGCCGGTGCGGAGTTGCGCGTGCGTAGCGTGTCCGACGAGGCGACGGTCACGACCGCGACGATCGTCCTGAAGGAGGAGCACGAGTTCACCGCGGAGGCGGGTAGCGTCAACCTGTCGTTCTGGCGGATAGATCGCGAGCTCGAGCGGCGCGGCTTCGGTGATCTGACGGAGCGTGCCGGCAACTACCGCATGACCGTCGCGATCGGCGGCGTGCGTATCAACGAGCGCGATCACGGCGAGGTGACGCGCGCCGCGGTGCGCAGCGTCGATGCCGGCAGCGAGGTCGTCTCGGGGTCGGGGTTCGAGGGCTACGTGACGCTGTTGCCGGGCTCCGACTACTACTACTGACGGAGCGCGCGGACAGGGTGGTGCGGAACGCTCCCGCGTCCGCCCCCGTGTCCACTGCAGCGATGGCCGCGCTCTCGTCGGTCGCGTGCCCGCTCGTGTGCGTCGCCACCCTCTCTCTGGGCTTGGCGCTCGCGTCGCCCCGAGCCACCGCCCAAGCCGATCCGTTCTGGTTCGAGCCTGCCGCGGGGGGCGCTCGCTGGCGCGTGGTGCTCGGCGGCGAGGGCGTCTCGGACGGGGTCGCTCACGCGCCGAACGCGCCGGCTGGCGGATTCGAACCGGCCACGCGTCTGCCGCGCTCCGCGAGTGCCGCGCTCGCGCTCCACTGGCGGCCGTCGTCCGAGTGGTCGTTGCGGGCGAGCGTCGTCCGGCGCTCGCTCGTGTCGCTGCGCGATCGCTACACCATCGACGGCGTGGAGCTGGGCGTCGCCCGTCGACTGCCGTCACCGCATGCGTCGACGCGTCTGGCGCTGGTCGCCGATCTGCGGGCGAACCGCGCGGGAGAGCTCTACAAGAACTCGTGGACGAGGCTCGGCGGTGCCAGGCTGACCGAGGCACGCTTGTTCGACGCGCGTGACGAAGGAGCCGGGCTCGCGTTCGCGTCGCGGACGTCGTTCGGCCAAGGCGTCGGTGACGGGCGGGAAATCGCCCTGTCCGCGCTGATCGGCATCGGCCTGACCCGCACCGGGCACGAGCGCCTCGCGGGCGTCGGCGTCGACGGTGGCGGTTGCCGCTACGGATTCGAGGCGGCCGACGGCACCGGCGAGCTGACGCTGCTCGAACCGTGTCGGCAGTTCGAGGCCTTCCACGAGGAATACGCGAACGAGCGCGGCATCGAGCGCCGTCTCGGGCTCGCGCCGGGGAGCGATCTCGCCTACACGTCGCGAGTCGCGCGAGTCGGTCTCGGCATCGTTGCCGTGTGGGGCCGGACCGGGGCCGCGCTGTCGTGGGTGCATGGACGGCACGCGCGGGCGGACCTGGATCCACGGATTCGCGAACGAGGTGCGCGCGCGGTGGCGTCGAGTCACACGACGTCGCTGCGGGTCTCGGTGGCGGCGAGTCGGGTGCTGCGGCTTCACGCCGGTGCGCACTACCGTTCGACCACGTATCTGGACGAGCTGCCGCTTCTCTACAACGCGCTCACGGCCGGCCGTTTCGCGCGCGACACGCTGTCGTTCGGGGCGGGGCTGTCGCTCGCCTTCTGAGCGACACGCCCCGGAAACTCTCTGCCGACGCGCTGCCTGGACGATCGGAGACAGCCGTCAGGAGGGCAGCAGGTCCTTGACCGTGTCGCGCTCGTCGACGAGCTCGCGTTCGCTCGTCTTCATCTTCTCGCCGATCGCGTCGGAGACGTCGAGTCCCTGCACGATCTCCCAGTCGCCGCCCTTGCAACGCACCGGGAACGAGTAGACCAGCCCTTCCTCGATGCCGTAGCTGCCGTCGCTCGTGACCGCCATGCTGGTCCAGTCGCCGCCCTGCGTGCCCTGGATCCACGTGGCCATGTGATCGATCGTGCCGTTGGCCGCCGACGCCGCGCTCGAGCTGCCGCGTGCCTTGATGACGGCCGCGCCGCGGGTCGCGATCATCGGCACGAACTCGTCGATCGCCCAGCCCGCGTCGACCCGGTCGAGCGCCGGCTTGCCACCGATCGTCGCGTGCGAGACGTCCGGCACCTGGGTCGTCGAGTGGTTGCCCCAGATGATCATGCGGTTCACGTCGGCGACCTTCGCCCCGGCCTTCGCCGCGAGCTGGGAGGCGGCGCGGTTGTGATCGAGCCGGGTCAGCGCGGTGATGTTGCGCGGATCGATGTTCGGCGCGTTGGCCTTGAGGATGAAGGCGTTGGTGTTGGCCGGGTTGCCGACGACGACGACCTTGCAGTCGGGGGAGCCGACCTCGTTCAGGATCTTGCCGAGCGAGCTGAAGATCTTGCCGTTGTCGGCGATCAGGTCGCTGCGCTCCATGCCGGGTCCGCGTGGCTTGGCGCCGACGAACAGCGCCGCGTCAACGCCCTGCAGCGCGACCTTCGGGTCGTCGGTGCAGACGACGTCGTGCAGGAGCGGGAACGCGCAGTCGTCGAGCTCCATCTTGACGGCGTTCAGCAGATCCAGCGCCGGCGTGATCTCGAGCAGCTGCAGCGTGACCGGCTGGTCGGGTCCGTAGATGTCGCCCGCCGCTATGCGAAACAGCATGGAGTAGCAGATCTGTCCGGCAGCGCCGGTGACGGCGATGCGCTTGGGCTCGGTCATGAAAGCGATCCTGGGTGTGTCGTGGGCGGGAGGCGCCGACCGCGCGCGGCAAGAGGGGCGCGCGCCGCGGCATACGGCACTCGATGGGCGATCGACGGCGTGTCCCGCGCTGCCGGAGGCCGGTCCGGACGTCGGTACGGGCGGTTCCGGACAGTGTCGGGCGAGGGGTCTGCGCCGGCTCGAGAGCGCCGCGGATGGTACCACGCGGCCCCTGTGCTAACCTCCGCGCGCTCCCGCCAACCCCCGGAAATCCCTGCCCATGCGGTGCCCGTTCTGCGGCGCGATCGAGACCCGGGTCGTCGATTCGCGGCTCGTCGGTGACAGCGATCAGGTGCGCCGCCGGCGCGAATGCACCGAGTGCGAGGAGCGGTTCACGACCTACGAGACGGCCGAGCTGAACCTGCCGCGCGTGGTCAAGTCGCGCGGCAGCCGCGAACCGTTCTCCGAACAGAAGCTGCAGGCGGGGTTCAGGAAGGCGCTGGAGAAGCGTCCCGTCAGCGTCGAGCTGATCGACGGGGCCGTCGCCCGGGTCAAGCACCGCTGCCTGGTCGCCGGCGAGCGCGAGATCGACGCGCGGCGCATCGGTGGCTGGGTCATGGAGGAACTCAAGGGGCTCGACGAGGTGGCCTACATCCGCTTCGCCTCCGTCTACCGCCGCTTTGCCGACGTGGCGGCGTTTCGCGAGGCGATCGAGACCCTGGAGCGCGATCCGGAAGCCGTCGTGCCGGACAGCCAGTTGCCGCTGCTGTCGGACGGCGACTGAGTCGTCGTTCGGGACGAGCGTCGGGCGACGGGCGTCGCAGCATGCGTCCCCGGGGCCGTGACACACTGGCCGCGACCGCGTCGGGGCGGTCGATCCATCCCGTTTCCCCACGCGCAGGAGAACCGCACTTGTCGACCATCGTCGTCGCCCGCAAGGGCAATTCGGCCTGCATCGCCGCCGACACGCTGACCACGTTCGGCGACATCCGCCTCGACAGCGCGCTCGACCCCAACCACTCGAAGATCCAGCACTTCGGGCGTACGGCGATCGGCATCGTCGGGGCCGCGGCGCACACGCTGGTGGCCGAGCGGGCGTTCCGCGACGAGGACGTGGCGGCCGACTTCTCGACCCGGGACACGACGTTCGACACGTTGCTCCGGCTCCATCCCGTCCTCAAGGAGCGCTATTTCCTCAACGCCAAGGACGAGGAGGAAGACCCCTACGAGACGAGCCGCATCGACGCCGTCTACGTCAACCCGAACGGTGTGTTCGGACTGTATTCGCTGCGCGAGGTCTACGAGTACAGCCGCTACTGGGCGGTCGGCTCGGGGGCGACCTACGCGCTCGGCGCGATGCACGCGGTATGGGAAAGGGCGCGCAACGCCAAGGACGTGGCGCGCGCCGGTGCCGAGGCCGGAGCGGCCTTCGACACCGCGAGCGCCCTGCCGCTGACGTTCCACACGGTCAAGCTGAAGAAGTCGCCCTGACCGGAGATGCCGTCGCGGAAGAGGCCGCCCCGAAAACCCGCCCCGGGGGCCGCCCCGGGGGCCGGCCCGGAGAGCTGGACAGGCAAGACCGTTCCGGGCGAAGCGCGGGTCGGGAGTCGGAAACCCGGGGGAGATGGGTCGGAGGTGAGGCGAGGTCGCGCGCCGACCGTGAGGACGCGCTAGAATGGCCGGCTGACGATTCCCGTATAGCCAGTTTCCCGGAGCCCGCATTCCATGGCCGTCGAACAGACCCTCTCCATCATCAAGCCCGATGCCGTCGCCAAGGACGTCATCGGCGAGATCTACACCATGTTCGAGCAGGCCGGCCTGTCGATCGTCGCCGCCCGGATGATGCACCTGAGCGCGGAGCAGGCCGGCGAGTTCTACGCCGTCCACGAGGAGCGTCCGTTCTACAAGGATCTCGTCGCGTTCATGACCAGCGGTCCGGTCATGGTGCAGACGCTCGAGGGCGAGAACGCGATCGCGAAGCACCGCGAGGTGATGGGCGCGACCAACCCCGCCGAGGCCGATGCGGGCACGATCCGCCAGCGCTTCGCCTCGTCGATCGACGAGAACGCCGTGCACGGTTCCGACGCGGCGGACACCGCGAAGAACGAGATCGCCTTCTTCTTCCCCGACGGCCCGGTCGCGCGCACGCGCTGAGGCCGCTCGCGGGCGAGAGACGACGTGGACGACCGGGATCGACCCGGTCGAACGCGGACGTCTCTCGCCACTCGCGCCGCGACGCCGCACCGGCTCCGGGCACTTGGCGAACCCGCTCGGACGCCGAAGCTATCCGGTTCCGATCTGATTCCGACCTGATCTCGAACCGATTCCGACGCCGCCCTTCCAGAGCCCCGACCCCGAAGCCGTCATGGCAGCCGACGCCCCCGTCAACCTGCTCGATCTCGATCGCGACGCGCTCGTCGCCTTCATGGGCACGCTCGGCGAGAAACCGTTCCGCGCGCGGCAGATCCTCAAGTGGCTGCACCAGCGCCGCACGCTCGACGTGCAGGCGATGACGGATCTCTCGGCGAAGACCCGCGACCGGCTCGCCGCGGCGACGACGACCGCGCTGCCGAGCGTCCGGCTCGATCAGCGCAGCCGCGACGGCACGGCCAAGTGGCTGTTCGAGCTGCACGACGGCAATCGCATCGAGACGGTCTACATTCCCGAGGCCGACGGGTCCGTGGCCGGCGAGGGCGCCGATGGCGCGAGCGGCAGCGGGCGGGGCACGCTCTGCGTCTCCTCGCAGGTCGGTTGCGCGCTCGACTGCTCGTTCTGCGCGACCGGGCGGCAGGGGTTCAACCGGAACCTCTCGGTGTCCGAGATCGTCGGCCAGCTCTGGCTCGCCTCCGAGTTGCTCGCCGAGAACCCCGGGGCGTCCTCCGGGCGCATCACCAACGTCGTCATGATGGGCATGGGCGAGCCGCTCCTGAACTACGCGGCGCTTGTCCCGTCGCTCCGCCTGATGCTCGACGACCTGGCCTACGGCCTCAGCAAGCGCCGCGTGACGGTCAGCACCTCGGGCGTGATCCCGTGGATGGACCGGCTCACGCGCGACGTCGACTGCTCGCTCGCGGTCTCGCTGCACGCCCCGAACGACGCGCTTCGCGACGAGCTCGTGCCGGTCAATCGCAAGTACCCGATCGTCGAGCTGATGGCCGCGTGCCGACGCTACGTCGACAGCGGCCCCGTCGGTGGCGTCGATGCCGGGCTCGCCGCGGGCGGGAGTGACGCGCGGCGACGCGGCGAGGATACGTCGGACCAGGACCTGACGGTGCGGGGCCGCAAGAAGCACGTCCTGTTCGAGTACGTCATGCTCGATGGCGTCAACGATTCGGCGCGGGAGGCGCGGGAACTGGCCGATCTGTTGCACGGATTTCCGTGCAAGGTGAACCTGATTCCGTTCAACCCGTTCCCGACATCCGGCTACCGCCGCTCCAGCGGCAACGCCGTCATGCGTTTCTCGCGCATCCTGAGCGACGCGGGCATCGTGACGCTTCGTCGCACCACGCGCGGCGACGACATCGACGCCGCCTGCGGACAGCTCGCCGGCGACATCGACGACCGGAGCCGCCGCGAGCTGAAGTTCGTCGAGCCGCGCTTTGGAGAGCAATTCTCATGAACACGACTCCCGTCGGCGGCCCGCGTGGCGGCGCCGCGCGTGTCGCGCGCGCCGCCCTGGTGGCCGTCGCGTCGCTAATCCTCGGCGCCTGCGTCACGACCGGAGGCGGCCCGAAGGAGCGCCCGCGCGACGCGGCGCAGTACAACGCCGAGCTCGGTGCGAAGTACCTGCAACGCGGCGAGCTCGAACAGGCGCGCGTCAAGCTCGAGAAGGCGCTCGATCAGGACGACGAGAACGCGCTCGCCCACCGCGTCTATGCACAGCTCCAGCAGCGCGTCGGCGACGCCCCGAGCGCGCGCACCCACTTCCGCACGGCGATCCGGCTCGACCCAGACGACGCCGAGCACAGGAACAGCTACGGCATCTTCCTGTGTCAGGCGAACGACTACCAGGAGGCGGAGAGCCAGTTCGTCAAGGCGGCCGACAACCCGTACTACCGCACCCCGGAGTACGCGCTCGACAACGCCGGCTTGTGCATGCTCGACGCCGGCCGCGACGACGCGGCCGAGGGGTACCTGCGACGCGCGCTGCGCGCCAACCCGACGTTCGCCAACAGCTACCTGCACATGGCCGAGCTGATGCGCAGGAAAGATCGCCTGACGGTCGCCGACGCCTATTTCCGGCGCTATCTCGCCTACGGACGGGAGACGCCGGAGAGTCTTCTTCTCGGCCTCGGCATCAAGCGCGACATCGGCGACCTGGCGACCGCCGAGCGCTACGCCGATCGCCTGCTGAACGACTTTCCCGCGTCGCGCGAAGCGGGCGAGTACCTTTCGCGCACGCCGCGTTGAGCTGTCCGACGATGCGCCGCGAGCCACGCCCGGTGAACCCCCGACCGTGAAGCAGACCTACAAGCGCCTCCGCGGCATGGCCGACCTGGTGCCGGCCGAGATCGCCCCGTGGCAGGCGCTCGAGCGGGCGGTGCGCGAGACCCTGCACGCCTACGGCTACGGCGAGCTCCGGACGCCGCTGATCGAGAGCACGGCGCTGTTCGCGCGCTCCATCGGCGAGGCCACCGACATCGTCGAGAAGGAGATGTACTCGTTCCCGGATCGCAAGGGCGAGAGCCTGTCGCTGCGCCCGGAGAACACCGCGGGCTGCGTGCGGGCGGCGATCGAGAACGGGCTGTTGCAGCCCGGCAGCGTCAACCGCGTCTGGTACCTCGGACCGATGTTCCGCTACGAACGTCCGCAGCTCGGCCGTCAGCGCCAGTTCCACCAGGCCGGGGCCGAGGTCTACGGGCTCGCCGGGCCGGCCATCGAGGCGGAGCTGATCCTGATGAGCGCCCGGCTCTGGGAAACGCTCGGCGTGCGCGAGGCGGTGCGGCTCGAGATCAACACGCTCGGTACGCCCGAGGATCGTGCCCGTTATCGCGAGCGACTGATCGCCCACCTCGAGGCCAACCGCGACGCGCTCGACGAGGACAGCCTGCGCCGGCTCGGGACGAACCCGCTGCGCGTGCTCGACAGCAAGAACCCGGCGATGCAGGAGATCGTCGCCGCGGCCCCGCGACTCGCCGACAGCCTGTCGAACGCGTCGATCGCGCACTTCTCGGAGTTGCGCGAGCTGCTCGCCGCCGGCGGCATCGACGCCGTCGAGAACCCGCGCCTCGTGCGCGGTCTGGACTACTACAGTCACACGGTGTTCGAGTGGACGACCGATCGGCTCGGCTCGCAGTCGGCGGTCTGCGCGGGTGGGCGCTACGACGGCCTGATCGCGCAGCTGGGCAAGGCCGACATGCCGGGCGTGGGCTGGGCGATGGGGCTCGAGCGCCTGGTCGGACTGATGGCGGCGCTCGACGTCGCACCGGCGCCCGCGCCGCCCGACGTCTTCGTCATCGGTACCGACGAGGTGGCGATGGCGGATACGCTGGCGCTGGCCGAATCGCTGCGCACGGGCCTGCCCGGGCGCTCGGTCGTGCACAACACCGCCGGCGGCTCGTTCAGGAGCCAGTTCCGAAAGGCGGACAAGAGCGGTGCGCGGTTCGCGGCGGTGATCGGTGCCGACGAGCACGCCGCGGGCACGGTGACGCTGAAGCCGCTCGGTGGCGGCGAGCAGGAGACGCTCCGGCGCGACGCGCTGGTCGCGAGGCTCGGCGAGGTGCTCGACGACGCGCGCGGCACGACGCTCGACGGACCGCCCGGCGGAGCCGGCGCCCGGAGTTGACGGTTGGCGGCGGGCATCGCCCGCCGGTGGAAGGTCACGACATGATCCGGCGCGCGGTGTGCCGGCGGCCAATGCAGGGCGCGGACGACGCCGCGTCGGAGACGACGAGTGGAATACGAGACAGAAGAGCAGCAGGTCGAGGCGCTTAAGGCGTGGTGGGCCGAGAACGGTCGCGCGGTCATCGCGGGTGTCGTGCTCGGCGTCGTCGTGATCGGCGGCTGGTCGTTCTGGCAGAAGCGCCAGGCGACGCGCGCGGTCGCCGCGAGCGATGCGTACAGCCTGACGATGGAGGCGGTCGCGGCGGGGGACGGTGCGCGCGTGACCGAGTTGGCCGATGCGCTCGCCGACGATCACGACGGCACCCTGTACGCCGCCTACGCGAGTCTCGCGGCGGCTCGCGTGGCTGTCGACGAGGGCGATCTGGAGGCGGCCGCGAAGCGGCTCGCCTGGGCGGTGGAGCACGCGCCGCAGGACGACGTGAAGCTCGTCGCGCAGCTGCGCCTGGCGCGCGTGGAGAACGCGAACGGTCAGCTCGACGACGCGCTCGGACGTCTGCCGGACACGTATCCGGAGGAGTTCACCGGTCTGATCGAGGAGGCGCGTGGCGATCTGCTCGTCGCGAGCGGCGACACGGACGGTGCACGCGCGGCCTACGAGAGGGCGCGCGACAGCGGCAACGTCGCCGACCCGAACGCGCTCGGCATGAAGCTCGACGATCTCGCGGTCGCCGGCAGCTCGAGCTGAGCATGCCGTCGCTGTTCTCCCCGGCGGCGCGGCGCGGGCTCGGCGCGGACGGCTCCCTCGTCGTCGCCCTGACCCTGCTCGCCGCCGGCTGCGTCAGCGCGCCGCCCGCCGTGCCGCCGACCGAACTCGCGCCGATCGAGTCGTCCTTCACGTTCGCACGCCGCTGGGCCGCGAGTGTCGAGGAGGCCGGTCGCGGGCGCTTCGAGCCTTGGGTGGACGCGACGCGCGTGGTCGTCGCCGAGGGCGACGGGCAGGTCACGGCCTTCGAGCGCGACAGCGGCACGCGGTTGTGGCGGAGCGATCTGGGAACCCGGCTGGCGAGCGGCGTCGGCGGTGGTATCGGCGCCGGTGGCGGTGCCGCCGAGGCGCTCTACGTCGGCTCGGACGACGGGACGGTGCACGCCCTCGACGCGGCGACGGGCGAGAGCCTCTGGAGTGCGCCGGCCTCGTCCGAGGTGCGCGTCGCGCCGGTCGGTGCGTTCGGCGCGGTCATCGTGCGAAGCGTGGACGGGCGGATCGTCGCGCTCGAGCCCGACGACGGCCGCGAGCGCTGGTCGGTGTCGAACACGCCGCCGGCGTTGACCGTCGCGGGCTACAGCCGCCCGCTCCTGGTCGACGGCGGCGTGCTGGCGGGGCTCGACGACGGCCGCGTCGTGGCGTTCGCGCTCGATACCGGCCGCCTCATCTGGGAGTCGGTGCTGAGCGTGCCGTCCGGGCGGAGCGAGGTCGAGCGACTGGTCGACATCGACGCCGATCCGCTCGTCGGCGACGCCGCCATCTACGTCGTCAACTACCAGGGACGGGCCGCGCGACTCGAACCGGCGCGCGGCCAGGTGGTCTGGTCGGTGCCGATGTCCTCGACCGCGGGTCTCGCGCTCGGCGGCGATCGGCTCGTCGTCGTCGACGAGGAGGACGTGCTGCACGCGCTCGATCGCGAGAGCGGGCGGGAGCTCTGGTCGAGCGACGCGCTGCGCGGACGGCGGCTGAGCCCGCCGCTCGTGCTCGATGACGAGGGCGCCGTGCTCGTCGGCGACTTCGAGGGTTACCTGCATGCCGTCTCGCTCGAGGACGGCTCGCTGATCGGGCGAGCTCGGCCCGCCCGCGAGCCGGTGACGGCGCGCCCGCGCGCCGATGGCGACACGGTCATCGTCGCGGGCGAGGACGGACGGATCGCGGTCTACGACATCGCGCGCTGAGCGCGGCGCGTACACTCCGCCGATGAAACCCGTCATCGCCCTCGTCGGTCGACCCAACGTCGGCAAGTCGACGCTGTTCAACAAGCTCACCCGCACCCAGGACGCGCTGGTGGCCGACATGCCGGGGCTGACGCGCGATCGCCAGTACGGCGATGGTCGGGTCGGTGGCTGGCCCTACCTGATCGTCGATACCGGCGGGCTCAGCGGCACGCCGGAGACGCTCGACGCGGCGATGGCCGACCAGACGCTGCTCGCCGTGCGCGAGGCCGATGTCGTGGTCTTCCTCGTCGACGGGCGCGAGGGACTGATCCCGGTCGACCGGGACATCGCCGACCTGCTGCGACGCGAGGCGCGTCACGTGGTGCTGTGCGTCAACAAGATCGACGGCATCGGCGAGGATCGCGCCCAGCTCGACTTCCACGAGCTCGGGTTCGAGCACACCGTGCCGACCGCGGCCTCCCACAACCGCGGCGTGCAGCACCTGATCGACACCGTCGCCGATCTCCTGCAGATTCCCGAAGAGGCGCGTCTCGACGAGGGCATCGGCCGGCGGCGGCGGCGCGCGCGGGTGAAGCGGGGCGAGACCGCCGGGAACGCGGTCGGAAACGCCGCCGCACCCCCTGCCGGTCCGCCGGACGGCGGCACCGCACCGCACGACGCCGACGGCCGCGATCCGGACGGCGCGGACGCCGCCATGCCGGAGGTGCCGCCCGAGGTCCGGATCGCCTTCGTCGGGCGTCCGAACGTGGGCAAGTCGACGCTGATCAACCGGCTCCTCGGCGAGAACCGCCTCGTCGCCTACGACAAGCCCGGCACCACGCGGGATGCCGTCTCCGTGCCGTTCACGCGGGCCGGACGCGACTACACGCTGATCGACACCGCCGGCGTGCGCCGCCGCGGCAAGGTGAGCGAGAAGGTCGAGATCTTCAGCATCATCAAGACGCTGCAGGCGGTCGACCGGAGTCAGGTCTGCGTCATGCTGATCGACGCCAACGACGGCGTCACCGACCAGGACCTGTCGCTGCTCGGCTACATCATCGACAAGGGTCGCGCACTGGTGGTCGCGATCAACAAATGGGACAGCATCGAGAGCGAGCAGCGCGAGGCGCTCCGCGAGGGGCTCGAGCGCCGCGTCGAGTTCCTCCGCTTCACCCGCATCCACTTCATCAGCGCGCTGCACGGCTCGGGCGTCGGCGACGTGTTCAAGTCGATCAACCGGGCGCACGCCTCGGCGTTCACGAATCTCTCTACCCCGCGCCTCACGCGCATGCTCGAGTCGGCCGTCGCGTCCAATCCGCCACCGATGGCGGGCGGTCGTCGCATCAAGCTCCGTTACGCCCACCAGGGGGGGCAGAACCCGCCGATCATCGTCATCCACGGCAATCAGGCGGACAAGGTGCCGCAGAACTACCAGCGGTTCCTGAGCAACTACTTCATGCGGTTGCTGCGTCTGTTCGGCACGCCGCTCCGGGTCGAGTTCCGCCAGGGCGACAACCCGTTCGCCGGCCGGCGCGCGAAGAAGGTCGCCGGTCGCCGGGGCGGTGCGGGCGTGGCGTCCGACGGCAACCGCGGCGGCAGGACGAGCGCCGTCCGGGAGAACGGCAAGTCGGCCGGACCCGCGCGCGGCGGCAAGGCGCGGGCTGCGCCGCCACGGGGGCGATCGCGGACCGCGCGCAAGTCCTCCAAGCCGTAGCGCCCTCGCGTCGGCCCCGCGCGGCGGCCCGTGTCAGCGGGATCGCCCGTCGTCGGGCGCCGGCACGCCGCCCGGGCGGGCAGGGCCGAGACTCGCGCGTTGCGCCGACAGCACCGCGATGACGACCAGCGCGATGCCGAGCAGCTGGGTGCCGCTCAACCGATCCCCGAGCAGCAGCGTCGCGAGCACCGCGGTGGCCGGCGGCTCGAGATTCATCAGCATCGACGTCGTGGTGGCGCCGACCCGCGAGATCGCGGCGAACATCGCCGCGTACGCCGCGCCGAACGTCACCGTCGCGATCACGAGCGTCAGCCAGGCCCAGGCGCTCGGCAGCGGGAACACCACGCCGCCGCGAACACCCGCGAGCGCCACGACGAAGCCGAGCGCGACGGTGGCCAGCCCGAGCGTGCGCGCCGCGTCGCCGAGCGTGTCGAGGCGGCGTTCTATCCAGACGAAGGAGCCGGCGATGCTGAGCGCGGCACCGAACGCGAACGCGAGTCCGAGCGGGTCCGGACGCGCGTCGCCGCCGATGTCGAGCGCGAGGACAAGTCCGATGAACGCGAGCGCGAGCGCGGCCAGCGCGATGCCCGGCGGACGCCGCCGATCGAGCGCCGCGCCGATTAGCGACGTCAGGATCGGGAACAGGTACAGCACGGCGATCGCCAGTCCCACCTCGACCCGCTCGATCGCGAACGCGAGACAGGTCGCACCGATGACGTTCAGCAGTCCCGCTCCGACGGTATCCGGCACCTGACGCGCGGCGACGCGTGGCAGCCGCCCGAGCAGGGCCAGGCCGGTCGCGACGATCGCGACGAACAGCACGTAGCGCACGAGCATGAACGTCACGGGGTTGGAGCCCGCCTCGAAGTGCAGGCGCGAGAACACGTTGGTCAGGCTGATCGACAGCGCCGCACCGATGCCGAGGAGAAGTCCGGACGGTGGACGTCGCACGGGATCAGCGATGCTCTGGCATGCGGACGGCTCTGGAGGAGGAGTGCATCGTCGCCGAGCTTACACCGTGGACGTCGAGCGATCGGCGAGCGGGCGATCGACGCGCTGTGGCATGCTGGAGCGCACGCCCGACTCAGGAGGGGCCGCACATGTCGGTGAGAACCCCGCACCCGATCGCGCCGTCCGCGGCGTCGACCGCGATGCTGGTCGCGGTGCTGGCCGTGGCCGCGCCGTCGACCGCCGCGCTGGCGGCCGATGGCGATCCCGACTGTCGCTGTCGCGATCCGCAGGGTGAACGGCGCGATCTCGGCACCGTCACCTGTGTCCGGATCGGGCGGGGCGATTACCTCGTCCGCTGCGAGATGTCGACCAATACGCCGTACTGGCGTCGGCTCGACGACCGGCCGGGCTGTCCGCTGGCGAGTTGAGCGCCGCGCGCCCGTGCCCCGTGGTGGCGCGGGTCAGCCGTTCTCGACGAGGCGTTCCGGCGGGGCTTGCCGATGCGTCGGCAGCCAGCGCGCGAGCGTGTCCCTCAGCGCGTCCATCGTCACCGGCTTGCCGAGAAAGTCGTCCATGCCGGACTCCATGCAGCGCTCGCGGTCGCCCGGCATGACGTTGGCCGTCAGGGCGATGATCGGACAGCGCGGCAGCCCGCGCTCCCGCTCGATCTCCCGGATCGCCCGCGTGGCGTCCATGCCGTTCATCTCGGGCATGGAGACGTCCATGAAGATCAGATCGGGACGCGTGTCCAGGTAGGCCTCGATGCCCAGCCGACCGTCGTCGGCGAGCTCCGGGTCGAAGCCGAGCGGATCGAGCATGCTGGCGATCACCAGCTGGTTGACGGCGTTGTCCTCGACGACGAGCAGTCGTGCGCTCGGCTCCGCCCGGGCGGACGTCGCGAAGTCGAGCTCGACGACGTCGCTCCCGGGCAGTGCGCCCGTCTCCCGAGCCGGGACGTCTCCGGCCGGGACGTCTCCGGCCGGGACGTCCTCGCCCGCCGCGTCGCGGAGCAGCGACAGCAGCGCGTCGGTACGGACCGGCTTCAGCAGGCAGCCGACGAAGCCCAGCTCGCGCACTCGCCGCCCCTGGACCGCCTGATCGACCGACGACAGCATGACGAGCCGGATGTCGGCGAGGATCGGATCGGCCTTCAGGGCCTCGGCCAGGCGGTGTCCGTCCATGCCCGGCATCTGGAAGTCGAGCACGGCGACGTCGATCGGTCGTCCGGCATGGTGAGCGGCGCGGGCGAGCTCCAGCGCCTCCGCGCCATCGCGGGCGAGCGTCGGGTGCATGCCCCAGTTCGCCACGCGGCGGCTGAGGATGTCGCGGTTGGGTTCGAGATCGTCGACGATCAGCACGCCGAGGCCGGCGAGCTCGGCGTGACCTGCCGGGCGTACGGTGGGCGGAATGCTGTCGTCGAGCGGCATCTCGATCCGGAACGAGAACGTCGAGCCGACGCCGGGCTCGGACTCGAGCGCGATGTCGCCGCCCATCAGGCGCACGAGACGTCGCGCGATCGCCAGCCCGAGTCCGGTGCCCTCGAAGCGGCGACTCGACGCGCCGTCGACCTGCTCGAACATGTGGAACACGCTCGTGTGCAGCCCCTCGGGAATGCCGATGCCGGTGTCGCTGACCGCGATGTCGAGGGTGGCTGTCCCCGCGTTCACCTCGCCGCGAACGCGTATCGTCGCGTGGCCGGACTCGGTGAACTTGACCGCGTTGCCGGCGAGGTTGGTGATGACCTGGCGAAGCCGGCCGACGTCCCCGCAGAAGCGATCCGGAACCTCCGGCGCGTAGTCGACCAGAAGCTCCACGTCCTTCGCGTGCGCCGCCGTCGCGAGCAACGTCGCCACGTCGTCGAGCGCCATGCGCAGATCGAACGGGCGCGGGTCGAGCTCGAGCTTGTCGGACTCGATCTTCGAGAAGTCGAGAACGTCGTTGATCAACGTCAGCAGCGCGTTCGACGAGCTCGACACGGTCGAGGCGTAGAGGCGCTGCTCGTCGTCGAGCTCGCTCTCGAGCAGCAACTCGATCATGCCGATGATGCCGTTCATCGGCGTGCGGATCTCGTGGCTCATGTTGGCCAGGAACTCCGATTTCGCCCGGTTGGAGGCCCGGGCCGCCTCGTTCGACTTCGCCAGCTCCACCTCGCGCGTCGCCAGCTCCAGCTCGCTGCGCTTCAGCGGCGTCACGTCGGTGCGGAGATCGACCACGTGGCCGCGGGGCAGGCGAACGAGCCGCTCCTGATGGAAGCGATCGCTCCGTCCCTCGCGCACCGTGACCGCCGTGCCGTGCAGCGCGCGCTCCCGTCGCCTCGCGTAGGCACGGTTGACCTGCACGATGCACTCGAGCGGGCTCGCCGCGTCGCGCGCGATCCAGTCGGCCAGGAGATCGCGTTCGGTCCGGCCGCGACGGAGCTCGATGCCGGCGTCCGCGTGCAGCTCGCGCGCGGCGCGGTTGTACTGGCTGACCCGCCCGTCGCGAGCGTAGATGACGAGTGCCGCATCGACGGCGTTCAGCGCCTCGCGCTGGAGGTGGAAGCGCTCGAGCAGGCGGTGGAGGTAGAACGCCAGGGGCAAGCCGTAGAGAAACACGACGCCCGCGGCGAGTGCGGCGGCGATGGCGCCGCGTCGAGGATCGCTTCCGACGGAGGCGAGGAAGGTCCAGACGACCAGCGCGGTCGACAGCGAGATGACGAACGGCGCGGCGGCGAGCACCGTCCACGTGCGGCCGTCGAGCGCGTGCTCGAGCCGCTTCAGCGCGCCGAATCGATTTGTCGACATTCGCCCGTCTCTGCCGTCATCCGCTCGCATGTCGCCCCGGTGTCGCGTCCGTACGATCGGGAGGACGCTCGGGTGCGCGCCGTCACGGCACGCCCCCGTCGACAACAAGATCGGCGGAGGAGGAACACGCTACAGTGTCGTGGCACCGGAAACGGAACCGGATCACGGTGTGCGAGGACGGCGTGCCGCCGTAGACTGCGAGGCATCGCCGACACGCCTCGAGACCGCCCGTGACCGATCGCCCCCTGGTATCCCCCGACGCGCTCGCCGCCAGGCTCGGCACGCCGGATCTGCGGCTCGTCGACGCGTCGTGGCACCTGCCCGCGACCGGACGGCACGCCGCCGCCGAATTCGCCGCCGCGCACGTGCCCGGAGCCGTGTTCTTCGACATCGACGCACAGGCCGCACCCGGCGACCTGCCGCACATGCTGCCGGGCGCGGCGGCGTTCGCCGGGGCGGTGGGTGCGCTCGGCATCACCGGGCGCGACGACATCGTCGTCTACGACGCGACCGGGCTGTTCTCCGCCGCGCGGGTGCGCTGGATGTTTCGCCTGTACGGCGCCCGTCGAGTGACGATCCTCGACGGCGGACTGCCCGCCTGGCTCGCCGCCGGGTACCCGGTCGAGTCCGGCGCGGGCGCGATCGCGCCCGCGCGCTTCGTCGCGAGCGAACCGCCCACCGGTGCCGTCGCGACCGCGGATGACGTGCTCGCCGCCGCGAGCGGGGGCACCGTCCGGGTGCTCGATGCCCGTTCCCGCGGACGCTTCTCCGGCGAGGAGCCCGAGGCGCGGCCGGGGCTGCGTGGCGGGCACGTGCCCGGCAGCGTCAGCCTGCCGTTCACGGCGCTGCTCGAGGACGGACGGCTGAAATCCGACGCCGAGCTCCGCGCGGTCCTGGCCGCGCACGACGTTCCGCTCGACGGACCGGTGATCACGACCTGCGGCTCGGGCGTCACCGCCGCCGTGATATCGCTCGCGCTGGAGTGTCTCGGCGCGCGCGACGTGGCGCTCTACGACGGATCGTGGAGCGAGTGGGGCGGGCGAGCCGAGCTGCCGGTGGAGCGCGGCTGACGAGCCGGGGCGAGGCGACGGCCGTCAGCGCTCGGGCGGCGCGTCCGTGCCGAGCACCAGCAGCGGGTCCACCCAGGTCGCGTTCAGTCCGACCGACCAGTGCAGGTGCGGCCCCGTGACCCGGCCGGTCGCCCCGACCGCCCCGATCACCTGCCCCCTCGAGACGCGCTCGCCGGCGGCGACGTCGATGCGGCTCATGTGCGCGTAGAACGTCTGCAGCCCGAGCCCGTGCTCGATGAACACGCTGTTGCCGTTGAAGAAGTAGTCGCCGGTCTCGAGCACGAGCCCGTCGGCCGGCGCGCGGATGTCGCTGCCCTCCGGCGCGGCGATGTCGATGCCGCCGTGCGGGCGACGCGGCTGGTCGTTGTAGAACCGCCTGAGCCCGAACGGGCTGCTGACCGGGCCCGCCACCGGCCAGTCGAAGCCGCCGGTGCCGGCCAGGAGCTCCTCGACCCGCGTCGCCTTGACGACCTTCAGCCGCGCGTTCTCCTTCTCGATGCGCCGCATGTCCAGGGGCTCGGGGTTCACCTTGCGCGTGTCCTCGATGACGAGGCGCTGCTCCTCGTAGGCCATCGCGTCGACGGTGAAGTCGACACCACCCTCGGTGCCGTCCGCCGCGTCGAACGTCACGCGCTGCACGCCCGGTCCGGTGCCGAGGGGAATGCCGACGATCGCGTGCCAGCGCCCGTCCTCGGCGAGCACCGCGACCCGCCGACCGTTCCAGTGCGCCTCCGGCCGCGCGCCGTCGGCCGGACCGAGGTCGACGGCGGCGATGCCGCCCGGCACGGCACGCGACTCGAAGGGGCCGACCCGCGATCCCTCGTCGGCCGCCACGGCCGCCATCGCCGGGACGGGCGCGACGAGCAGCGGCAGGGCGACGAGCAGGCTCGACGCGACGGACGCGAGCGAGGGCGGGGGCACGCGCCGGGTGCCGTGCCCGGAGCCGTGTCCGGAGCCGTGTCCGGAGCCGTGTCCGGAGCCGTGCCGGGTCGACACGGAAGTCGTCGGTACCTTCATCGTCCAGGAACTCCGGATGGGGTGCGAGACGGGGAACGGGTGCGGGCGAGCCGGCGCGGATCGCCCGCGCGGAAGTGATCGACGTACAGCGCCGTGGCGCCCGCGACGGCCACCGGCATGACGAACAGGTTGACGATCGGCACGAGCACCAGCGCGGCGACGACGAGGCCGAAGCCGAGCGCCACGCCACGCCGCCCGCCGGCCTCGCCGCGCACGTCGCGGAAGAGCGCGCCGTGGTTCCCCATCGGGTAGTCGAGGTACTCGAGCGCGAACATCCAGGCGCCGAACAGGAACATCAGGAACGGCGCGACCACGTTGACGATCGGCACGAACTGGAGCAGCAGCAGCGGCACGAGCCAGAGCCCGAGGTACACGAGCTTGGCGATCTCCGAGCCGAGCAGCCGCGGCGTGGCGCGAATCATCGAGAGCCAGCCCGGGTCCTCGCCCGGGCGCTCGCCGGTCAGGTGGGCCTCGACCCGCTCGGCCAGGAGCCCGTTGAACGGTGCACCGACCAGGTTGGCCACCAGCGTGAACGACCAGCCGAGCGCGAACACCAGGGCGACGGTGAACAGGAGCTGCAGCGCGCCGAGCACGAAGCCGAGTCCCCAGACGTCGCCGAAGCGCTCGAGCACGCTCCACTCGCCGATCAGGTCGCCGAAGGTCATGACCGCCCACCAGCCGAGCCCGCCGAAGATCACGAGGTTGACGAGCAGCGGGGCGACGACGAAGCGCCTGAGCCCCGGCGTCCGCACGAGTCGGAAACCGACGCCCATGTAGCGTGTCGCGTCGAGCATGCCCATCGTCTTCGCCATGGCCCGGAGCATAGCCTGACGTTCCGGCGCGGTCGCCTCCGCCGTGCGCTGGCGTGGCGGAAATTCGTCGGTACAATGCCGCCCACGTCACGCTCCCTTCCGTGCCCCCGACTCGATGCGTCTGACCCGAATCAAGCTCGCCGGCTTCAAGTCCTTCGTCGATCCGACCGACCTGAAGCTGCCGAGCCGACTCGTCGGGGTCGTCGGGCCGAACGGCTGTGGCAAGTCGAACACGATCGACGCGGTGCGCTGGGTCATGGGGGAATCCTCCGCCAAGCACTTGCGCGGCGAGTCGATGGACGACGTCATCTTCACCGGTTCCTCGTCCCGGAAACCGGTCTCGCAGGCGTCGGTGGAGCTGGTGTTCGACAACGCCGACGGTTCGCTCGGCGGCGAGTACGCGGGCTACGCGGAGATCTCCATCCGTCGCGAGGTCACCCGCGACGGCCAGTCGAAATACCTCCTGAACAACGTTCGCTGTCGCCGGCGGGACATCCGCGACATCTTCCTCGGCACCGGCCTCGGCCCGCGCAGCTACGCGATCATCGAGCAGGGCATGATCTCGCGCCTGATCGAGGCCAAGCCCGAGGAGCTCCGGGTATACCTCGAGGAGGCCGCCGGCATCTCGAAGTACAAGGAGCGGCGGCGCGAGACCGAGAACCGGATCGCGCACACCCGCGACAACCTCGATCGGCTCGACGACCTGCGCGAGGAGATCGACAGGCAGCTCGAGAAACTTTCGCGGCAGGCCAGGGCGGCCGAGCGCTACCAGGTGCTGAAGGCGGACGAGAAGCGCGTCCGGGGCGAGCTCCTGGTCCTCCGCCAGCGCGAGCTGGCGGATCGCCGCGACGGGCAGGCGCGCGTCATCGGCGAACGCGACACGGCGCTCGAGGGCGTCGTCGCCGAGCTCCGCGCGAGCGAGACCGCGCTCGAGCGGGCACGTCTGCAGCAGGGCGAGGCGAGCGACGCGCTGTCGCTGGTGCAATCGGAGTTCTACCGCGTCGGCGGCGAGGTGACGCGTCTCGAGCAGTCGATCGAGCACACCCGCGAGACCCGCCGGGCGCAAAGCCGCGAGCTCGAGGAGGTCGAGCGCACGCTCGGCGAAGCGCGCATCCACCTCGCCGACGACACCCGCCGCATCGCCGAGATCGACGAGGCCATGGCCAGCGACGAGCCGGAGTTCGACGCGCTGGCCGATACCCAGCGGATCTCGGCGGAGGCGTTCGCCCGCGCCGAGACCGAACTGGCCGAATGGCGCGTGCGCCAGGATGCCTTCGCGGCGCGCAACGCCGAGGCGATGCAGACGGCCCAGGTCGAGCGCTCGCGGATCGAGCAGCTCGAGCGCGGCATCGCCGGTGCCGCGACCCGCCTCGAACGCCTGCACGCCGAGCGCACGACGCTGGTCGACACCCCGCACGCGCGGGCGATCGAGGAGCTCGTCGCCGAGGAGACGGCGGCGGCGGCCGAGGAGTCGCGCCTCGCCGCGGCGCTCGAGGAGAGCCGGGCGGTGCGCGAGCGGCTGGCGGTCGAGCGGCAGGAGCTCGACGAGACGCTGAACGCGCGCCGGGCGCGCTCGCAGACCCTGCTCGGGCGGCTGGCCTCGCTCGAGGCGTTGCAGCAGGCCGCGCTCGCCGTCGACAGGGGCGACGACGACGGCTGGTCCGAACGGCACGGCCTGCCCGAGCTGCCGCGCCTGGCGCAGACGATCCGCACCGAGGCCGGCTGGGAGAAGGCCGCGGAACTCGTGCTCGGGCCGCGTCTGGAGGCGGTCTGCGTCGATGACGAGGGCCTGTTCGAACGCTGTCTCGAGGAGCTGCCGGCCGCGCGGCTGACTCTGGTCCGGGGTGCCGGGGCCGGTGGCGGATCGGACCCGGCGCACGCGCGCCCGGATGACGCGCGCCGGGTCCCCCCGGCGGGCTCGCTGCGGGCGAAGGTCCACGGCGTGCCGGCGCTCGACGGCTGGCTCGCGGGCGTGCGCGCGGCCGATACCGTCGCCGACGCGCTCGCGCTGCGCGGCTCGCTCGGCCCGGACGAGTCGGTGGTGACGCCCGACGGGCTCTGGTTCGGGCCGGGCTGGCTGCGCGTCGCCCGCGCCGAGGCCGAGGACGGCGTGCTCGCGCGCGAGGGCCAGCTGGTCGAGGTCCGTGACGAGCTCGCCGCGCTCGACGTCGCGCTGGCCGAGCTCGCCGAACGCCGCGACGACGCGGCGCGGCGCGAGAGCGAGTACGAGACCCGGCGAGAGACCCTGCAGCACGCCGTCAACGATGCCGTCCGGGAGCTGTCGCGGGTACGCTCGACGCTCGCGACCGAGCGTCAGAAGCTCGAGCAGAGCGAGGTCCGGGCCCGCCGTCTGGACGACGAGCTGGCCGAGCTCGGCGAGTCGCTGGAGGGCGACCGCGGCACGCTCGAGGTGGCGAGCGAGCGGCGGGCGGACGCGCTCGCCGGTCTCGACGGACTCCAGCGCGAGCGCGACACGCTCGCCGCCGAGCACGACACGCTCCGCGCCGCCGTGGCCGAGGCGCGGGCGCGCAGCGAGTCCGATCGCTCGGCCGGTCAGGAGCTCGCGATCCGGGTCGAGTCGATGCGCGGCGTGCGCGCGGCGACCGATCAGAACCTGCTCCGGTTGCGCGACCGGATCGGTCAGCTCGAGCGGCGCGAGACCGAGCTCGACGCGATGCTCGCCAGCGGCGACGGGGACGACCCTCTGGTCGCGCTCGAAGCGGAGCTCCAGCGGGCGCTGGCCGAGCGGCTGCGGGCGGACGCGGCGTTCGGCAACGCACGGACCGCCCTCGGCGAGGTCGACGCCCGACTCGGTGAGCACGACAAGGCCCGCCAGCTGCACGAGCGGCGGGCCGCGGAGCTGCGCGAGTCGCTGCAGGAGGCGCGCATGGAGAGTCAGGAGGTGCTGGTGCGCCTGAAGACGCTCGACGAGCAGCTCGTCGAGCAGGAGCACGACGCGGCGGCGCTGGCCGAGGGGCTCGATCCGGAGGCGACGATCGCGACGTGGGCGGAAGAGCTCGGGGCGCTCGAGCGACGCATCTCGCGGCTCGGACCGATCAACCTGGCGGCGATCGACGAGCACGCCGAACAGCTCCGGCGGAAGGAGTACCTGGACGAGCAGCACGCCGACGTCACCGAGGCGCTCGCGACGCTCGAGCGCGCCATCCAGAAGATCGACCGGGAGACGCGGGCGCGCTTCAAGGACACCTACGACAAGGTCGACGCGCGCTTCACCGAATTCTTCCCGAGGCTGTTCGGCGGCGGGCAGGCCAGCCTGGAGATGACCGGGGACGATCTCCTGACCACCGGCATCGGCGTCGTCGCGCAACCGCCGGGCAAGCGCGTCAACAACATCCAGCTGCTCTCGGGCGGCGAGAAGGCGCTGACCGCCGTGGCGCTGGTGTTCGCGTTCTTCGAGCTCAACCCGTCGCCGTTCTGCATGCTCGACGAGGTCGACGCGCCGCTCGACGACGCCAACGTCGGACGCTTCTGCGCGCTGGTGAGGGAGATGTCCGAGCGTGTACAATTCATCTTCATCACGCACAACAAGGTGACCATGGAGCTGGCCGATCAGCTCATGGGCGTGACGATGAACGAGCCGGGCGTCTCGCGTCTGGTCGCCGTCGATGTGCAGGAAGCGGTGGCGCTCGCCGGCGCCTGACCCCGACACGCGCACCCGTCGCCGCTCCTTTCGCCACACACCGAGGTTCCGTCGATGGAAAGTCTCCGCTGGATCCTGATCATCGCAGGCGTCGCCATCCTGGTCGCGCTGTGGCTCTCGGGGCGCTCCGGTCGGCGCGACACCGACGCGTCGCTGGCCCCCGATCCGTTGCTCGGCGACGACCCGCTCGGCGACGGGTTCGGTGACTTCGGTGACGTCGACCCGGACGATTTCGTGCGTCCCGGTGCGCCGGCGGGCACTTCCGCCGGGCCCGCGTCGGGAGGTGGACGCCGCGGAGGCGTGTCGCCACTCGCCCCCGCCGCCGCGGCGTTCGACGACGGCACGGCCGGGCCCGACGGCTTCGGTCCGGCCGACGGACCGGTGGTGCGCGGTGGGCACGGCGGCGGGACGAGCGGCTCCGGAGCACCGGCTCGCGACGCGTTCCCGCAGACATCGACCGCGGCTTCCGTCGCCGCGCAAGGGTTCGGCGGGTGGACGGCGAAGTTCGAGGCGATCGGCGAGAAGCTGGCCCCGAACCGTCGCCGCCGCCCGGTCGAGCCCGATGACGAGGAGTCGCTGCCGTCCCGTCCGCGCCCGTACGCGAGCAAGATCGTCATGCTGCACGTCGTGGCGCCGGACGACGAGATCCTGCCGCCGGAGGCGCTTCGCGACATGTTCGAGCGGCGTGGCTATCACCACGGCGACATGGGCATCTACCACTCGCTGTACGAGGGCAGGACGGTGTTCTCGGTCGCGCGGATGATCAAGCCCGGCACCTTCGACATCGACGACCTGAGCACCTTCGAGACGCCGGGTCTCGCGCTGATCCTGCAGCTCCCGGGGCCGGTCGCGGCGGATACCGCGTTCGAGGTCATGCTCGAGGAGGCGTTCGGAATGGCCGACGAACTCGGCGGCGGCATCGTGCTCGACGGCGATCGCAGCACGCTCGGACGCCAGACCGAGCAGCATCTGCGCGAGAGCATCCACGAGTACATGCACCGCCAGAAGTATTTCGACAGCGTCGCCTGAACCGGTGAAGCGATTCGTGGCGGCCGTGCCGGCCGCCGCACGTGCCGCCGCACTCCGCGAGGAGCTGCACGAGCACCTGCACCGCTACCACGTGCTCGACGCGCCGACGATCGACGACGCCGCCTACGACGCGCTGTTCCGCGAACTGGAGTCGCTCGAGGCGGAGCACCCCGAACTCGTCGTCCCCGATTCGCCGACGCGGCGTGTCGGCGCGGCGCCGCTCGAGGGCTTCGAGACGGTGCGCCACGCGCAGCCGATGCTCTCGCTGGCCAACGCGTTCTCGGCCACCGAGATGCTCGAGTTCGACCGGCGCACGCGCGAGCGACTCGAGCGCGAGGAGCCGGGAAGCGTCCGCTACATCGCCGAGCCGAAGCTCGACGGGCTCGCCGTCAGCCTGCGTTACGAGGCGGGCGTGCTGGTGCAGGGCGCGACGCGTGGCGACGGCACGACGGGGGAGAACATCACCCACAACCTGCTGACCATCGCGATGATACCGCAGCGGCTGCGCGGCGGAGGCGCCGCCGCACCGCCCGCCGTGCTCGAGGCGCGTGGCGAGGTGTTCATGAAGCACGCCGACTTCGCCGCGCTGAACGCGCGCATGACGGACGCCGGCCAGCCCGCCTTCGTCAACCCGCGCAACGCCGCCGCCGGGAGCCTGCGTCAGCTCGACCCGGCGAAGACCGCCGAGCGCAAGCTCTCGATCCACTGCTACGGGCTCGGCGAGCTCGTCGGCGGCGAGGCGCCGCCGACTCAATCCGCCACCCTCGACTGGCTCGGCGAGCTCGGCCTGCCGGTCAATCCCGAGCGCGAGGTCTGCGACGGCATCGCCGCCTGCGACGCCTGCTACGAGGCGCTCGGCGCGCGCCGCGCCACCCTCGGCTACGACATCGACGGGGTGGTCTTCAAGGTCGACGCGCTCGCCGAGCAGCGCGAGCTCGGCACCCGCTCGCGCGCCCCGCGCTGGGCGATCGCGCGGAAGTTCCCGGCCGAGGAGGTCGAGACGCGGCTCGAGGACGTCGAGTTCCAGGTCGGGCGGACCGGTGCGCTCACGCCGGTCGCGTGGCTCGCGCCGGTGTTCGTCGGCGGCGTGACCGTCGCGCGCGCGACGCTGCACAACATGGACGAGATCGCGAGAAAGGATGTGCGCATCGGCGACACCGTCGTGGTGCGCCGCGCCGGGGACGTCATTCCCGAGGTCGCGCGGGTCGTCGCGGGCAAGCGGCCGGGGGACGCGCGCGAGGTCGTGCTGCCCGAGGCCTGCCCGGTCTGCGGATCGCCCGTCGAGCGTCCCGACGACGAGGTCAAGGCGCGCTGCACCGGCGGGCTCGCCTGCGCGGCCCAGCGGCGCGAGGCGATCCGCCACTTCGCCCATCGCCGCGCGATGGACATCGAGGGGCTCGGCGACAAGCTCGTCGGGCAGCTCGTCGACGGCGGGCTCGTGCGCGCCCCGGCCGATCTCTACGCGCTCGGTGCGCGGACGCTCGAGACGCTGCCGCGCATGGGGGAGAAGTCGGCCGCCAACCTCGTCGCGGCGATCGCGCGCTCGCGCGAGACCACGCTCGCGCGCTTCCTGTTCGCGCTCGGCATCCGCGACGTCGGCGAGAGCGGCGCGGCGCTGCTCGCGGAGCGCTTCGGCTCGCTCGAGGCGGTGCGCGCGGCCGACACGGACGCGTTCGAGGCGATCGACGACATCGGTCCGATCGCCGCCCGCCGCCTCGTCGAGTTCTTCGCCGATCCGGCCGCCGCGGCGGTCGTCGACGCGCTGCTCGACGCCGGCATCACGTTTCCCGAGCGCACGCTCGAGACGATCGAGCCGTTGCTCGCCAGGCGCACCTACGTGCTGACCGGCACGCTCGGGAGCCTGACGCGCGATCAGGCGAAGGAGCGACTGCACCGTCTCGGCGCGAAGGTCACCGGCGGCGTCTCGAAGAAGACCACGGCGGTATTCGCCGGCGACGCGCCCGGCTCGAAGGTCACGAAGGCCGAGGAGCTCGGCGTGCCGGTGCTCGACGAGGCGGCGCTCGTCAGGTTGCTCGAGTCGCCGGCCGCGGTGCTCGCGGAGGAAGGCTCGTGAGTGCCCCGTGGTATTCTCCGCGCCGCTTCCGAGCCCGGTGCCCGCACGCGTGACAGATGCCTCCTCGAACGTCGATGCGAACGGCGACAGGCTTGGCGACAGGCCCGGCGACGCGTCCGCCGCGCGGCTCGCCGTCAACGGCGCGGGCGGTCGCATGGGTCGTCAGCTCGTCGCGGCCATCGCCGAACGCGCCGACGCCCGGCTGGTCGCCGCCGCCGACGCGCCCGGCAACGACGCGGTCGGCCAGGATGCGGGCACGCTGGCCGGCACCGGCGCGGCGGGCGTGCCCGTCTCGGACGACATCGGCGAGTCGCTCGACGGCGTCGATGTCGTCATCGACTTCACGACGCCCGCGGCGACGCTCGCCCTGCTCGAGCGGCTCGCGGGGACGGGCGCGCGCGCCGTGCTCGGCGCGACCGGCATGACGCCCGAGGAGCGCGCGCGGGTCGAGGCGACGGCGCGCACGATGCCGGTCTGCTTCGCGGCCAACTACAGCGCCGGCGTCACGCTCGCGCTCGATCTGCTCGAGCAGGCCGCGCGCGCCCTCGACGAGGACTACGACATCGAGGTCGTCGAGGCGCATCACCGGCACAAGGTCGACGCACCGTCCGGCACGGCGCTGGTCATGGGCGAGGCGCTCGCGCGCGGACGCGGGCGGGTGCTCGGGGACGTCGCCGTCTACGCCCGCGAGGGCATCACCGGCGAGCGCGAACGTGGCCGGATCGGCTTCGCCACGGTGCGTGGCGGCGACATCGTCGGCGAGCACGGCGTGATGTTCATCGGCGCCGGCGAGCGGCTGGAGATCACCCACCGCGCGCACGAGCGCATGACGTTCGCCCGCGGCGCGGTGCGGGCGGCGATCTGGCTGCGGAACCGGGGGCCGGGCTTGTACGACATGCGCGACGTGCTCGGGCTCGGGCTCTGAACATGGCATGTCGAAACCACAGGAGAGGAACATGAGCGTCGCGGTGGTGTTTCCGGGTCAGGGCTCGCAGGGCGTCGGCATGCTCGCCGGGCTCGCGGCGGCCGAACCGCTCGTCGGCGAGACCTTCGCCGAGGCGCACGAGGTGCTCGGTACCGACCTCTGGGCGCTCGCGCAGGGCGGACCGGCGGAGGCGCTCGCGGACACCCGCGTCACCCAGCCGCTGATGTTCGTCGCCGGGATCGCCGTCTGGCGCGTGCTCCGCGCGAACGGTTGCCCGATGCCCGCCGCCGTCGCCGGCCACAGCCTCGGCGAGTTCGCCGCCCTGGTCGCGACCGAGGCCGTGCCGTTCGCCGACGCGCTTCGCCTCGTCGGGCGCCGCGCCGCGCTGATGGCGGAGGCCGTGCCGGACGGCGAGGGCGGCATGGCGGCGCTGATCGGCATGGACGACGATGCCGTGGTCGCCCTGTGCGAGGAGACGGCGGCCGCGCTCGGCGGCGAGCGGGTGGTCGAGGCGGTCAACTTCAACGCGCCCGGACAGGTCGCGATCTCCGGTCACGTCGACGCGCTCGAGCGCGCCGTCGCCGACGCGCGCGGCAAGGGCGCGCGCAAGGCGCTGATGCTGCCGGTCAGCGTGCCGAACCACAGCTCGCTGATGCGGGGTGCCGGCGAGGCGCTCGCCGAGGCGATCGACGCGCTCGCGTGGTCGATGCCGGTGGTGCCGCTCGTGCAGAACGAGCCGGCGACCGCGCCCGGGTCGCTCGAGGAGCTGCTCGAGCGCCTGCGGCGACACGTCTACAGCCCCGTCCGCTGGACGCGCTGCGTCGAGACCCTGCGTGACGTCCACGGCGCGACGTCGATCATCGAGGCCGGTCCCGGCAAGGTGCTCGCCGGCCTCGGCAAGCGTATCGACCGCGCGCTGCCGACCCTGCCGGTCGAATCGCCGGAGACGCTCGCCGCGGCGCTCGAGGCTGCTGCAAGTGCGGCTGCAAGTGCGGCTGCAAGTGCGGCTGCATGTGCACCCGAGACCGGCACGGCGAGCGATCCGGCGTCGAACGCGTCGAACGCGTCGAACGCGTCGAACGCGTCGAACGCGTCGAACGCGACGGACATGAGGACACGGACATGAGCCGCGACAACGAGCTGGACGGCGCCGTCGCCCTGGTCACCGGCGCGAGCCGCGGCATCGGACGGGCGATCGCGCACGCGCTCGGCACCGCCGGCGCGAGCGTGGTCGGCACGGCCACCACCGGATCCGGCGCCGAGGCGATCGACGCTCGTCTCGCCGAGAGCGGCATCGCCGGGGCCGGCATGGCGCTCGACGTCAACGAGGACGACGCGCCGGCGCGCGTGTTCGACGCGATCACCGAGCGCTTCGGTCCGGTGACGATCCTCGTCAACAACGCCGGCATCACGCGCGACAACCTGTTCCTGCGCATGAAGGAGGAGGAGTGGCAGTCGGTCATCGACACCAATCTGACCAGCGTCTACCGGCTCTGCCGGCTCGCCGTGCGCCCCATGGTGAAGGCCCGCGGTGGCCGCATCGTCAACATCACCTCGGTCGTCGGGCTCACCGGCAACGCGGGCCAGGTCAATTACGCGGCGTCGAAGGCGGGGCTCCTCGGGCTGACCAAGTCGCTCGCGCGCGAGCTCGGCGGGCGCAACATCACCGTCAACGCGATCGCGCCCGGGTTCATCGAGTCGGACATGACCGACGCGCTCCCCGAGGCGCAGAAGGAGAGGCTTCGCGCCGACATCGCGCTCGGGCGGCTCGGTGCGCCGGAGGACATCGCCGCCGCCTGTCGCTATCTCGTCTCGCCGGGGGCGGCCTACGTCACCGGTCAGACGCTGTCGGTCAACGGCGGCATGCACATGCCCTGAACGGGCAGGCCGGGGTCGCGCATCCGCGCGGGCCGGCAAAGTTCACTACAATGGCGATACGGCCCGAGCCCGACCCGTGGCAGCCGACCCGTTTTCCCGGAGAGTCAGAACCGATGAGCACTATCGACGAACGCGTCAAGAAGATTGTCGTGGAGCAGCTGGGCGTGAAGGAGGAGGAGGTCACCCACAAGGCGGCCTTCGTCGAGGATCTCGGTGCCGACTCGCTCGACACGGTCGAGCTCGTCATGGCGCTCGAGGAGGAGTTCGAGTGCGAGATCCCGGACGAGGAGGCGGAGAAGATCACGACCGTCCAGCAGGCCGTGGACTACGTCAACGCGCACATCGACCAGGCTTGATCGAGCGGCGCCGGTCGATCGACCGGGCCGTGCGGTCCCGGGTCGTCGCCGTCGGGCACACGCGATCGTCTCCACGCGGCGATCGCCCGCCCGTGCGCGGCATTGCCCCACATGGCGCACAGGGGAGCTAGCGTGTCGAAGAGGCGGGTTGCGGTCACCGGTCTGGGTCTCGTGACGCCGGTCGGCAACGACGTCCCGAGCAGCTGGGACAGCATCGTCGCGGGCGTCTCCGGCGCGGCGGCGATCGAATCGTTCGACACCACCGATTTCGCGACGCGCTTCGCCGCGTCGGTCAAGGACTTCGACACGAGCGCCTACCTGTCGACCAAGGACGCGCGGAAGATGGACGTCTTCGTCCACTTCGGCATCGCCGCCGGCGTCCAGGCCATCCGCGACGCGGGCCTCGAGGCCGCCGACGGGCTCGACCTCGACCGCGTCGGCGTCTCCATCGGCTCCGGCATCGGCGGCCTGCCCAACATCGAGTCCCAGCACCGCACGCTGCTCGAGGGCGGCCCGAGGAAGGTCTCCCCGTTCTTCGTGCCGGCGACGATCATCAACATGATCAGCGGCAATCTCTCGATCCGCTTCGGCTACCGCGGTCCGAACCTCTGCACCGTCACCGCCTGCACGAGCGGCACTCACAACATCGGCCAGGCCGGGCGCATGATCGAGTACGGCGACGCCGACGTGATGGTCGCCGGCGGTGCCGAGATGGCCACCTCGCCGCTCGGTCTCGCCGGGTTCGGCGCGGCGCGGGCGCTGTCGACGCGCAACGACGATCCCGCCGCCGCCAGCCGCCCCTGGGACGCCGATCGCGACGGCTTCGTGCTCGGCGACGGGGCGGGCGTGATGGTGCTCGAGGAGCTGGAGCACGCGAAGGCGCGGGGCGCCCGCATCTACGCCGAGCTCGTCGGATTCGGCATGAGCGGCGACGCCTACCACATGACGCTTCCGTCAGGCGACGGGGCGGTGCGCTGCATGCGGGCCGCGCTCGCCAACGCCGATCTCGCCCCCGCCGACGTCGGCTACGTCAACGCGCACGGCACCTCCACGATGGCCGGTGATCGCGCCGAGAGCGATGCCGTGAAGGACGTCTTCGGCAGCCATGCCCAGACGCTGCCCGTGGGCTCGACCAAGAGCATGACCGGACACCTGCTCGGCGGTGCCGGCGGTGTCGAGGCGATCTTCTCCGTGCTCGCCATGCACACGGGCAAGCTGCCGCCGACGATCAACCTCGACACGCCGGGCGAGGGCTGCGACCTGGACTACATCGCCAACGTCGCGCGCGACGCGACTGTCGACGTGGCCATGTCCAACTCGTTCGGCTTCGGGGGCACCAACGGCACCGTCGTCTTCGCGCGCGGCGCCTGAACGGGACGCGCCGTCGTGCTGCGCTTCCTGCTCGTCGTGCTCGGCATGGCGGCGACCGCCGTCGCCCTCGCCTGGCACGACTACGACGCCTGGCTCGAGCGTCCGCTCGCGCTCGGTGACACGCCGCGCGCGTTCACCATCGAGCGCGGCTGGTCGGCGCGCCGCGTCGGCACGGAACTCGAGCGCGAGGGCATCGTCGACAAGCGCCACTGGTTCGAGCTGCACCTGCGGCTGAGCGGTCGCGGCGGCGGCATCCGTTCCGGGGAGTACGCGCTCGACGGTCCGATGACGGTGCCGATGCTGCTCGACACCTTCGAGAAGGGCCGGACCGTGCAGTACTCGCACACCCTCGTCGAGGGATCGACCTGGCGCGAGGCGCTCGCCCGCGTCGCCGCCGACGACACCCTGGTCCACTCGCTCGATCCGGACGTGACCGCCGACGCCCTGCAGGCGAGCGAGGCGGACGGCGCCGCGCTGATGGCCGCGATCGGTCACCCCGAACTACACCCGGAGGGTCAGTTCTTCGCCGACACCTACCGCTTCCCGCGCGGCACCAGCGACGTCGAGTACCTCGCCCGTGCCAAGGCGACGCTCGACGCCGTGCTCGCCGAGGAATGGGACGCGCGCGAGGACGGGCTGCCGCTCGAGAGCGCCTACGAGGCGCTGATCCTCGCCTCCATCGTCGAGAAGGAGACCGCCGTGGCCGCCGAGCGGCCGCTGATCGCGGGCGTCTTCCTCGCGCGCCTGACGAAGGGGATGCGCCTGCAGACCGATCCGACCGTCATCTACGGCATCGGTCCGAGCTTCGACGGCGACATCCGACGGCGCGACCTGACCACCGACACGCCGTACAACACCTACACCCGCGCGGGGCTGCCGCCGACGCCGATCGCGATGGTCGGTCGCGAGGCGATCCACGCGGTGCTGCACCCGCAGGCGAGCGACAAGCTGTACTTCGTCTCGAAGGGCGACGGCACCCACCAGTTCTCGGCGACGCTCGCCGAGCACGAGGCCGCGGTCCGCCGGTACCAGCTTCGCCGGTGAGCGTACCCGCGGCGACGAGCGGACACCCGGCGCGCGGGCGCCTGATCACGCTCGAGGGGCTCGAGGGCGTCGGCAAGACGACCAACCGCGCGCACGTCGAGCGGCGTCTCGACGAGGCCGGTCACCGCGTGCTCGCCACGCGCGAGCCGGGCGGCACGCCGGTCGGCGAGGCGCTGCGCTCGCTCGTGCTGGACGCGGGAGCCGAGCTCCTGCCCGAGACCGAGCTCCTGCTGATGACGGCGTCACGGATCGAGCACGTCGCGCGCGTCGTCGAGCCCGCGCTCGCACGCGGCGACTGGGTGCTCTGCGATCGCTTCCTCGACGCGAGCGTCGCCTATCAGGGCGGCGGGCGCGAGCTCGGTGCGGCGTTCGTCGCCGAGCTGCACGCGCGCCTCGGCATGCGTCTGGTGCCCGACCTGACGATCCTGCTCGACATGCCGCCCCGCGCGGGCCTCGCGCGCATCGGCGCGCGCGGCGCGCCCGACCGGATCGAGCGCGAGGGCATCGCCTTCTTCGAGCGGGCGAGGGCGGCCTACCTCGGGCGGGCGGCGGCGGAGCCCGCACGGATCGTCGTCGTCGACGCCGCCCGACCGCTCGTCGACGTGCAGGCGTCGATCGACGTCGCGCTCCGCGAGCGTCTCGACATCGATGCGGGAGCGCCGGCATCGACGCGCTGACCCCGTGTCCGCCCTGGCTGCTCGAGAAGGGCCGTTCGACGCTCGCCCGCGACGCGGCCGGGCGCCTGCCGCACGCGCTGCTGATCGGTGGCCTGCCGGGTGTCGGCAAGCGGGCGTTCGCGCACTGGCTGATCGAGGCGCTGCTGTGTCGTCGGCGTACCCCGGACGGGGCCTGCGGGGTCTGCGCCGCCTGCCGTCAGCTGCTCGCCGACGCCCACCCCGACTTCCGGGCGCTCGCTCCGGAGGGGGCGAGCGCGACGATCCGCATCGATGCGGTGCGCGAGCTCGTCGACTGGTTGCAGCTCACGGCTCAGGGCGACGGCTACCGGGCCGCGCTCCTTGTGGCGGCCGACACGATGAACCGGAACGCGGCCAACGCGCTGTTGAAGACGCTGGAGGAACCGGGCGAGCGCGGCCTGCTCGTGCTCGTCGCCGATCGCGCCGCGGCGCTGCCGGCGACGGTGCGCAGTCGCTGCCAGACGATCGTGCTCGGGGCGGGACCCGCCGACCGCACGGCCGCGCTCGCCTGGCTCGAGGGGCGGGTGGCGGATCCGGTGCTCGCGCTCGATCGGGCGCGCGGGCGACCGTTCGCGGCGCTCGAGTCGTTCGACGAGGGGCGCGAGAAGGAGACGACGCTGCTGCTCGCCGCCTGGCAGGATCTCTTCCTGCACCGTGCGAGTGTCGGACGGATCGTCGACTCGGTGGCGGATCTCGCGACGCCCCGCTGTCTGGAGGCGTTCTCCCACTGGACCGCGCTGGCGCTGCGTCACCGCTCCGGGCTGCCGATCGGCGCGGATCGTGCTGTCGAGGACGCCGTGGTGGCGGTCGCGTCCCGACTGGAAACCGAGCAGTGGTTCGCACTTCACGATGCCCTGGCCCGGCTGCACCGCATGGATGGCGCCAGCTTCCGCACGCGCGCTGTCCTCGAAGGATTCCTTGCCGATACCCGACTCAAGACCATCGCCCGCGAGGCAGGACCGCCGACATGACCGCCGAAACCCGCAAGGGCATCATCTCGTTCTCGATCACCGATCGCGGCGCGCTGTACGCCTCCTACCTCTCGTTCGTGCAGAACGGGGGATTGTTCGTGCCGACCTCGCGCACCTACTCGCTCGGCGACGAGGTGTTCCTGTTGCTGCGCATCATGGACGACGTCTCGCTCGTGTCGGTGTCGGGCACCGTCATCTGGGTCACTCCGGTCGGCGCCCAGGGCAACAAGGCGGCCGGCGTCGGGGTGCAGTTCATGGACGGCGACAACGGCTCGACCAAGTCGATCATCGAGCAGCATCTCGCCGCCGCCCTGCATGGCGAGCGTCCGACGCAGACCATGTAGCGACCACGGGCCGCCACGGGCCGCCACGGGCCGCCACGGGCCGCCATGAGCCGCCATGAGCCGCCATGAGCCGCCACGGGCCGCCATGAGCCGCCATGAGCCGCCATGAGCCGCGCCCGGGCGACACCCGGACGCGATACCCTGTGCGCCCCGCGCCGAGTCCGTACCCGATCATGACCGCACGATCCTCACCGGAAGCCGTCCCGCGTGGCGCGCGTCGCCGCCGTGCCGCCGCGCGCGAAGGGGCTCGACCGAGCGATGTCTCGAAGAAGCTCTACGTCGCCGGCAGCGATGTGCACGGACTCGGCATGTTCGCCGCCGCACCGCTCGCGGCCGACGTCGTCCTCGGACGACTCGCCGGCATGCCGACCTACGACGACGGCACCTACGTCCTCTGGCTGACCGACGAGCTCGGGCTCGAGGTCACCAACGACTTCCGCTTCATCAACCACAGCGGCGACCCCAACTGCGCGCTGACCGACGTGGACGTGGTGACCCTGCGCGCCGTCGGCAGGGACGAGGAACTGACGCACGACTACGGCTGGCGCTGAGCGGTGACCGTTCGCGCCGCCGCCGTTCGGGACACGTGCCTCGCGACGACCGACATCTCCCGGCTCGAGACGCGCTTCCGGCGCATCGCGCGGCTCGATCACGCGAGCACGTTCCTCGACCGGGACCGCAGGGTGGTGATGCCGCCCGGCGGTGCCGAGCCCTCGTGCCGAGGCGCTGGCCGAACTCGCCGCTCTCCGTCACGACCTTGCGCGAGCGCCATCCGGACTGGCGCGAGCGTCTCGCCGCCGGCGACACGGCCTTCGTCCGCGACTGGCTCGCGCAGCGGATCTGGTCTCGGGGCAGCCTGCTCGAGTCGCAGCCGCTGATGATCGAGGCGACGGGCGAGAGCACGAACGCGGCCCACCTGATCGCCCATCTCGAGGCGCGCTGCCTCGGCGAGCGCGACTGATCGCGTCGCGCGCTGGCCGCCGTCCGGCTTCAGGTCGGTCGAGCCGTTCCCGTCAGTCGTGTCGGATCACCTGTCCGCCGTTCCGAACCGACCAGGCGAGCCGGTCGAACACGTCGACGCCGAGCTGGCGCAGCACGTCGATGACGTCGAGCGGAACCCAGTTCTCCCGGATCCGCCCCTCATGGTGGAGGTAGAAGTCCATCACCCGCATGTCGACCGGCCGCCCGGTCGGGCCGAGCCCGAGCCAGTTGCCGCCGGTGTGCACCGCGTGCACGCTCGGCCACCCGCCGGTGACCGAGTAGGCGCCGTCGCCGATGCGGATGTAGTGCCCGCCACCGACCTCCGAGCGGTGTTCGGCGATCTCCCCCCATTGCGAGCCACCCTTGCGGTTCGGGAAGGCGGTGCGGAACGGCAGCTGGTGATGGTCGACGAACCCGGCGAGCCCGCGCGAGGTGCCGATGCCCGCGGGGCCGTACCACATCATCTTCGGATGCCAGTGCTCGCGCTGCGGCATCGCCAGCAGGCCCTCGCGAGTGTTGGTCTCGTCGTCGTCGTGGTCGCCGAGCGTCCTCTGCATGGCGAGCGTCTGCGCGAGGTTCGCGGCGGACCGAGCCGGATCGCCGGGGGTGAACACCTGTCCGTCAGCGGTGAACGGGCCTGCCCAGCGGCCTTCCATCCCGAGACTCGGTGGCAGCGGCCAGTGCCCGCTCTGGCGCATCGCGTCGAGGATGTCCCACAGGCAGTTGCTCTGCGCGACGCGTCCGTTCTCGATGCGGTGCACCTCGCCGTAGCGCAGGAACAGCGCGCGGCCGGTGGCCGGGATACCGAGCCAGTCGCGCGTGAAGGTGCCGCAGTAGTGGCCGACGGTCGCGACGTACTCGCGTCCCTCGAAGCGTCCGCCGACGACGATGTCGTCACGTCGCTCCAGATCGGGCAGGGCGGCCATCAGCGGTCGCCAGACGGTCTCGGCGACGGCGTCCAGTCCCTGCAGCTCGTCGAGGGGTGCCGCCCCGCGGAAATGCACGTCGTCGCCGTGCAGCACGCGCAGGTTGTCGTTCAGCGCGCCCGTGCCGCCCTCGGCGAGCGCGAGCAGCGCACGGTGAACCTCGCGCCGGGTGGTCACGAGATCGTTCGAGCCGTCGTGCGTGGCGTGATCGTCGGTCGGGGTCATCGGGCGGGTCTTCGGGAGAGCGCGGGAGCCGGCGATCGATCGAACGCTCGGTCGGGCGAAAGATGTCGGGGAACGAGGGAAGGGGCGTCGGGAGCGGAGTTCGTCGGGCACGATGCGGGCCCGATGATGACGTCGTGCCGGAGCGGTACGTTCAGTGGGCGGGCGCTTCGCTGGCGGACGTTCGCGAGGATCGCGATCCTCGACCCCACGGCGTCTCCTCGATCGGCTCGCCGCCGATCCTCGTCACGCGCCGTCCGTCGCCGTCCGCCTCGAGCACGCTGTGGGCACAGTTGGGCAGCGAGGGCAGCGAGCGGAGCGTCCCGAGCGGCTCGTCGGTGTAGTGCGCGAGCACGCTCTTGATCAGCGCCCCGTGACTGACGACCAGCACCACGTCGGCCGCCCGCTCGCCGATGATGCGCTCGATCGCGGCGACCCCGCGACGCTGCAGTTCCGGATAGCCCTCGGCGTTCTCGACCTCGAACGCGGGATCGGCGTCCCGCAGGCGTTCCGTCATCGTCCGGTCCTCGAGCTCGACCTCGCTCCAGAGCCTGCCTTCCCAGGCGCCGAGCCGGATCTCGCGCAGCTCGTCGCGGTAGACGATGTCGGGGTTCGCCGGTGCGAGCGCGAGGGCGGCGGTCTGCCGCGTGCGCACGCTCGTGCTGCAGTAGACCGCGCCGACGTCGAGCGCGGCGAGCGTCGGGGCGAGTGCGCGGGCCTGCTCGCGGCCGGTCTCGTCGAGTTCCGTGTCGAGCTGGCCCTGGATGCGCCGCTCGGCGTTCCAGCGAGTCTGTCCGTGGCGGACGAGGTGGATCTGCATGATCGGATCGAGTGTCGGGGAGGGGGATCGTAGCGCACCGGCGTGATCCGGAGGTTGCGCCCGCGCGGCCCGGGAGTCGATCATCGGACGCGAGCGGCGAGGGGTGGCGAGGATGGATGACTGGCAGGTCGCGCTCGAGAGCGCGCTCGGCGCGAGCATCGCGCGTCTGGACGCGCTCGGCGGTGGCGACTTCGCGCGCGCCTTCCGGGCGACGCTCGACGACGCGCGCGTGCTGTTCGTCAAGACGCACGCGTCACCGCCGCCCGGGTTCTTCACCACCGAGGCGGCCGGTCTCGCGTGGTTGCGCGCGGCGGGTGCCGCCCGGGTGCCGGAGGTGCTGTTCGCGAGCGACGCACCGCCGTGCCTGGCGCTCGAGTGGATCGAGCCCGGCGGGCGCTCGCCGCGCGGCGCCGGTCGCGACGACGAGGCGGCGCTCGGCCGCGCACTCGCCGACCTGCACGCCGCGGGTGCGCCGTGCTTCGGTCGAGAGGACCGACGGACCACCGGCAGCCTGGCGATGCCGAACGAGCCGGCCGACGACTGGCCGGGCTTCTACGCCGAACGGCGTCTGCTGCCGCTCGCCCGCCTCGCACGCGACCGCGAGGCGCTTCCCGCGCGCGACATCGAGCGGCTCGGGCGCGTCGCCGCACGGCTCGACGGGTTCGGTGCCGCGGACGAGCCGCCCGCGCGATTGCACGGCGACCTGTGGGCCGGCAACCGGATCGTCGATGCGCGCGGCCGGAGCTGGTTGATCGATCCCGCCGCGCACGGCGGACATCGCGAGTTCGACCTGGCGATGATGCGGCTGTTCGGCGGCTTCGACGAACGCTGTCACGCGGCCTACCGCGCCCACGCGGCACTCGTCGACGGTTGGGAGTCGCGCGTGCCGCTGCACCAGCTCGCCCCGCTCGTCGTGCACGCGATCAAGTTCGGTGGCGGCTACGCGCGCGGAGTCCGGGCGGCGCTCGATGCCTGCGTCTGACGCGGAGTGGCGCCTCTGCGCTCGGCCGGTCGCGGCGTGCGTGACCAGACGACGAACCGGTTGTCGCTCGGCATGAGCCGCCGCCGCGTCGGTCGAAGACCGGCCGCGCGGGCGATCTCGTCGAGCCACGCCAGGTCGCGCACCCCGGTGCCGGGTGCCCGCTCGCGAAGTGCCGCGTCGAACGCGCGATTCCCTTCGCCGGTGTGCGCCCCGTCGATCGCGAACGGCCCGTAGAGGCAGAGCCTGCCGTCGCCCGCCAGACGCTCCGCCGCGCCGCGCACGAGACCCTCGACCGCATCGTCCTCCATCATGTGGACGACGTTGCTCGCCAGGCAGAGCGACGCCCGCGGCACCTCCCAGGGGTGGGAGCGGACATCGAGCGCGAGCGGCGCGAGCACGTTCGGCGGACCCTCCCGACGCAGGCGCTCGACCAGGTCACCCGTGTTCGACGGGTACTCCGTGGGCTGGAAGCGGACATCGGGCAGTGCGCGGGCGAAGCGGCAGACATGCTGGCCCGTGCCGGAACCGAGCTCGAGCACGAGCGGCCCCGTCGCCGTGCCATCCGCCGTCGGCCCGGTCACGCCGGTCACGCCGGTCACGCCGATGGCGTCGAGCTCGACGAGCTCGTCGAGGAGCGCGGCGAGAACGGCCTCGCCGTTCCTCTCGGCCGCCGGCGCGTGCCGCAGCGGCGCCGTCACGTCGGCGGTGCCTGCTCGCGCGACAGCGCGTCGAGGATGCGCACCCAGCTGCGCGTGCCCTTGTGGAAGCTCCGGAGCGCGTACTTCTCGTTCGGCGAGTGGATCGCGTCGTCGTCGAGCCCGAAGCCGATCAGCAGGCTGTCCATGCCGAGGATGTCGCGGATGTGGCCGACGACCGGTATGGAGCCACCGCAGCCGGCCTGCACGGCGGGCCTGGGCCACTCGGCCGACAGCGCCTCGCGCGCCGCCTCGAACGGCGGCGCGTCGATCGGCATGACGATCGCGGGCGAACCGTCCTTCGAGGTCCACGTGGCCGTGCAGTCCGGCGGCAGCCGTGCCGCGACGTGCGCGCGGAAGGCGTCGCGTACCCGCGCCGGGTCCTGTCGACCGACGAGCCGGAAGCTCACCTTGGCGCGGGCGATCGACGGGATGACCGTCTTGAACCCCTCGCCGGTGTAGCCACCCTCGATCCCGTTGACGTCGCAGGTCGGGCGCGACCAGACCTGCTCGAGCACCGAGCGTCCGCGTTCGCCGGCGAGGGTCGACAGGCCGACCGCACCGAGGAACTCCGCGTCGTCCTGACCGAGCGACGCCCAGGCCGCGAGCGTCTCGGCGGGCGGCTCGTCGACGCCGTCGTAGAACCCCTCGAGCGTGACCCGCCCGTCCGCGTCGTGCAGGTCGGCGAGGATCCGTGTCAGCACGCGAATCGGGTTGATGGCCGCGCCCCCGTACATGCCCGAGTGCAGGTCGAGCGACGCTCCGGTGACGGTGATCTCCTCGCCGACCATGCCGCGCAGCATGGTCGAGATCGTCGGCGTGTCAGTGTCCCACATGCCGGTGTCGCAGACGAGCGCGACATCGGCCGCGAGACGATCCCTGTTCGCCTCCATGAACGGCACCAGCGAGGGCGAGCCGCTCTCCTCCTCGCCCTCGAGGAACACCGTGACGCGGGCGGGCAGGGCGCCGGTGACGTCGCGCCAGGCGCGGCAGGCCTCGACGAAGGTCATCAGCTGCCCCTTGTCGTCCGCCGCGCCGCGCGCGCGGATCACGGTGCCTGCGTCGCTCTCCTCGAGCGCGGGTTCGAACGGCGGGCGGTGCCAGAGCGCGAGCGGGTCGACCGGTTGCACGTCGTAGTGGCCGTAGAAGAGCAGGCTCGGCCCGTCGCCCGCCTTCTCGTCGGTACCCCCACCGAGCTGTCCTACCACCATCGGATGGCCCGGCGTGTCGTGGCGACGCGCCTCGAAGCCGATGCCCGCGAGCTCGTCGACGAGAAGATCGGCGGCGCGTCGGCAGGCGTCCGCGTGCGCCGGATCGGTGGAGATGCTGTCGATGCGCAGCAGCGCGAACAGGCGCTCGAGCGAGGCGTCCAGCGTGTCGTCGACGTGCGCGAGCACGCGCTCGAGTTCGGACATGGCGGCCCCGCGACAAGGTGCTGATGAAAGGCCCGCGAGTCTAGCGCAGGCGCGGCCGCCTCGAGGCGGCCGTCGAGCGACGCGTCGACGCGGTCCCTTCGAGGTATTCGTGCCGGCGGGAATTTCCCGTACCCTCGACGGATGACGAGTGCAGCGGATGCCGACACCCTCTCCCGCGACATGGCCGCCCGCGGCTACGTGGCCGATGACGATCTCGCCGCCGCGCTGCACCTCGCGGGCGCGCTCGGCAAGCCGCTGCTGCTCGAGGGCGAGGCGGGCGTCGGCAAGACCGAAGTGGCCAAGTGCCTCGCGGCCGTGGCCGGTGCGCGGTTGATCCGGCTGCAGTGCTACGAGGGACTCGACGCCCAGCACGCGCTCTACGACTGGGACTACCAGCGCCAGCTGCTCGCGATCCAGATGGCGCGCGACGCCTCCCCCGAGGCGTTGAAGGCGACGCTCTACAGCGAGTCCTACCTGATCCGCCGGCCGTTGCTCGAGGCGATCGCGGGCGAGGGCGAGGCGGTGCTCCTGATCGACGAGATCGATCGCGCCGACGAGGAGTTCGAGGCGCTGCTCCTCGAGCTCCTGTCCGACTTCCAGATCACGATCCCCGAGCTCGGCACCTTCGTCGCGCGCCGTCGCCCGCGCGTGATCCTGACGTCCAACGGCGTGCGGGAGCTGTCCGACGCGCTGCGCCGGCGCTGCCTCTATCACTACCTCGACTACCCCGGCGCCGGGCGCGAGCGGCGGATCGTCGCCGCGCGGCTGCCCGACATCCACCCGACGCTGCTCGGTCAGCTGGTCGACGTCGTCCAGCACCTTCGCGGCGCGGCGCTCAGGAAGACGCCGGGGCTCGCCGAGACGCTCGACTGGGCGGCGTCGCTGATGCAGCTCGACGTGCGGGACCTGCGGGCGTCGCCGCTCGCGCTGGAGCAGAGCCTGTCGGCACTGCTGAAGACGCGCGAGGATCGGGCGCTGGTGGCGGCGAACGGCGTCGCGAGCCTGCTGGACGTCGCCCCGGAGGTCGACGCCGGGGAGCCTCCGGGGAGCGCCGCGTGAGGCGCACCGGATGAGCGAGATCGCCCGGCTGGCCGCCGATCCGCTGCACCGCCTCGGGGACTTCGCGGCGTTCCTGCGCGCGAACGGCGTGCCGGCCGACACCGGCGCCGTGCTCGACGCGCACCGCGCCGCCGCCGCCGGCGCGTTCGCCTCCCGCATGGCCTGGCGCCGTGCCTGCCGCGCCTGCTTCTGCCGCGACCGCGCGACCTGGCAGCGCTTCGATCGCCTGTTCGACGCGTTCTGGCAACCGGACGGCGAGCCGCTCGACACCGACGGCACGATCGACGGCGCGCGCGGCGACGGCGGCGCGAAGCTCGCGAGCGGGCAGCGCCTGCTCGGCATGGCCGGCACCTCCGAGAAGCAGCGCGAGGAGGAGGAGTTCTTCGGCGCGGGCGACTTCAAGGCGCTGTCGCTCGCCGACTTCCGCTTCGTGTTCGACAAGGCCCAGATGGCCGAGATCGAACGGCTGGTCGAACGCATCGCGCGCCGCGCGCGGCGACGGGTCTCGCGCCGCGACAAGCCCGCGACGCGCGGCACGCGGGTCGACCTCAGACGCTCGCAACGTCACCTGCAACGCCACGGCGGACAACCGATGACGCTCGCCTGGCGGCGTCCCGACCGGGAGCTGCACCGGTTCGTGCTGCTGCTCGACATCAGCCAGTCGATGGACGTCTACGCGAAGCTGTTCCTGCGCTTCGGGCGCATCCTGATGACGGCGTTCCGACGCTCGCACGCGTTCGCCTTCAACACCGAGCTGACGATGCTGGGGCAGGGCGGGGCGAACCTGCGCGAGCGCGACATCGAGGACGCGATCAACCTCATGGCCAAGGGCTGGCTCGGCGGCACGCGCATCGCCGAGTGCCTGGAGCGCTTCACCGACGAGCACCTGCACGATCTGGTCGACTCGCGCACGACGCTGGTCGTGTTCAGCGACGGCTGCGACACGGCGAAGCCCGAGCGGCTCGCGCGGGCCGTGCGGCCGCTCGCGCGCCGCGCCGGACGGCTCGTCTGGGTCAACCCGCTGCTCGGCAGGTTCGCGCCCGGTCAGGCCGATCGCTGGATGGATCCGGTCGTGCCGCACGTCGACGCGTACTGCGCGGCGCACGACCTGGCCAGCCTCGTCGAGCTCGAGAAGGTGCTGCTCCGCCGATGACCGACGGTACCCGGACGCGCGATCGAGCACACCTTCGCCCGCGACATCGTCCCGCCGATCGCGAGCGGGACGATCACCGAGGAGACCTGCCGTGACCCTTCCAGCCGACGGAGCGGGCGGCGAACCCGCCGATGCCGACGAGCGCCGCGCGGCGCCGGCGGTCGTCTGCTACGACGCCGATGCCGTGCCGGCGCCCGACACGGAGCGGCTCGACGCGTGGCGCGACTCGCTCGCGCCGGTCGAGAGCGTGGTCGTGCCGCCGCGCGACGCGCGCGCGTTCCGGGTGCCCGCCGGCCACGCCTTCCGCATCGTCTCGGTCGACGGCCCGCAGGTCGGCGACCTGAACCTCTGGAACGCGGACGATCTCGCCGAACGGTTCTGGAGCGGCAAGACCCGTCAGCTGCACGCCTCGCACGTGAGCACCGGCCACCGGCTCTGGAGCGTGCTGCCGTACCTGCGACCGCTCGCGACGATCACCGACGACACGCTCGCCTGGTACGGGGTCGACGCCGACGGCGGGCGCGTGCACGACGTCATCGGCACGCGCTGCGACCCGTACACGAACCGTCTGCTCGCGGGCGTCGACTACCACCGCTGCTGTCACTCGAACCTGACGCGCGCGCTCGCCGACGGCGCGGGTCTCTCGCTCGCCGAGGCCGAGCGCCACGTGCACGACGTCGTCAACGTCTTCATGTGCACCGGGTTCACCCGCGACACCGGGCAGTACTTCATGAAGGCGAGCCCGGTCCGTCCCGGCGACCGGTTCGAGTGCCGCGCCGAGATCGATCTGCTGTGCGCGCTGTCGACCTGCCCGGGCGGGGACTGCGGCAGCGGGCACTCGGACGACGAGGCGCCCTGCCATCCGCTGCACGTCGAGATCCTGCGTCCCTCGGACGCCGCGCTCGCCGCGCACCGCCCGCCACCGTCGAGCGCCTACGGCGGCCGGCACGGCCGCGGCTGAGGCGCGGGCGCGCCCCGCGCCGCCGTCGTATTCATGACGGGTGTCGGCGCTCGTCTGCGATGATCGGAGAAGGCAGACATCACGCCGTCAACCGGGAACCCGTCATGGTCGAATCCAGAACGATCTTCGTCACCGGCGCGAGTCGCGGGCTCGGTGCCGCGCTGGTCGCGGGTCTCGTCGCCGAGGGGCACCGCGTCGCCGGCTGCGCGCGCGATGCCGGATCCATGGACGAGCTGGCCGAGCGTCACGGCGGCGAGCACCGCTTCGAGGCCTGCGACGTGGCCGACGAGGCGAGCGTCGCGGGCTGGGCCGCCTCCGCCATCGGCGCGCTCGGCGCGCCCGACCTGCTCGTCTGCAACGCCGGTGTCATCAACGACGAGGCGCCGCTCTGGGAGGTGGACGAGACGGCCTTCGCGCACCTGCTCGCGGTCAACGTCGCCGGTGTCCAGCGGGTCATCCGGCACGTGCTGCCGGCCATGCTCGACGCCGGCCACGGCGTGGTGGTCAACCTGTCGAGCGGCTGGGGCCGTTCGGTCTCGCCGGGCGTCGCGCCGTACTGCGCGAGCAAGTGGGCGATCGAGGGCATGACCCGCGCGCTCGCCACCGAGCTCCCCGACGGCCTCGCCGCCGTGCCGCTGAACCCCGGCGTCATCGACACCGACATGCTCCGGACGGTCTGGGGCGACGGCGCGAGCGGCTATCGCACGGCGGAGGAGTGGGCGCGATCGGCCGTGCCGTTCATCCTCGGGCTGGGACCCGCCGACAACGGCCAGCCACTCACGGTGCCCGGCTGACGGCGGTGGCGACCGGAGCGAAGTCGCCTGAGCCTGCGCGGGTGCCGGACGCGGTGGGCGCGTCGCACTCGGAACGATCTTCGACGCGGGGGGCGACTTCGCCGGCGAGCGATCATCGTCCGGTGTCCCGTTCCCCCCTCCCTCCGTGACCGCCCATGCGCCGACTCGCCGCCGTACCGCTTTCCGCGTTGCTCGTCCTGACGAGCGCCTGCAGCACAGGTCTGCCCGAGGGCATCGAGCCGGTCGGCGAGTTCGAGCCGGAGCGCTATCTCGGCACCTGGTTCGAGATCGCTCGTCCGGATCACGGCTTCGAGCGCGGCCTGGAGGAAGTCTCGGCCACGTACTCGGCGAAGGACGACGGCACGTTGCGGGTCGTCGACCGCGGCTGGGATGTCGAGACGGCCGAATGGGACATCGCCGAAGGCACGGCGTCGATCAGGACGCCGCGAACCTGCCGCCGCCGGAATGATCTTGCCGTTCGCCCCTCGATGACCTGCGCGACAGCGTGCCACGCCCGTCGTCGGGGTTCACGCCGTGCGCAGGCGCTCCCCGATCAGGATCGCCGTCTCCAGCGCGCGCAAGCCGTCCTCGCCGCCGACCAGCGGGCGGGTGCCGGTGCGCACCGCGTGCAGGAAGGCGGTGACCTCGGCCAGGATGGCGTCGCCGCGACCGAGCTCGGCGTCGGTGCAGTCGATCGGCGGCACGCCGTCCGCGTCGGGCTCGTGCGCGCGATCCACGGTGCAGACGCGCGTGGTGTTCTCCTGGAAGTCGATCGCCACGTAGGTGTCCTTCTGGAAGAAGCGCATGCGCCGTTCGCGCTTGCCGCTGACGCGACTCGCCGTGACGTTGGCCACGCAGCCGTCGGTGAACTCGAGCCGCACGCTCGCGATGTCGGTGGCGTCGGACACCACCCTGGCGCCGTTCGCGTGGATCGCGGCGATCTCCGAGGGCACGAGGTGCAGGATGATGTCGATGTCGTGGATCATCAGGTCGAGCACGACGTCGACGTCGGCGCCGCGCTGGGTGAACGGCGCGAGGCGGTGCGACTCCACGAAGATCGGCGCGGTGATGCGCCCGGCTACCGAGACCAGCGCCGGATTGAATCGCTCGAGGTGCCCGACTTGCAATACAAGGTTCCTGTCGGCGGCCAGCCGTACCAGCGTGCGCGCCTCGTCCACGCTCGCGGTCATCGGTTTCTCGACGAGCACGTGCAGACCCCGCTCGAGGCAGTCGCGCGCGACGGCGAAGTGCGAGCGGGTCGGGGAGGCGATGCTGACGGCGTCGCAGATCCCCGCGAGCTCGCGGTGGTCCGCGAGCGCGCGGGTGCCGACCTCGGCGGCGATCTCGGCGCCCCGGGCGGCGTCCGGATCGCAGACGGCGACGAGCTCGCAAGCGTCGAGCGCGGCGTACTTCTGGGCGTGGAAGCGCCCGAGGTAGCCGGTGCCGACGACGGCGGTGCGCAGCGGAGTGCTCTCCGGTTCGTCCATTCGGGTCTCGTCCGCCGTGCCGGTGCGACCGCTCGTCGCGATCTCGCCGAGTCTACTTGGGTCGGACGCCCGGACCCAGTATCCTTCGCGACCGATGCCCCGCTCCGCCGACACCCTCGCCCCGCCGTTCACGCTCGCCGGGGTCGACGAGGTCGGGCGCGGCCCGCTCGCCGGCCCCGTCGTCGCCGCGGCCGTGGTGCTCGATCCGCACCGCCCGGTCGACGGGATCGACGACTCCAAGCGCCTCGGCGAGCGCGATCGCGAGAGACTGGACACGGCGATCCGCGCGCGCGCGCGCGCCTGGTGCGTCGCGTCGGCCTCGGTCGCCGAGATCGACGAGCTGAACATCCTGCACGCGAGCCTCCTGGCGATGCGGCGGGCGGTGGACGGTCTCGTCCGCGCCGACGCCGGCGGGGCGTCCCCGGCCGTGCGGGACGCGCCTGCCGGGGGTGACGCGGGCGACTCCCCGGGCGCCCGGCCGGGCGGCGCCACCGGGTTCGCGGACCCGTTCGAGAGCCGCCCCGGTGGCCCCGCGGCGCGACCGGCACTGGTGCTCGTGGACGGCAACCGCTGCCCGCCGCTGCCGTGTCCGGCCGCCGCCATCGTCGGCGGGGACGCGCGGGTGCGGGCCATCGCCGCGGCCTCGATCGTCGCCAAGGTGGCCCGCGACGCGCTGATGCGGCGCTGGCACGAGCGCTATCCCGAGTTCGGCTTCGCGGCCCACAAGGGCTATGCTACTAAGCAGCACCGCGAGGCCCTCGAGCGCCTCGGCGCGACCCCGCTGCACCGCCGCTCGTTCGCGCCGGTGCAGGCCGCGCTCCGCGATCCGGAAGCGATCCGATCCACCGACGAGCCATCGAGCCCGAGCGAACCGTGAGCGCCACGCAGCCGACAGACGCCCGCCCCGACACCCCGGTCGCGCTCGCGTCCACGGCCCCCGGGCCGGGCCTCGACGGCGGCGCCGCGTCGTCCGCGACGGCGCGCGAGTTCGTCCATCTCTCGGTGCACACCGAGTTCTCGCTGGTCGACAGCACGGTCCGCATCAAGCCGCTGGCGAAGCAGGTGGCGAGCTCGATGCCGGCCGTCGCCGTCACCGACCGGGCCAACCTGTTCGCGCTGGTGAAGTTCTACCGCGCGGCGCTGGTCAACGGCGTCAAGCCGCTCGTCGGGGTGGATCTCCGGGTGAGCGGCGCGCTCCCGGACGGCGAGTGCGCCCGCTTGATCCTGCTGGTGCGGGACGACGAGGGCTACCTGAACCTGACGCGGCTCGTGTCGCGGAGCTTCCAGGAGGGGCAGGGCGGCGGCGAGCCGGTGGTCGAGCTCGAGTGGGTGCTGGAGGCGCACGCGGGACTGATCGCGCTGTCCGGCGGCATGGACGGCGACGTCGGCCGGCTGCTCAGGCGTGGCCGGGCCGAGGACGCGCTGGCCGCGGCTCGGCGCTGGCAGGGCGTGTTCGGCGATCGCTACTACCTCGAGCTCACCCGCTGCGGACGCCCGGACGAGGAGAGCTGCCTGAGCGGCGCCTGCGCGATCGCGGTGGAGACCGGCATCGGCGTCGTCGCGACCAACGACGTGCGCTTTCTCGCCGCCGACGACTATTCCGCGCACGAGGCGCGACTGTGCATCGCCGGCGGCCACGTGCTCGCCGATCCGAAGCGCCCGAAGGGCGTCACCGAGCAGCAGTACCTGAAGAGCCCGGCGGAGATGGCGCTGCTGTTCGCCGACCTGCCCGTGGCGCTCGACAACGCCGTCGAGATCGCCCGTCGCTGCAACGTCTCGCTGAAGCTCGGCGAGCCGGTCCTGCCCGACTTCCCGATCCCCGAGGGGATGACCGAGACGGACTACTTCTACGCGCTGGCCCGCGAAGGGCTCGAGACGCGGCTCGAGCAGCTCCACGACACCGCCGCCGAGAGCTTCGCCGCCACCCGCGAGCCCTACGACGCGCGCCTGCAGCGCGAGCTGGACGTCATCGCCGGCATGGGCTTCCCGGGCTACTTCCTGATCGTCGCCGACTTCATCCGCTGGTCGCGCGACAACGGCGTGCCGGTCGGCCCCGGGCGCGGCTCGGGAGCCGGCTCGCTGGTCGCCTACGCGCTCAGGATCACCGACATCGACCCGCTCGCCTACGATCTCCTGTTCGAGCGCTTCCTGAACCCCGAGCGGGTGTCGATGCCGGACTTCGACATCGACTTCTGCATGGACGGGCGCGATCGCGTCATCGCCTACGTGGCCGAGAAGTACGGCCACCACCGCGTCAGCCAGATCATCACCTACGGCACGATGGCGGCCAAGGCGGTGGTGCGCGACGTCGGGCGGATCATGAGTCACCCGTTCGGCTTCGTCGACCGCATCGCCAAGATGGTGCCGTTCGAGGTCGGCATGACGCTGAAGAAGGCGATGGCCGACTCGGAGGAGCTCGCCGAGGCCTATCGTGACGACGAGGAGGTCACGCAGCTCCTCGACATGGCGCTCGCCCTCGAGGGGCTGTCGCGAAACTGCGGCAAGCACGCCGGCGGCGTCGTCATCGCCCCGACCGCGCTGACCGACTTCACGCCGCTGTACTGCGAGGCGGACGGCTCGAGCCTCGTCACCCAGTTCGACAAGGACGACGCCGAGGCGGTCGGGCTCGTCAAGTTCGACTTCCTCGGATTGAAGACCTTGACCGTCATCGAGAACGCGGTCGGGGAGATCGAGCGCCACTCGGGCGAGCGACTCGATCTCCTGGCGTTGCCGCTCGACGACCAGCCCACCTACGAGCTCCTGCAGAGGGCGCGGACGACGAGCGTGTTCCAGCTCGAATCGGCCGGCATCAAGCGTCTGGTCGAGCGCCTGAGGCCCGACAACTTCGAGGACATCGTCGCGCTGGTCGCGCTGTACCGTCCGGGACCGCTGCAGTCGGGCATGGTCGACGACTTCATCGACCGGAAGCACGGGCGCAAGAAGCTCGCCTGGCCGCACGAGGACTACCAGCTCGAGAGCCTGAAGCCCGTGCTCGAGCCGACCTACGGGGTCATCCTGTACCAGGAGCAGGTCATGGCCATCGCCCAGGTCATGGCCGGCTTCTCGCTCGGCACCGCCGACATCCTGCGTCGCGCGATGGGCAAGAAGAAGCCCGAGGAGATGGCCAGGCAGCGTCAGGGGTTCCTCGACGGCTGCACGGCGAACGGCATCGACGTCGCGCTCGCCGGCAACATCTTCGACCTGGTGGAGAAGTTCGCGGGCTACGGTTTCAACAAGTCGCACTCGGCCGCCTACGCGCTGCTCTCCTACCAGACCGCGTGGCTGAAGACGCACCACCCGGCGGCGTTCATGGCGAGCGTGCTGTCGGCGGACGCCGACCTGACCGACAAGGTCGTCATCCAGATCGAGGAGTGCCGCGCGCTCGGGCTCGTCGTCGAACCGCCCGACATCAACCGCTCGGTGGTGCGCTTCTCCGTCGTCGACGAGGGCACGGTGCTGTACGGGCTCGGCGCGATCAAGGGCGTCGGCGAGGCCGCGCTCGCCAACGTGCTGATCGAGCGCGACGCGCGCGGCCCGTTCACGAGCCTGGACGACCTGTGCCGGCGGGTGAACCCCGGCAGCGTCAACAAGCGCGTGCTGGAGGCCCTGATCAAGGCCGGCGCCTGCGACGCGCTCGGGGCCAACCGCGCGACGCTCCACCACGGGCTCGCGGGCGCGCTGCAGGGCGGGGACCAGTTCCACAGGAACAAGGCGGCGGGACTGGTGGACATGTTCGGCTTCGACGAGGGCCCGGCCGTCGAGGACACGCCGCTCGATCCCCGCGCCGACTGGAGCGATCGGGAGCGGCTGCGCGCCGAGCGCGAGACGCTCGGCCTGTATCTCTCGGGGCATCCGGTCGACGAGTTCATGAGCGAGCTCGGCCGGTTCACGCACGGCGACCTGGCCGCGGTCTGCGCCAAGGCCGGCAAGGCCGATGCCGGGCCGTCGTGGAAGCAGAGGGGCGTCGCGGTGGTCGCCGCCGGGCTGGTGCTCGGCGTCCGCCAGCGCGACGGGCAGGGCGGGCGGATGCTGTTCGTGACGATCGACGACGGCTCCGGCCGCGTCGAGGTGACGCTGCGCGGGGATCTTCTCGAGGAGCGCGCCGCGCTGGTGCAGAAGGAGGAGGTGCTGGTGGTCGAAGGCGAGATCAGCCCGGACGACTTCAACGGCGGCTTCAAGATCCGTGCGCGCGAGGTGCACGACCTCGCCGGCGCGCGCGCGCGGTTCGCGCGCGGGGTGCTGGTCCGGCTGGAGTCCGGGCGCCACCGCGTCGAGGACGTCGCGACGATGGCCGACCTGCTCGCCGCCCATCGCGGCGGCACGCCGGTCATGGTCGACTACCGCAACACCTGTGCCTCGGCGCGCTTCAGGACGCACGCGCGGCGCGCGGTCGCCCCGTCGCCGGCGTTGCTCGAGGCGCTCGGCGAGTGCCTCGGCCGCGGTGCGGTGGAGCTCGTCTACGGCTGAAGCCGGCGTCCGTCCGACGCGACGGCCGCGGCCGGGAAGCCGCCGGGCACGCCACACGTCGGGCACCGGCGGCGACGGGCCGGAAGACGGGCCGGAAATCCGGCACACGTCCCTGCAGGTTGGCGGATGGTCATGACGCGTTCGGAGAATCGGGTCGGCATTGGCTTATCGTTGACTTCCCGTAATATTTCGGACACTTGCATGATGCCTCGACGATCCACCGTCCTCGCGTTCGCCCGCTCCGTGCACGCCTCGCTCGCCGAGGTTCCCGCCGCTTCCGCGGTCCGTCGGCGAGGTCCTCGCGGCGCGTTCGCCGCCTGCGCGCTCGCTTTCGCGCTGCCCGCCGGCGATCTACTGGCCCAGGAGGCCTGTCCCGACGGCCTCGCCCCCGACGCCACGGCCGTCGGGTCCACGGTCAGCTGCGACAGCCGCGTGGACTCGCTCGCCAAGGTGGTCGACGCCGACATCGGCACGGGCTCCTCGATCGGCGCGCGTTCGACGGTCTACGCGAGTCGTCTGGAGGCGGTGACCCTCGGCGAAGGTTCACAGGTGGTCGCCGTCCGGGCCGGCGAGCTGGAGCTGCCGGTCACGTTCGGGGCCGGCTCGATCGTCTACCCCGGCGTGCGCGCGTTCGCGGCCGATGTCGGTGCCGGCGCGGTCATCGGTCGCGGGTCGCGTCTCTCGGGCGGGCGAGGCATCGACTTCCAGTTCATCGGCGCGCGCGCGCGGATCGGCGAGAACGTCGAGCTCGGCGTCCGCCGGCTCGGCGACGACGCCCGCATCGGGGATGCCAGCCGGATCGGCGAGAGCACCACGGCGGGCGATGCCTTCTCCTTCGGCGAGCGTTCCGTCTGGGTGGTCGGCGGCGAGATCGGCAACGGCGTCACGATCGGTGACGACGTGCGCATCGAGGGCGGGTTCGACGCCGCCGACGGCGTGAGCATCGGCAACGGCGTGTCGGTGGGGTTCCGGGTCTCGATCGGCGAGTCGGCCAGCCTCTACCGCGAGGCGGTGCTCGGCAACGGTTCGCGGATCGGCGCGAACGCGCTGATCGGGCGTGGTGCGGACATCGGCGGGGACGCCGTGGTCGGAGAGCGTGTGCTCGTGCTGCGGCGCGCGACCATCGGTGCCGGAGCGGACATCGGGGCGGGTTCCGTCGTCGACGCCAACGCCGCGGTCGCCGCCGGCGCGGTCGTGCCGGCGAACAGTCGCGTCGCGGCCGACGGCAGCGTCACACCGCTCTGACACGCGCCGGTCGCCGCGCGGGCGGCGGCGTAGCTATCGGACGATCGGGGTAATAGAATGCGTCCGGGCGCTGTCGCCCGGGCGCGTTCGAGAGTCGATGAACCCCAACTTCCTGGATTTCGAGCAACCGATCGCCGAGCTCGAGGCGAAGATCCGGGAACTGAAGTTCGCCACCGACGACGCGGACATCGACGTCAGCGAGGAGATCGACACCCTCGAACGCAAGTGCGACACGCTGACGAAGAACATCTTCGCCAAGCTGTCGCCGTGGCAGGTGGCCCAGCTCGCCCGCCACCCGCAGCGCCCGTACACGCGCTTCTACATCGACGACGTCTTCACCGACTTCGACGAGCTGCACGGCGACCGCGCGTTCGCCGACGACGCGGCGATCGTCGGTGGAACGGCGCGCCTCGCGGGCAAGCCGGTCGTGGTCATCGGCCACGAGAAGGGACGCGACACCAAGGAGAAGATCCGTCGGAACTTCGGCATGCCGCGTCCGGAGGGTTACCGGAAGGCCAAGCGCCTGATGGAGATGGCCGAGCGGTTCGGCCTGCCGGTGGTCACGTTCATCGACACGCCCGGCGCGTATCCCGGCATCGGTGCGGAGGAGCGAGGCCAGAGCGAGGCGATCGCGCGCAACCTCTTCGTCATGGCGGGTCTGAAGGTGCCGATCCTGTGCACCGTCATCGGCGAGGGCGGGTCGGGCGGCGCGCTCGCGATCGGTGTCGGCGACCGGGTCCTGATGCTCCAGTACAGCGTGTACTCGGTGATCAGCCCCGAGGGCTGCGCGTCGATCCTCTACAAGAGCGCCGACCGTGCCCCGGAGGCGGCCGAGGCCATGGGCATCACGTCCGGGCGCCTGCTCGAGCTCGGTCTGGTCGATCGCGTCATCGACGAACCGCTCGGTGGCGCGCACCGCGATCCACCGGCGACGGCGGCGTCGTTGCGCGCCGTTCTCGTCGACGAGCTCGCCACCCTCGACCGAGAGCCGCCGGAGCGACTGCTCGAGACGCGCGCGGCGAAGCTCCGCGCGTACGGCAGCTTCCGCATCGCCTCGTGACGAGCTCCCGTCCGGTCCGGGAGGCGCTGGCGCATCACGTCGCCCGACATCCGGACGTCACCCGCTGGTGCGTCGCCTACAGCGGTGGCATGGATTCGCACGTCCTGCTGCACGTCGCGGTCGATCTGCTCGGCGCCGACGACACGATGACCCTCCGCGCCGTGCACGTCGATCACGCGCTGCACGAGGACAGCGTCGAGTGGACACGCCACGTGGCGACCGTCGCCGCGTCGCTCGGCGTCGTGCTCGCCACCCACCGGGTGCAGGTCGCCGAGACCGGCGAGGGGCCCGAGGCGGCCGCGCGCGCCGCCCGCTACGGTGCGTTCGCCGCCGAGCTCCGGCCCGGCGAGCATCTCCTGCTGGCCCAGCACGCGGGGGATCAGGCCGAGACGTTCCTGATGCAGGCGTTGCGCGGCAGCGGTCCGGACGGGCTCGCCTCCATCCCGCGCAAGCGTGCGTTCGCCGCCGGCGTCATGGCGCGCCCGCTGCTCGGCTGCCCGCGCGAGGCGCTGGCGGCCGAGGCCGAGGCGGCCGGGCTTCGCTGGATCGAGGATCCGTCGAACGACGACCTGTCGTTCGACCGGAACTATCTCAGGCACGAGATCCTGCCACGGCTCGAGGCTCGCTGGCCCGCGGCGACGCGCACGCTCGGCCGGACGGCGCTGCGCGCCTCGGCGGCCAGCCAGACGCTGCTCGGGATCGCGCAGGAGGATCTCGGTCAGGTACGTGTGCGCGGGGTCGGCGAGCTCAGCGTGTCCGAGCTCAGGGTGCTGCCGCGAGAGCGCGCCTACAACGTCCTGCGGCTCTGGGTGCGGCAGGCGGGGCTGCGCATGCCGCGGCTCCAGGATCTCGTCCAGGTGCTCGACACGCTGGTGCGGGCGCGCGACGACTCGGGCGGCATCGTCGGTGTGCGCGACTACGAGCTGCGTCGCTACCGCGACCGGCTCTACCTGCTCGAGCCGCAGTTCGAGACGCCCGACTTCGAGCACGAGTGGCGCGCCCCGTTCGTCGATCTCGCGGTCCCGGAAGCCGGACTGGAGCTGACGCGCGAGGCCTGCCACCGGCAGGGCATCGCCTTGCCCGCGAGCGGCTCGGTGACGGTCAGGAGCCGCGAGGGCGGCGAGTTGATCCGGCTCGGCGAGCCGGCGTTCCACAAGGAGGTCAAGAAGCTCCTGCAGGAGTCCGGCGTGCCGCCGTGGCGACGCGCGGCCATTCCGCTGCTGTACATCGACGGGCGCCTGGCCGCGGTCTGGAATCTCGCCGTCGCCGCGGACTTCCGCACGCGCCCGCTCGGCTCCTCGGACGGCGTGGCCTCGGACGAAGGCCTTCCGGCCTGAATTCCGGCGCGGGCACCGTCGCGCACACCGCGCCCGAGCCTCGATCCGGGCCTTCGCCCGAGCCCTGATCGGAGCTCCTCCCGGAGCGCCGGACGGCCGCGCTCGATTGTCCGCCCGGAGGGACTCCGGTACACTCGAATGCCATCCCGGGATGCCCGGCACCCCGCACGTCGACCCCCGTCGGCGATCCTGCGCGGCGACCCTCAGCGGCAGACCAGGCCGTGCCGTCGTCGTGCCGTTCCCGCGAGCCGCCGTCGGCGGCTCTTGCCCGGACCGGACCCGCTCCGGACCGCCACGGCCACTCAATGACGCGATTCATATTCGTTACCGGCGGCGTGGTGTCGTCGCTCGGCAAGGGCATCTCGGCCGCCTCCCTGGCGGCGCTGCTCGAGGCCCGCGGGCTGTCGATCGCGATGCTCAAGCTCGACCCGTACATCAACGTCGATCCGGGCACGATGAGCCCGTACCAGCACGGCGAGGTGTTCGTCACCCACGACGGCGCGGAGACCGACCTCGACCTCGGTCACTACGAGCGCTTCGTGCGCATCAGGACGAGTCAGGACAACAACTTCACCACCGGCCGGGTCTACGAGACGGTCATCTCCAAGGAGCGGCGCGGCGACTACCTCGGGGCGACCGTGCAGGTCATCCCGCACATCACCGACGAGATCAAGCGCCGCGTGATCGTCGGCGCGGGCGAGGCGGACGTCGCCCTCGTCGAGATCGGCGGCACGGTCGGCGACATCGAGTCGCTGCCGTTCCTCGAGGCCATCCGCCAGCTCGGCGTCGAGCTCGGGCGCGGGCGCACGCTGTTCCTGCACCTGACCCTCGTGCCGTACATCGCCACCGCCGGCGAGATCAAGACCAAGCCCACCCAGCACTCGGTCAAGGAGCTCCGCTCGATCGGCATCCAGCCGGACATCCTGCTGTGCCGCTGCGACCGCCCGCTGCCGGATTCCGAGCGTCGCAAGATCGCGCTGTTCACCAACGTGCAGGAGGCCGCGGTCATCGCCGCGACCGACGTCGACTGCATCTACGACATCCCGCGCATGCTGCACTCGCAGAAACTCGACGAGCTCGTCGTCGAGCACTTCGGGCTGGAGCTGCCGCCGGCCGATCTCGCCGACTGGCAGGCGGTCGTGAACGGCATCCGTTACCCCTCGAAGTCGGTCACCGTCGGCATGGTCGGGAAGTACACCGAGCTGACCGAGTCCTACAAGTCGCTGAACGAGGCGATGACGCACGCCGGCGTCAAGACCGACAGCCAGGTGACGATCCGCTACCTCGACGCCGAGGATCTCGAGCGCGGCGACACCGGCGCCCTGTCCGAGATCGACGCGATCCTGGTGCCGGGCGGTTTCGGCACGCGCGGCGTCGAGGGCAAGATCATCGCCGCGCGCCATGCCCGCGAGCACGGCATCCCGTATCTCGGCATCTGCCTCGGCATGCAGGTGGCGGTGATCGAGTTCGCCCGCCACGTCGCCGGGATCGAGGGCGCCGACTCGAGCGAGTTCGACCTGGAGACGGCGGATCCGGTGATCGCGCTGATCACCGAATGGAGGACCGAGAGCGGCGAGACCGAGATCCGCGACGAGGCGTCCGACCTCGGCGGCACCATGCGCCTCGGCGGTCAGCTCTGCGTGCTGCAGCCGGACTCGCTCGCCGCGCGGGTCTACGGCGACACGCGCGTGGTCGAGCGCCATCGTCACCGCTTCGAGTTCAACGACAACTACGCCGACCGCCTGTCGGACGCGGGGCTCTCGATCAGCGCCCGCTCGAACGACGAACAGGGACTCGTCGAGATGATCGAGCTACCCGATCACCCGTGGTTCATCGGCTGCCAGTTCCACCCCGAGTACACGTCCACGCCGCGCGACGGCCACCCGCTGTTCACGAGCTTCGTCTGCGCGGCGCTGGACCACCAGGCCGAGGCCAAGCGGCGCGCTTCCGGCACGGTGGCGTCCGTCACGGGTACCGCGGCGACCCCCGCGGTGTCCGCGGTGGCGGGGGCGGACGGACGGCAGGGCGACGGGCTCCGGGGCGATGCGCATCAGGGCGGTGCGCGCCCCGGCGACGCTCTCTGAACGCGGCTCCCCGGGAGACGAGCATGCAACTGTGCGGTATCGAGGTCGGCATCGAGTCGCCGGTGTTCCTGATCGCCGGCCCCTGCGCGATCGAGTCCGAGGCGCTCGCGCTGGACACGGCGGCGACGCTGAAGGCGATGGCGGCACGGGTCGGCGTGCCGCTGATCTACAAGTCCTCGTTCGACAAGGCCAACCGCTCGTCGGCGTCGAGCTTCCGGGGGCCGGGCCTCGAGGAGGGGCTGCGCATCCTGGCGAAGGTTCGCGACGAGATCGGCGTGCCGGTGCTGACGGACGTGCACGAGGACACGCCGATGGACGAGGTCGCCGATGTCGTGGACGTGCTGCAGACGCCGGCCTTCCTGTGCCGTCAGACCGATTTCATCGAGCGCGTGGCGCGCGCCGGAAAACCGGTGAACATCAAGAAGGGCCAGTTCCTCGCGCCGGGCGACATGGTCAACGTCGTCGACAAGGCGCGCGGGGCGGGCAACGACGCCGTCATGGTCTGCGAGCGCGGCGCCTCGTTCGGCTACCACAACCTCGTCTCGGACATGCGCGGGCTCGCGATCATGCGCGCCACCGGCTGCCCGGTCGTCTACGACGCGACCCACTCGGTGCAGCTCCCGGGCGGTCAGGGCACCTCGTCCGGCGGGCAGCGCGAGTTCGTGCCGGTGCTCGCCCGCGCGGCCGTCGCCGCCGGCGTGTCCGGGCTCTTCATGGAAACCCATCCCGATCCCGACAACGCGCTGAGCGACGGGCCGAACGCCTGGCCGCTCGGCGAGCTCGAGCCGCTCCTGGAGACGCTCGTCGCGCTGGATGCCGCGGTCAAGTCGCGGCCCTTCGCCGAGTCGCCGTACCTCCCCTGAGGTCCGTCCGGCCAGGATCGTCCGCCCATCATGACGCGGGCGCGGTCAAAGGCTACCCTCGTCACACCCATCCTTCCACGCACGCTCCAGGAGAGCGACACCGATGACATTGAAGATCGCCGACATCCGGGCCCGCGAGATCATGGACTCGCGCGGCAACCCCACCGTCGAGGCCGACGTGCGGCTCGAATCCGGCGTCGTCGGCCGGGCGGCCGTGCCCTCCGGCGCCTCGACCGGCTCGCGCGAGGCGCTGGAGCTGCGTGACGGCGACGCGGCGCGCTACGGCGGCAAGGGCGTGATGAAGGCCGTCGGCCACGTCAACGGCGAGATCCGCGACGCGCTCCTCGGGCACGACGTGGCCGACCAGGAAGCGCTGGACCGGACCATGCTCGAGCTCGACGGTTCGGAGAACAAGGATCGCCTCGGCGCCAACGCGCTGCTGGCCGTCTCCCTCGCCGGCGCCCACGCCGCGGCGAGCGATGCCGGGGTCGAGCTCTACGAGCACCTCGGCGGCAAGGACGCGGTGACCCTGCCGGTGCCGATGATGAACATCATCAACGGCGGCTCGCACGCGGACAACAGCGTGGACCTGCAGGAGTTCATGATCATGCCGGTGGGCGCGTCGAGCTTCCGCGAGGCGCTCCGCACCGGGGCGGAGATCTTCCACGCGCTGAAGAAGGTGCTGTCCGAGCGCGGCCTGAACACCAACGTCGGCGACGAGGGCGGCTTCGCCCCGAACCTCTCGTCGAACGAGGAGGCGCTCGAGACGATCCTGGTGGCGATCGAGAAGGCGGGCTACGAGCCCGGCCGTGACGTCTACCTCGCGCTCGACGTCGCCAGCTCCGAGTTCTACAAGGACGGCAAGTACGATCTCGCCTCCGAAGACCGGAAGTTCGACGCGGCGGGCTTCGTCGGCTACCTCGCCGACTGGGCCGAGCGCTACCCGATCGTGTCGATCGAGGACGGTCTCGACGAGGGCGACTGGGCCGGCTGGAAAGTCCTGTCCGATCGCCTCGGCGAGGACATCCAGCTGGTCGGTGACGACCTGTTCGTCACGAACCCGAAGATCCTCGAGCGCGGCATCGACGAGGGCATCGCCAACTCGGTGCTGATCAAGGTCAACCAGATCGGCACGCTCACCGAGACGCTCGAGACGATCCGCATGGCGCACGCGGCGAACTACACGACCGTCACCTCGCACCGTTCGGGCGAGACCGAGGACACGACGATCGCCGACCTCTGTGTCGCGACGACCGCGAAGCAGATCAAGACCGGTTCCCTGTCGCGTTCGGATCGGGTCGCGAAGTACAACCGTCTCCTGCGCATCGAGGAGGCGCTCGGCGAGCGTGCCGTCTACGCCGGTGCCTCGGCGTTCAACCAGACGCTCTGAGCGCGGCGCCCGCCCCGCGATGAAGGTCGTCGTCGCCCTGCTCGTCGTGCTGCTCGCGATGCTCCAGTTCCGGCTCTGGTTCGGGAACGGCAGCGTGCAGGAGCTCTGGCGCGTGCGCGTCGAGGCGCGCGAGACACGGGCCGAGGTGCTGCGGCTCAGAAGCCGCAACCAGGCGCTCCGCGCCGAGGTGGCCGATCTCAAGAGCGGGATCGAGGCCGTGGAGGAGCGCGCACGTACCGATCTCGGCATGATCGATGCCGGCGAGACCTTCTACCAGTTCGTGCGCGAGCGCGACGTCGTCGGCAAGCGCGTGGACGATCGCGAGGAGGCGCTGGCGAGCCGGACGGTCGTGGTGGGTGAGACGCGCGGCGATCGCGAGGGTCCCGTCGAGGAGGCGGCCGAGGAACGGCCTGTCGTCATCGATGATCCGGGCGATCCGGGCGGCCGGTCCGGCGACGGGGCTGCCGAAGGCTCGATCGCGGGCGACGGGGCCGACGGTGCGTCCCCGAGCGCGACGGGTCTGATCATCCGCGAAGCGGACTGACGGCGGCGTGGTATCGGAGGCACGCGAGCCGCACGGAACGGACGATTCCCGGCCGTCGTCCGAGCCGTTGTGGGCCGTCGTTCCCGCCGCCGGCAGCGGCACGCGCATGGCCCGTGGGCACGCACCGCCCGAGCGCCCGAAGCAGTATCTCTCGCTTGGCGGCCGCACGCTGATCGAACGCGCGCTGGAGACGCTGCTCGCCGTGCCCGGACTCGCCGGGGTCGTCGTCGCGCTGGCCGCCGACGATGACCGCTGGGAGGCGCTCGACGTCGCGGCCGACCCGAGGGTGCATCGCGCGAGCGGCGCGACGACGCGCGCGGGCTCGGTCGCCGCCGCGCTCGAGCGCCTTGCCGAGCTCGCTCCGGGCGGCACCCGCGTGCTCGTTCACGATGCCGCCCGGCCGCTCGTCAGCCGCGCCGACATCGTCCGGCTCGTCGACTGCATCGACAACGGCGGCGCGACGGGCGGTCTGCTCGCCGTGCCGGTCCACGACACGCTGAAACGGGCCGGCGAGGACTGCCGGATCGAGGCGACGGTGCCGCGCGAGCGGCTGTGGCGGGCGCAGACGCCGCAGCTCTTTCGCCTCGGCGAGTTGCGCGACGCGCTCGCGAGCGCCGCTCGCGACGGGCTCGAGATCACCGACGAGGCGTCCGCGATGGAACTCGCCGGCCACGAGCCTCAGCTGGTCGAGGCACTCGACCCGAACCCGAAGATCACTCGCGCGAGCGACCTCGGCATCGCCGAAGCGCTGCTCGCTCACCGGAGGGCGTCCACGTGCGCATAGGCCAGGGGTTCGACGTGCACGCATTCACCGACGGCGATCACGTCATGCTCGGCGGCGTGCGCATCCAGCACGAGCGCGCCTTCCTCGCGCATTCCGACGGGGACGTCCTGCTGCACGCGATCACCGACGCGTTGCTCGGCGCCGCCGGGCTCGGCGACATCGGCCGCCACTTCCCGGACACCGACGACGCGTGGAAGGATGCCGACAGCCGGGTGTTGCTGCGCGACGTCGTCGCGCAGCTCCGCGAGCGCGGACTCCGCTGCACGAGTCTCGACGCCACCGTCATCGCCGAGCGGCCCAAGCTCGCCGCCCACGTCGATACCATCGTCGCCGTGCTCGCCGGCGATCTCGCGCTCGACGCCTCGCGCATCAACGTCAAGGCGACCACGAGCGAGCGGCTCGGGTTCTGCGGACGCGAGGAGGGGATCGCGGCGCTGGCCTCGGTCCTGCTTGACGAGGACGATGAAGCCGGCGTCGTAGGCGCAGCGAATCGTCGCGCCTGAACCCGCGGGACGTCATCCGACGCCCCTCACCCTCTCTCACCAGGGACTCTCGGCCATGGCCACACTCGCGATCATCGGCGGCACCGGATTCACGCGTCTGCCGGACCTGACCGTCACGCGGCGCGAGATGGTGAAGACACCGTTCGGCGCCCCGTCGTGCCCGCTGGTGTTCGGCGAGCTCGGCGGCACGCCGGTCGCCTTCCTCGCCCGCCACGGCAGCTCTCACCGCATTCCGCCGCACCGCATCAATTACCGCGCGAACCTGTGGGCGCTGCAGTCGGTCGGCATCGAGCGCGTCATCGCCGTCGGGGCGGTGGGTGGCATCGCCACGGACTGTGTGACCGGCGCGATCGTCGTGCCCGATCAGATCATCGATTACACCCACGGGCGTGATCGCACGTACTTCGACGGTGGCGACGATCCGGTGCGCCACATCGACTTCACCGAGCCCTACGATCCGTCCCTGCGCCGTGCGCTGATCGACGCGGCGGGCGAGATCGCGGATCTCACCATCGTCGACGGCGGCTGCTACGGCGCGATGGAGGGGCCGCGCCTCGAGACCGCGGCGGAGATCCGGCGACTCGCGGCCGACGGCTGCACGGTCGTCGGCATGACCGGCATGCCCGAGGCCGCGCTCGCCCGCGAGCTCGATCTCGCCTACGCCTCGCTCGCCGTGGTCGTGAACCCGGCCGCCGGTACCGACGGGCGCCGCGTCGACATCGACGCGATGCCCGACGCGATCGAGCGTGGCATGAACAGCGCCCGCGAGGTCATCGCGCGGGCGCTGCCGGCAGCTTCCGCTCGCTGACGTCGCGCCGCGTTCCGCCGGCCGTTCTTCCGCCGCCGTCGCCCGCCGGCCGTCGCGCCCGCCAACCGTCGCCCGCTCGCGACGACGTTCCTTCGGCTCGACCGGGTCCGCATCACCGCCGAGCGCACAGGAACTTGTCAGGTACCGCAGAACGTCCGCGTCACGCGCTCGGCGGGCGCCGGTGGCCGTGCCAGCGCCGAGTCGTCGGCGCTCGCGGAGAACGGATCGGACAGCGTCGCGAGCAGCTCCTCCAGCGGCGCGAGGTCATCGTCCTCGACGAACGCCCGGATCATCCGCTCGATCGTGTGGTTGCGTGGCACGACCGCGGGGTTGGTAGCGCGCATCGCCGCCCGCCGCGCGTCCGCACCGCGGGGATCGTCCGCGACGCGCTCGCGCCAGCGGGCGTGCCAAACGTCGAACGCCTCCGGCTCGGCGAACAGGGCGCGGGTCGCGGCCGGGTCGTCCTCGAGCGTGCGGAACGTCAGCGTGAAGTCCGCCGAGCCCGCGTCCATCGTCTCGAGTAGCGCGTCGATCAGCGCCACGTCGTCGTCGCGCTCGTCGGCGAGACCGAGCTTGGCCCGGAAGCGCGCCGTCCGCTCGGCGGCGAACAGCGTCTCGAAGCGATCGACGCTCGCCTGCGCCGCCGCGATCACCCGCTCTCGGGTGGCTTCCGAGTAGTCCGCTTCGGCCCCGTCAGTCGTGCCGTCAGCCGTGCCGTCTGTCGCGCCGGTCGTCGTGCCTGACGTGGTACCCGTCGCCGCGTCATCTGTCGCGCCGCTCGCCGCCACCTCCTCGGCCGCCATCATCGGCAGCAGGCACTGGGCGAAGTTCGCCACGTTCCACTGCGCGAGGTGCGGCTGGTTGGCGTAGGCATAGCGACCGCCGACGTCGATCGCGCTGAACACGCTCTCCGGGTGGTAGTCGTCGAGGAAGGCGCATGGTCCGTAGTCGATCGTGTCGCCCGAGATCGAGCAGTTGTCGGTGTTCATGACACCGTGCACGAACCCGATCGACTGCCAGTGCGCGACCAGCGCCGCCTGCGCGCGGACGACCGCGTCGAGCAGCGCGAGCGCCGGTCGATCCGCCTGCAGGGTGTCGGGGTAGTGGCGGGCGGTGACGTGCGCGGCGAGCGCGCGCACCGATGCCTCGTCGCGGCGCGCCGTGAAGTACTGGAACGTGCCGACGCGGACATGGCTCCTCGCGATCCGCGTCAGCACCGCGCCCGGCAGCGGCCCGTCCTCGCGGAGCACCGGCTCGCCGGTGGCGACGGCCGCCAGCGCACGCGTGGTCGGCACGCCGAGCGCGCCCATCGCCTCGCTGACCACGTACTCGCGCAGCACCGGGCCCGCCCAGGCGCGGCCGTCCCCGCCGCGCGAGAACGGCGTGCGGCCCGCGCCCTTGAGCTGGATGTCCTGGCGGACGCCGGCGACGTCGACGACCTCGCCGAGCAGGATCGCCCGACCGTCCCCGAGCTGCGGCACCCAGTTGCCGAACTGGTGACCGGCATAGGCCATCGCCAGCGGCTCGGCACCGCCGGGCACGTCGTTGCCGGCCAGCACCTCGACGCCCGCGGTGCTCGCGAGCGCCATCGGGTCGAGCCCGAGCGCGCGGGCCAGCGGCGCGTTCAGGTGAAGCAGGCGTGGCGACGCGACCGGCGTCGGGTCGAGTCGGGCGAAGAACCCCTCGGGCAGACGGGCGTAGCTGTTGTCGAACGGGATCGACGGAAGCGGTGTGTCCATGCAGGAACGGTGGACGCCGGGGGCGGGGACGTCAAGGGGGCGTGGAGGAAGACTTCCGGGAGGACGTCGAGGCGAGAGGACGCAGGGTGGAGAGCACGTCGGGGGAGTACTCGAGGGGCGCGAGAGCATCAGGAAGGACGTCGGGTAAGAACCTCGGATCGGCCGCGGTTCAGGCGTCGAACGAGAGCGGGTTCGCCGGGTGGGAAAACGGATCGTCGGCGATGCTGCCGTTGGCGAGGTTCTGCGCATGCGTCAACGCTTCGTGGGCGTCGAGAACCGGTGACACGCAGCAGTCGACGGTGGCTGCCGCCTCTGCCCAGTCGTCGCGCGTGCGCCTGGCGAACACCCGCGCGAACGCGTCGCTCATCGCCGGCCAGGCCTGCGGATCGTGTTGTCGGACCGGGTCGATCTCGTCAGTGAGACCGGTCAGCGCCAGCAGGTTCGCGAAGAAGCGCGGCTCGAGCGCCCCGACGGCGACGAAGCGGGCGTCGGCCGTCGCGTAGACGCGGTAGAACGGGCGCCCGCCGTCGAGCAGGTTCGACTCGCGCGCCGTGGTCCCCTGTCCGGCCGCGAGCAGCGAGTGCAGCATCGGGGTCAGCCCGAGGGTACCGGCGAGGATGCTGGTGTCGACGACGCCACCTCGCCCGTCGATGCCGCGGCGCACGAGCGCGGCGAGCACGCCCGCCAGCAGGTGCATCGCCCCTCCGCCGAAGTCGGCGACCAGGTTCAGCGGCACGCTCGGGCGCTCGGGCGGCCCGATCGCGTCGAGCGCGCCGGACAGGGCGAGGTAGTTGATGTCGTGACCGGCGCGCGGCGCGAGCGGGCCCGTGCGGCCGAACCCGCTGAGCCGCCCGAGCACGAGGCGAGGGTGACGCACCCGCAGCGTGTCCGGAGCGAGATCGAGTCGCTCCAGCACGCCCGGGCGAAAGCCCTCGAGCAGCACGTCGCTCATCGCCAACTCGGCGTTCAGAGCCGCACGTCCCGCTTCACTTTTCAGATCGAGCGCGCGCCGATTCTTGCCGAGATTCAACAGATCGACGTGCTCTTCGAGCCCGATGTCGAGCACCCGTTCCGCCGGCGGAACGATGCGAGTCACCCGGGCGCCGAACTCGCGCAGTCGCATGCCGACGAGCGGCACCGGTCCGATCGCATCGAGTTCGACCACGCATAGGCCGTCCAACGGACGGCTGTCGGGCGACGACGAGGAGGATTGGAAAAGAGAATTCGACAGAGGGAAGGTTCGCGGAGACGAGCGATGGTGGAGATAGGGAGTGCCAGATAGGGGAAGGTGATAGGGTGACGAGGTGGTTCTCGGAGAGCGCGCGGCGCCGGGACGCGGACGGTACGAAACGATGGATGAGCTAATCTTGTCCGGCGCGCAACGGCCGGGTTGCATGATCGCCTGATGTGGTTTGTCGCTCTTCACGAAGCGGCGCGCGCTCGCAAGGGCCTTCGGACGAGCGCGTCTTCCGTCTTCGAGTCCGTTCGGCGATCGTTCGTCGGTCCTGACCTTTCGGGGGGGGGGGGCGTTCGAGGTTTCGTCGGCCGAGCCCTAACGTTATCATCGGAAGCGAATTCGAGGTCGGTACGAAGACGCGACATGGAAGACGGAATTGACTCTCTTGTCGGACTCGGAGCGGTGGCTGGGACGAGCGAGGTGGCCCGCAAGGTCCTGGACCTGGTCGCTCCCGGGTTGCAGCATTCGCTCCGCGAGCGCGTCGTCCATGCTCGCGCGTTCGGCTACGAAGTGGCCGGCAACCATCATTTGACGCGCGCCTTCCGCGAGGCCTGGGACAGGGCGTGGCGCAGCCTGATCAACTCGACGCTCTCGCAGACCGGTCGCTACGGTCTCTCCCGAGAGGATCGGTTGGAATGCGAGCGAATCTCCGATGTGCTCGAGGGCGTCGCGGCCGAAACGAACAGAGTCATCCTCGATTTCGCCAAGGGCGACGCGCTTCAGAGGGTCGAGGAGGTGGACCGCCATGTCTCGCCTGTGCTGACGATGCTCGCGCATCACGTGCTGCGTGAGACTCGGAAGGAGGATCGGACCCGACTGAACGACGAGGCGAAGGCGTGGCTCAGATCTCGCGCCTACGCGGGGGCAGAGCAACTGCCAGACTGTCTCGTGCGTGCGATCGAGGACGCTCCGGATTCGGACGACTGGAAGAAGCGCGGGTTCGCCTACTTGCTGCTCGACGAAATCGTTTCCTACGTCCAGCACCCGAAGAAGAACCCCGAGGCCGCCCGCTCGATCGAGATCGCGCTCCAGAAGATTCAACATCAGGCGGTTCTCGACGCCCTCGATGATGTCCGCGCCGCGACCGGCGAGCAGGCGACCGCCCGGCAGCTTTCGACGGTTCGGCAGCTCATAGCCGACGGAAGTGAACGGATCGAGTCGCTGATCGAAGCGTCCATGCAGCGGATCATCGCCGAGATCAACGCCGATCGCGAGAAACGTCAGGTTCGCGGCACCGACATCTCGATACCGTTCGACACCGCTGCCCGCTCGCACGACCTGACGGACGGCATGCCGTCCGTCATCGTCTGCGCCGCGCGCTGGGACGACACGTGGATTGAACGGGTGACACGTCCACTCCAGGACGCCAGCGAGCGACTGGTGGGTCCGAACGCGATGAGCGTTCGCGCCTGGCACCTGGACGACACGAGTCTCCGAACGACACTGCAAGTCCGAAACACTTGGCGACGCATCTTGCACAGCGAACAGGCTCCGCACTGCGGCACGGTCGTGGTTCTCGACGATGACACGGACGAGGATCTGGCGCCCGACGCCCACTTCGAGGACGAGCTCGTGGAGCAGGGGCTGTTCGCGTCGCCGGACGACCCCGATGGCGCGTTCTTCGCCGGGAGCACGGAGCCATCACGGCGGAACGCCCTGCGCGCCGCGGGTGCGATACGTCTGACCGTGCAGACCCGGCTGACCTTCGAGACTCTGGTGGCCGGCCGACCGCTTATCGCGTGGGACCGCAGCAACCCCGCTACCCGGGATGCCTGGGTGGACAACCTGCTGAAGTGGCTGGCCGGGCGGGGCGTTCCCGTCATCACGGACACGCGGCGCGGTCACGGTGCCTTCTGGGCCACCGGGATGATACGGGAGGTGTTCGACATCCCGCCCGACGCCGTCGAGAACCCGTACCTGCGCCTGGAGCACTACACGCCGGAGGACTCGGAGTACTACCGTGGCCGTCACGCCGCGGTATCAAGCGTGCGGGACGCCTTCGCGGTACGTGGCGACGACGAGCGCCCGGTCGTGCTCCGAATCGACGGGCCCAGCGGCGTCGGCAAGTCGTCCTTCATGAACGTCCGGGTTGCCGAGACCGCGCGGAAGTCCGGGTTCGACTACGTGACGTTTCGCCCGACGGACATCATGGCCCAGGTCGGCAACGACGCCTCTCTACTTCACGCCATGTGTCACGTCATCGCTTCGCAGATGGGGTGGGAGGCGATCGAGACGACTCACCCTCTCATCAAGGTGCCGAACCCGGACGCCGCGCGCGGCGCCGTGTGCGCGTGGCTCGACGCGCGGCTCGGGCCGGGGAAGATGCTGATCGCCGTGGACCAGTTCGAGGAGATCATCGACAACATCGACAACGGCTGGAACGCCGAGGGCTGGCGGGCACTGGTCACGTTGCTGGAGGAGCTGGCCGGCCCGAAGGTCGCGCTGGCACTCACGCTGGAGAGTTCGCGCTGGGGGGCGTTCGCGCGACTGCTGCCCGGGGGGCCGCTCGCCACCGAACGAACCGTCGAGCTCGACGACGACGAGGAGTTCATGCGGGAGGTGATCAAGCGGCCCTTCGCGGATGCCGGGTTCAGGCTGGCGAACGAGACGGTGGAGGAGCTTCTCGGCGAGGCGCGGCGTTACGGGACCGGGTCGGGGGAGGCGATCTCGTCGCTGCCGCTGTTGACGCTCAAGCTGCACGCGCTGTTCGACAGCGTCGTGCGCGTGTTCTCGGACGGTCGTGGCGACCGGCGGTTCGATCTCGTGGACGTGCCTCACGAGGACGTTCCGATACCGCTCGACATCGGGTCCGAGATCGAGAACCTCGCTCAGGCCGCTTGGCAGGAGGAGGGCGGCTCGGACGACGATCTGGACACGTTCCTGCGGCCCTTCGTCCGCGTCGTGGAATCCACCGAGGAAGGGAAGAGCGGCCGCATGGTGCTGGCGACGGTTCCGTATCGGGGTTATCACGGTGTGCAGAAACGTCAGGCCGCCTTCGAAGGCAGAAGGCTGGTCGTTCCGGCGCCCGGCGGCCATCGTCTGGCCCACGAGGCCGTCATCCGCCGCTGGTCGATGGGGCGAAGGTGGTTCGACAGGGTCGGCACCGAACTTGCCGCCGAGAACGTTTTCCTGGAGCGTGCGGCGGCGTGGAATCGGAACGGCCGGTATCTGATCGAGCAGGCTTCCGACGACGACATCGCGATCGCGGCGTCCATACTGGGCAGTCGGACCGTCGACTGGAGTATGGCGGACAACGAGGGCCTCGACGACGCCCACCAGATCGAACTCGCCTTCTGTCTCACCCTGTTCGACCTGGCGGACAACCCGACCCAGGACGTTGACAGATCGTCGAAAAAGTCGAAGTTCATCCACTTGGCCGCCACCTACGATCGCCGCGACCTGATGACCCGTTTCCTCGATCGATCCGCGGAGGCGATCCACCTGCAGCGCGAGGACGGCAACACGCCGCTGATGCAGGCGAGCTGGGCGTCCGCCGAGATGGTCCAGCTGCTGCTGGATCGGGGCGCCGATCCGGATTTCGTCTCGGAGGAAGGCTGGTGCGCGCTGGACAGCGCCATCTGGGGCATGTACGACGAGGCATTCGATCTCCTCGTGGATCGGACGGACCCGGCGCCCGGCGATCCACCGCGGATCAACGCGCTCTACTCGGCCGCGCGCATGGGCCAGATCGGCTCGATGCGTCGGCTCGAGGCGGTGGGTTGGCGCCACGACCAGCCGACGAAGGACGCCACCGGTCCGCTGATCGGGGCCGCTGTCGGCGGTACGCCTGAGGCCTTGCAGTATTGCCTGGAGGCGGGCGGCGATCCGGCGCAGAGGACCGAATCGGGATTGAACGCGTTTGACTACGCCGCCGCGGGCGGCAGGGTCGACCTGATGTTGCTGATGCTCCGCCATCCCGGCGGTCACGCTTGCGTGCTCGGCGCCTCCGACGGCGGGTGGACGCCCCTCCTGCACGCGGCGACCTCACAGCGAGCGGAAGCGATCCGGTGGCTGCTTGCCGCCCAGGCACCGGTGGACGTAGTGGTGAAGGAGAAGGGGCCACTGGAGGGTGGCAACGCGCTGCATTGCGCCATGGACTGGATGGCGAAGCACCCGGGCCGGGCGCCCCGGTTCATCGTTGATCGGACGCGTGACGCCGTCGCCGCGTTGGTCGAACATCCCGGTATCGACGTCAACCTCGCCGACGCCAAGGGCCGCACCCCGTGGTCGATGGCTCAGCACCACCCGAGCCTGCGCGAGCTGATCAAGGACCACCCGCGGTTCGACTACGGCAAGCTGCCCGACGACGCGCCGACGCCGCTCGACGATGCGATCGAGGCGGAGGACGAAGAGCGGATCCGGGATCTGCTCAGCAACGAGCAGTTGCGAGGAGCGAGCGGCCGCGTCCGCGACTCCTCCTCGGCCGCGGAGAAGCTGGTCCGGATGGGTCTGGGCGATCTCGTGGTCGAGCTCGTCCGGGAAGGGCACGTGACGCCTTGGTCGGCCCGCGGCGGGAACCTGTTCGACGAAGCCTGGTTCGTGGCCCATCAGGGTCTGATAGACATGACGCTGAGGCAGCGCCCGCGTCGGCTGTCGTCGCCGGAGCTCGAGTCGATCCTGATAACGGCCATCGTCGACGAGACGAATGGCAAGGGCCGCGCTGAACGTCTCCCTGCCGCCGATCTGATCGACGACAGCATCGCGCGAGCCGGCGGCCCGAAGGTCTTGAACAACGCGCTCCTTCGGGTCGGGCAGCTCGGATCGAACGATCTCTACGACCGGCTCGTGAAGGCTGGAGCCGATCCGGGCGGGACCGACGACTGGGGCCGGACGATTCTCGAACGCTGCGCCGATGCCGTCGTCGTCGCGAAGGGCGGCAGAACCGACGGGTGGCCGCCTGGGGGGGCTGCGCCAGATTCGCTGGACAAGGCCATCGACGCGGAGGACGCGGAGCGGGTCCGGGAGCTGTTGCTCGACGAGCGAATGCGCGAGGCGAGCGGCCGCGTTCGCGACTCGTCCTCGGCGGCGGAGAAGCTGGTCCGCATGGGGCTGGGCGACCTCGTCATCGACCTCGTCCGGGAAGGGCATGTGAGCCCCTGGTCGCCCGAGGGCGGGAACCTGTTCGACGAAGCCTGGTTCGCGGATCATCAGGGGCTGATCGACCTGACGCTGGAGCGGCGTCCCGACCGGCTGTCATCGCCGGAGCTCGTGTCGGTCCTGCGGACCGCCCTCGTGAACAAGTGGAACGGCAGCGGCCGTGCCGTGCGTCCTCCGGCCGCCGATCTGATCGACGACAGCATCGCCAGAGCCGACGGCCCCGAGGTGTTGAACGCCGCGTTGCTGCAGGCCGGGCAGTCGGGATCGGTGGATCTTTATCGCAAGCTCGTGGCGGCGGGGGCCAACCCGGGCACGACCGACGACTGGGGCAGGACGATCCTCGAACGCTGCGCCGATGTCGTCGTCGCCGCCGAATTCGGGCAGATCGATGGGTGGCCACCGGGAGACGGCATCGATGACTCTGTCGCCTCGATACGATCGAGCGACCGGGCGACCCTGGTCCAGGGAGATCTGGACGCGATCCGGAAAATGCTCGCGAACTGGGATACCGAACCGCGGCGGGACGACTGGGCGCGCGGCGCTGTCGACCTCGTGCCCGATCATCTGCAGGCCGCGGTGGCGGACCTGCTTTCGAAGAACTGACGAGAGGTGGGCGACATGGACAACTTTCACCCTGGCCATCCCGCGTGGAGTTCCGCCGCGCCGGAACGGCTCGACGAGTTGCGCGGGCGATTTCCCGACTTCACGTGGAGCGACGAGACGATCGTCCAGGAGCAGCGCCTGCCGTTCTACCCGGACCTGCCCTTCGTCATCGCACGCGATTCGGCCTGGGAACCCGCCAACGCTCTCGTCTACGTGCTTGTCGACGGCGCGGAGCTGGTCCATCTGAACGGGACCTCGCCGCCGATTCACGAGCTGAACGGCAAGGGGCATCTCCGACTCGACGACGAGACGACGCTGGGCTACCTGTCGTTCTTCTGCTTCTTCGTGTGCGGCGATGAAGGGCCTTTCTACGTCGCGATGTCGAGGACGGCCGAATACCTTCCGGACTCGGTGAGGGAGAACGGTGGTGAGGAGCACGCGAGGACGCGGGACCGCTTCGGAGATGTCTTCCAGTCCCCGCGTCGGTTCGGACGCGACGACGATGGCAATCGGCGTTTCTCGGCGACGATCTTCTATTCGAACGCGGCCTTCGTCGGCGACTTCGTCGTGCAACCGAGTGGGATGATCGAGATGAAAGGGGACTTCCCGGTGATCGCGGACCTGCCGCACAAGATCAGTGCACCGCTCGCGCCGGACGTTCCCGTTCGATCGGAGCGGCCGAACGGGGCGGGTACCACGCACTGACGAGCGAATTGCCGCGGGACCGGGCCGGCCCCGGGCAATGCCGCTCTGATGATCCGGAGCTTCGTCCGCGGGCCGAACACGCCGACAAGGGCGATGCTAGGATCGCCGCTCTGCGAGGAGCGAGACATGACGCGAGCGATCGGCATCGGCATCGTCGGTGCGGGCTACATGGGCAAGCGCCACGCCGTCGCCATGCAGGCGGTCGGGGCGACCTTCGACACGACGCTGCGCCCGGTCTGCGAGATGCTCTGCGCGACCAGCGACGCGCGCGCCGCCGAGTCCGCCCGGGCACTCGGCTTCGCCCGCTCGACCGGCGACTGGCGCGTGCTCGTCGACGACCCGGCGGTCGAGGCGATCGTCATCGCCTCGCCGCAGTGGACCCACCGCGACATCGCGCTCGCCGCGCTCGAGCGCGGCAAGCCGGTCCTGTGCGAGAAGCCGATGGGCGCGTCGATCGACGAGGCGCGCGAGATGGTGGCGGCGGCCGAGTCGAGCGGCACCGTCGCGATGGCCGCGTTCAACTATGTCCGCACGCCGGCCACCCGGTTCGCGCGGCAGCTCGTCGCCGACGGGGCGATCGGCACGCCGACGTGGCTGCGCGCCGAGCACACCGAGGACTTCTCGAGCGATCCGGCCACGCCCGCCACCTGGCGGGACGAGGGCCGCGCGAACGGCACGCTCGGCGACCTCGCCCCGCACATCCTCAACGCGACCGCCGCGCTGGCGGGCCCCATCGCCTCGCTGTGCGCCGACATCGACACCGTGCACCCGGAGCGCCCGGCACCGGACGGCAGCGGCACGCGCGCCGTCACCAACGACGACCAGGCGCACTTCCTGTGCCGCTACGCGTCGGGATTGATGGGGCACGTCTACGTCAGTCGCGTCGCGACCGGGCGCAAGATGGGCTACGCCTACGAGATCGCGGGCACGAAGGGCGCGATCCGCTTCGACCAGGAAGACCAGAACGTGCTGTGGCTCTACGCGGCGGACGGCCCCGAGGCGACGCGCGGGTTCACGAAGATCCTGACGGGTCCCGCCCATCCCGACTACGAGGCCTTCTGCCTCGGGCCCGGCCACGGCACCGGCTATCAGGACCAGCTGATCATCGAGGCGCGCGACTTCCTCGCGGCGATCGAGGCGGGCGAGTCGTGCTGGCCGACGTTCCGTGACGCGCTCTACACGAGCGAGGTGATCGAGGCGGTGCACCGTTCGAACGAGACCGGGCGCTGGACCACGCTCGACGAGGTTCGCGAGACGTGCTGAGCGGAGGCGCTCGACAGGGTGCGATGTCGCCGATGGAAAGGGAGCGGACGATGAGCGAGGAGAGCGGCGCCGACACGAGCGCCACGGCAGACCCCGGGCTCGAGGCGTTGCGCGCGCTGACCGGACGACGCACGTCGGTGAGCGACGTCCCGCGGGCGGCCGACATCGTTGGCGAGGTACCCGTCTACGACGGTGAAGAGGTGAGGACGGCGGTGCGCGACGGCCGCGGGTCCGAGGCCGGATCCGCGGCCTGGCTGACAGAGTGGACGTCGGTGTTCCGCGACGGCGCCGGCGTGCTCGCCGTGCGCGGCGCCGTCGACGATCTCGCGACGCTCGACGCCGTCACCGCGCTGTTCCGGCGGATCATCGACGAGGAGGCGAGCGCCGGCACCGATCACTTCGCTCCGGCCGGTGCCAACGCACGTGTCTGGAACGCGCACGAGAAGCTGGCCGTGCGGGCCCCGGAGCTGTTCTGCCGCTACAACGCGAACGCCGCCGTCGCGCTCGCCTGCGATGCGTGGCTCGGGCCCGGCTACCAGGTCACCGCGCAGGTCAACGTCGTCAGGCCGGGCGGCGCGGCGCAGGACCCGCACCGCGACTACCACCTCGGGTTCATGGACGCGGCGACGCTCGCGGGCTACCCGGCTCACGTGCACGCGCTGTCCGCCTGCCTGACGCTGCAGGGCGCGATCGCGCACACCGACATGCCACTCGAGAGCGGGCCGACGCAGCTCCTGCCGTTCAGCCAGAACTGGCCGCCGGGCTATGCCGCGAGCGCGCGGGCGGACGTGCGCGCGCACTTCCTCGAGCACCACGTGCAACTGCCGCTCGAGCGCGGCGACGCGCTGTTCTTCAACCCGGCGACGCTGCACGCGGCCGGCGACAACCGGACGACGGACGTGCAGCGCATGGCCAATCTCCTGCAGGTCAGCTCGCCGTTCGGGCGCGCGATGGAGGTCGTCGATCGCGATCGGTTGTGCCGCGCGATCTACCCCGCGCTCGCCACCCTCGCGCGAGGCGGTGAATTGGACGCGGCGGCCGTCGACGCCGTCGTCGCGAGCGCGGCCGAAGGCTACCCGTTCCCGAGCGATCTCGACGTCGATCGGGGGGCGAGCGGCCTGCGTCCGCCGAGTCAGGCCGACGTGCTCGGGGCGGCGCTCGCCGCGAACGATTCTCTCGAGCGCCTCGGTGAAGCGCTCGACGCGCATGCGAGACGGACGCGCTCGCACTGACCGGGCGCGGTGGTGCCGGTCGGGCCGCCCGACGCCCCTGCCGATCGACTGCGGGTGCCGCATCGCCCGCGCGTACTGTGCGCCGCGTCCTGACTGGCGTCCCCGGTCGGCAGAGAGGGCTGAAGGCGTGCGGCGCGCCGGTCGACAAGGGAGTTACGGCGAACTGATGACCCCCGGGCATGGATGCACCTGAAATCGACGAGTACCTGCACAAGAACACCCCTGGCGGGCGAGCGCCGAAAGCCGGCCCCGGCTGCCGCCGCACGGCGGCGTGCGGGCCGTCGCCCGTCGAGCGGCCGTACGTCCCGTCCACCGGCAGCGTCATCGTGTCACCCACACTGCACATCGTCGACGACGACACGGTGTTCCTTGCCGGCGTCAGGCGTGTGCTGAAGCGGATCGGCTGCACCGCCCACACGTTCGCGTCTACCGACGAGGCGCTCGCGCGGTTCGTCGCCGAGGAGCCCGACCTGATCTTCGTCGACGTGCACATGCCGCGTCTCGACGGCACCGAGTTCCTGCAGCGTGCTCTCGGGTCGCGCCGTGCGCAGCCGGCGCGTGTCTTCCTCGATTCGGCCGGCCCGGTCTCGCGCGAGGTGCGCGAATGGTGCGTGCACCATGGCGTGCTGCTCGTCGACAAGCGCGAGATGCTCGATCGCGACTGGATGCACGACGTGGTGGAGGCGTTGCGCCGGACGGAACCGGCCTCGGGTCGGTCGTGCCGTACCTAGCCGAGGTCACGCAGCCGTGCGGCGATGTCCGGGGGGTATTTCGCGCGCAGCGCCCGCCAGCGTTCGATCTGCCTCTCGTGCGTGGCGCGCGAGTCGAGCGCCTCCCAGCCACGCGCGACGTTGGTGAGCGCGGTGGCCGGATCGACGCGGCCGTCGAGCGCCCGGTCGAGCCACTCCCCGAGCAGCCGAAAGTACTCCCCTCGGTTGGCCAGGTAGAAGTCGGGCAGGGCCTGGCGAAGGCTCGCCTCGTGTACCGCGAGAAACTCGTCGCCGTAGAGCGCACGGATCGTCGGGTCCACGTAGTGTTCGGGTCGATACGGATCGAAGAATCCGTCCGGCTGTCCGACCGACAGCGTCGACATCGCCGGCGTCGAGGCGAACATCGCGAACAGGTACGCGAGCTCCGGGTGCGCGGCGCCCGTGGTCACGACGTAGCTCCAGCCCCAGTTGAAGTACGGTGTCCGCAGCAGCTCGCCGTCGACGATTCCCCCGGGCGTCGGCCCGTGGATCATCCGGCCGCGCATCGTCGAGCGCGGAGCGTCGAGGTACTTTTGGGTGCCCCCCCAGCCGATGTTGCAGTAGATGTCGCCTCGGGCGAAGCGCTCCCAGTTCGCGAACAGCCCGAGCGTGCGCGCCTCGGGAACGAGGTGCGCGCTCGCCCAGATCATCTGCTCGAGCGCCTCGACGCCGGCGTCGCCGTCGATCTGCGGCTCGAGCGAGTCCGACAGCGGCCAGACGCCCTTGGCGTGGAGCCTTACCCACCACTCCCAGGCGAGGTAGCCCGTGGAGCGGAACAGGGCGCCCCCGAACAGGCCCTGGTCCGGACGGTGGAAGAAGGCCATCTGCCGGTCGAGTTCCTCCCAGGTGGAGGGCACGCCGAGTTCCTCGGCATGCAGATCCGCGTAGCGCGCACGCTCGTCCGGGTCCTCGAGCAGGTCGCGGTGGTAGAACATCAGGTACGCGTCGCCGTCGCTCTGGAATCCGTAGAGCTCGTCGTCGAAGCGGTCACCGACGCGGTACAGGATCCCGTCCCGGAATCCCGGCGGCTCGTGCCTGGCGGCGTAGGTTCCCAGGGACAGGATCGCCTCGGCGGCGACGAGATCGGGCAGCGCGAAGGTCGCCGGCAGCGCGAGATCGTAGTTCGATCGACCGCCCAGGGCGTCGAAGGCGAGCGTTGCGGCGATGTCGTCCACCTGCGTCTCGATCGGCGTGACGTCGATCCCGGTGGCGTCACGGAAGCGCTCGATGACAGGCACGATGTTTGCGCGGCAGCCCTCGGGAATGAGCAACCGCAGCGGCGTGATGCGCCCGGTGACGAGCGCCCTGGCACGTTCGGCGATCTCGTTCTCGAGGGTGGGGGCGGCGAAGGAGGGCAGCGCCGTGGCGATCGCCGCCCCGGCCGCTCCGGCCAGGAATCGTCGTCGCGCGGCGAGGCCGCCCGGGTCTCGGCTGTAGTCCATTTTTCGATCCTGACGCTGTCCGGTGGAACGGGATCACGCAAGCGGTGTGCCGGCGGCTGTCGGACAGGAGGACGTGTCACGTGAACAAGACTCGCGGCTCGGGAATCGTCTGGAGGCTGCGAGCGGTCTCGGCGACGATCATCGTCCTGCTGCTGCTCGGGATCGTGTCGGGAGGGGCGCTGGTGGCGGGGTTCGAACACCTGCGGACGGTCACGACCGACCGGCTCGTCCCCGCCCTGGCGCTGTCGAGCGAGCTGCAGGCGCGATTCGCCCAGATATACGTGCTCTCCGACCAGGCGACTCGAAACGATCGGTACACGGAGCTGCGGGCGCTGGACCGCCGGGCCACCAAGACCTTCGAGGGGATCGGACGCACCGTCGAGCAGCTGCGCGAGCTGGACGTCGCCTCGTTGCCGCTGGACCGGCTGACCCGGGCCGTCGACGCGATCGAGCGCGACACGCGCAGGACGATCGGGCTGGCACGTCGCGCGGTCGAGCACCGGCGCGCGCTCGCCGCGACGGACCGGGCGCTCGCGTCGCTGCGCGAGGACTTCCGGATTCTCATGGATCCGGCGATCGACGAATCCACGATCACGCTCGCGCGACGGCTCGAGCCCGTGTACGACGGTCTGGCGCTCGAGCCGATCGGGCAGGCCGCGATCGGTGAGGAGATCGCGACGCGCGAAGCGCTGGCGGAACTCTCGCACCGCATCACCGCCATCCTGGATCTCGCGGCGACCCTGATCCAGCATGCCCGGCAAGGCTCCTCCGCGAGCGTGAGATCGCCCGCTCAGGACCGGCTGCGCCTCGAGTTGCGTTACCTTCCCGGTGCCGTCGTGCCGCTCGGCGACACGCCGTCGCGTGACTCGATCGGCCCGGTGGTGGCCGCGCTGAACGACCTGATCGCCGACGAAACCGGTCTGTTCGTGCGGCTCGACACGCTGCAGGTCGGCACCGCGACCCTGGAGCGGGAAAGCGCCGCGCTGCTCGACGAAGTCGCCGCCCTGTCGACGGTGATCGACACGATCGTCGCGGGGGTCGAGAGCGCCAAGAATGGGGCCACCGCGACGTTCGACCGCGCCGCATCCGTGCTCCTGATCACCGTGAGCGTGGCCGGGGCGCTCATCATCGACACGGTACTGCTCTGCGGCTACGTCGTCGTGGAGCGCCAGATCGGGCACCGGATGAGCCGCCTGACCGAGACCGTGCTCGAGATCGCGTCCGGCGAGACGGACGTCCCGATCGACGTCGACGGTCGGGACGAGATCGGCGAGATCGCCCGAGCGCTGTACGTCTTCGAGGAAAATTCGCGCGAGCTGCGTCGTTCGAACGAGGAGCTCGAGCGATTCGCGTACGCGGCGGCGCACGACATGCGCACGCCGCTGCGCTCGATCGAGAGCCTGGCGCAGTGGACGCTCGAGGACGAGCATGACGTGCTCTCGGAGGATGGGCGCGACAACCTCAGGATGCTGCTCGGCCGGGCGCAGCGGCTGTCGAACCTCCAGACGGATCTGCTCGACTACGCGCAGGCAGGGGAGATCGACGGATCGCTGGTCGACGTCGACGTCGGCGAGCTGGTCGGCGAGCTCGGCGCGCTGATCGATCCGGACGGACACTTCCGAATCTCGGTGGACGGCGCGCCGCTGCGCGTACGCACCCACGCCACGCCGCTTCGCCAGATCGTGCTCAACCTGCTCAACAACGCGATCAAGCACCACGACCGAGCGTCCGGATCGCTCGTCGTGGGCGTGCGACAGCGCAATTCGCGTCTGATCGTGACGGTGAGCGACGACGGTCCCGGCATCGAGCCGCAATACCACGAGCGGATCTTCGCGCTCTTCACGACGCTCAAGTCCAAGGACGAGGTCGAGGGCAGCGGCCTGGGGCTGTCGATGGTGCACAAGCTCGTCGAGCGCTACGGCGGCCGCATCTCCGTCGACTCCGACCCGGGCAGTGCCCGTGGCACCACCTTCGCGTTCGATCTTCCCTCGGAGCGTTGCGCCGACGGGCCGACGCTGGCGAAGGCGGCGTGAGCGTCGCGCCGGCACGATCCGTGTATCCGCGGTAGCGGCGAAGCGGTATCGGGATCTGCCGAGGCTCCGTTCGGCCCGCGTTCGAACGCTCATCGAACTCCACCGGAAACCGATCATGGACATCAATCGTGTCGACCAGTTCAAGTCCGTGACCTTTCTGATCGTCGACGACGACAAGATCGCGATCAAGTCGATCCTCAGGGCGATCGCGAGTCTCAAGATCGCCAACCCGATCACCGTCGCGGGCGACGGGGTCGAGGCGCTCGAGCAACTCCGGGCCGCGCTCGACCCGGACGGCAACCTGCCGCCCTACATCGTGTTGCTCGACCTGAACATGCCGCGCATGACGGGCCACGAGTTCCTCGACGAGATTCGCCAGGATCCCCATCTCAGGCGCCTCGTGGTCTTCGTGATCACGACCTCGGACGCGCCGAAGGACATCACGGCGGCCTACGACCGACAGGTCGCGGGCTACATCGTCAAGGAAGAGGCGGCGGAGTCGCTGCGCAAGGCGATCGAGATGGTGGGCGCCTACTCGAATCTGGTGCTGCTGCCCTAGCATCCTGATGCCGAGGTGAGACGAGAGCCGGTCCGACGATTCCGACTCCTGTCGATCGGTGCGGAAGACTGCCTGCGAGGTATGTGGAAAGAGGGACATGGTCGCGGCAAGCGTGCTCGATCGGGTCCGACCCGACCAACGCGTCATTGGCGAGGAGCGCTTCGGTACGGTGGTCTCGGTGCTGCCCCACGGCTCGCCGGACGGGGGCGGCGGTACGTGGATCGTGACGCTCGCACTCACCGGCGAGACGTGCCGCCGTGGCGCCGCAGCGGGGTTCGGGAAGACCCCGGCGAGATCGTGCAGGTTTCCCCCATGACCTGCACACCCGCTCGCGCCGGCAACGGACAGCTCGGCGGTCGACGTCGCGCTCTCCGGTTCGGTGCCGGCTGGCCGTGTCGGCGAAGTCTCGCGCGCGATGTGCCGGCTGCGGGGTCGTGCCGAGGCGGGGCCGAGCGGACGCCGCTCCCGAGAGGCCGCGCGGCGCACACCACCCGCGCGCCGCTCAGGCCACCCGACGCGTCGTCGCCACGCCGTCGTCCGCCGCGTCGGCTTCGATCCGCGCGATGATGTCGGCAAGCTCCGCGCCCGGCACCGCCGGCGCGAACAGCCAGCCCTGCACCTCGTCGCAGCCGAACTCGGCGAGCGCGGAGAACTGGGTCGCCGTCTCGACGCCCTCGGCGACGACTTCGAGACCGAACGAATGCGCGAGCATGACGATCTTCTGTGCGAGGGAGCGCTCGGGGGGGCCCTCGTCCAGACGCTGGACGAAGGAGCGGTCGATCTTGAGACAGTCGAGCGGCAGGCGATCGATCCAACGCAGCGAGGAGAAGCCGGTACCGAAGTCGTCGACGCTGACACGCAGGCCCATCTCTCGCAATCGCTCCAGCCGATCGATCACCGTATCGACGTCCTCCATCATCACTCCCTCGGTGACCTCGAGCTCGAGCGCGTCGGCCGCGAGGGTGTTCTCCCGCAGGCAGCGTTGCACCGTCTCGACGAAGGCGCGTTCGGCGAGCTGCACCGCGGAGACGTTGACCGCGATGCGCGGAGCGCGAACGCCGGCCGCGCGCCAGGACGCGGCCGTGCGACAGGCTTCCTCCAGCGCCCACGTGCCGATCGGCACGATCAGGCCGCAGCGCTCGGCAACCGGCACGAACTCGGCCGGCGAGACCATCTCCTCGCTCGACCGGCGCCAGCGCAGCAACGCCTCGACGCTTCGCACACGTCCGTCGCTGATGCTGATCTTGGGTTGGTAGTGCAACTCGAGCCCGTCCTCGCGCAACGCTCGCTCGAGCCCGGCGCGCAGTGCGAGTTCGCGATCCATTCGTTTCTCCGCTTCCGCGGCGAAGCGCCATACGCGACCACCGCCCGCGTCCTTCGCACCGTACATCGAGAGATCCGCCCGGCGCAGGAGCACCGGCGCGGACGCGCCGTCGTGCGGCGCGACGGCAAGCCCCGCGCTCGTCCCGACACCGTGAAACGCGTCCGAGGTATCGAGCTCGGCGACGAGCGTGGCGAGTGCACGCGCCGCGCGAATGCCGGCATCGTGGCCGGTGAGCACGAGCCCGAACTCGTCGCCGCCGAGCCGGCCGACCAGCGCCGCGCACTCGAACTCGCCTCGCAGACGCGCGGCCACCGTTTTCAGCACCCGATCGCCCGCTTCACGCCCGAGCGTGTCGTTCACGTGCTTGAAGCCGTCCAGGTCGAGTAGCGACAGCGCGACCTCGGCGTCGTCGGCGCGTCGCGACAGCGCTCGCTCGAGTTGCCTCTCGAAGTGAGCCCGATCGGCGAGCCCGGTCAGAGGATCGTGCGTCGCGCGGTGGCGCAGGCTGCGCAGCAGCCCGGCGCTCATGACCACGAGCACGACGCAGATCGCGAGCAGCGCGCTGTCGATCAGCAACCGGCGCGAGGCCTTGAGCTGGATCTGATCGAGACGGTGGTGCGCGCGCTCGGCGAGCGTGCGATCGAGCGCCTCGAACCCTCTGAGCGCGTCGAACGCCTCGCGTTCGCGGGCGATGAACGCGAGGGTGTCGAGCGGGGTTCCGGAACTCGCGCTCTCGAACATCGCCCGGGTCTTCGCGAGCGTGTCGCCGATGCGTGCGAGCGTGTCCGGCCGGAGCTCCGCCCCGGTACCGTCGTGCACCAGCGCCGCGAGCGCGTAGGACGCGTCGACGGCACGCAGCCGTGCACGCTCGTCCTGCCGGTAGACGGCCGAGCCTCTCGCGTAGTCACCTGTGGCGAATCGGACGTCGGCGACGACGCCTTCGATGAGGGTCTGTACCGAGGCGCGCACGCGCTGGAGGCGTTCGACCTGCGCGTCGCGCGAGCGCGCGCGCCGAGGTCGCCAGTCGAGCTGCACGTGCACGTCGCGCACGATCACGTCGAGCGCGTTGCGGAGCCCCGCCGCGCCGGCCGAGTCCGCCGTGAGCGACAGCGGGTCGGATGTCTCGTCACCCTCGGCGCGATCGAGGCGAAGGTGCGCGTGCAGGCGCGCGAGATGATCCGCTGCGCCCGTGTCGGTGGCGTCCGGCGAGGGCTGGCCGACGGCGTCCGCATCCGCGCCGCCACGGCGCAGTCGACTGACCGCTTCGATCAGCGCCGCGTCACTCGCCTCACGCGCCTCGGTCAGCATCACCTCGGTATCCATGCCGAACAGGGCGCGCAGGTCTGCGCCGTCACTGAGCATGCTCTCCGCCGCCAGTGCCCGTGCCGCGGCGAGCAGCGCATCCTGCACGATCGTCTCCTGCCGCCAGGTCGATGCGTCGACGCGTTGCCGCCAGGCGTCCATCCAGAAACTTGTCGAGAGCCAGAACAGCAGCGCCGTCGCGGTGCCGGTGATCAGCACGAGGCGCAGGGGACCATCCGCGTCGCGCACCAAGGCAGCTAGCGCGCGCCGGGCGATATGGTGGCTGCGAGGCACTGTGAGGATGGCCGTCCGATTGGAACTCCGTCACGCTAGCGGCCCCCCGAGGAGCATCTTGAAGACAGGCGTGTCGCGCCGCCCGGCGGGAAGGACTTTCAGGTGCCGCTATCCTGCACGTGCCCGGCCGCTCTCCGCGTGGCCCGAGGGCACGCGGTGGTGGGTCGGAGCGCCTGTGGCGGCCGGACGCTCACGGCGGCATCGTCGGGCGAGCGCCGCGTGCCGCCGAGCGTCAGGCGCGCCCTCCCGCACCGGACTCCGCCCCATGAAGACGAGCGTGTTCGCCGCCGCGGCGCGCAGGCGAGGATCGCCAGCGCCGGAACCGGCAGCGCCTCCGTCGAGCTCACCGGGGCCGGCCCTCGCGTGTTCCGGCCATGTCCGGTGCTCCGGGTTCTCGAAGTCGAAACGACGACCCGCGTTCCATGCCTTGCGGTCGTTGCCGTGGTTCGGGATTTCGCCGGCATCCTTCAGCAATCGCGCCAGGTGCATCAGGTTCCACGTCACGATCGTGGTGTTGCGGGCGGTGAAGTCGCCGTCGAATCCGACGCGCGAGCCGTCGTCGCGTTCGACCCGCACGCCGTTGCGCTCCGTGATCTCGGCGACGACGTCCTGCGGGAGCTTGGTGTGACTTCGCGACGGCTCGCGCTTGAGCGTGGTGTCGAACAGCACCGCTCCGAGATCGGAAGAGTCCGTGGTGTTCGCGTCGCAGAGCGCGGACTGCTTCGTGTTCAGAGCCGTGGCGTTCGTCCTCGGTGTTCGCTGATCTGCAGAGGTGTCCCTTGCAGATGACGCTGTCGCGAAGGCAGACTTTCACACGAGGGCCGGTCGAGTCGGTGAGTGGGACGGTGGGTGAGGGAACGTCGATGCCCCCGCGTCGAGCCGGTACCCGCCTCACCGTCCTCATCGAACGGATCTCCGCCGAATCGTGCGCCGGTCACGGCCGGATCGACGCCGACGGTTGCGGCAGCGAGCGCCGGTCGAGGTGCATCGACGCCACGGTCGCCGGGCAGACCACGACCGGGGTCGGCGGGAGCGTCCCGTCGCGGGGTCCGAGTCAGAACATGTGCGATGACCAGGCGGGGCGAGGCCAGGCGAGCAGGCGGTCGAGCGTCTCGAGCGCCGTCGGGGATCCCGCGAGCCGCCCGGCCGCGGCGAGGCGGCTCGCGTTGCCGTGCGCGAAGGCGAGGCTCGCCAGCAGGTCGACCCGCAGGGTGACACCGGGTGCCTCGTCGGTACGTTCGACCGTCAGCCGCTCGCCATCGCCCGCCAGTCGCCAGTTCCCCGCGACGCTCGCGACGAGCGGGTCGAGGACCCGCACGACCACGCTGCCGGTGGCGAGCGTGGCCCGTGCGCCGAGGACACGCGCGACGTCGAGCACCCTGAGCCACGTGGTGTCGAACAGCTCGGTGGTGACCAGCAGACGCGGATCGTCCAGGGCATCGGGCAGCGCCGAGCCGGGGTCCGCACGGAAGCAGGACACCTCGCCGACGAGGTTGCGAGCGAGCAACCAGCGCCACATCGCCACCTGCGACGTCTCGTCCACGCCGAACAGGTCGTCGACCTTCAGCCGGTTCGCGAAGCCGGTGTCGTCGAAACGCTCCTCGACCGAGTAGCGAGCGGCGGCCACGACCGTGCCGCTCGCGTCCTCGAGCATGGCCCACGGCATGTGTTCCTCGTTCGCCGCGGGCGGGGCGAGTCGCCGCGTCCAGTGCCCGGGGTGGCGGGCGATTTCCCCCGGCCAGGCGCCGAAGCTTCGCTCGTAGCAGTCGACGAGCCGTTCCCGGACGTCCGCTCCGTGCCCGACCGTGACGCGCCCGACCGTCGGCGCGTCCTCGCGCCAGCGGACCCGGCGCGGATCGATCCTGATCGCCCACCAGCGGCCCGTGGGTCCGTAACCGTAGCGTCCGTAGATCGGGTACTGCGAACTGTTGAGCGCGAGGAAGGCGTCGCCCCGATCGGCGGCGTCGGCCACCTGATGTTCCAGCAACGCGCGACCGATGCCGCTGCCATGGCGGTCCACCCGCACCCCGACCCAGGGCACGCCACCGCCGTCGACGACCCGGCCTCCGGGCAGCACGAGGCGCGTCGCGAAACCGTGGGCGAGCCCCGCGACGCGATCGGCATCGTCGAGCGCGAGCCACGAGCGCTCGGCATCGAAGTACTGCCAGAGCGTGTCGTGGTCCACCTTCTTCTGCCGGACGCCGAGCGCCTCGCAGAACACCTGCTCCATCTCGGCGAGCCGGTCGCGGCTCAGGTTGACTATTCGCATGACGGTGCCTCGGCATCCGGCCGATCGCCGGAGATCGGTGCCGGGCGATCGACGATCGCTCCCGCAGTGAACGGCCGCATCGGACTGATCGCCCACTTCGGTACGGACGATGACACTCCCGTCGTGTCCGCGTCGGACATCGCCGCGCACCGCTCGACGATCTCCGCGACGAACGCACCCGGCGGGGGTGCCGACACCGTCTCCGGGCGCGGCATCCCCCGGGCCGGCCGCTAGCGAACCGCGCGGATCTGGTCGCGAAGCTTGACCAGGGCCGGTTCGTTCCAGAACCAGGCCAGCTTGTCGTCGGGCTGGAACGCGAGGAAGGACGGGTCCGAGGAGGGAGGCCCGTCCAGCTGCACGAACAGTTGGAACGTCTCCGCGAAGTCCTCGTCGAAGTTCGTCGCGGCGTAGTCGCCGAAGAACCGGTGGCGGAACTTCGCCTTCATCATCTTCGCGATCTCGGCGCGCGGGGTGCCGACGTCGACCAGGCTCTGGAAGTACGTGTAGACGTCACCGCTCCAGAACTTCTCGAGGTAACGGCCGAACTCGGAGTTCCTGACGATTCGTCGGCCGTCTCGCACGATCACCGTCGGCGTGTCGACGCCGCCCGTACCCGGCAACGTGTCGTCGACGTTCATGATGTGCCCGAGCTCGTGGGTGATCATGTTGTCCATGATGGTCGGCGTGCTCAGGGCGACGTCCGCGGGAACGATGTCGCGCGTGGGCGTACCGGTCCTGGCCTCCACGATCCCCGGCAGGGTCATCTTCTCGTCGAAGCGGATCGTCGTCGCCCGCCGGACCGAGCCGTTCGAGCCCTGGGCGTCGATCGCCGAGGGGACGTCTGCGTAGATGCCGTTCGGCATGAGCATGAAGCTCGCTCCGATGACGTTGCGGCGACGCGCCGGCGGCACCAGCGTCACGAAGCGTTCCCAGAGCAGGCGGTGAGACAGCGGCGCCTCGATCGCGTCGCTGACCAGCTGATCGTCGACGGCGCGATAGCTCCATTTCAGGGCATGCCCGTCGAGCGTCGCGCTCGGGGGCGGGAAGCTCGACACGGGTTCGCCGAAGACGGTCTTGCGGTTCGGCCTCTCGCGCTGGAGATCGGCGAGGAAGTCGACCTTCGATCGGCTGCCCGAGCTCTCGTAGTTCAGCACGTACCTGAAGTCGTCCGTGGCGTTGAAGGAGTACGCGATCGACGACGGTTCCGCGCCGCCTCCCGGCGAGACCGGGACGGCGGCGGCGGGACGTGCCGGCGGCGTGGTCACGGGGGGTGTCGCCACGGGCGGCGTCTTGACCGGTGTGGACGCCACCGGGTTCGCGGTGGCGCCGCCCGAGCAGGGGTCGGCGACCTTGTCGAAGGCCGGGGCGAGGGTGATCAGGTCGTTCCAGTTGCCCGTGCGGGTCGGCCCGCCGAAGCGTGTCGCGCAGGATTCGGTGATCCACCTGCTGCCCAGTCGCCCGTCGGCGGCGCGCGTGATCCACCGGAACTCGCGGGTGTCCGTGCGCGAGAAGACGAAGCCGCCCGCCGCGGGGGACGCCCCCGGGTTCGTCGGGACCGGGGCTGTCGAGACCGGGGCTGTCGAGACCGGGGCTTTCGGGGCGGGAGCGATCGGTGAGCCCGGCGGCGTGGTCGCGACCGGGGTGAACGGGTTGGAGGCCGCGGGACCGGACGCGACGCCCTGGGTGCGGAGCGTCACGTTCGCCGGAGCCGAGCGCCGGCCCTGCAGGTCGATCGCGACGATCTCGTAGCGGTAGTCCCGACCGGGCGAGAGGCCGCGATCGACGTGACCGGTCCCGTCGGTGGTGGTCAGGAGCACACCCTCACGGCGCACGTCGTAGCGCAGGCCGGCCGTCGCGGGGCGCGTCCAGCCGATCTCGCCGGAGGTGCCCGAGTAGGCGGTCGAACGCAGGCCGGTCGGGGCGGCGAGCGTCGTGGTCGGCGGCGGTGTCGCGAGGGTGGCCGGCGTGGAAGGCGGCTTCGGCGCCTGCACGGTCGGCGCGCTCGTCGCGCCGGAGACGCCCTTCGTGCCGAGGGTGACGCGGATCGGCGTCGAACGCTGGCCGGCGGAATCGACGGCGGCGACGGAGTAGGCGTAGCTCTTGCCCGGGACGAGGTTCTTCTCGGTGACGCTCAACGCGTCGCGTATGCCGAGCGGGACGCCGTTGCGGACGATCTCGTAGCCGCGCACGGCACCCTTGTCGTCGGTGGAGCGTGCCCAGAGGATGTCGGCGCCGGTGGCCGAGTAGCGGTTGGCGGTGAGGGTGGCCGGGGTGGTGGGCGGGTTGTCGGTCGCGGCGTGAACGAGGGCGGCGGCGGGAAGGGTGCCGAGCGCGAGGGCGACGGCGGCGAAGGTGCGCGAGTGACGGTTCATGAATGCCTGGGAATCGTTCCCGAGAGGGTCTTCCGTCCCGACGGGCGGGACGTGGACAAGACACCGGAGGCTTCCGGCAGGCCGCCCACGCGGGTGGCGGCGTCGCCAACTTACGCTCGTGCGGCGGCAGGTCTAGTGCAAGATCGTTCACGACTCGATGACGGCCGGGAACGAATCCGACAGACGGGAGCCGGGAGGCAGACGCTCGACCGGGAAGCCGTGGCGGACGCTTTCGCGTATAACCGTGGCCCGCCGATCCCGAGTGAACCCTTGACGACGTCCGATCGCCAGCCGCCCCGTCCCGCCCCGTCCGGCCGTCCGGCCGGATCCCGGGCGCGTTCGTCGGCGATCACGCCGGTCCATCGCCGCTTCGCGGTCGCGCCGATGATGGAGCTGACCGATCGGCACTACCGCCATCTCGCGCGCCGGCTGTCACGGCACACGCTCCTGTGGACCGAGATGGTGACCGCCCGCGCGGTCGTGCACGGGGAGCGCGAGCGGCTGCTCGGGTCGGATGCGGACGGTGGCCCGACGGTGCTGCAGCTCGGCGGCTCGGAGCCGGAGGTGATGGCCGAGGCCGCCGTCGTCGGCGAGGCCTGGGGTTACGACGAGATCAACATCAACGTCGGCTGCCCGAGCGATCGGGTGCAGTCCGGACGGTTCGGGGCGTGCCTGATGGCCGAGCCCGGGCTGGTCGCCGCCAACGTCCGCGCGATGCGGGACGCGGTCGACGTGCCGGTCACGGTCAAGTGCCGCCTCGGCATCGATCGGGACGACAGCTACGCCTCGCTCGAGGACTTCGTCCGTCACGTCGCCGGCGCGGGTTGCGAGCACGTGATCGTGCACGCGCGAAAGGCGTGGCTCGACGGGCTGAGCCCGAAGGAGAACCGCACGATCCCGCCGCTTCGCCACGAGTACGTCCACCGCCTGAAGGCGGCGATGCCCGGGTTGCACGTGACGATCAATGGCGGCATCGACGGCTGGGCGGCGGTGCACGCGCATCTCGCCGAGGTCGACGGCGTCATGCTCGGGCGGCATGCCTACTACCACCCGGCGTTCCTGGCGCGGGCGGATGCCGAAGTCTTCGCCGACCTCGGCGACGGCCGGGCGCCGGGCGACGACCTCGAGTCGCTGGCCGAGGTCGCCCGCGACTACGCGCGCTACACCCAGGGCTGGGTCGAGGGCGGCCTGAAGGCGAGCCTGCTGCTCCGCCACCTCGTCGCGCTGTTCCAGGACGTGCCCGGCGCGCGCCGATGGCGACGGCACCTGAGCGAGCACGGACCGCGGACGCGGGACGCGGTGGCGCTGGTCGACGACGCCCTGGCGTTCGTGCTGCGTGACCCGGGCGAGGCGGCGGTGGCGGCGCTCGCGCGCGACGCGCACGGCGGCGGTGGCGGTGGCGGTGGCGGTGGCGGTGACGGTGACGGTGACGGTGACGGGGGCGGTGGCATGGCCCGCCGCGGAGCGGCGGAGGGCGACGACACCGATCTCCGTGACGCCGCGCCGCCGCGACGCCGGAGCGCCTGAGCCGTGCACGGACGCGTCGAGGCGCCGCACAGCAACCGGCGCGATCTCGAGAACCTGAAGAAGCTCTCGGTCTACCTGTTCGACTACCGCGGGCGGGTCGCGCTCGCGCTCGGCTGCCTGGTGATCGGCAAGCTCGCCGTGGTCGCCGTGCCGTTCGTGCTGAAGCACATCGTCAACACGCTCGACACCGGCGGCGCCGGTGGTGCGACCGGGCCCGCGGCGGACGCGGCGGGCGGCGCCGTCCCCGGTCTCGACGGCAACGACGCACTGCTCGTCGCGCTCGGCTTCGTCGCCGCCTACGGGGCGCTGCGCATCGCGAGCTCGCTGTTCAAGGAACTTCGCGACGCGCTGTTCTCTCGTGTGCGCTACCACGCGATGCACACGCTCTCGACCCGGGTGCTCGCGCACCTGCACAGGCTCTCGCTCGCCTACCACCTGGAGCGGAAGACCGGCAGCATCTCGCGCGACCTGTCCCGCGGCACGTCGAGCCTGAGCTCGATCGCGAACCTGCTCGTGTTCAACATCGTGCCGACGGCGGCCGAGTTCCTGCTGGTCGCGGGCATCCTGCTCGGCGGCTACGGCTGGCAGTACACGCTGGTGGTGTTCGCCACGGTCGGCCTGTACGTCGCGTTCACGCTGTTCTTCTCGGGCTGGCGCATGCAGTTCCGCCACGAGATGAACCGTCTCGACTCGCTCGCCAACGGGCGCGCCGTCGACAGTCTCCTGAACTACGAGACGGTCAAGTACTTCGGCAACGAGAAGCTGGAGACGAACGCCTACGACGAGCACATGAGCGGCTGGGCGGATGCCGGCGTCAAGAGTCAGGTGACGATGAGCACGCTGAACTTCGGGCAGGCGGCACTCGTCTCGCTCGGCGTGACCGCGATCATGGTGCTCGCCGCGCGCGACGTGGCGAGCGGCGTCATCACGCTCGGCGACATCGTGCTGATCAACGCGATGATGCTGCAGCTGTTCGTGCCGCTGAACGTGCTCGGCGTCGTCTACCGTGGACTCCAGTACGCGCTCGCCGACATGGACCTGGTGCTCAGGCTCCTCGAGCGCACCCCGGAGATCCGCGACGCGGGCGATGCCGTCGCGCTCGTGGTCGACGAGGCGCGAGTCGAGTTCGACGACGTGCGCTTCGCCTACCTCCCCGAGCGGCCGATCCTCAAGGGCGTCAGCTTCACCGTCGAGCCCGGGCAGAAGGTCGCGGTGGTGGGACCGTCGGGCTCGGGCAAGTCGACGCTGTCGCGGTTGCTGTTCCGCTTCTACGACGTGGACGGCGGGGCGATCCGCGTCTCCGGGACCGATGTACGCACCTGCACCCAGGCGTCGCTGCGGGCGGCGCTCGGCGTCGTGCCGCAGGACACCGTCATGTTCAACGACACGATCCGCTACAACCTCGCCTACGCGCACCCGGAGATCGATCAGGGCGCCGACGGAGGCGCCGCCATCGACGACGCGGCCGTCGGCGAGGCATTGCGCCGCGCCAACCTCGCCGAGTTCGTCGAGCGGCTGCCCCAGGGGCTCGACACCGTCGTCGGCGAGCGCGGGCTGAAGCTCTCGGGCGGGGAGAAGCAGCGCATGGCGATCGCCCGGGTGATCCTGAAGGATCCGCCGATCATCGTCTTCGACGAGGCGACGTCGAGCCTCGACACGCGTACCGAGCAGAGCATCCTCGAGGGGCTCGACGCGGTCGCGCGGCGGGCGACGTCGCTGGTCATCGCGCACCGGCTCTCGACCGTCGTCGACGCCGACCAGATCCTGGTGCTCGACGCGGGCGAGATCGTCGAGCGCGGCACGCACGAGTCGCTGCTCGCCGCCGACGGTCTCTACGCGAACCTCTGGCAGCTGCAACAGGGCGCGGACGACGACGTGGATGTCGGAGACGGATCGCCCACCGCCGCGGGCGAGGTGCCGGCGCCGCTCTGATCGCCGGGCACGCTCGCGCCCGAGCGGCCGACCGCCTTCGTCAGAGCGTGCCGCCGCGCACCAGCTGCAGGAACTCGTTGCGGGTGTTGATGTCGGTGCGGAAGCTGCCGAGCATCGCCGACGTCGTCATCGACGAATTCTGCTTGCCGACGCCGCGCATCTGCATGCACAGGTGGCGCGCCTCGACGATGACGCCGACGCCACGCCCGGCGGTCACCTCGGCGACCGCGTCGGCGATCTCGCGAGTCAGGTTCTCCTGGATCTGCAGCCGGCGGGCGTACATGTCCACGATGCGGGCGATCTTGGAGAGTCCGATGACGCGCCCGTGCGGCAGGTAGGCGACGTGGCACTTGCCGATGAACGGCAGCATGTGGTGTTCGCAAAGCGAGTACAGCTCGATGTTCCGCACGATGACCATCTCGTCGCTCTCGGACTCGAAGATCGCGCCGTTGACGACCTCGTCGAGCGTCTGGGCGTAGCCGTGCGTCATGAACGCCATCGCCCGTGCCGCGCGCGCGGGCGTGTCGACCAGCCCTTCGCGGGACGGATCCTCGCCGACGCCCGTGAGAATGGCGTGGTAGGCGTCGCGTATCGAATCCATCGGGGGTTCTCGAGAGGACACGCGACGATGATCGCAGATCGGGCGCGCTACCGGGTTGCCCGGATCGCCGCGGGGCGGCCTCGCGGGCGAGCGGGCTGTCGGACGACCCGGCATGACGACGGGTGACTCCCGGTGTTTCCGGCGGCCACCGGTGGCCTCGGAGCGGAGCGGGAGCGTAGCCGGTGCGAACCCGGTGCGAACCCGGTGTGAAGTCGGGAGCGAGGGCAAGGGCGAGGCCGGGAGCGAGACCGGGAGCGAGGGCAAGGGCGAGGCCGGGAGCGAGATTGGGAGCGAGGCCGGGAGCGAGGCCGGGAGCGAGGCCGGGAGCGAGACCGGGAGCGAGACCGGGAGCGAGACCGGGAGCGAGACCGGGAGCGAGACCGGGAGCGAGACCGGGAGCGAGACCGGGAGCGAGACCGGGAGCGAAACCGGGGACCGGAGAAGCCGGACAGCGAGCGGGGAGGGAGCGGGGAGGGAGCGGGGAGCGGACCCGGATAGGGCGCGACGGCCGCGGCGTATACTCGTGAAGCAGTTCCCGGTTCGGGACACCGGGCGCTCCCGTGGGCCGCGAAGCGAGCGGAAGCGTGCAGCTTGTGGTCCGATCGGCCGCCAACGGCGAACACGTTCCCGTCAATTGAACAACGTTCCGGAATCGCTCATGGGCATCGTCTTCTGGCTTGCCGTCGCTGTCGCGACCCTCGTCCTGCTCGCGCGCACCCGTCCGCGCCTCGTCGTGGCGACCATCGCGGGCGGCGCGGTGCTGATCATCGCCGCGCTGTTCGGCTGGCTGGGCGGCGTCGCGGGCACCGCGCTCGTGGTGGCGTTCGTCGCGCTGGCCGTGCTGTTCAACGTGACGTCCCTGCGCCGGCGCTTCGTCAGCCTGCCGCTCCTGAAGTACGTGCGTGCCGTGCTGCCGCCGATGTCCGATACCGAACGGACGGCGATCGAGGCCGGCACCGTCTGGTGGGAGGCCGACCTCTTCCGCGGCGGGCCGGACTGGCAGAAGCTCCACGCCTATCCCGAGGCACGTCTCTCGGAGGAGGAGCGGGCGTTCGTCGACGGCCCCGCCGACACGCTCTGCCGGATGATGGACGACTGGCAGATCACCTACGAGCTGAACGATCTCCCGCCCGAGGTCTGGCGCTACATCAAGGAAGAGCGCTTTCTCGGCATGGTCATCCCGAAGGAGTACGGCGGGCTCGGCTTCTCGGCGATGGCGCATTCGGAAGTGGTCTCCAAGCTCGCCACGCGGAGCGTCACCGGTGCGGTCAGCGTCATGGTGCCCAACTCGCTCGGCCCGGCCGAGCTGCTGCTGCACTACGGCACCGACGAGCAGAAGAATCACTACCTGCCGCGACTGGCCGTCGGCGAGGAGATCCCGTGCTTCGCGCTGACCGGACCCTCGGCGGGTTCGGACGCCGGCGCGATGAACGACTACGGCATCGTCTGCCGCCGCATGCACGAGGGCGAGGAGACGCTCGGGCTCGCGATCACGTGGGAGAAGCGCTACATCACGCTCGGCCCGGTGGCGACGCTGCTCGGACTCGCGTTCAAGGCCTACGACCCGGACGGCCTGCTCGGCGACGTCGAGGAGCTGGGCATCACCTGTGCGCTGATTCCGACGAGCACCCCCGGGGTGAACATCGGGCGCCGTCACTTTCCGCTGAACCAGGCGTTCATGAACGGCCCGAACACGGGCAGCGACGTGTTCGTGCCGATGGACTGGATCATCGGCGGGCAGGACATGCTCGGGCAGGGCTGGCGCATGCTGATGGAGTCGCTGTCGGTCGGGCGCGGCATCTCGCTCCCGTCGAACGGGGTGGCGAGCGGCAAGTCGACCGCGCGCTTCGTCGGCGCCTACGCGCGCGTGCGCCGCCAGTTCAACCTGCCGATCGGCAAGTTCGAGGGCATCGAGGAGCGCCTCGGGCGCATCGCCGGGCTCACCTACACGATGGATGCCGGACGGCGGCTGACCTGCGCCGCGCTGGACGCCGGCGAGAAGCCGTCCGTGGTCTCGGCGATCCTCAAGTACTACAACACCGAGAACATGCGTACCGTCATCGACGACGGCATGGACATCATCGCCGGCAAGGGCATCTGCCTCGGCCCGTCGAACTTCCTCGGGCGCGGCTACCAGGCGGTGCCGGTCGGCATCACCGTCGAGGGGGCGAACATCCTGACGCGGAGCCTGATCGTGTTCGGTCAGGGCGCGATCCGCTGCCACCCGTGGCTGATGGCCGAGATCGAGGCGGCCTCGATGCCGAACCGGCGCGAGGCGATCGAGTGCTTCGACGAGGCGCTCTGCGGCCACGTCGGCTACGCGGTGCAGAACGGCGCCCGATCCCTGTTCCACGGCCTGACCCGCGCCCGCTTCGCCGATGCGCCGTCCGCCGGCGAGACGGCCAAGTACTACCGGAAGCTCTCGCGCATGAGCGCCGCGTACGCGTTCCTCGCCGATTTCGCGATGCTGTTCCTCGGCGGTGGTCTGAAGCGCAAGGAGATGCTCTCGGGACGCTTCGCCGACGCGTTGATGCACATGTACATGGCGTCCGCCGTGCTGAAGCGCTTCGAGGACACCGGCCGTCCGGAGGCCGATCGGCCGCTGATGGAGTGGTCGGTGCGGCACGCGCTGTTCGAGACGCAGGTGGCGCTCGACCAGATCCTCAGGAACTTCCCCTCGACACCGGTCGGACTGCTCCTGCGCGGCATCGTGTTCCCGCTCGGACGCCGCTACCGCACGCCGAACGACAAGCTGACGCAGGCCTGCGCGCGGCTGCTGCTCGAGGATTCCGAGGCGCGCGACCGGCTCACCGAGGGCGTCTTCCTGTCGGACGATCCCGAGGACGTGACCGGCTCGATCGAGCACGCGCTGGGTGCCGTCGTCCAGGCCGACCCGGTCGAGAGGAAACTGCGCGTGGCGCGTCGCCGTCAGCCCTGGGGCGTGGAATACGCGACCTGGGTGCAGACCCTGCTCGCCGAGGGCGTCATCGAGGCCGGTGAGGACAAGCTGCTCGTGGCGGCCGCCGAGGCGACGCGCCGTGTCATCATGGTGGACGACTTTCCGAACGATTTCCCGCAGGGCGGGTCGAGCGAGGCGGGGCAGCTCGCCTCGGCACCGCCGCTGCGTGAACGCAACGTCGCCGACGGGCGCGGTCAGCCGCCCGAGCCCGCCGGCTATTGAGTCCATGGAGAGGAGACAGGCCCTCGTGAGCGAACAGACCTATACCCGCGAACGGCTCGGAGACTTCAGCAGCGTCGTCTGCCTGAAGGCGATCATCACCGGCATGGAAGACCTGCTCGGCGAGCGGGCCACGGCCGTGTCGCTGACCGCGGCCGGACGCACCCGCGGCAAGATCGTCTTCACCGAGCTCGGTGTCGGGCGCGACGACCCGCTCGAGCTCCTGGCCGAGCGACTCGACGCGGTGCTGGGCCTGGCCGGCACCAGGCTCTGCATCATCGATCGGATCGAGACCGACGGCGACGCGTTGCTCGTCTACACCGGCGAGACGGTCTGCTCGGCCGGTGAGCACGAGGGCTCCGACCGGAAGTGCACGTACACGCTCGGGGTCGTCTGGGGCGCGCTCGAGCAGGTCCTCGACCGGCGCCTGCGTGGCGTGCACACGGAGTCGGTGCTGCGCGGTGGCACCCACGACGTGTTCCGGTTCGAGGACCGCTGAGGCGCTTTGCCGCCTGTCCCGCGACCGTGGCCACCGTGACCGAGATCGACCATGGGGCGTTGCCGCGCCCGCATGCCTGCTTCCTGCTGGAGCGCGCGTTCCCGATCGTGTTGCCGCGGGGGCTCGACGCCCGGGACCTGTGGGTCGCGCTGAGCTACCGCGTCATGCGCGAGCCGACGGATCTGCTGGCCCATTCCCGGCGAGTGGTCGTCTGTCACGACCGCCGCCTGGCCTCGCGCCTGCCCGGTGCGCTGCACGATCTCCACCACGTCGCGAACGGGCGCGGACGAGCGCTGCGGGCCCGGCTTCTCGCGGCGGCGCGGGGCCGACTCGCGCCGGCCTACGTCGTGCATTTCGAGCGAGCGCTCGACGAGCCGACGCTCGCCCCGCCGATGCCGTTCGAGGGCAGCGTGCTGCCGACGATGGCGCAGTTGCTCGCCGCGGCGCCGCGGCACCACGGCGACGCTCCGTCGAGGGCGTCGTGAACCGGAATTCCCCGGCGCCGTCGAGCGAGGCCATGCCGCCGATCCGGGCGTGGTTGCGTTGGATGAACGAGCGTACGCGCGCCTTGCTCGAATACCACTTCGAGCATGACCCGCAGCGCGGCTTCGTGATCGCCGCGAGCGGCGAGGCCGCCGACGTCGTCATCGTCGATCACGACTTCCCGGGCGCCCGGGCCGCGATCGACAGCGGCAAGTGGCGCGACGGACCGCCGTTGATCGTGCTCGCGCACGGCGAGCTGACGCTCGACGACGCCTTGGTGCTGACCAAGCCCGTCGATCGATCGAGTCTCGACGCGGCGGCGGTGCGACTGCGTGACGCCGCGCACGACGCGCGCCCTGCCGCCGGGCCCGGGTCGCGGACGGAAACGCCACCGTCGTCGACGCCGTCCGCCCCGGCGACCGCGGCACCGTCCGCTCCGGTGGCGGAACCGCCGCTGCTGGAGCTGGGGGACCGTCGATCGGCCGTGCTGCCGGATCTGACGGCGGTGGCCAGCGCACCGCGTGACGAGCGCGCCCGCGCCCGCGTCGATGCCCTCTGCGGGCCGCCGCGCACGCTCGACGAACTCGCCGACCCGGACGACCCCGTGCACCGTTACGATCCGGCGCGCCATCTGAGCGGTCGCCTCACCGATGCGCTCGACACGCTCGCGGCCGGGAAGGGCGAGATTCTCGGCCTGACCCTGACCTTGCCGGGCGTCGAGCTGTACGTGCTGCCGTGGCTCGACCGCGTATGCACGAGCGAGCCACTGACGTGGCACGTCGGTGTCGACCGCGCATTTCGTCCGCTCGAGGACGGTGACGGCGATGTCGTCACCTACCCGGCCGGGACGATCAACGAGTTGGTCGGCCGCGTCAACGCCGACGCCTGTCAGGCGTACCCGACCGCCGCGTTCCGCTGGCTCGCGGCCCTGTTCTCGGCACGTGGCAGGCTACCCTTGTCGGCCGACGTCGAGCGAGCGTTTCGCCTCGCACGCTGGCCGAACCTCTCGCGACTGGAGATGACGCCGGAGTGCATGCGGATCGTGGCCGACTGGACCGCGAACCCGCGTTCGGTCGCGGACATGATCCGGCATCTCGGATGCGAACCACGCTACGTCACGGCGTTGCACGCGGCGACCACGGCCGCCGGCCTGCTGCACCCTGCCGACCCGACAGACCCCGGAGAAGACGATGGAGCGTGACGCCCGACGGATCGACAAGGTGGTGATCGCGGGTCCCGTCGGCGTCGGCAAGTCGACCGCCGTGCGAGCGGCGAGCGACGTGCCGGTGCTCGAGACCGAGGCCCGCCCGAGCGACGACACGCGCGCGATGAAGGCGTCGACCACGGTGGCGCTCGACTTCGGTGTCACGCGCCTGGACGATACCCGGGCCGTGCACGTCTACGGCACGCCCGGGCAGAAGCGCTTCGACTTCATGTGGGACATCCTCGTCGGCGGCAGTGCCGGCGTCATGCTGCTGGTCGACGGCAGTGACCCGGACGCGTCCGACGGGCTGGACCCGTATCTCGATGCGTTCGCGCCGATGCTCGCCCGGCGGCGGTTCGCCCTCGGCGTGACCCGGCTCCGGCCGGACGCCGTGGAAGAGGGGCTCGCACGCTGCCGCGCGCGGCTCGGCGACGCGGGTGCGGAAGTGCCTGTGCTCGAGACCGACCCGCGGTCGCGGTTCGATGTCCTGGTGCTGATCCGGGCGCTGCTGGCGACGAGCGATCGCCACGCGACGCCCGGCCCGCCACCCGGCACGGCGGCCGCGGCACGGCCGATCCCGGACGGACAGCGGTGAGCGGCGACGAGCGCTTCGCCAGCGTGACGCCCGCCGGCTGCTACCACGCGATCGAGGGCCGGGAGACGACGCCTGTCCGGACAGCCCTGCTGGCGTTGCTCGGTGACGGCGGCACGCCGGCGCTCGATACCCTCGACGTGACGGTACGGTCGCACCTGGACGCGCTCGTGGCCGCGGGATTCGTCGCGCTCGTCGAGCGCGCCGAGATCCTGCCGCCGGGCAATCTCGCCGAGCTGCTGCCGAGCGTGCTGCCGGCGCTTTCCGAGCGTGGCCGGGTCGTCCTGACCGAGTCCCGGCAGGGGTTGTTCCTGGATTACGTGGGCGTGGACGGCGACGAGGCCGAGGAGGTCGCGGTGCTCGCGTCGGGTCTCCGGGCGACCGCCGACCGGGCGACGAAGCTGCTCGGCGACCGGCTCGGCGTGCACAGCCGTGCCTTCGGCATCGTCGATCCGGCCGGCAACAGCGAAATCGGCTTCTGGCCGCTGCACATCGGTCACAATGTGTTCACGCTGACGATCCTCGGGATACCGCGATTCAACAGTCCGCAGTTCCGGTTGCTCGTGTGGGCGCTGGTCGAACGCTACGGTCAGACCGGTGTCGATCCCGAGCCGACGCACGTCTGAGCGGACGCCGACGCCGACGCGTCGAGCCGCCCGGTCAGGTACGACCCCCGAACACGACGCTCCGCCCAAAGACGCCCCAGAGAAGACTCCCATGCGCTCCGAAGTCCTCAACTCCATCCTCAGTGATCTCAACGGCTCGACCACCGACATCGTCGCCTCGGCGGTGCTGTCCACGGACGGACTGATCATGGCCTCGATGCTGCCGGGCGACATGGACGAGGACCGCGTCGGCGCGATGAGCGCGGCGATGCTCTCGCTCGGCGAGCGGATCTCCACGGAGCTGGCGCGCGGCGGTCTCGAACAGGTCCTGATCAAGGGGGATCTCGGCTACGTGCTGATGACGCACGCCGGCAACGAGGCGGTCGTCACCGTCATCGCCAAGCCCGACACGCGCCTCGGCCTGATCTTTCTCGACATCCGCCGCGCCGCCGAGAGCATCGCGAAGATCATCTGAGGCGGCGAGTCGCCTCGGCTCGTCCCGCTCGCGACGAATCACGCCGCGAGGCGCGTGCCTGGACCAACTCGGCGGCGATCGAGATCGCGATCTCGGCCGCGGTGCGGCTGCCGATGTCCAGCCCGGCCGGCGCGCTGATCCGCGCGACGGCACGCTCGTCCACACCGAGAAAGGCGAGCCGTCTCCGGCGTGCGGCGTGGCTTCGTGTCGAGCCGAGGGCGGCGACGTGGAAGCATTCCGCGCCGAGCGCCTCCTCGAGCGCGAGATCGTCGAGGCTCGGCTCGTGACTCAGCGCGAGCACGGCGCTGCGCGCATCGGCGGCGAAGCGCGCGACCGCGTCGTCCGGCAGGAGATCCACGACCCGCACGCCGGCGACATCGAAGGTGTCGCGAAAGGGCTCGCGCGGTTCCGCCACGACGACCTCGAAATCGAGCGCGATCGCGAAACCGGCGACGTAGCGCGACAGCTCGCCGGCGCCGACGATCAGCACGCGCCAGGCGGGGCCGAACAGGCGGGTCAGCACGCGCCCGTCCCAGTCGAACGCCTCGGCGGAGTCGTCGGCGTCCAGCAGGTCGAGCGACACCGCCCGGGTATCGACGTCGAGGCGGCGCACGATGCGTCGGCGCGCGTCCAGCGCGGCGAGCACCGGCACGAGATCTCCGCTCGAATCGAGTCGCTCGAAGACCAGCTCCAGACGCCCCCCGCAGGTCAGCCCGACCCGGCGCGCCTCGTCGTCGTCGATCTCGTGGGAGCCGCTGCGCGTGCCGTCGCCGCGTTCCTCGACGAGTCGCTTCTCGATGCACCCGCCGGAGACCGAGCCGACCAGGCGCCCGTCGTCGCGCACCGCCGCCATCGAGCCCACCGGACGCGGCGAGGAGCCCCAGGTGCGCGCGACGGTGACCAGCTCGACCGCATGCCCCGCGTCGAGCCAGCGCATCGCGTGCTCGAGCACGTCACGCTCGCTCGGCGATGGACGCGACGATGATGGCGGTGCGTCAGCGGGCATCGAGCGCACGCAGCTCGTCCAGGGTGTCGTGGTCGGTCAGCACACCCCCGTCGCCGACCTCGACCTCGCGGATCGCCTCGGGGTGGGTGCGGATGACGTCGCGCGCGCCGACGTCGCCGTCGAGGGCGAGCAGCCGCGCGAAGAAGGCACGCCCGACGAGCACCGGATTGCCGCGACGCCCGTTCGAGGTCGGTACCAGGAGCACGCGTTCGTCGCCGCGTCGCCGTGCCGCGCGCCACGCCGCGAGCAGCGTCCCGATGACGGCCGGCGACACGTCCGGCATGTCGCCGAGGCAGACGAGCACCGCGTCGTGTCCGGCCAGGGCGTCGAGCCCGCAGGCGAGCGAGCCGGCCATGCCGCTCGCGTGGGCGGGGTTGTGGCGAAGCGAGACGTCGAGCCCGACGAGCGCGCCCTCGACGGCCGCGCGGTCGTGCCCGGTCACGACGACCACGTCGTCGACGCCGCCGGCGACCACCTGCCTCGTCACGCGGCGCAACATCGGCTCGCCGGTGACGGGATAGAGAAGCTTGTTGGTATCGCCCGCGCGACGCGATCGCCCGGCCGCCAGCACGACCGCGCCGACACGCCCGGCGTCCGGGCTGCCGGCGTCCGGGCTGCCGGCGTCCGGATTGCGGTTCATCGGATTCTCAACACGCCGACTCCGGCTACCCGTTCGCGCTCACCCGGGACAATGCGCTCCGGTATCGATCCACGCGCGGGTCAGGCGGCCGAACACGTCCTGTGAGCCCGGGGCGGGCTCGCGGCCGTCGCCCGGGTGCCAGCCCCAGCCGACCAGACCGTCCTCGGCGTTGTGTTCGTGCAGCTCCTCGAGCGTGCGATCGCCGTTTCGCTCCGGATCCTTGATCTGCTCGCAGATCTCACCGAGGCTCGCGCCGATCCAGCCCATCGAGGCCGGTGCGAGCAACCACACCTCGTGACCGGGGATGGAGCCGGACTCGGCGGTCGCGTAGGCGAAGTTCTCGCCACCATGACAGGTCGAGCAACGCATGCCCGGTGCGCCGAGACCACCCGCGCCGCGCACCACCGGCGGCTGGTGAGCGGCGATGTCGTCACCTTGACGCGGGCGGTCGTCGCGCGGGTGGCAGTTCATGCAGCGCGGATGGGTCAGCACCTTGCCCATCTCCTCGAACAGCGCGACGGAACGCTCGCGTTCGTCGGCCACGTCCGCGAAGTCGGCCGGCGTCAGCAAGGTGGTCTCGGCCGCCGCGGAAGCGCTCGCGCCGAGCGTTCCGAGCAGGGCGAACGCGGCGATCACCGCACGACCCGGCGTTACCGTGTGGTGCGGGGTCCCCGTCTCCTTCGACTTCGTCCCGACCGATCTCGGGATCGCGATCGTCCGCGGCGCCATCAGGAGAGCACCGTGCGGAAGGGCAGGCGGTGCAACGTCTCGCCGGTCAGGCGGCGCCAGGCGTTGGCGACGGCCGGGGCGAGCGGCGGAAGCCCCGGTTCACCGATGCCGGTCGGCGCCTCGCCCGAGTCGACGATCGCGACCTCGACGGCCGGCATCTCCGGAATGCGCAGGGACGGGTAGTCGTGGAAGTTCGACTCCACGATCGTGCCGCCCTCGCCGAGCGTGATCTCGCTGTAGAGCGCCGCCCCGAGTCCGTAGCCGATCGAGCCCTCGACCTGTGCTCGGATGATGTCGGGGTTGATCGCGATGCCGCAGTCGACCGCGCACCAGACGGTGTGCACCTTCGGCAGGCCGTCCGGTCCGCGCGAGACTTCGGCCACCTGCGCGACGTAGCTGCCGAACGACTTGTGCAGGGCGACGCCGCGCGCGCGTCCGTCGGGCAGGGCGCCCGCCTTCTCGTCGACCAGCTCGCCCACCGCGCGGAGGGCACCCGCGTCCCGCGAGTCCGGGTCGAGCAGGGCCATGCGCCCGTCCAGCCCGTCCTTGCCACCGGCCTCGAGCAACTCGTCCAGGAAGGTCTCGGTCGCGTAGCCGGTATGCGTCGAGCCGACCGAGCGCCACCACAGCACCGGCACCTTCGCCGGCAGCGTGTGCAGCGACACCTCGCTGTTCGGGAACGCGTAGGGCAGACCCTTCGAGCCCTCGACCGACATCGGGTCGACGCCGTTCTCCATCATTCCCGCCATCGGCGTCCCCTCGAGGATGGACTGGGCGGCGACCGTGTCGCTCCAGTGCGTGATCCGGCCGTCCGCATCGACGACGCCGCTCATGCGGTGCACGGCCACGGGGCGGTAGTAGCCGCCGCGAATGTCGTCCTCGCGCGTCCACAGGAGCTTCAGGGGCTCGCTTCCACCGCGCGCCCTGGCCACCGTGGCGAGCTCGGCGGCGAAGTGCGCGTCGGGCGTGGCCCGGCGTCCGAAGCTGCCGCCGCCGAGCATCGTGTGCAGCACGATCTGCTCGGGCGGGCGTTCGAGCGTGCCGGCGAGCGTCATGTGGTCGCCGGTCTGGATCTGGCTGCCCATCCAGACTTCGACGGCGTCGTCGCGGATCTCGATCACGCCGTCGAGCGTCTCCATCGGCGCGTGCGCGAGGTAGGGGAACGACATCGTCGCCTCGAGACGCCGCGCGCCGTCCGCTGGTGCGGCGTTCACGTCGCCCTTCGACTCGACCACGGTGCCGGGACCGGTCGCGACGGCGTCGCGGAGCGTGTCGAGGATCGCTTCGCTCGAGCGCGTCTCGGCGTTCGTGTCGTCCCACTCGACACTCAGCGCGTCGCGACCCTTGAGGGCGGCCCAGGTGTTCGCGGCGTAGACGGCGACGCCTTGCGGGATCGTCTTCACGTCGACGACGCCCTCGATCTCTCGTGCCGCCGCCTCGTCGACCGAGGCGACCGCCGCCCCGAATCGCGGCGGGTGGCGCACCACGACCGTCAGCATGCCCTCCCGGTAGACGTCGAGCGAGTACATCGCCCGGCCCGTGGTCTTCGCCCGCGTGTCGAGCTTCGGAAGCGTGCGGCCGATCAGCCGGAAGTCCTTCGGGTCCTTCAGCGACGGCTCGGCCGGCACCGCGCCTCCCGCGGCGAGCCTCGCCATCGCGCCGAACCCCGACTCCTCGCCGGAGGGGTGCGTGATGCGACCGTCGACGACATCGATGTCGGCCGCGTCCACCTGCCACTCCGCCGCGGCCGCGGCGACCAGCATCGAGCGCACCGCGGCACCGGCCTTGCGCATCTGCTCGTAGGAGTTCGCGATCGAGGTCGAGCCACCGGTCCCCTGCACGCCGAACAGCGTGTTGACGTAGAGCTCGGTGTTCGACGGCGCGGACTCGGCGCGCATCTGCGACCAGTCGGCGTCGAGCTCCTCGGCGACCAGCGTGGCGAGACCGGTGTACGGGCCCTGACCGAACTCGATGTGCTTGACCAGCACGGTCACCGTGTCGTCGTCGGCGATGCGCACGAAGGCGTTCGGGGCGAAGTCGCCGCCGCCGTCGCCGCCGGGCATCGCGCTCGTCGCGCCGGACTGCGCGCGGGCGGGCAGCGGCAGGTGCAGCCCGACGACGAGCGCGGCGGCACCGCCGGCCGCGCCTTGCAGGAATCGTCGGCGTGATCGGGTCGGCCCGGACGTCACGTCGGTCCGCGGGTCGGTCGCGTCGACGGCCAGCGGCGCGGCGTCGTCGGAACCGGTGGCCGCGTCGGCGAGGGCGCGGGCGAGATCGGGGGTCACGTGAGCGGGCAGCATCGTCTCAGGCCTCCAGATCGTCGGCCGCGCCGTGAATCGCGGCACGGATGCGCTGATACGTCGCGCAGCGGCAGATGTTGCCGGCCATCGCGGCGTCGATGTCGTCGTCGGACGGGCTCCGGTTCTCGTTCAGCAGCGCCGTCGCCGACATCACCTGGCCGGACTGGCAGAAGCCGCACTGGGGCACGTCGAGCGCCTGCCAGGCGACCTGCACGGCCTCGGCGACCTCGCCGTCGATGCCCTCGATCGTCGTGACGGCCGTGCCGTCGAGCGAGCCGACCGGCGTCACGCAGGAGCGGCGTGTCAGCCCGTCGACGTGCACGGTGCAGGCGCCGCACTGCGCGACGCCGCAACCGAACTTCGTGCCGGTCAGGCGGAGCTCGTCGCGCAGGACCCACAGCAGCGGGGTATCGGGCGCGACGTCGACGGTGACGGCGTCGCCGTTGAGCGTGAAGGACGTGGTCATGAGCGAGTCTCCGGGTCGACGGGAGGACGCGGCCGCCGTCCACGAGCGCAACCGCAGACCGCTCAGCCTAGCAGGTAACCGTCGACATCAGGTCGGCGCGGGAAAGACGGTGCACGCGCCGCCGCCTGCCGTGGCAGGCACGTCGACGAGAGTGATCGATGTCGCGCGCGAGGCGATCGAGCGGTGCGACGTCGTGCGCGCGTCGACGCGGAGTGGCGCGGCGAGCGGCGGTCGGATGTCGTGGAGCCGCGGCGGGTCGCGCTCTCTCAGCCGCCGAGCATGGCTTCCTTCAGGTCCGCCTGCACCGGGGCGTCCGCCAGCCAGATGCCGAACAGCGCCTCCTTGAACGGCAGCCCCTCGACCGTGGCGAGCACCTCGCCCTCGCGCGCCATGACGGTGCCGGTGTCCGGCGCGTAGACGATGTCGATGACGTCACCGGCGCCGAGCGCATCGGGGAGTCCGGCGAGCGCCTCGTCGATGCCGTCCTGCACCGGCGCGGTGTCGCCGCCGGTGGACTTGGCGAAGCCGTCGTTCAGCGCATCGATCATCTTGTCGCGCGTGACCAGATCGGAGCGGATCGCGATGCGGATCATCATCGGCGCGTCGGCCGCGGCGATCTCCGCACCGCTCGCCCCGTCCTCGCCGCCGTACAGCGCCGCCACGTAGAGCTTGAGGAACAACCGCTTGCGGATACCGGCGCCGCGCAGCGCGAGCGTCTCGCCGCCGACCCTCGCGCGATCGGCGATCTCGATGCCGGCGACTTCGGCCGCGCGCGCGGGCGACGCGACCAGCAGCGCGGCGGCGAGGGTCGCGACCAGGGCGAACGCCGTGGCGAAGGCGAGCGCGGGGGCGGCGGTCGAGGCGGGCGTCGACGTCGGGATCGACGCCGCCACCGGGCGCGATCCGGCGTGCGCGCTCACGGTCGAGCCTCGTCGACGTCGGGCTCCGCCGGCACCGTCGGCGCCACCGGCAGCGTGGCCGGGACGATCATGACGTCGAGCGGCGCGATGACGTCGGCGTCGGCGATCGGCAGCATGGTGCCGCCCGTCGCGGCGAACGTCGCCATCTGCGACTGCATCTCGGTCGTCACCGCGAGCCCGGTGGCCTGTTCCTCGGGCGTCGGCGCGATCTCCTCGCCGTCCTCGTCACGGCGGGTGGCGGGCAGCGGGTCGATGATCGAACCGTGCGTGCCACGCGAGAAGCGCACCAGCGCGCCGCCCGCGGCGCCGTCGACGACGGGCTCCAGGCCGAGCAGCCCGGCGAGCGGCTCGGTGCCGGCGAGCGGGGCGCCGGCGACCGCGTTCGGGATGACCTGGTCGGGCAGCGACACGCCGTCCTCGCCGACCACTTCCATCAGGTGCAGCGCCGTGCCGCCGTCCGCGGCGAGCGCGCCCGCGTGGTTGATCGGGTCGCCGGAGTCGATCACGGTCTGCGCGCTGACCAGGAACTGCTGGTACTCGGCGGGCGAGATGCCTCCCTCCCGCGAGGCGGAGATGCCGGCGAGCAGCGTCGGACCGAAGGCGGGCGAGTTGGCGAGCAGCTGCGCGATGCCGCCACCGGGCATCGCGAGCGTGGCGCTGGCGACCGAGTCGTCGTAGGACAGGAAGGTCGTGCCGACGATGCCGCCGAGCGAGTGACCCGCGAACGCCTTGCGCTGCGAGTCGATCGGGAACGGCATCTGCTGAGCGTCGGGGGTCGAGACCACCAGCTCCGGCAGGCTCGCCGACAGGGTCATCAGGTCGGCGACCGCCTGACGCAGGTTGTCGCGCGAGTTGATCAGGTTGGCCGGGCTGTAGAAATGCTGGCCGGACGGGTCGGGTCGTCCGTCCGGTTCGGGCACCGGCACGTTGTCGGCGCCGACCGAGACGACGTCGATGCCGAAGGTGCGCTCGACGCCGACGAACGGATTGCGGGACACCTCGAACGGGCCCAGCGGGCCGTCCGGATCGACGATGCCGTGCATCGGGATGTCGATCGCGACCGTCACGAAGCCGGCGGCGGCCATCGTGTCGGCGACGGCGAGCATGTCGGTGCGGTTCCGGGTGATGCCGTGCTGGAAGATCATGACCGGCCAGCCGGTCTCGGGCACCGTCGCTCCCGAGCTCGCGTTCGGCACCGTCATCAGCACCGGGATCCTCTGATCGCCGCGATTTCTCGGCACCGGGTTGTAGCGGGTGACGACGTTGGCGATATCGCCGTCGTCGTCATCGTCGTCGGTCGTGTTCGCCGGAATCCAGAACCCGTTGATCGCGGCCACCTGCAGGCCGACGGCGGTCATCGGATCGTTGCCCTCGTCCGCGATGTACGGGATCTGGTAATAGGGCACATCCAGCGCGCCGACGTAGATGTCGGCGGCGCCGCGACCGCCGGGAACGACCATCGTCGTCTGGCCGCTGTTCGTCACGACCATCGGTTTCGGCACGACGAGATCCTCGGCCGCCTGCAGGACCTCGCGGATGCCCTGGGTGCGGAAGCTCCACGCCATGGCGATGTCGGCGATCGCCGGCGGATTCGTGGCCGTCTGCGAGAGCTCGACGAGCGGGCGGAAGTAGCGCCGGAGCGGTTCGAGCGCCGGCAGCGCCGGGTTGAATTCGGCCAGGGCGGCGAAGCGGGCCGCGTCCGCCGGATCGGGCTCGACCCCGGGGGTCGGGGCCAGCGAGGTCGCACCGCGGGCGAACCCGAAGGTGCTGTCGGCGGCGAGCGGCGTGCCGTCCGCGGCACGCACGCCGCTCGTGACGTAGACCGCGTGCCGGGTCGCGGGAGCGAGCGGCACCTGCGGCAGGATCAGCAGCGTGTTGTCGCGTTCGACGGCGCTGATGCGCGTCCGGTCGAGCTCGTCGCCGAGGCCGGTCACGCTCGCCGCCGGGCCGTCGCCGTCGGTGGCGAGCTCGAACACGCGGATCGTCTCGCCGATGACGAGGCTGTCCGGGTCGAGCGCGGTCGTCACGCGCGTGGAGATCGGCGAGGTCGTCGAGAAGCCGTCCATCAGGTTCAGCGCGACGATCGGGTTCGAGAGATCGGCCGCGGCGGCGGCGTTCTCCCCGGGCGTGGCGTCCGGATCGCCGACCGCGATGTTGATCGTGCCGTCGACCGAGCCCGCGAACACGAGGTCGATCGGGAACGGCAGTCCGGCGGCGCCGGCGGCGGGGTCGAACACGGCGGACGCCGCGGGATTCGTCACGCGTTCCTCGTCACGGGCCGCGGCCGTGGCGTCGAAGTCGTGGTCGTCGTCGGAGCAGGCCGCGAGGGCGAGCGCGAGCGGGGCGAGGAGGAAGAGCGTTCGGGCGGGCGTGGTCATGATGTCTCCTCGCGGGATCAATGGAAGTGCCAGTTGAACTGGGCACTGAAGATGTCGACGCTCGACTCGTACTCGCCGCGGATCGTCGTGCTGCCGGGGGACTCGGCGCCGTCGTTGTCGATCGCCGTGTCGGGCAGGAAGAGGTGCGCGTAGCCGACGTCGAGGGTGATGTTCTCGTTGACGTCGTAACCCGCACCGAACGAGATCCACGTGCGGTCGTTGCCGGGGATGCGCGGCGTGCGGCGTTGCGGCGACGGGATCGCCTCCTGGTCGAACGCGACACCGCCGCGCAGGATCACCGAGTCGTTGAGCGCGAAGTTGACGCCGCCCGAGACGCGCACGACGTCCTCCCACTCCTGCAGCGACAAGGTGTCGGGCTGGATCGGGTTGTCGTAGCGCACGCGAAGCTCCCGGAACGAGCTCCAGCCGGTCCAGGTCAGGTCGCCGAGAAGCTCCACGCGATCGCCCACCTCCTGCGCGATCGAGACCATGAACGTCGCCGGCAGGTCGACCCCGGCGGTGGCGCCGGTGTCGCTCAGGAACGTGCCGACCGGGGAACCCGCCTCGCCGGCCGCGCCGAGCACCGCGTCCAGGGCGGCGCCGCGGGTGAAGTCGCCGGTACCCTCGAGCTCGTGGCTCGCGCCGTGGCGGTAGGCGACGCCGATGCGCGTGCCGTCGCGCGGCAGGAACAGCGCGCCGAGGTTGAACGACATGGCGGTCGAGTCGCCGGTGATCTCGCCGCGGCTGTCGAGCTCGGCGTTGCCGAAGTCGTCGAGCCCGGCCTCGATGCAGCGGGCGGGCTCGACGCGCCCGACCGTTCCGAAGCAGGCGGCGCTCGAGTCGACGGCGCTGGTGAGCTCCGCGGACAGCTGCTGGACGCTGATGCCGGCGCCGAGACGGACCTTGTCGGACACGCGGTAGGACACGGCGGGGTTGATGTCGAGCACCTGGAGTCCGCTCTTGAGCGAGCCGTAACGGCCCTTCCAGCCATCGTCGTACTCGGTCGTCGAGCCGAACGGCACGCCGATCCCCAGTCCGTAGCTCCAGGTCTCGTCGATCGGGGCGGTGTAGTAGAAGTTCGGCAGCGCCGACGTCGTGCCGCCGCCGAAGGTGTCCGGGCCGGGCACGGACGGATCGTCTACGAGCGGCTGGAACTGCGGGTTCAGGACGGTGCCGCGATCGCTCCAGTCGTTGGTGGTGGCGAGGACGTGGAAGCCGACCGCGATCTCGCGCCCCTCGAGCTCGCTCATGCCGGCGGGGTTGAACCAGATCGTCGAGCTGTCGTGGGCGACCGCCGCCGCGCCGGCGTAGGCGTTGCCCATGCCGGAGGCGCCGTGCTCGACCAGCGCGAAGCCGCCGGCATGGGCCTGAAGCGCGAGCCCCGAGAGTGCGCAGGCGCCCATCAGCTGCCGTCGGATCGGCTGTTTCATCGTCGTCGTCCCCTTGGTCCGTCGTTGGTCGCGTCATCGCGGTGTCGATCGCGCGCTTGCCGCGGCGGAGTATAGGCGGGAATCGCAATCATGAACGGGTGGAAACAATGAATCCTCGTGTCTGCCGCGCGCGGCCTGTGGGTATGATCGATCGATGTCCAGTCGCCGATCCGTCTTCGCCACGTGGGTACTGATGTTCGGCGCGCTGGCCGCGTCGTCCGTCACGGCCGACGACGCGCCTTCCCGCCGTGACGGTGCGGCGGCGGCCGGGGCCGAATTCACCTTTGCCCGGCTCTTGCATGCCGGCACGGGCTACGAGGACTGGCCGCGCTGGCAGGCCGACTGGCCGCATGCCGAGCGGCACTTCGGGGCGGGGCTGGGACGACTGACCCGGATCGACGTGGCCGACGAGGGGGTGATCGTCGAGCTGACGGACGACAGCGTGTTCGATCACCCCTGGCTCTACGCGGTCGAGGTGGGCGCCCTGGCGCTGCCGCCGGCCGCCGCGGCCCGGCTCCGCGAGTACCTCGAGCGTGGCGGTTTCCTGATGATCGACGATTTTCACGGCAGCGCCGAGTGGCGCGGGTTCGCCCGCGCGATGGCGGGCGTGTTCCCGGATCGCCCGGTCGTCGACCTCGACGACGGTGCCGAGCCCTTTCACGTTCTCTACGATCTGACGCGGCGGGAACAAATCCCGGGGATCCGCTCTCTGATGAACGGACGTACGTGGGAGAAGGGCGGGCGCTATCCTGTCTGGCGCGGCATCCTCGACGATGCCGGCCGGGTCATGGTCGTGATCAACCACAATCAGGATCTCGGCGACGCATGGGAGCACGCCGACGACGTCCGTTACCCCGAGGCGCTGACCGCCGCGGCCTATCGACTCGGCGTGAACTACGTCGTCTACGCGATGACTCACTGAACGCGGAACCGCCTTCGAGATGTTCGAGCTCCTGTTCCTGGAACCGCTGTCCGTCTGGCGCGAGGCCGATCACGTGTTCGCGAGCGGCTGGTCGGCCTCGGCCCTGTTCGTCGCGATCGCCGTGGTCGCCGTGGCGATCGTCGTGTCGCTGTGGCGTGCGCCGCTGTCGCGCGGCCGTCGTGTCGTGCTCGGGCTCCTGCAGCTGCTGGTCGCGGCGGTCGCGCTGACGATGCTGTGGCGACCGGCGCTCGAGCTCGAGCGCACCCGGGCCGGCGAGAACGCCGTGGCCTGGCTCCTCGATACCTCGGCCAGCATGGACACCGCCGACGTCGACGGCCGGTCGCGTCGGGCGGCCGTGGTCGAGGCCCTGCTCGACGAGGCCCTGCTCGACGACGATCGCTTCGTGCCGCGGCTCGTGGCGCTCGGCGAGGAGCCCGCGGCGCTCGAGCGGCTGGACGGCGTCGACGATCTGCCTTCGCCGAGTGCCCGGAGCGGCGTCGCGAGCGGTCTGGAGAACGTGCTCGCGGACGTCGGCGACACTTCGCTGGCCGCCGTGGTGCTGCTGTCCGACGGCGCCGACAACGTCGGTGGCGTCGACGCCCGCTGGTGGCAGCGCCTCGCGGCGGCCGGTGTGCCGGTGCACACCGTCGGTGTCGGTGCGCTCGCCGACGACGCCGACATCGAGCTCGCCGACGTGACGCTGCCGCGGACCGCCGAGGTCGGCGCGCGTGTCCGGGCGCGATTGCGCATCGCGCACGGACCGGGAGCCGATGGCGGGCCGGCGCGGAACGTCCGGCTGCGGGTGACCGCCGGCGACGCGCTGCTGCTCGCCGAGGACCTGGCGCTCGTGCCCGGGGCGATCGAGACCGTGCACACCGTCGCGTTCGACGCCGGGGACGCCGGACTCAAGCGACTCGACTTCACGCTCGACGCTGAGCGGACCGAGATCAACGTGCTCAACGATGCCCAGTCGCGCGTCATCGACGTGCGCGACGCGCCGAGGCGCATTCTCTATGTCGAGGGCGAACCCCGTTGGGAGTACAAGTTCCTCCGCCGCGCGGTCGACGACCTGACCGGGCTCGAGATCGCGAGCCTGCTCCGCACGTCGCCGAACAAGTTCTACCGCCAGGGAGTGCGCGACGGGCGCGAGCTGGAAGACGGCTTCCCGAAGGCGCGCGAGGCGCTGTTCGCCTACGACGCGGTGATCATCGGCAGCCTCGCCGCGGCCGAGCTCGACGCCGCGCAGCAGGCCGCCCTTCGCGATTTCGTGAACCTCCGTGGCGGCTCGCTGCTGATGCTCGCCGGGCGGCAAGGTCTCGCCGACGGGGGCTGGGCGCGGTCGGGGGTCGCGCCCGCCCTGCCGGTCGCGCTCGACGCGCGCCGCGGTTCGATCACGTACCGGCGCGAGCGCGTCGCCGTGCAACCGACACGCCAGGGCTTGCGCACGCCCTGGCTCAGGCTCACGGGTGCCTCGGCGGACGTTCCCGCCGACGCCGGAGGCGGCGATGCCGACGACGCGGCGATCGTCGAGGTCGCCGCCGAGGCTGCCGCCTGGGCGGCGTTGCCCGAGGTCGCCGATCACCAGGCGCTGGGAACGCCGAAACCGGGCGCTCGCGTGCTGCTCGAGAGCGCGGACGGCGCACCGATGTTCGTCGCCCAGCGCTACGGACGCGGTACCAGCCTGGTGCTCGGCACGAGCGGTACCTGGCGCTGGCAGATGGGGATGCCTTCCGAGGACGAGAGCCACGAGCGCTTCTGGCGCTCGGTGCTCGGCGAGCTCGCCGCGCGTGCGCTGCCCCGCCTCGAGCTCTCGGCCGGGCCCGAGGTGATCCGTGACGGCGAGGCGACCACCGTCACCGTCGATGCGCTCGGTGCCGACTTCACGCCGCTCGCGGTGCCGACGCTCGGCGCGCGCGTCACGGCGCCGGACGGCTCCACGCGCGCGCTCGAGCTGGTCGCCGACGCCGCCGTGCCGGGGCGCTATGCCGCGCCGCTCGCGCTCGACGACGACGGCCCGTGGGCCGTGGCCGTGACCACCCCGCCAGAAGGGGAATCCCCGGTCGTCCCGCCGGCCACGGTGGAGACATGGGTGCTGCGCGAGTCGGGAACCGCCGAGGCGTTCGGCGCACGCCAGCAGCAGGGGTTTCTCGAGCGTGTCGCCTCGAGCACCGGCGGACGTCACTTCCCGCTCGCGCGCATCGACGAGCTGCCCGCCGCGCTCGAGAGCGACAACGCGGCGTTGACGCGCAGCGAGCTCCTGCCGCTGTGGAACCTGCCGTTCTTCTTCTTGCTGCTCGCGCTCGGCAAGGGAATCGAATGGCTCCTGCGCCTGCGATGGAGACGGCTGTGATCGGACGGTCCGCCTCGCTCCTCGCGCTGTCGGCGCTCGCCGTCGCCCTGCCGAGCCGGGCGTCGACGGTCGGCGTGGTGGCCGCCGGACTCGGCGGAACGCCCGAGTACAGCGAGTCGTTCGTCCGGGACGCCACCACCATCGCCCGATCGTTGCGCTCGCTCGATCCGGCCGAGGGGAGCATCGAACTGCTCGGTGCGAGCGCGGCCGGCGACGCCGCGGCGGTGGACGAGGCGAGGGCGGACGCGGCGACGGCGAGCGAGGCGGCGGCGGCGGGCGGGGCGGAGGCGGGCGGGGCGGAGGCGGGCAAGGCCGAGGCGGGCGAGGCGGTGGCGGGCGGGGTGGCCGATCGCGCATCGATCCTGACGGCGATCGAGCGGCTCGGCGCGCGTGACGCCGATACCTTCGTGCTCGTGCTGCTCGGGCACGGCAACGTCGATGGACGAAGCTGGAAGTTCAACGTCGCCGGCCCCGACCCGACCGGCGACGACCTGATCGCCGCGCTCGCCACGGTGCGCGCGCCGCGCCAGCTGATCGTGCTCGGCGCGAGCGCGAGCGGCGCACTTCTCGAGACGCTCGCGCAACCCGGTCGTGTCGTCGTCACGGCGACCAAGAGCGGTGGCGAGATCAACGCGGTGCGTTTTCCCGCCTATCTGGCCGAGGCGCTCGCGAGCGATACCGCCGACCTCGATCGCAACGAGATACTGACCGTCGCCGAGGCCTTCCGCTTCGCGAACGCGCGCACGCGGGAGTACTACGAGCAGGCGAACCTGCTCGCCTCGGAGCACGCGCGGCTGCTCGGTGACGAAGCCGTCTCGCTCGCCGTCGCCCGCCTCGGCTCGCTCGCCCTCGCCGGTGACGACCCGGCCGTCGCGGCGCTGCTCGACACGCGGCTCGTGCTCGAACGCGATTACCGTGCGCTGATCGCCCGCAAGGCGGAGATGGGCACGGATGACTACTACGAGGAGCTGGAGACGCTGATGCTTTCCATCGCCGGTCTGCAGCGGGCGATCGATCGGACGAGCGGCTGGAGTGACGACGATGCGGACAGCTGAATCACGGCGATCGGCGGCGGGTGGCGGCCTTGCCGCTCGTGGCGGCGATCGTCTCGAGCGCGTTCGTCACGGCCTCGCCGGTCGCGCGCCGATCCGTCGCGGGTCCGTTCGTCGCCTTCTCGGCCGCACCGCCGTGGCCGCACTGCTCGGGTTCGCCGCCTCCGCCGCCGACGCGCTGACCATCCATTACGATCTCGGCCGCGAGCCTGCGCTGCGCCTCTGCGACGAGCACCGCTACCGGGGCGACGAGGAGGCCGCCGTACCGTGCTACGAGGCGCTGCTGGACGGCGACGAGCGCCGCGTCGTGCGGGCCGATGCCGCGTTCGCGCTCGGCGACGTGCGCGCGGCCAACCGCCTGTACCGCGAGGCGACGGTCGGCAACGGCGATGCCGTCGCCCGCACGCGCTGGGCGCGGCTCTACTTCGAGACGCACCAGACCAGCGATGCCGAGGCGCTGTACCGCGAGGCGCTGCTGCTCGACCCCGACTACCTGCCGGCGCGCACCGGGCTCGCCGAGGCGACCGCCGAGGGCTTCGAGGGGCGGGCGCGGAGCGAGCTCCAGGAGATCCTCGACGCGCACCCCGGGGACGTGCACGCGCTGGTGCTGCTCGCGCGCATCGAGCTCGAGCTGCAGAACGTGGAGACCGGACGCTCGCTTCTCGATCGCGCGCTCGAGGTGGCGGAGACGAAGGGCCTGCCGCCGCTGGAGATGTACGCGCTGCACGCCGGGGCCAACCTGCTCTCCGACGAGCCGCTGACGCGCTGGACGGATGCCGCGCTCGCGTACAACCCGCGGTATGGCGACGTGTTCGCGATCCCGGCGCACTTCTACATCATCACCTATCGCTACCGGGAGGCCGTGGATCTGTACCGTCGGGCGGTCGGGATCGACGACACGCTGGCCTCCGCGCACCGCGATCTCGGCATCAACCTGCTGCGCATCAACCGGGTGTTCGGCGCGCGCCATCATCTCGCCCGGGCGTTCGATCTCGACCCCTTCGACGTCATGACGGTCAACACCCTGCGCTTCCTCGACGACCTGGACGACATGCGCGTGACGCGCGTCGACGTGCCCGACCCGGCCGACCCCGACGTGCCGCTCGCCCGGGTGCTGGTGCGGCTCGACCGGGAGGACGCCGACGCGCTCGAGCCGTACGTGGTCGACCTGATCGTGCGCGCGGTCCAGACCTTCGGCGAGCGCTATCGCTTCCGGCTCGCCCGCCCCATGGTGGTCGAGCTCTACCACGATCACGACGACTTCGGCGTGCGCACGGTCAGCACGCCCGGCATCGGGCTGCTGGGCGTCACCTTCGGTTACCTGACGGCGATGGACAGCCCGAAGGCGCGCGCCGCCGGCGAGTTCCACTGGGGCAGCACGCTCTGGCACGAGATCGCCCACGTGTTCACGCTGGAGGCGACGAACCATCGCCTGCCGCGCTGGTTCAGCGAGGGACTATCGGTGTACGAGGAGTGGAACACCGGTCCGCTGGCCGATCGGGAGATTCCGCTCGACACGCTGGCGGCCGTGCGCGACGGGCAGCTCCTGCCGATCTCCTCGCTCGATCGCGGGTTCGTGCGTCCGAGCTACCAGGGTCAGGTGCAGGTGTCGTACATGCAGGCGGGACTCGTCTGCGACTTCATCGCCGGACGCTGGGGACACGAGGCGCTCGCGACGATGCTCGCGGCGTTCGGCCGTCGGGCCTCGACCGCGGAGGCGCTCGAGGAGGCGATCGGGCTCGCGCCGGAAGCGTTCGACGCGGACTTCGCCGCGCATCTCGAGACGCTCTACGGTGACCTCGTCGGGAGTCTCGACGAGTACCGCAGCGAGGTCGCCCAGCTCGGCCGTGCGCTCGAACTCGAGGACTGGATCAGCGTCGAGGCGCTCGCGCGCGACCTGATCCGTCGCTACCCCGCACGGGTCGGTCGCGGCAACGCCTACGAAGTGCTCGCCCATGCCGAACGCGAGCAGGACGACGAGGACGCGGCGATCGAGACCTTGCTCGAGTGGCATCGGCTCGGTGGCCACGAACCGACGACGCTCGAGTCGCTCGCCACCGGCCTCCGCGAGCGCGGGCGGGTGGTCGAGGCGGCGAGCGTGCTGGAGTCGCTGAACTGGGTCATGCCCTACGATGCCGATGCCCATCGCTGGCTCGGCGAGCACTATCTCGAGGTCGATAAGCCCGACCGCGCGCGGCTCGAGTTCGACGCCTTGCTCGGGCTGCGTCCCGACGACACGGCGGCCGCCTGGCTCGGCAAGGCCCGCGCGTCGCGCGCGCTCGACAGGCCCGCGCTCGCTCGCCGCGAGGTGCTGCAGGCACTCGAGAGTGCCCCCTTCTATCGCCCCGCGCAGCGCCTGCTGCTCGAGCTCGTCTCCGGAGAAAGTTGAATCGATGAGTGAAGAACCGTTCGGCAGCGGACACACCGCGAACCTCGTGCACGATTTTCGTCAGGTGACCGCGCGGCTGCGCTCGGAAGTCGGGCGCATCGTCGTCGGTCAGGACGAGGTCGTGGAGCACCTGCTGATCACCCTGCTGGTCGGCGGTCACTGCCTCGTCACCGGCATGCCCGGCACGGCGAAGACGCTGCTGGTCCGCACGCTCGCCGACGCGCTCGGACTGAAGTTCGATCGCATCCAGTTCACCCCGGACCTGATGCCGACCGACATCACCGGTACCGACATCATCGAGGACGATGCCGACGGGCGTCGTGACTGGCGATTCGTGCCGGGGCCGATCTTCACCAACGTGCTGCTCGCCGACGAGATCAACCGTACGCCGCCGAAGACGCAGGCGGCGCTGCTCGAGGCGATGCAGGAGTACTCGGCGACGGTGCGCGGCACCCGCCACGACATCGAGAAGCCGTTCTTCGTGCTCGCGACCCAGAACCCTCTGGAGCTCGAGGGAACCTATCCGCTGCCGGAAGCCCAGCTCGATCGATTCCTGTTCAACATCGTGCTCGACTACCTGCCGCTCGAGGACGAGATCGCCGTCGTCGAACGGTTCACGACCGACACGCCGCCGGAGCCGGTCGTCGCCTGCACGTCCGCGGCGCAGGTGCTCGCGTTCCAGCACCTGACGCGCCAGGTGCCGGTCTCGCGCGAAGTCGGGCGCTACGCCGTCGAGCTCGTGCGCGCCACCCGCCCCGGGGACCCGAGCGCGACCGACACGGTGAGGAAGTACGTCAAGTTCGGCGCCTCGGTGCGGGCGGCGCTGTTCATCACGGTGGCGGCCAAGGCGAGGGCGCTGATGCAGGGGCGGCACCACGTGACGCACGACGACATCGACGCGCTCGCCGCTCCGGTGCTCCGGCATCGCGTCATGGTCAACTACTTCGCCGAGGCCGACGGGATCGACGTCGACGCCGTTCTCGCCGATCTGGTCGATCGCCGTGCCGCGGCCGCCTGACGCGCATGGCACGCGCCGCGACGCCGGTCCGACTCCTGCGCCCCGAGGTGCTCGCGCGCCTCGGCACGCTCGAGCTGGTCGCGCGCACCGTCGTCGACGGGCTGACCACCGGGTTGCACCGCTCCCCGCACTTCGGGTTCAGCCAGGAGTTCGCCGAGTACCGCGCCTACGCCGAGGGTGACGATCTCAGGCATGTCGACTGGAACGTCTACGCGCGTACCGACCGGGCCTACGTCAAGCGTTTCGAGGGCGAGACCAACACCGGCGTGACGCTCCTGCTCGACGCGAGCGCCTCGATGGGGTTCGGGGAGCCGATCTCGAAGCTCGATCAGGCGAAGTGGCTGGTCGCCTCGATGGCCTACATGACGCGTCGCCAGCACGACGCCCTCGGGCTTGTCGTGTTCGACGACGGGGTGCGCGAGATGCAGCAGCCTTCCGCCCGGCCCGACAGCCTGCCGCGCGCGATCGGCCTGCTCGAACGCACCGAGCCGGGCGCCGGCACCGACATCGTCGCCGCGCTGGAGTCGTTGCGCGCGACGACAACACGGCGCGGGCTGATCGTGCTCGTCTCGGACTTGTACGCCGATCCCGACGCGCTGATCGAGGCCCTGCAGCCGCTGGCCCACGCCGGTCAGGACATCGCCGTCTTCCACGTCACCGACCCGGCCGAGGTCGCCCCCGAGGCGAGGCGCGTCGGCGCGTTCGACGATCTGGAGAGCGACGCGTTGGTGATCGTCGATCCGGCCTTCCTGAAGGAGGGCTACCGGCGTCGCTTCGACGCGCATTGCGAGGCGCTCGCCGGCGCCTGCCGCCGTGTCGGCGCGGACTACCGCGAGCTGTCGAGCGACGAGCCGCTGGACGCCGCGTTGCAGGGCTATCTCCGGTTCCGTGAGCGGCGCGACCGATGAACCTCGTCGCGCCCCTCTATCTCGCCGCGCTCGCCGCGCTCGCGCTGCCGTGGCTGCTGCACCGGTTCAGCGACGCCCGACCCGAGCGTCGCCCGTTTCCGTCGACGCGGTTCCTGGAGCCGACGCCGCCACCCGTGTCGCGCCGTCGGAAGCTCCGCCACCGCGCGCTGCTGGCGCTCCGCGCGCTGGCGGTCGTCGCGCTGGCGCTCCTGTTCGCCGAACCGTGGATCGCGCGTCCGGACGCGCTCGGTAACGCGCGCGAGCGGCATGTCGTGGCGATCGACACGTCGCTGTCGATGCGGGCCGGCGAGCGGTTCGAGCGTGCGCTGGAGGCCGCGCGCGAGGCGCTGGCGGCGGTGCCGGCGGGCGACACCGTCCAGCTCGCCGCCTTCGATCGCGACGTGACCCTCATCGGTGATGAGCCCGTGGCGCCCGAGGTGGCGCGTGACGCGCTGGAAGCGGGTGCGCGCCGGGGTCGGCAGGGCGACGGACCGCTCGTGCCCGGCTTCGCCGCCGCCGACTACGGGCGCCTGATGCAGCGCCTCGATCGACTCGCCGACGACGCCGGGCTGCCGCTCCGCGCCACGCTGATCTCCGACGCGCAGCGAACCAGCCTGCCCGAGCGGAGGAACGCGCTGTACGCGCCGCGCCTGGCATCGCTCGACATCATCGATGTCGGCGCGGGTGAGGCGAACGTCTCGCTGGTCGCCAAGGCCGCGAGCGGTGACGGGGCGCAGGCGCGGATCGTCGCCACGCTCGTCGCGTCGGCGGGCGGTGCGGACGACGCCGGCGCTCTCGCGCGCGAGGTCGTGCTGTCGAGCGACGGGCGGACGCTCGCACGCGAGAGCGTACGGCTCGAACCCGGTGGGCGCGAGCGGCTCGTCTTCGACGCGATCACGCTGCCCGAGAGCGTCGAGCCGCGCTTCGACGTCGCGCTGGCCACCGCCGACGCGCTGCCGGACGACGACGCGGTCGTCGTGCCGGTCGGGCTCGATGGCGAGCGCCGGGTCGCGCTCGCGGCGATCGGAGAGCGCGCCACGGATGCCGCCCGCGTGTTCGTCACGACGGCGCTGGAGGCGGACGGCTCGGCCAGCGTCGACGCCTCGACGCTGGCCACCGGGCAGTTGCCCGAGGACGCGTGGCGTCTCGTCGTGTTCGCCGCCCTCGGCGACGGCGCCGAGCTCCCCGCCGAGCTCGAGCGCCATGTCGCCCGCGGTGGCGCCGCACTCGTGATCGACGCCGGTCGGCGCGACGGTGTTCTCGACGGCGAAGGCGGCGGTGCGCTCGTCGCCGATGCCCGAGGGCGCCCGGTCGGACGGGTCGACGAGAGTCATCCGCTCGCCCTCGGCGAGATCGACTGGAGCGACGTGCGCTTCTTCGCGCCGGGCGGGATCGTTCCCGACGAGCGCGATACCGTGCTCGTCGAAACCGCGGACCGGCGTCCGGTGCTGATCGAGCGGGCGAGCGACAGCGGGCTGCTGCTGCTGCTGAACGAGCGGCTCGACGGCGGCGACAGCAACCTCCCGTTCCAGCCGGCGTTCGTCGCGCTGATGCGCCATGTCGTCGACTGGTTCGACGCCGGGCGATCCGTGCCCGAGCGCTTGACGGTGGGCGATCCGCTCGTGCTGCCGGCCAACGTCCAGGTGCTCGCCCCCGACGGCAGCCCGCTCGTGGCGTTCGCCGACACGGCGAGCGCCGGCCCGATCGTGCTCGACACGCCCGGGCTCTACACCGTCGCCGGTGCCCTCGGCGAGCAGACGCTCACGGTCGCGACCGATCCGCGCGAATCCGATCTCGCGCCGATCGATGCGGATGCCCTCGCCGGCTGGCGCGATCGACACGCGGCCGAGCCGCCCGACGCGACGCCGGTAAGCGAAGGGGCGTCCGATGCGCGCCGGATCCGGCGGCTTCCGCTCTGGCCCTTCGTGCTGCCGCTGCTCGCGGCGCTCCTGCTGGCCGAGACCTTGTACGCGAACCGACGCCTCGACGTCAGGAGGGACGGCACGTGAGCCGTCATGCCACCCCGGAAACGCGCTTCGCTCGCTACATCGCCGCCGCCCGACGGCGCGAGCGCGGCCGTCGCCTGCTGAGCTTCGCCGCCATCCTCGGCGTCGCGCTCGCGCTGATCACCGCTCTCGCCACGTTCGCCGCCGTGCAGCGGGGCGCCACGCCCGCGCTGACCATCGGCACGCGCGTCGTCCTCGCCACGTTCGCCATCGCCCTCGCGCTCGCGCTCGTCCGGCGCCCGCTGGCGCGGCTCGCGCGCGATCGCGGCGCGGCCCTGGTCGAGTCGTCCGACGCCGCCTTCGACGGCCGTGTCCGCACGTTTCTCGATACCCGTTCGCGCGAACCCTCCAACCCGTTCCTGCCGCTGCTCGCGCGCGACGCGCTGTCGGTCGCGCGCCGCGTGCCGCTGTCGCGCATCGTGCCCGGATCAGCGCTCGCGCTGCCCGTGCTCCTGTTGCTCGCGCTCGGCGCCGGTATCGGCGGCTTCGTCGCCGGCGCGCCGCCGCTCTGGAAGAACACGGCGCTGCACTTCTGGTGGGGCTGGCGTGATCCGTCGCTGGTCGAGCCGCGCGCGATCGCGGTGTCCCCGGGTGACGCCGAGATCCTCTCGGGCGAGAACCTCGACCTGGACATCGCGCTGTCCGGGTTCTCCCGCGAGACGGTGACGCTGCACGTCGGCCACGGTGGCGTCGGCGAGGACGAGTGGCAGAGCACCGAGATCCGTCGCAGCGAGGACGGCGAGTACCACTTCACCGTGTTCCGGGTCGACGAGCCGCTCGACTACTACGTCTCGGCGGCCTGGACGGAGAGCGAGCGCTTCGCGGTGTCGGTGGTGGAGCCCGCACGGCTACGGCGCATCGACGCAAGCTACGAGTACCCCGACTGGACCGGGCTCGAGCCGCGCGAGGATCGCGATGCCGGGCGCGTGTCGGCGGTCAAGAACACGCGCGTGACGCTCGCCTTCGCGACCGACCGGCCACTCGTCGACGGAGGGCTCCGGCTCGGCGACGAGCTCGTGCCGCTCGAGCGCGACGGGCTCGTCTACCGTGCCGGCTTCGTGCTCGGTGCGGACACCGAATACCGTCTCGTCGACCGTCTGCTCGAGCGCGAGGTGGCGATCAGCCCGGTGCATCCGGTCACCGTGCGCGGGGACGAGGTCCCGGAGGTGCGGCTGGTGTTGCCGGGGCGTGACGTCAGCGCCTCGCCGGTGGAGGAGGTGACGGTCGCGCTCGAGGCGCGCGACGACTTCGGCATCGAGTCGATCGAGCTCCTGTACTCGGTCAATGCCGGCGAGTGGAGAAGCGTCGACCTGACGCCGACCGAGAGCGCTCCGGACGCGCCGCTCGAGCATGTGTTCCTGCTCGAGCGCATGGGTAGCGGCGAGGCGCTACCGTCGGGGGCGGACATCGGCACGGAGGCGTCGTCCGGCGCGGGCTCGGGCGACGCCGACGGCGAGCTCGGAGCGGGTGGCGACGTTGCCGGGATCGCCGCCGATGCGCGCGGCCGGGTCGCCGCCGACGAGGCGGGCGTGCCGATGACGCCGGGTGACCTGATCAGCTACTACGTGCGGGTTCGTGACCACGACAGCGTCACCGAGACCGACATGCTGCTCGTCGACGTGCGGCCGTTCGAGCGGCGCTTCTCCGAAGGGCAGGCCGCCGGTGGCGGCGGAGGCGGTGGCGGGGCGGCGAACGAGGGCAGCGAGATATCGCGACGTCAGAAGGAGATCCTGATCGCGACGTGGAACCTGCAGCGGGCGGTCGAGTCCGTCGACGGCGAGACCGGCGGTCACGCGGACAACGCGCAGCTCCTGTCGCGGCTGCAGAGCACTCTGGCCGAGCAGGCGCGCACGCTGGCCGATCGCTCCGAGGCGCGCGAGCTGGTCGATCAGGGCGAGGAGATCCGTCGCTTCGTCGACTACCTGCGCGCGGCGGCGGAGGCGATGGTGCCCTCGTCCGAGGCGCTCGACGCGCTCGACTTCGAGGCGGCGGTGCAGCCGCAGCAGCGGGCGCTGCAGCTGCTGCAACGGGCCGAGGCGCTGTTCGCCGACATTCGCATGAGCCAGCAGGAGCCCGGGCAGGGCGGCGGCGGACAGCAGCCGGGACAGGACATGGCCGAGATGTTCGAGCTCGAGATGGACCTGGAGCGCAACCAGTACGAGCAGCCGGATCGTGGCGGCAGCGAGGCGGCACCGGAACGTCTCGACGATATCTTCGAGGAGCTGGCCGAGCTCGCGCGGCGTCAGCAGGCGCTGGCCGAGGAAGCGCGGCGCAACCCGTCGCCGACACGCGAGGAGCGCTGGCGTCAGGAGCAGCTCGAGCGCGAGCTCGAGCGTCTGCAGCGCGATCTCGAGACGCTCGAGGAGCAGGCCGCCTCCGCCGAAGGTGCCGATGGCGAGGCGCTGCGAGAGGCGGCACGAGAGGCTGCCGAACGGCTCGAGGACGCCCGCCGTGCGCTCGATGGCGAGAGCGACGAGGAAGGCGAGGATGACGCGGAGCGCACGCGTCGGGCCGACGCGTCCGATGCCGCGGACGGTGGCGAGTCCGCTGCCGAGGCCGCCGGTCGCGAGCTCGACGAGGCCTTGCGGCGGCTCGGCGAGGAGCGCTCGCGCGACCTGTCGCAGGGGCTGGCGGACGCCCTGGCGGCGTCGGACGCGATCCTCGGCGAACAGCGCGAGCTCGAACGGACGCTTCGCGACGTGGTGCAGCGTGCCGCCCGACTCCGTGAGTCCGGCGGGCTGCGCGGTGGGCCCACGTTCGAGCAGGCGCGCGCGCTGGCGGCTCGCAAGCGAGAGCTGCAGCTCTCGCTGGAGCAGGTGCGCGACGACGTCGCGTCGCTGAGATCACGCTTCGCCGAGCAGGCGCCCGCGACCGGCGATGCCCTGGACGGGGCCATCGAGCGGCTGGACGGGAGTCGGGCGGCCGACATGCTCGGCATCGCCGGAGACGCCATCGAGGGCGGCAGCGTCGCCACCGTGCTGCCGGGCGAGAGCCTAGTGACCAACGCGCTTCGGGAATGGCGTGACCGCCTCGCCGAGGCGGCCGACACGGCGGGCGGCGAGGCGCTCGAGCTACCCGTGCAGGATGACCTGCAGCTCGCCGACACGCTCGATTCGATCCGTGACCTGCGCCGCCGACTGGACTCGCGTGCCGGCGATGGCGCCGGTGCCGACACTCGATCGTCCGACGACACCGATGCGGACGGCGAACCGGGCGGAGAGGATCGCGCCGGCCGTGACGGCCAAGGACAGGGCGAGGGTCGGGGCGAGGGTCGGGGCGAGGGTCGGGGCGAGGGTCGGGGCGAGGGTCGGGGCGAGGGTCGGGGCGAGGGTCGGGGCGAGGGTCGGGGCGAGGGGCGGGGCGAGGGTCGGGGCGAGGGTCGGGGCGAGGGTCAGGGCGAGGGTCAGGGCGAGGGTCAGGGCGAGGGTCAGGGCGAGGGTCAGGGCGAAGGTCGGGGCGAGGGTCAGGGCGAAGGTCAGGGCGAAGGTCAGGGCGAAGGTCAGGGCGAAGGTCAGGGCGAAGGTCAGGGCAACGGG